>Ga0316613_10002127_pt1 | contig 12907 bp, 12 predicted proteins | sample OWC_soil_day10_C_2_FD_207647 | JGI IMG/M metagenome (GOLD analysis project Ga0316613, IMG submission 207647) | Wetland soil microbial communities from Old Woman Creek delta, Ohio, United States - OWC_soil_day10_CT_b | ecosystem: Environmental > Terrestrial > Soil > Wetlands | place: USA: Ohio...
TCGCCTCCGAACTGGGCTTTCGTTCGGCCAATGCGGCCGAGGAACATCTGCAGGCGCTGGCTCGCAAGGGAATGATCGAAATCGCTCCCGGCATCTCCCGCGGCATTCGCCTGCGCAACATTGCCTACGAACGCACAATGCCTCCTGTCGAAGCAAGACCTCAGATCGAGGTCCCGCTGGTTGGCCGTGTCGCAGCCGGTTCGCCCATCCTCGCTCAGGAACACATCGAGTCCGTCTACCGTCTCGATCCATCCCTTTTTGCTGCCAAACCAGACTTCCTGCTGAAAGTGAGAGGGTTGTCGATGCGGGACGTGGGCATCATGGATGGTGATCTGCTGGCCGTGAAGAAGGCTTCAACAGCACGAAACGGGCAGATCGTAGTTGCCCGGATCGGCGACGATGTCACGGTCAAGCGCATCAGGAACAATGGCGCGATGATCGAGCTTCATTCCGAAAACCCCGATTTTGCACCGATCATCGTCGACCCGAGCCATCAGGATTTTGCACTGGAAGGCCTGGCCATCGGGCTGGTGCGAAGCTGGAATTGATGCCAAGCCAAAAGAATCGCTGCCAGTTCAGGAAATCTCTTTGCGGTCTGATCCGGCTTTGAGGATGATCTGTTTCGCCACACCTCGCAAAATATTGACCTCTTCGACTTCCAGCCCAGCCCTTGCGAACAATCTTCTCAATCTGGGCATCATCTTTTTAGGCGTGTGCGGATTCAGGAATTCAATTCGTGTCAGCGCTTCCTCGAAATGCTCGAAGAAACCTTCAATCGCGGAGACGGTGGCAGGCTCGCCCTGGTAGCCGACATCCGTTTCGGCAAGTTTATCGCCATGTAACGCCACCCGACATTCATAGGCCAGGATCTGAATCGCCTGCGCAAGATTGAGGGAAGGGTAGTCGGGATTGGCTGGAATGCTGATCAGCGCATTGCATTTTTCAACGATTTCATTAGGCAGTCCGTAACGTTCGCTGCCAAACACCAGCGCCGCCCGGCGATCAGGGGCCGCCGCAAATTGCCCGGCAATCATGCGGGGCGTCATGATTGGCGGAGAGAACTCGCGCGGCCTTGATGTAACGGCCGCGGCAAAACGGCAGCCTTCCAGCGCCTCATCGATACAGCCAACAATGCGCGCTCCCGAAAGCACGTCCGTTGCGCTGCTGGCGAAAGCAATCGCTTCCTCTTGGGTTGTTGCATCCGCGAAACGCGGATTCACCAGAACCAGATCCGAATATCCCATCGTTTTCATGGCGCGTGCGGCAGCTCCGATATTGCCCGGATGGCTGGTTTCGACCAGGATGAATCGTAATGCAGGTAAAACTGGCGTGTCGGTATGGTGCGTGTTCATTTACAATGTCGGCTTTGACGAATTTAATAAAATCGGTAACAAGTAGTTTGCGAAACGGAATTCCCGTGAGCGGCTTCGCTCTTGCACATTGATGCAAACACATCGAGTCACGCTTATTTCCGGGAAGAAAACCGTCATTTTAACGGAAGCCATATGCACCCAATGCTTAACACGGCGGTAAAAGCTGCCCGCCGCGGCGCCGCGGTCATCAATCGCGCGTCATTCGATCTCGGACAAATTCAGGTAACGCACAAAAATCAAAACGATTTTGTGACGGAAGTCGACCGCGCCGCCGAGCAGGCGATTATCGAAGTCCTGCAGACCGCCTATCCTTCTCATGCCATCCTCGCGGAGGAATCCGGCGCCTCGACCAACCTGAATGATGATAGCGAGTATGTCTGGATCATCGATCCGCTGGACGGGACGACCAATTTCATTCATGGATTCCCCCAGTACTGCGTTTCGATTGCGTTGCAGCACCGCGGCATCATCACCCAAGCCGTGGTCTACGACCCGAACAGCAACGACCTGTTCACGGCGACAAAGGGGGGCGGAGCCTATCTTAACAATAAACGCATCCGCGTCACCAAAAGAGATCGTCTGACCGATTCACTCATCGGCACCGGGTTCGCGGCACGTGAAAACAACAAGGCGGCTCTGGATGAGTTCATGAAGATGTTTCAGCTGATGATTTCAAACTGCCAGGGCGTTCGCCGTCCCGGTTCGGCAGCGCTGGATCTGGCTTATGTTGCCGCTGGTCGCTATGATGGCTATTTTGAAAAAGATCTGCGCCCATGGGATATCGCTGCCGGTTCGCTGCTGGTTACCGAGGCGGGAGGGATCGTCGGCGACTTCTCGGGTGAATCCGATTACCTGCAGAAAGGGGACATCATTGCTGCAAGTCCTCGTATTTTCGCCCAGATGATCGCGCTTCTGAGGCAATTCGCCTGAACAGCGTCAGCACGCGGCGGCTGAATTCGCGGTAGCTGCAGGGTCCGTTTTCGACTTGTTCAGTTTTTTTCGAGCACGCATCCGCCATGGATAAGACCCAGATGGAATTTCCCGGCGACCTCCATCTTTTTTGCCATGTTGTCGATAATTTCGGCGACATCGGCGTCTGCTGGAGGCTGGCGCGCCAGTTCGTCCATGAACACGGCATCCAAGTCGTGCTGTGGGTCGACGACCTGGCCTCTCTCAAGAAGATCAGTTCGCCCGTCAACCCGTCACTCGACTGGCAGAAAGTGTCAGGCGTAGTTGTCAGACGCTGGGCAGCCGACTTCGCCCCCGTTTCCCCGGATGAAACGGGCGACATCGTCATCGAGGCTTTTGGCTGCCGCCTTCCGGACAACTATATCCAAGCCATGGCGAAGAAAGCGATCGCGCCCGCATGGATCAATCTGGAATACTTGAGCGCAGAAGACTGGGTCGAAGGATGTCACCGCCTGGCCTCGCCGCATCCCTCACTGCCGCTTACCAAATACTTTTTTTTCCCGGGCTTCACCTCCAAAACCGGTGGACTGGCCCTGGAGCAGGATCTGCTGGAAAGACGCCAGACCTTTCAGCAAAGCGAACATGCCGCGACCGATTTTCTTTTATCCCTGGGCGTAACCGGGCGTCCGCATGAACGAAAATTGTCCCTTTTTTGTTACCCTCAGGCTCCTGTCGCATCGCTATTCGATGCGCTCACAACCGATACAGGGAAACCGACGTTGTGCCTGGTTCCTGAAGGCGTGGCGGCAAATGCCGTTGAGAGATTTTTAGGTCAGCCGGGCAGGGCGGGTCTGTCTGCCGAGCGTGGGGCGCTGAGAATACATGTGCTGCCTTTCATCGATCAGGACGACTACGATCGATTGCTGTGGTCATGCGATCTGAATTTCGTCCGCGGCGAGGATTCGTTCGTACGGGCGCAATGGGCCGCAAGACCATTCATCTGGCACATCTATCCGCAGGAAGAGAATGCCCACATGACCAAGCTCGACGCTTTCCTGCAACAATATGAAGCGCTCTTGCCTGCCGAGCAGGCCATCAAGGTTCGGAAATTCTGGCACGCATGGAACACGGGGGAACAAGACAAGTCTCCCCTGAAAAACCAGTGGCATGACTTTCAGTCGATCCTTCCTGAACTCTCTCACATAGGCCCTGCCTGGGCATCCCGCTTATTTAAAAATGGCGATCTTGTTTCCTCGCTGGTCAGGTTCTCGCAAGAAATAAGGTAAAATAACAGGTTATTTACCTGCCCTGATGCGTAATGCGTGAACGTACTGCTGACAGGGCCATCATGAAACCATCATTATTTTTTATTCGTTTATGAAAACAGCACAAGAAGTACGCGTCGGCAACGTAGTCATGGTAAACAACGAACCCATGGTCGTCCTGAAGTCGGAATACACCAAGTCGGGCCGCAACTCGTCCGTCTGCAAGATGAAAATGAAAAACCTGTTGTCCGGTTCCGGCATGGAAGCCGTTTACAGGGCTGACGACAAATTCGATGTTGTCACATTGGATAAGAAGGAAGTAACCTATTCCTACTTTGCCGATCCGTTATATGTATGGATGGATGCCGACTACAACCAGTATGAAATCGAAAAAGATAATATGGGTGATGCGCTCAACTATCTGGAAGATGGCATGCAATGCGAAGTCGTTTTCTATAATGAGAAGGCCATTTCGGTAGAAATGCCGACCACCGTCGTCCGCGAAGTCACCTACGCCGAACCTGCTGTCAAAGGCGACACGTCTTCCGGCAAGGTCATGAAGCAAGCCCAGATCGGAACCGGCTTCAGCGTTGCCGTACCCCTGTTCGTGGATCAGGGCGACAAGATCGAGATCGATACGCGTACCGGCGAATACAGAAGCCGCAGCAAATAATCCAGCCCGGCAAGACAACGCTCCACCTGCCAGACGGAGCAAAAAAGCGCAGCATTCTTGCTGCGCTTTTTTATATTGGCAAAACGGGAACAACGTCCTCTAATCGACTATCGTGGTCGGTTCGCTGTGCTTTCCGCTCAAGCGCGACATGATGCCGCGCAGCTTGCTGAGCGTCGATTTCTGTTCAGGCTCTTTGGCAGGCACTTTCTGCATCAGTGACTTTTGCAGTTCAAACAAACTTTTTGGTCTATCAAGAGGATTGATGCTAAGACAGGAGTCGACGATTCTGATCAGCTCCGGACTGTAGTATTTCCGCAACTTATTGAGGTGTTCGGCAATGTTGTCTTTGGCCTTGCGCTGGTCAGCCGGTTGAGGCGGAAGGCCTGCCATGCAAGCAAAAATAGACGATCCCACGCCATATATGTCAGTCCACGGGCCCATGCTTTCCCCCTTGACGTACAGTTCCGGCGGCGCAAAACCGGGCGTGTACATTGAGTTGAGCTTGGGAACATTGGAATTGAATACCTGCCTGGCTGCGCCGAAATCCAGCAGCAACGGAGTGCCGGATACACGCAAATAGATATTGGCCGGTTTCAGATCGAGGTGAAGCAGCTTGTTGGTATGGACTTCCCGCAATCCATTGATAACCTGTGCGAACAGGTTTCGAATGAAATTTTCCGACATGATGGGTTTTGCACCCTTGTCGCGCCTGATCAGGATGTGCTCCTGCAGCGAATGCCCTGATTCGTACGCCATAACCATGTAAACGGTCTCGTTCGCACGAAAGAAATTGACAACGCTGACGACGTTGGGGTGGGAGATGCGTGCCAAGGCACGGCCTTCCTCGAAAAAACACTTCAACCCAATATGAAAAACCGGCAGGTTTCCCTGTGGAATCGTCAACGAAAGTTCGCCCGGTCTGCGCAGAGCAAGCGCGCTGGGAAGATACTCTTTGATCGCCACGGCGTTGCCATCCTGGTCATACGCCATATACACGATACTGAACCCGCCGGACGCAATCTTCTTTACAATGCGATATCCCGATAATTCCAGCCCGTCCGGCAATGGAGAATTGTTTTGTGTAGCCATAATTGTCCCAAGGCAATTACTATTTATTGTGGATACCAATCACCGTTTTGTAAAGAAGAAGGGAGAAGAAGTGACCGTACGCAGCATGACAGGTTATGCCGTTACAACACATGAGACCGCATTAGGCACTCTTACCATCGAATTGAGGAGCGTCAACTCGCGCTTCCTCGACCTGCAATTCAGAATGAACGATGACCTGCGTGCCGTCGAACCCGCTCTGCGCGAAGCGCTTATGAAGCAAGCGACCCGCGGCAAGATCGAATGCCGGCTCAGCCTTGGAAAAAACGTCTCATCCACAGCTGCGCAAGCGTTGAATGCGTCTTTGCTGGCCGACTTGGTACGGTGCCAGAAAGACATTCAAGCAACGTTCCCGAATGCATCTCCACTGACGGTGAATGAACTGTTGCGATGGCCGGGTGTACTGGAAGATGCGGGCATTTCTCAGGAAGCGCTTCAGGCCGAGGTCATCTCCGCCATGTCGACTACAGTGACGGCCTTTGCCGAATCGAGGGCCAGAGAAGGCGCCGGGCTCGTTTCCATGCTGATCGAACGCGTCGATGCCATGATCGCCATAGTGAAACGCATCACGCCAATCGTTCCGCAAGTCGTTGCGCAATTCCAGCAGAAATCGGTAGAGCGCTTGCAGGAAGCGCTTGGTCTGGCAGACAAGGAAGGCGCAATGGCTGTGCAAGTCATTTCACGCGAGGAAATACTAGAGCGAATCCGGCAAGAAGTCACACTGTACGGCATTCGCATCGACGTGGCGGAGGAATTGTCGAGGATGTCCATCCATCTGGAAGAAACCCGCCAGATCCTGAAGAAGGGCGGGCCGGTCGGCAAGCGTCTCGACTTCATGCTGCAGGAACTGAATCGTGAAGCCAACACCCTCGGATCGAAATCCACCGTCAAGGAGCTTTCCGATGCATCGATGGAACTCAAGCTTCTGATCGAACAGATGCGCGAGCAAGTTCAAAACCTGGAATAAGAAAGGCTGTCTATTCCTCGCCGGCCTGCTGGCGCTGGTATTCCTTTCTCTTCATCGACAGATATTCCTTCTGCGAAATCTCATGCAACTGGAGGGAATACCGCTCGGTCGACCTGAACCAGTCGCGCAACCGTGTTTCGAGCCTGTCCTTCTCCGGGGCACTGAGCGACTGCAAGTAAGCATCGATAGCGAGGTAATAGCGCATGGTATTGCGCTCCATCGCGCCCCTTAGTCCGCCTACGCGCGCCGGTTCTCCGTCTTCATTCGCTTCGGACGAAAATCCCACCTTGCCGCTGCCGAAAGTGCTCAGGTACGACTGCATCGCCAGTTTTGCCATGGTTCCATAGGCATATGAGTACTTTACATGGATGAACGACCTTCCGGCCCCGACCGGAATCGCTTCAAGCATGATCCGGTAATTTGATGTTCCGAATGGCCCGGAATCGGCTGACATGAGTACCTGAAGGTATTTGGCCGACGAAAAGACCGGGCGGAACTGGTAGTCGATCCGATAGGCTGAATCAAGCGACTGGGGCGTTTTCTTGCCAACGTAGACCGTCATGCTGTTACCGCCGTCGGTTTGCGAGGCCTTGCAGTACTTGGTGTTCAAGTGGAGAAAGAGGATTTCGCACCAGTTCGATGCCTGGCTGAGCGAGCTCCTTGTCGTCCGGAACGGATAATTGATAACGCTGTAGATGTCGCCTTCGACATCATCCGCCGACTGCCTGGAATCGAGGTAAACCGGACGGCCGAACTCATTGTTCCTCAGCTTTTCCTGAAGATTCTGATATTGCGCCCGCAGAGCGGCAGCAGATCGTGAAGCATCGGCCTGGGCATAAGCATGCGCACTCCATGCCAGCATGAACATGGCAAAGATTAATCGGTTCAGAAAAGTTTTCATGATAGTGGTCTGTCCCAGCGAATTGAAGCGGCAACCGCCACCATCTTAGCAACCGCCAACCGGATCAATCTGCGTTTGGACAAATCGATCGGCAATGATCAACCCATCGATAATCATTGCGTTGAGGACAGTGATCTCCGTCAAGAAGCGCACGGATGAGGTGGGCGGAGAATCATTGGCTTGACAAAGCACAACGGGAAAAAAGGAGGATTCCGTATATTTTCCGCATCACTTTCTGTGCCATGCATGTCCCGAACAAAGAAAATTGGCAATAATGGCACCCGTAACTTCTTCCGGGAGTTTACATGCAACCTCATCCGAAACTTCCCGACTTCGATACGCTGATGAAGTTGGCCCAACAGGATCCGGACACGTTTGAGAATTTCAGAAATCAGTTGCTGGCCGATGCTGTTGCAGACTGCCCGCCCCGGCACAAGGAGAGCGCTCACGCAATCCTGAGACGGATTGAGATAGCCAGACAGTCGGCATCGACGCCATTCGAAGCATTACTCTTCGCAGCACGGCTGATGAGGGAATCCCTTGACGACCTCAACAATGCTCTTTATGGCCTGCAAAACGAGTTGGCAAACCTGGATAGCATTCTCTTGATCGAACGGATCAAAGGCCAAAGCGAGGGAATCAACTCTCCGCCACGGTTAAGAAAGAGCAAGGACTCGGGATTGGAAAGGAAGCAGCAGGGATAACCCATGCAGCTTCTCTTGTTGCTTTTTCAAAGCATGGCACAACAATACTGTCATTCCCGCAACAACCGACTTGTCCGGCTAAAGCTTTAACGAAAATCAAGAGTAAGATTGACACTTTAACAATCAGCCCGATCTTCCTGCTATATTTTATGATCCTTCCAAACCTCGGATCGGCATGGATTTTTCTTCTTGATGCAAGCAGTTACCACTTCGGCAATACCATCCACGCTTAACAAACGAACAACGGATATTCATGACAAACAAAACCATTCTGGTAACCGGTGCGTCCGGTTATATTGGATCGCACACTTGCGTCGAATTGCTGATGGCCGGTTATGACGTTGTGGCTATCGACAATCTGTGCAACAGCTCGCAGGAATCCCTGTCACGAGTCGAAAGAATTACTGGCAAAACCGTGCCTTTTCTCAAAATCGACGTCAGGGACAGACAAGCGCTCGACGAATTGCTTCGCAATCACACCGTCGATGCGGTCATTCACTTTGCCGGCCTTAAGGCGGTAGGCGAATCGGTCGAACAACCGCTGCGCTATTTTGAAAATAACGTCTCCGGTACCGTGACGCTTTTGCAGGCTTTGAGCGATGCAGGCGTGAAGCGGTTTGTTTTCAGTTCATCGGCAACGGTATATGGAGATCCCGAATCCGTCCCGATCCGGGAAACGGCATGCCTGTCAGTGACCAATCCCTATGGCAGATCAAAACTGATGATAGAACAGGTTCTGAACGATCTTCGGATATCCGACAGTACATGGGCAATCGGCATCTTGCGCTACTTTAATCCGGTAGGCGCTCATTCAAGCGGTCTCATCGGAGAAGACCCGCGCGGCGTACCCAACAACCTGATGCCCTACGTCGCTCAGGTCGCAGTCGGACGGCGCGAACGCCTGTCCGTATTCGGGAACGACTATCCAACTCCTGACGGAACAGGCGTTCGCGACTATATTCATGTGACGGACCTTGCAAAAGGCCATGTTGATGCGCTCACTCACCTGTTCGCGTCGAACGAAAGCTTTACCGTCAATCTTGGAACCGGCAAGGGATATAGCGTGCTGGAAATCGTTAAGGCCTTCGAGCAGGCTAGCGGAAAACCGGTACCCTTTGAAATTACTGCCCGCCGTGCAGGCGATATCGCAACCTGTTTTGCCGATCCGGAACTAGCCAGAAAATTGCTGGGCTGGCAGGCAAAGCTGGAACTGCACGACATGTGCGCGGATCATTGGCGCTGGCAAAGCATGAATCCGGAAGGGTATGGCAAATAAACTGCCGGCGCTGCCACCAACGCATCGAATTTGCCTGGTCAGCGCAGCTTCTGTGCTTGATGCAGAGGCACGGCAGGTATCTTCATATTTGAAAAATCATCAAAAACAATATCTTGCCTTGATCTTTTCACGTTTTACCTGATGATTGGCGCAGACGGATAACAAGTCGAACCTGTCTTTTTACCGCCGAGCGCAGGCTCGGCGGTAACGATTTCATGCTATCGGGGACCGTATTGCTGAGGAACTGTGCCGTACTGAGGTGCAGGACCGTATTGCGGACTGGCCTGCGGCGCGGATTGCTGAGCTTTCTCTGCAACGAATATTTCCACCCGGCGATTCTTGGCCCTGTTTGCGGCCGAATTATTCTCTACCAGCGGTTCTCTTGAGCCCCGTCCGTCTATCATGATGCGATTCGAGGCCACGCCTCGCGCAGTCAGGTAATCGCGCACGCTGGCTGCGCGGTTGCGCGACAACGGATCATTGATTGCATCCGTTCCTGTGTTGTCGGTATGCCCGATAATGGTTACTGTCGTGCCCGGATTGTCGTTCAGGCTGGCTGCAAAACGGTCGAGAATGGAACGCAGATTCGGCGAGATATCGGCACGTCCAGTAGCAAACGATATATCGCTCGGGATTTCAACCTTGAGCCGGTTGTCTGCCGTCTGGGTAACCTGAACGCCTGTTCCCTGCGTTGCCTGCTGCATCACACGCTTCTGGTTTTCCATTTTCGACGACCATATGTTGCCAACCGCTGCCCCGGCGAGTCCGCCCAGAACAGCACCGGTCGCCGCGCGTCTTCCACCACCTCCGCCAGTTGCAGCACCCAATGCGGCTCCCGCCAGAGCGCCGACACCTGCGCCTGTTGCTGTCCCGCGCTGAGTATCACTCATCTGTGGCATGTTGGAGCAACCGGTCGCCGCCAGCGTAACAATCAAGCCCGAAATGATCAATTTCGTACGCATGCTGTCTTTCCTTTCATATCTGATCTTCTGCCATGAAGAGAATCTGCCATTTTCATTCGTTCTCGCGCGCAGTCGGTTGAACGACGCCTCCATGCCGCGTTTAACGTGACCGGCTCAAGACCGGCCACTCCAACCCCATCATCCTCTGCTTTAAATCAATAGGTATTGATTCTATGCAAACCCCGATCTGTAATATTTACTATTATTCAAGGCTGACCATAATGAGAACGGACAGGTGAAAAGCCTCATGCTTTTTTGGATGGACATTACCAAACTGGGTGACATGAATGCCACCATGCCCATCTTCGCATCCTGTGTGGCATGGCTTTCGTGGAACAAATCCTGGCGAGTGGCCTTCCTTTTGGTACTGCTTTTCATGGGGGGACTTGCTCTCGTGGCGGCGACCAAGATCGCCTTCGCAGGCTGGGGCTACGGAATCCGTTCGCTGGATTTCACGGGATTCAGCGGCCATGCCATGCGGGCCACCGCCATCACGCCGATTTTTTTCTATCTTATGCTCAGACGAGCGCGCCCAACCGTACGCAATGCAGGGATCGCCGCCGGCATCCTGTTCGGTTTGCTGATAACCTTTTCCAGACTGGTTGTTCATGCTCATTCCGAATCCGAGGCGATCAGCGGATTCGCTCTTGGCAGCATGGTTGCCTTTGCATTTATGTGGCTGACAAGAAGGTGCGCCATGCCGAAATTCAGTCCTTGGCTGATTGCAGTCAGTCTGGCGGCGATAGGCAGTTCGCCGGTTGCTCCTCCAGCACCAACGGAAACATACGTTCAGAAAATTGCCGTTTATCTGTCTGACCGAGAGAAACCGTTTACGCGCAACGACTGGAAAAGTGAAACATGAGATCGTTCGGCAATGGCTGGCAAATCCAGTAGCATCCAACCCTATCAGGCACAACATCATGCAGAAAATCAAGAGCAAGCGTATTTACGTAGCAGGACATCGTGGCATGGTCGGGTCCGCCATTGTGCGGGCTCTCGCAAAAAGAGGGCAGACAGAGGTGATTACCCGAACCCATGCGGAAATGGACCTGACCGAACAGGCCCAGGTTCGTGATTTTTTCTCTTCCCGGCACATTGACGAGGTTTATCTTGCCGCAGCAAGGGTTGGGGGGATCTTCGCCAACAATACGTATCCAGCGGAATTCATCTACCAGAACATGATGATCGAAGCCAACATTATCCATGAGGCATGGAGGGCAGGGGTGAAGCGGCTTCTTTTTCTGGGCTCGTCCTGCATCTACCCGAGAATGGCGGAACAGCCGATGAGCGAAAGCTGCCTGCTGACCGGCAAGCTGGAACCGACCAATGAACCCTACGCCATCGCCAAGATTGCGGGTATCAAGCTGTGCGAAAGCTACCATAGACAATATGGGAGCGATTATCGCAGCGTAATGCCTACCAACCTGTATGGTCCGGGCGATAATTATCACCCCGAAAACAGCCATGTCATTCCCGCACTGATCAGGCGCTTCCATGAAGCGAAGGAAAGGAATGCCGATTCAGTGGTTATCTGGGGAAGCGGCACCCCGCGTCGCGAATTTCTGTACGTGGACGACATGGCCGAGGCATGCGTCCATGTGATGGATCTCGATCGTTCGATCTATGACGCGCACACCGAACCGATGCAATCGCACATCAACGTCGGCACCGGTGAGGATGTCACCATTCAGGAACTGGCCGAATTGATCGGCAGTGTGATCGGCTTCAAGGGCCAAATCGAATACGACTTGACCATGCCTGACGGGACGCCAAAGAAACTTCTATCTGTCGAACGCCTGTCCTCGCTGGGCTGGAATGCGAAAACCGGTCTGAAAAGAGGCCTGGAACTGGCTTACCACGCTTACGTGGCCGCGCTTACGGAAACATCTGCGCTTCACACTTGAAGCAGCACTCTCATGATTGCCAGTAAAAAAGGGGCCAGAAAGCCCCTTTTACCCACTACGGCAGAAGTTCAGCAGCAATCCTGGTCAGATGACACTGGCGATAGCGTCTACAACCCTGTCGATATTGTGCGAATTGAGCGCTGCCACGCAAATACGGCCGGTTTCGACTGCATATACAGAGAACTCATTGCGCAGGCGCAGAACCTGGTCCCGAGTCAAGCCTGAATAGGAGAACATTCCTTTTTGCTGAACCATATAATCAAAGTTGTGGCTCGGCTTCTTCTCGTGCAGCTTGTCGACCAGAAGATGCCGCATTTCCTTGATACGCGAACGCATCCCTGACAACTCATCATCCCACATCCGGCGCAATTCCGGCGTCCCGAGAACGGTCGCGACAACCTTTGCGCCGAACATGGCCGGATTCGAATAATTAGTACGGACGACACGCTTCAGCTGGGACAGAACACGTGCGGTTTCTTCCTCGGAGGAGCAGACGATGCTGAATGCGCCGACACGCTCGCCATACAGCGAGAACGATTTCGAGAACGAATTCGATACGAGAACGGGACCTCCGGCCTCGGCAAAGCGTCGGACGACGCGTCCATCCGCCTCGATACCTTCAGCAAACCCCTGGTATGCCATATCCAGGAAGGGTATCAAACCGCGTTCATTGATCACCGGAATGAGCTGCCCCCACTGCTCATCGGTCAGGTCGGCTCCCGTCGGATTATGGCAGCACGCATGCATCAGGACGACAGAACCCGCCGGAAGCGACTTGATCGCATCCAGCATGGCCGGAAAATTGACGCCATAGCTGGCGGCGTCGTAGTACGGATATGCATTGACCTTGAAGCCGGCGGACTCGA
>Ga0316613_10002129_pt1 | contig 12893 bp, 13 predicted proteins | sample OWC_soil_day10_C_2_FD_207647 | JGI IMG/M metagenome (GOLD analysis project Ga0316613, IMG submission 207647) | Wetland soil microbial communities from Old Woman Creek delta, Ohio, United States - OWC_soil_day10_CT_b | ecosystem: Environmental > Terrestrial > Soil > Wetlands | place: USA: Ohio...
GTGCCATTCCCGGATGACGTCTGGGGCGGTGAGGTTCAGGAACTCGTTGCACCCTTCCCGTCCGTGCCAGGCAGAGGCAGGGATCTCCATCCGCTGCAGGTTCGTCCCGCAGGCCCCGTCGAACAGGAGGATTTTCCGGTCCGTGAGCGTCATGGGTTTCTGGCCTATAAGTGCTCAATCCTACAACAGATTTTTAACACAGTCAAACGGGTTTTCTTTGTCCTTGACTTGACGGACTCTTTCCTGTTAAACAGATACAGATTGTATACGGTATACAGTTCCCGGGCCCCGGATCCTACATCATCGCATCGCTTGCAGGCCCCCGGTAATACCCCTTAAGCGAAACGGAAAGGAGGTTTCCAACTGTCCATGCGGGGGGGAGGTCGGTTATCCCCTATCCCCGCGCGAAAGGAGGCCGTGAGAATGACCGCCATCGCAGAAAAAGAGGAAAGGAGACCAGCGACCGTGTCGAAACTGAAGGCGAAGCTCCTCGAGAAGATCCAGGCCCACCGTCCCCGCACGACGAAGCTCGTAAAAGAGCAGGGGAAAATCGTCATCGACCAGGTGACCATCGACCAGTGCATCGGAGGCGCCCGCGACGTCCGCTGCCTCGTCACCGACATCTCGTACCTCGACCCCCATGAGGGAATCCGCTTCCGCGGGAAGACGATCCCCGAGACCTTCGCCGCGCTCCCGAAGGTCCCCGGCAGCGACTACCCGTACGTGGAGGGGTTCTTCTATTTCCTCCTCACCGGCGACGTGCCGACGAAGGAGGAGTCCCTCGAGGTCGCGAAGGAGTTCCAGGCCCGTTCCCGGGTTCCCCAGTACGTGTTCGACGTCCTCAGGGCGATGCCGCGCGACACCCACCCGATGACGATGTTCTCCGCCGCGATCCTCGCCATGCAGCGGGAATCGATTTTCGTGAAGCGGTACAACGAGGGGATGAAGAAGACCGAGTACTGGGACCCGATGTACGAGGACTGCATGAACCTGATGGCGAAGCTCCCCGAGATCGCCGCGTACATCTACCGCATGAAGTACAAGGGCGACACCCCGATCGCGCCGAACCCGGCCCTCGACCTGGGCGGCAACTTCGCCCACATGATGGGGTTCCCCAAGCCGTACGACGACGTGGCGCGGATGTACTTCATCCTCCATTCCGACCACGAGTCCGGCAACGTCTCGGCGCACACGACGCACCTGGTCGCCTCGGCGCTCTCCGACGCCTACTACTCCCTCTCCGCCGGGATCAACGGCCTGGCGGGCCCGCTCCACGGGCTGGCGAACCAGGAGGTCCTCTCCTGGATCCAGGACGTGTTCCGGCAGCTGGGCGGGAAGCTCCCGACCGAGGAGGAGCTCAAGAAGTTCCTGTGGGACACGCTGAACAGCGGCAAGGTCATCCCGGGGTACGGCCACGCGGTGCTGCGCAAGACCGACCCGCGGTACACCTCGCAGATGGAGTTCTGCCAGAAGTTCCTGCCGGACTACCCGATGTTCAAGCTGGTGAACATGATCTACAAGGTGGCGCCGGACATCCTCCGGGAGCACGGGAAGGCGAAGAACCCCTGGCCGAACGTGGACGCGCAGTCCGGCGTCATCCAGTGGTACTACGGCCTCACCGAGTACGACTTCTACACCGTCCTGTTCGGCGTGGGCCGCGCCCTCGGTGTCCTCGCGAACATCACCTGGGACCGGGCCCTCGGCTACGCCCTCGAGCGCCCGAAGTCGGTCACGACCGACATGCTCGAGAAGTGGGCCGCGGAGGGTGGCCGGAAGCTGTCGTAACCCGTCCCGCGAACCGCAGGAAAACGAAGGGGGGGCCGATCGGCCCCCCTTTCCATTTTATTTCCGTTTAGGGGGACATTCTTCGGTTTTGATTCACCGTCGGTTTTCAGGAAGGGTGTCCCCCGCCAGCTGCTGCCGATCAGTGCGTTGCCGCCCCCGCGCATTCGGTGCAGGAGCCGATGACGTGGAGGTCGATGGCGGCTACCGCGGAGATCTTCCCCTCCCCCGACCAGCAGGTGTTTTCGAGCCCTTCCGGGAGCGGGATGTCCAGAAGCCCGTGGCAGCCGACGCAGTGGAAGTGGGCGTGGGGAGCCAGGACCCCCTCGAACCGGGAGGAGCCGCCGTCGTTCGGCCGGATCTCCCGCACAACCCCCTGGTCCCGGAGGAAGTTCAGGTTCCGGTACACCGTCCCCAGGCTGATGTTGGGGATCGCCCGGCGGGCCTCCTTGTAGATCATCTCGGCCGTGGGGTGCGCGCAGCTCTCATGCAAAATATCGAGAATCACGGCCCGCTGCCGGGTGTTCCGGGACTTCTTCATATATATACTCCTTTATGCGAAGCGCACGTGCGTATCGTATTTAGGCGAAAATAAATTGTCAAGGCGATTGAATCGGGGGGAGGAATCCGTATTATAGGAAGGATACAACAAAAGGTCCGGGGGGGTGGTTCCTTGATCGTACCCGTGGGAATGGTGTTGCCCGTCTTGCCCGTAGCGGCCGGTCTGTTCGACACGCAGGTGCTCAAGCACGTCATGCTGGCCGGCCCGATCGTAAAGCTCGTCCTGCTCATCCTGGTCGGCTTCTCCGTGATCTCCTGGGCGATCATCTTCCTCAAGTTCCGGCTGTTCCAGGGGATCGAGAGGAACCAGGCGGCCTTCGCCAAGGCCTTCGCCGAAGGGAAGAGCCTGTCCGCCCTGTACGAACTGGCTTCGATGGCGCCGAAATCCCCGCTGACCGAGGTGTTCCTCTCCGGGTACATGGAGATCACCCGGATCCAGCGGGAGCGGGCGGAAGCCCCTAAGGGTGCCCCGCCGGCGTCCTTCCCGGTGGACAACGTGGCCCGGGCGATGCGCAGGGCGTCCCAGGAGCAGGTCGGGAGCATGGAGGACCTCCTCCCCTTCCTCGCCACCACCGGGAGCGCCACCCCCTTCATAGGCCTCTTCGGAACCGTGTGGGGGATCATGAACGCCTTCTCCGGGATCGCGATGACCGGGAATGCGACGCTGGCGACGGTGGCCCCCGGTATCGCGGAGGCCCTCGTCGCGACGGCGGCGGGACTGGCGGCGGCCATCCCGGCCGTCATGGCGTACAATTACTTCCTGAACCGCATCCGGACGGTCCTGAACCGGATGGACAGCTTCAACGCCGAGTTCGTCAACTTCCTCCAGCGCAAGTCGGAGAGGATGTGATCCCATGGCGATGACGGGATCCGGCCGCGCCGGCGATCGCAGGATCATGGCGGAGATCAACGTCACGCCGCTGGTCGACGTGATGCTCGTGCTCCTCATCATCTTCATGGTCACTGCTCCGATGCTCACCCAGGGGGTGGACGTGAACCTGCCGCAGGCCAGCGCCAAGGCCCTGCGCACCGACGAGGAACGCCTCGTCATCACGGTCGACGCGAACAGCCGCATCTTCATCGGGAAGCAGCCCGTGGAGTTCAACCGCATGGCCGGGGTGCTCCAGCAGATCGTGGCGCAACGGACGGACCGCCAGGTGTACTTCCGCGCCGACCGCACCGTCCCGTACGGTTTCGTGGTGAAGGTCATCGCGGAAGTCCGGAACTCCGGGATCGAAAAACTTGGCATGGTCACCGAGCCGCTCGAGCGGTAGGGGGGCGGCCGGCTCCCCGTACTTCCCGGACCTCTCCCCTCCACCCCTGAAGGGGATGATCGTCGTTTCCGGGGTGTTCCACGTCCTCCTCGCGGTTCTGGCGCTCGCCGTTTCCGCCTTCCGGGGGTCGCCGATCCGCCTGGAACCCGTGGCCGTGGTGGACCTCGTGGGGGGAGGGGAGTTCCGGCAACCCGTGACGACGGCCCCCGGCCCGCCCCCCGCACCGGCGAAACCGGAGAAGGCCCCCCCCGAGAGGAAGGGCGGGAAGGCGGAGAAGGTCCCGCCCGAGAGGAAGGCCGGGAAGACGGAGAAAGCACCGCCGAAAACGAAGTCGGCGAAGAAGTCCCCCCCCGTTGCCGCGCCGGAGGAGTACACTACGTCGCGCAAGAAGGCCCCCGATACCTCCTCCCTGGAGGACCGGCTCCGGAGAATGCGGGAGACCCGGGCGGAGTCCGAGACGGTGCGGCAGGCCGTGGAGACGCGGAGGCGGGAGGAGGCGGCGCGGGCCGCCGTGCGGAGCGTGGGGGAGCGGGTCGCGCACCGGATCGAGGCGCCGCCCACGGGGCCCTCGCAGGGCACCGGGGGGCTTGGCGGCGGGGCGAAGGGAACGGTGCGGCTTCCCCCCGAACTCCGGGAATATTTCCGCCGCCTCGAGGAGGCGGTGCGGGAGGCGTGGGTCCTTCCCGAGCCGGTGGCCCGGGAGGCGGGCAGCCTGATGGTGGAATTGCGGATCGTCATCGAGAGGGACGGGCGCGTGTCGGATACGCGCGTCGAGCGCAGTTCGGGGAACGCCTACTTCGACGAATCCGTCCGCCGCGCCATCCGGAAGGCGAGCCCGCTGCCGGTCCCTCCGGAGCAGCTGCGGGGCGGGGAGGACCATTACGAGGTGGGTTTCCGATTCCACGGTTCGGGGGGGGCGGCATGAGGCGGTCGACAAAGCTTGCGGGGACGCTCGGACTCCTTTGCACCCTTCTGCTTCCTTCCGCGGCGAGCCCGGTCCTCTACATCGACATCAACGCGCCCGGCGGCAAGCGGATGCCCATCGCCGTGGCGAGCTTCGTGGTGGCGTCCGGGGACCCCGCCCTCTCCCGGTCCGTCCCGAAGGTCCTCGAGGGGGACCTCGCCCTCACCGACCTCTTCGACCTGGTGCCCGAGAAGTCGCACATGGAGGCCGTCACGCCGGCGCACTTCTCCGGCACTCCCCTTTCCTTCCCCGCCTGGAAGGTGATCGGCGCGGAGGCCGTGGTGATCGGGAAGGTGGACACCCGGGGGGACCAGGTCTCGGTCGAGATGCGCCTGTACGACGCCACCCAGGGGACGCTGATGGCCGGGAAGCGGTACACCGGCACCCCCCGCCAGGTGCGCGGCATCGCCCACCGTTTCGCGAACGAGATCGTGTACGCCTTCACCGGCGTGCGCGGGATCTTCGGCACGGAGATCGCCTTCACCGCCCGTCCCGGGGCGGGGAAGGGGAAGGGGAAGGAGATCTACATCGTCGGGATGGACGGCCAGGAACTCCGGCAGGTGACGGACAACCGCAGCTTCAACCTCTTCCCCCACTGGTCCCCCGACGGGCAGTGGCTCGCCTACACCTCCTACCGCACCGGCGTTCCCGTGATCTACCTCCGGAACGTCGCCGGAGGCAGCGAGAAGGAAGGGGTCCGGTTCGGCAACACGAAGAGCCCCGGCGGATTCTCCCCGGACGGGCAATGGCTGTACGCGGCGGTGAGCCAGGACGGCAACTCGGACATCTACCGCGTGCGCGTGGTCGGGGGCACCGCGGAGACGGTCGTGGGGGGGTATGGGCTCGACGTCTCCCCGTCTCCGTCCCCCGACGGCCGGGGGCTCGTCTTCGTCTCCGACCGCGGAGGCTCCCCCCAGGTGTACGTGAAGACCCTCGGCGAGGCGAACGGGGTCCGCATCTCCCACGGGTCGGGGTACGCCACCTCGCCGTCGTGGTCCCCCGCGGGGAACCGGATTGCCTTCACCGCCCGCGCGGAGGGGAAGTTCGCGGTCTTCACCGTCGCCCCGGACGGCTCCGATCTGCGCCAGGTTACGGGTGCCCCGGACGGCGACTGCGAGGACCCCTCCTTCTCGCCCGACGGCCGGTACCTCGTTTACAGCTACCGGAAAAGGGGCTATTCTGAGCTGAAAATCATCTCAACGGACGGTCGGCAGGAGCGGACCCTTGCGTCCGGCCTCGGCGACATGGGTTCGCCCGCCTGGTCCCCCGGAAGGTAGCCGCGGGAACACCGGGCGGTACCGGCCGGTCCCGCGATGGGGGGCACATGAAAAACGGGTTGACGTGGAAGCAGGCAGTCCTTTTCTTTCTCCTCGCCGCCGTCCTGGCCGCGGGGTGCGCCAAGAAGCAGACCGTGAAGTCCGGCGACGTCTCCGGGGAGACCGCCTCGTCCGCAACCCCCGCGCCGGGGGCCGAGGCGATCGGGGAGACGCCGGTGACGGAGGCACCCGTCCCGAAGCCCGGGGAGTCGACCGTGCTCGCCGCGAGGGCGGCGGAGGCCGGCGTGGCGGTGACGGAGGAGAAGCCGTCCCGCTTCACCGACGTCCGCTTCGACTTCGACAAGGCGGACCTGACGGAAGAGGGGAAGAGGAGCTGCCAGGTGGTGGCGGAGTACATGAAGAAGAACCCGAAGGCGAGGGTGACGGTCGAGGGGCATTGCGACGAGCGGGGATCGGCGGAGTACAACCTGGCGCTCGGGGAGCGGCGCGCCGTCACGGTAAAGAACTACCTCGTGTCGCTGGGGGTCCCGAAGGGGGCGATCTCCACGGTCAGTTTCGGGAAGGAACGGCCGGTGGACCCGGGCCACAACGAGGAGGCGTGGGCGAAGAACCGCCGCGCCCATTTCCTGCTGAAGTGAGGTGACGCGGTGACCGTGCGACGGCATTTCCCGGGATTGGCCCTGCTTCTCGCAGGAGTCGCGACGGCGATGGGGTGCACCATCGCCGACACCGGTTCCTTCGAGCGCCTGCAGAACGAGATGGTCGCGATGAAGAAGGACATGGCTGCCCTCAAGGCGTCACAGACGCGCGCCCCGGTCTCGGCCGACGCGGCAGGGGCGGACGGCGGCGATATCCAGGCCCTGCGGAAGAACTACGCGGACATGAACAACGAATTCGACCGCGTCAAGTCCGACCTCCTCGCGGCCACGTCCAGGATGGACGAGGCGCGTGTGGAGATGCAGCGGATCACGAGCCGGCAGAACGAGCTCGACCGGGCGGTGCAGGAGATGCGCGGCAACGCCGAGCGGATCAAGGAACTCGAGAAGCACATGGCGGCCCAGGAGGAGAAACTCGGGAAGCTTGGCGCCGCCCCCCCGGCGGCGGCCGGGGAGGCCGCCCGGGAGTGGAGAAGCCCCGAGGAGATGTACGAGTACGCCGTCGGCCAGGTCAAGGGGGGCAACCCCCGGAAGGGCCGGGAGACGTTGACCGCCTTCGCCGCGAAGTACCCGAACCACAAGCTGACGCCCAACGTTCTGTACTGGAAGGGGGAGGCGTATTTCGCGGAGAAGGATTACGAGAACGCAATCCTGGCATTCCAGGACGTGGTGGACCGGTATCCTTCCGGCGACAAGGCGCCGGACGCCATGTACAAGCAGGGGCTGGCGTTCCTCTCCCTGAACGACCGGAAGAACGCCCGCGTCCTCCTCGAGCTCGTCTCGTCGAAGTACCCGAAGTCGAAGGCGGCCGAACTCGCGAAGAAGAAGCTCTCGGAGATCCCCTAGTTCCGAGGCGGCTCCCGGAGGGCGGATGATCAAGAATTTCGTGCTGGACACCAACGTCCTGCTGCACGACCCGAACGCGCTGTTCAAGTTCCAGGACAACCGCGTGATCATCCCCATCACGGTGATCGAGGAACTCGACCACTTCAAGAAGGACCTCAACATGCTCGGGCGCAACGCCCGCACCGTGTCCAAGTACGTCGACCGGCTGCGGGAGTCCGGCAACCTCGCGGAGGGGGTGCCGCTGGAGCAGGGCGGGCTCCTGCGCGTGGCGTTCGGGAGCGAGGGGGCGTCCCTGCTTCCGCCGGAGCTGAAAGGGCAGCTCGAGGACAACCAGATTCTGGGCGTGGCGCTGTCGGCGCGCGGCCGGGAGAGCGACGTCCCCGTGGTGGTGGTCTCCAAGGACACCAACCTGCGGATCAAGGCGGACGCCCTCGGGATCACGGCGGAGGACTACGAGAGCGACCGGGTGGACATCGAGGAGCTCTACCGCGGCTTCCGGGAGATCCCGGCGGGGAAGGAGTTCATCGACGCCTTCTACCACGCCGCGGAGTGCGCGCCGCCCGCCGGGGCCGAGGACCTCTACCCGAACGAGTATGTGATCTTCCGGGACGCCGCCTCGCAGGCGTCCGCCCTCGGACGCGCCGACGGCGCGCGGAAGAGGATCCGCCTGCTCCCCGCGATGAAGGAGGACGTGTGGGGGGTCCGGCCGCGGAACAAGGAGCAGCACTTCGCCCTCGACATCCTGCTGGACGACTCGGTGAAGCTCGTCACGCTGGCCGGGAAGGCGGGGACGGGTAAAACGCTGCTGGCCATCGCCGCGGGGCTCCGGAAGACGTCCGACGAGGAGGCGTACCAGCGGATGCTGGTCTCCCGCCCCGTCCTCCCGATGGGGAAGGACCTGGGATTCCTCCCGGGCGACGTGGAGGAGAAGCTCAAGCCCTGGATGCAGCCGATCTTCGACAACGTGGAATACCTGTTCGGCTTCAACCGGAAGAAGCGTCAGGGGGGCGTCCGGGGATACCAGGAACTGATGAACCTGGGGATCCTCGAGATCGAGCCCCTCACCTACATCCGCGGCCGCTCCATCCCGAACCAGTTCATCGTGGTGGACGAGGCGCAGAACCTCTCCCCCCACGAGGTCAAGACGATCCTCACCCGCGCGGGGGAGAACAGCAAGGTCGTCCTCACGGGCGACCCGTACCAGATCGACAACCCGTTCGTCGATTCGGCGAGCAACGGGCTCTCCTACACGGTGGAGAAGTTCAAGGGGGAGGCGATCTCCGGCCACGTGCTGCTGGCCAAGGGGGAGCGCTCCCCCCTCGCAGAGCTCGCCGCGAACATCCTGTAGCCCGGATGCGCGTGCTGGGGATCGAGAGTTCCTGCGACGAGACCGCCGCAGCCGTCTACGACGGGTCCGCGGGGCTCCTCTCCAACGTCGTTTCCTCCCAGGTGAAGGTCCACGCCGCATACGGAGGCGTAGTGCCGGAGCTCGCCTCCCGGGAACACCTGAAGTCCGTGGTTCCGGTGGTGGAGAAGGCTCTTGCGGACGCCGGTTCGGGCCGGGACGCCATCGACGGGATCGCCGCGACCGCGGGACCGGGGCTGATCGGGTCCCTGCTGGTGGGGCTGTGCTTCGCCAAGTCCCTCTCCTTCGCGTGGGAGAAGCCCGTCTGCGGCGTGGACCACCTGGAATCCCACGTCTACGCCGTCTTCCTCGAGAGCGAGGTCGTCTTCCCGTACGTCGCCCTGCTCGTGTCGGGCGGGCACACCTCCCTGTTCCGCGTGACCGGCTGGGAGGCGATGCGGTTCCTGGGCGGCACGCTGGACGACGCGGCGGGGGAGGCGTTCGACAAGGCGGCGAAGATGATGGGGGTGGGGTACCCCGGGGGCGTGGCCATCGATCGCCTGTCGCAGGGCGCGGACCCCGCGCGGTACCGCTTCCCGCGTGCGTGGCTCTCCCACGACTCGGCGGACTTCTCCTTCTCGGGACTCAAGACGGCGCTCCGGACCTTCCTCGCCTCCCCGGAAGGGGCCGCCGCGAAGGTGGAGGACGTCGCCGCCTCGTTCCAGGAGGCGATCGTCGACGTCCTCGCCGGGAAGGCGCTCGCGGCGGCGAAGCGGGAAGGGATCCCGCGGCTGGTCCTTTCGGGCGGCGTGTCGGCCAACTCCCGGCTGCGGTTGCTTGCGCGGGAGCGGGGTGCCGCGGAAGGGGTGGACGTGTATCTCCCGTCCAGATCCCTGTGCACCGACAACGCCGCCATGGTGGCGCTGCTCGGGGAGCGGCGGATGTCCGCGGGCTCCCGGTCGGGGCCGGAGCTGAACGCCTATGCCGCCTCCCGGTTCACCCGCTGACAATCCGCGGCGGACCCTCGCCGCCCTGGGCCTCGCCCCGCGGAAGCGCCTCGGGCAGAACTTCCTCCACGACGGCAACGTCGTCCGGAAGATCGTGGCCCTCGCGCGGGCATATCCTCCCCCCTTCCTGGAGATCGGCCCCGGCCTGGGGGCGCTGACCGGCCCGCTGGCCGAATCCGGCGTCCCCGTGCTGGCCGTGGAGGTCGACCGGGGTCTTTCCGCCCACCTGGCGGAGCAGTTCGCGGGCACCTCCGTGGAGATCCTCGAAGCGGATTTCCTGGGTATCTCCGGGCCTGAGTGGCTCCGGCGCTTCCCCCGGGGCGGCACGGTGGTCGGGAACCTGCCGTACTCCATCTCCTCGCCGGTCGTCCTGCGGCTGATCGAGCTTCGGGGACTCTTCCCCCGGGCGGTCCTGATGCTCCAGCGGGAGATGGCGGAACGGCTGCTGGCTTCGCCCGGCGGGAAAGAGTACGGAATCCTGTCCGTCTACCTGTCGGTGCTCGCCGAGGCCAGGCGGGAGTTCGCCGTCGCCCGGGGATGTTTCCACCCCGCCCCCGAAGTGGACTCGGCGGTGGTGACCGTCCGGTTTTTCGGGTCTTTCCCCGATCCGCTCGTCGAGTCCCTGCGGGTCGTGGTCCGTGCAGCCTTCGCGCACAGGCGGAAAACGTTGAGGAACGCCCCGGTCCCTTTCCTCCCGGGGGGGGCGGGGGAATGGTGCGGATTGCTGGAAGCCGCGGGGATCGACCCCTCCCGCCGCGCGGAAACCGTTCCCCCCGCGTCGTACCTCGGCCTGGCCCGCCGTTTCGCCCGAATGTAGTGGTAAAAACGCTTCCCCCCGCTTACAATTGACCGGAAATGAACGATCCGAAAACCCCCCGTTACATCGCGATCGAGGGACCGATCGGGGTCGGGAAGTCATCCCTGGCCAAGATCCTCGCCCGGAAGTTCGGGGCCCGCCTCGTGAAAGAGGATGTGGCGAACAACCCGTTCCTGGAGCGTTTCTACGAGGATCCCAGGAAATTCGCCTTCCAGACCCAACTCTTCTTCCTCCTGTCCCGGTACCGCCAGCAGAAGGAGGTGGCCCAGGGGAACCTCTTCGAGGCCGGAGTGGTGTGCGACTACATCCTGGCCAAGGACAAGATCTTCGCCCTCATCAACCTGGAGGACGACGAGGTCTCGCTCTACGAGTCGATCTACAAGCTCCTCGTGTCGACCCTCCCGAAACCGGACATGGTCATCTACCTGCAGGCGCGCCCGGAGGTGCTGCTGTCCCGGGTCCGGAAGCGGGGGATCGCCTACGAGCGGAACATCTCCCTTGACTACCTGAAGACGCTGAGCGATGCTTATAATGAATATTTCTTCCACTACAACGAGACCCCGCTCCTGGTGGTGAACACGAGCGAGATCGACTTTGTGGAGAGCCCCCGCGACCTTGAACATCTCGTGAGAGAGGTCAAGAGTGTGAAACGCGGGACGCAGCACTACATACCGCTGGGATCCAGGTAAGCCGGACCTAGACGGGATCGTTATCGGGGAGCGGCGGCGGTGCGCGGGGATCGCGCCCTGCCGGCGCCCGGCGCGACTTCTCGCGGCCTTCCGGATACGGTTCCGGGAGGCCGTTTCGTTTTACGGGAGGGACGCGGAAATGGCGACGCGGAAGACCATCATGCCCGACCTCGCGCGGATGAAGGCGGACGGGTCGAGGATCGTGATGATCACGGCGTACGACGCCCTCTTCGCGCGCATCTTCGACGAGGCGGGGGTGGACGTCCTGCTGGTGGGCGACTCCCTCGGCCAGGTGGTGCTGGGGCACCCGGACACGCTGAACGTGACGATGGACGACATGGTCCGGCACACTGGCGCTGCGGCGCGGGGACGCAGGCGGGCCCTCCTGGTGTCGGACATGCCGTTCCTCTCCTACCAGGCGGGCGTCCCCGACGCCATCCGCAATGCCGGGCGGCTGCTGCAGGCGGGAGCGGAAGGCGTAAAGCTCGAAGGGGGCCGCAACGCGGCGGAGACGATCCGCGCCATAGCGAGGGTCGACATCCCGGTGATGGGTCACATCGGCCTGACGCCCCAGTCGGTCCACCGGATGGGAGGCTACCGGGTCCAGGGGAAGACCGACCCGCAGCGGGAGCGCCTGCTCGACGACGCGGCGGCGGTGCAGGAGGCGGGCGCCTTCGCGGTGGTGCTGGAGGGGATGCCGGCGGCGCTTGCCGAGGAGATCACGAAGTCCCTGTCGATCCCGACGATCGGCATCGGGGCGGGGCCCCACTGCGACGGCCAGGTGCTGGTGATGCAGGACCTGCTGGGGCTGTTCGACGAGTTCCGGCCGAAGTTCGTCAAGCGGTTCGGGGAGCTGCGGCAGCCGGTTTCCGACGCGGTGGAGGCGTACGCGGCGGCGGTGCGCGACGGGACGTTCCCCGGCAGGGAGCAATCCTTCTGATGGAGCTGCTGCGCTCCCCGGGAGCGATGCGCGCGTGGGCCGACGCGCGGCGCGCAGGCGGGGCCCGGATCGGGCTGGTCCCCACGATGGGATACCTCCACGAGGGGCACGTCAGCCTGGTCCGGATCGCGCGGGAACGCGGCTGCGGGGCGGTGGCGGCGACGATCTTCGTCAATCCGGCGCAGTTCGGCCCGGGGGAGGATTTCGACAAGTACCCGCGGGACGAGGCGAGGGACCTCGCGATGCTTTCGGAGGCCGGGGCCTCCGCGGTGTACCTGCCCGGGGTTCCGGACATGTACCCGGAGGGGTTCCAGACGTACGTGGAGGTGACCGGCGCGTCGCAGGGATTGTGCGGCGCCTCGCGGCCCGGCCATTTCCGGGGAGTGGCCACGGTGGTGGCGAAGCTGTTCCTCGCGGCCAAACCCCACGTGGCGGTGTTCGGGGAGAAGGATTTCCAGCAGCTCGCGGTGATCCGGGCGATGGCCCGGGACCTGGACTTCGGGATCGAGATCGTGGGCGCCCCGATCGTCCGGGAGCCGGACGGGCTGGCGATGAGTTCGCGCAACGCGTACCTGAAGGGGGACGACCGGATCGCGGCCCGGTGCCTGTCGCGCGGCCTGTTCCGTGCGAGGGCGCTCTTCGACGGCGGGGAGCGCGATGCGGGAACGCTGGTCGCCGCCGCCCGGGAGGAGATCGCCGGGGAGCCGCTGGCGAAACTGGAGTACGCGGAAGGGC
>Ga0316613_10002131_pt1 | contig 12883 bp, 11 predicted proteins | sample OWC_soil_day10_C_2_FD_207647 | JGI IMG/M metagenome (GOLD analysis project Ga0316613, IMG submission 207647) | Wetland soil microbial communities from Old Woman Creek delta, Ohio, United States - OWC_soil_day10_CT_b | ecosystem: Environmental > Terrestrial > Soil > Wetlands | place: USA: Ohio...
CAGGTCGCCGAGTTCGTCGCGGCGGGCGTGACGACGCCCGTGATCTCGCCGCTCGCGATCGACCCGCGCGCGATCGAGGCGACCTTCGAAGCCTTCGCGCCCGCCAGGAGTGCCGCATGAGCGAGCGGCCCCAGACAGTCCTCATCACCGGCGCGACTGGTCTCGTCGGCAAGCGACTGGTGCGCGCGCTGCTCGCCGATCGCTGCGCGGTCCGCGCCGCTACGCGCACACCGGCGAACGCGCGTCTGCCCGCCGGTGTCGAGGCGGTCGCGTGGGACGGCGTGATGATCCCGAGCGCCCGCATCGCCGGTTGCGACGCACTCGTGCACCTGGCCGGCGAGGCGGTCTTCGGCGGCTTGCTCACCAAGAGCCGTCGCGATCGCATCTACGCCAGCCGCATCGACTCGACACGCGCGCTCGTCGAGTCGATCGGGCGCCTCCCGGCCGCCGAGCGGCCCAAGGTCTTCGTGTGCGCGTCGGCCGTCGGCTACTACGGCGATCGCGGCGACGAACAGCTCCCCGAGTCGGCGGCGCCCGGCAGCGGCTTCCTCGCCGACCTCTGCGTCGCGTGGGAAGAGGAAGCGCGAGCCGCTGCCGCGCTCGGTGTGCGCACGGTGTCGCTGCGCATCGGCATCGTGCTGGCACACGAAGGCGGCGCGCTCGCGACGCTCGCACGGCTGTTCCGCCTCGGTCTCGGCGGCCGCGTCGGCAGCGGCGCGCAGTGGGTGCCGTGGATCCACGTCGACGACCTGGTCGCGATGATCATCGTGGCGCTGCGCGACGAGCGCTGGAGCGGCGCCGTAAACGCGGTTGCGCCGAACCCGGCGACGAACGCCGACCTCACCCGCGAACTCGCGCGCGCCGTGCGCCGTCCCGCGCTGCTCCCCGCCCCCGCCTTCGCCGTGCGCGCCGCGCTCGGCGACATCGCCACCGAAATCCTCGGCAGCCGCCGCGTCATCCCCGCACGCGCAACCGAACTCGGTTTCCGCTTCCGCATCGAGTCGCTCGAGCGCGCCCTCGAAGCGGAGCTGCGGTAGCGGAACTCGGAGTCGCTGGCGCGTTCCCGGGTCGGGCGTGGGGTGGTTCTTCCGGCGCACGGGCAAACCGCATGCGCGCCGCACGGTTACGGAGACCATCAGGATTCTCTGCGAGATTCACTCGAGCAAGGCGCCGCGTTGTGGGCCTATGCAGGACCCGGATGAGAAGCAGCATCTCGTTGATCTGTTCCAGGGAAATGCGTGAAGGCATGGGAGAAACGAAGCTGCGAACTGTCTTTGAATTGAAACCGGGGCACCACCGCGCTTTCGTGTGATCTTGAGCGTCGACGCAAGCGGGTCAGGTCAACTTTCAGCGAACCAAGTCTGTTCTCGATCGGACGTGCCTATCCGATTCCCTCTCGGAGTTTTCGACTGATTCAGAGTGACTCACTATCGCCTTTAGCGTTGGCACGGCCACCGGTTCGGTGATAGGCACCATCAAGCACCCAGCACCCTGACATGCCCGCTCCCGTCGCTGTTCTGTGCTGTCGGGAAGACCTCCGGTCCTGTAGCAAACCGGCGCGTCCCCGCACGCCGGGGAGGTCGTGCGATGACCCGATGGAACCGATGGATCCCCGCGCTCGTGGCCTCGTCCGAGGGTGCGCGGACCGCCTCCCAGTCGAGCGCGGCTGTCGTCGCCTGTCGCGGGACGCGGGAGCCAACGGCGATGTCTACGTATTGCCGCTCTGATTGCGACCGGACTCATCGTACGAGCAGCCCTCGCCCTCCCGGGGCTCCCCGCCCCACACCCCCGGTTACACTTTCTGGAGGAGACCCGGGCGTTGTTCTTGGACTCATGGTGTAGAGCAGGGCAGACAAACCGGCATTCGACCGAGCCGCTTCCTCTTTAGTGGGAATTCTCTTCCTACGGCGTTCGAGCTTCTCGGCGGGGCCTGCGCCAAGTGCCCAATCCGACGCAGGATCTTGATTCGCATGCGAAACCATTTTGCGGAACGCTTCTTGCTTGCCCGTCGGACTTGGGAAGGGGACAGATTCGTATGTCCTCGCCGAGGTCACCCCATTCCCACTGGTTCACGCCGTTCATGGGAAGGGGAAACATGTACCGAGCCCTCTCGATCACGCTGCTCGCCATCGCATTCCTCGCGCCGCCCGCGGCCAAGGCCGCCTTCATCACCACCCACGAGACCGAGCTCGAGTCGCTCTTCGCGTACAACGGCCTGACCCTCGACGTCCGCTACCTGCCGGGAACCGTGCTGTCCGATTCGTCGTTCCTGACGCTGGACAGCGCCGCTGAGTTCGCTGCGCTGCTGGCGCTGACACCGGCGGCATCCTCACCCACCATCAATCTGCTCTTCACCGACAGCTTGAGCTGGTGCGGCGTGCCCGGGGCCTTCATCGGCTGTGCAGAGCTTCCCGGCTACAGGGGCGTCGTGGAGTCGGTCTTCGCTTCGACCTCGACCGGCGACGAGCTGGTAGCCCATGAGATCGGCCACATGTTTGGCCTCTCACACATCGCGGACGTCACCCGCCTCATGAACCCGATTCTTTACGGGGGCATCGTCCTCGGCGCCACGGAGATCGCCACGATCTTGGCGAGCCCGCTGATCCAGAACGACGGCGTCGACTTCATCGAGATCCTGCCGATTACCGTAATCCCGGAGCCCGGCACGGTCGCGCTGTTGGCGATCGGCATCGGAGGGCTCGCGGCCCGCCGCCGTAGAATCGTCGCGCGGCAGTAGTCCGCAGCGGGGCGTCACGCATCCGCGGCAAAGAATTGAGCCCGACCGTCCCCTCCCGACAATTCAGCAGAACCGGGGTCGCCCAGGCCTCACCGAAGGCGCTCGTCGAACCGGAGGGAGCGGAGGATCCGCACCGCCCGCTTTTGGTCATCCTCTGAGCTACCCCGCGCGACGAGGGTAAGTTCCACCGTTCCTCGACCGAGGTCTGGAACATGAAGAGCAGCCACGTACGGAAGGCCGATCGATGTGACCGCATCGCGGTATGTCACCAGGAGTGCGGTCCACCCGTCGGCCCCGATGGCGCGGCGGACAAGGCCCTCGCCCTCGGCGCCAGTGAGAGAGTCCCCGTACCATCCGTAGTCGATCGAGAGCTAGAGCGATTCGCTCAGGTACTCGCGAACCACCGAGTCGGCTCCGGCGGTCCCAACGGGCACGAGCCCGGCGGGGAGTGCAACACTGATCCCTTCAACGATCGCCACGCGAGACCAGCCCGCTTGGCCCTCGGGTAAGTCGCGAGCCTGGCACGCCATTTCGCATACTCCACCGAAGAGGGCACGTATCAGGCCGAGGGACGCCACACAACGCCCGACATCGACGAAAGGATGGGTATGCGCCATGACGACTCCCTCCCGCCGCGATTCCGTGGACACCATGACTATGCAGCCTGCGCCGCCGTGGTGTCCATCGACAGGTGTCGGAGAATGAGTGGGCATGGCAGCTCCCGGCTGAACGCGGGAGCCAACGGCTGCATCTCATCTTCTATCGGCCCACCGACTCCGGCATCGAGGTCATGCGAGTGCTCGATGCGGCGCGCGACGTGACTGCGATTCCGCAACGCGAATGGCGGCCACGGACCGATCAGCCCTGGTCGCCTTCGCGGGTCTTCAGGAACGTCCCACTTCGAACGGAATCGCTCGCATCAGCCGGCGCCAGCGGCCTCGATGCCCACACCGTGAGTTCGTGCTCCGATTCCGAGCTCTCGGTCCGCCGGTTCCCGAAGCGCACCTCGTCGACGTGAGCACGGACGCCTCGAGCGCGCATCGGCGGTATCAGCGGGAGCTTCGGGTCGATGGAGATCGTCATGCCAACTCCCGGCGGAACGCAAGAGCGAACGGGAGCCAACGGGCCAACGGTCGGCGACGGCGGGGCGGCTAGCATTCCGCCGCCAGTGTGACCGAGCGAGGTAATGCCCGGAATGCAGAGCGACCAGCCCGCAACGGCCGGGATCGGCCCGCGCCTCCGAGCAGTCCTCAGGAGCCCGCTCCTGTACCTGCTGCTCTTCGTCGGCATCGCCAACTCGCTCACGATGCCGAGGTTCTTCTACCTCGGCGATTCCTTCGCCGTCCGGGCCGAGACGGCGTACCTGTTGACGGAAGGGGAGCTCGGAATTCCGTATGCGGAACGGCAACGCCTTGCGGCGTTCGTCGCCCACCGCGGTCAGTATTTTTTCGAGAACGATCGCAGCCGGCGCTTCGCTTCGAAATACGGGTTCGGCAACACCTTGTTCTACATCCCGCCGATGTTGGCGGAGAAGTGGTATCGGGGCAGCCTCGATCTGCTTCACCAGTCGGAGTCGCTGCTGCTATTTCTCAACATCCAGAACGTCCTACTCACTTTGATCGTCGCTCTCTACTTGTACAAGTCGGTGTCTTTCTACACCTCTCGCAGCTCGCTGCGGGTAGGCTTCGTCCTGGCGTGCTTGTACTGCAGCTTCGTCTGGCACTATCTCCGAGCGCCTACACTCGAGGTGTTTCTGCTCTTCGGTGTGTCCGGGTTCACGTTCCACATGCTGGCCTTTCTCCGTTCCGTGGACGATCCCGTGCCCGGCACGCGTCGCCCATGGATTCACCTGAGCCTCGCGACGACCTACGCGGGGCTGATGGTGCTGATGAAACTGTTCTCTGTTCTGTTCCTGGTCGCGGCGTGGCTGTTCGCATTGTGCTCTCGTCCGGCGTCCCTCTCGTTCTCCCGGCGCCTGAAGCACAACCTGACGCGAGACCTCAGGCCGCAGCTCGCTCACCTGCTCCTGCCTAGCGTGATCGCTGTCGCGCTGGTGCTCTCGCTCAATCAGCATCGTTTCGGATCCGCGCTCGAGGCAGGCTACAGCCAGTGGGTCACGGACGTTGGTGACGCGGACTGGGCCGAGCCGGGTTTCCGCCCGGGCCGGTTCTCACCGGCGTTTCTCGGTCACGCCATGCCGGAGTTCCTGTTTCAGAGAGGGAATACGAACATCTTCCTCCACCAGCCGCTGTTGTTGCTCGCTCTCGTGGGTGTCCCGGCGTTCTGGAGGAAGCACCGATTGGATTGCGCATTCCTGGCGTTCGTCTTCTCGACGAACCTCGTGGCGTTGTTCTTCTTCGCGAGTTGGAGGGGTGAGTGGTGCTATGGCCCGCGTTACCTGGTCCCGGTGCTGATGGTCGGGGTGCTGCCAGCGGTGGAGGTCGCGGGATGGCTGCGCGGATCGGCCCGGAGTGCGGTCGGGATCGTGGGCCTGTCGCTGCTGGGCCTCATCCTCGCGGTGTCACTGAGGCTGCAGGTCTGCGTGAACTCCTTACCGTTTTTTGCGTACAATCAGATCCGGCCGGCGTTCCAGGCGTTCCGGGACGCCCGGGTGGTCCAGTACTGGGACGCGCCGGTGCACCGCGGGTGCATCTATTGCGACCTCCTGGCGCACCGCAACGGCGAGAGGATTCTCTACCCCCTGGTCGTCCTGGAGGAGATCCTGCCGGAGCGGAGCCGCGAGCGGCTCGGCCGGGTGAGCCAGGTCGTGGAGGAGCACTCGAAATCGAACTACTTCTTCTTCCGCTGAGCAACCTCGTGGAGGCGACCCGAGGAGGCCAGGCCGCTGGCCCCAGAGCGAATTCACGGGCGCCGGAGCGCCACCAACGCGAGCTTGCCGAAGCGGATGGTGCGGCGCTCGGTTTCGAAGAGGTCGTTCAGAGCGCGCAGTACGAGCTCGGGATTGGCGAGCCAGGCTTCGTAGGTGGGACGCTCGCTCTCGATCATCTCGGCGAGAGCGTCCAGGCGGCGCGACACTGCCCGGGCCCGGGGCAGTGCGCAGATCGCATGGACCAGCGACAAGAACGGGGTGAGCCAGGGCTCGACGACCACCAGGCGGCCGCCCGGGCGCAGCACCCGATGCACCTCCTCGAGCGTACGCTGTAGATCCTCCTCGAGATGCTCCAGGTGGTGGAGCCCTCCGTGGACGATGGCTACGTCGCGTGACGCGTCTTCGAACGGCAATGCGCGGCAGTCGGCCACGTGGACTCGTGCACGCCCGCAGTAGGCGCGGGCGAGCGTCGGCGAGAGATCGACGCCCTCGAGGTTCGCAAAGCCGAGCGCTTCGAGCGCCTGCAATCCGTTCCCGCGTCCACAGAAGAGCTCGACGATGGCGGCGTCGCGCCGCCACAGTGCCGCGCACCCGCGGCGCCCAGCCGCCGAGCGAACTTCCGACGCTCCTGGGCGGGCGTCTCGAAGCGGAGGTACGCATCCTCCCACGACCTGCGAGCCTTCGCGAGCAAGCGCTTGGAACCCGACCCACTCATCGCCTCAGGGTTCCCGGGCCGGCGGCGGCCGGTACCAGTCGCGCCAGGAAGTGCAGAGAGCGGTCGAACAGCCAGCCCGCCGGCGGGGGGTAGAGCCCGAGCTTCGCCCTCCAGACTTCGATGTGGAGCCCGAGCTGCGCGAAGCTCTCGCGCCAGCGAGCCTCCGTCCAGTAGTTGAAGGGTAGTGGCACACCATGTCGCGCGTTTCCGACGCGGTCCATCAGGCGAAGTGTGGGCCCCGCCATGAACCCATCGAGTGTATGGTCCTTGATCACGACGGCCTGGCGACTCACGCGCACAGCCTCGGTGAGGAGCAGCAGGGGATCCTCGGCGTGATGCAGTGAATCCACGAATAGCAGTGCGTCGAAGGCACCCTCGTCGAACGGAATCTGCTTGCCGTCAAAGAGTCGCACGGGGACGAGCGCGACCTCGCGAACGTGCACATCGATGCCATGGAGAGAGAGGTCGGGCCGCCGCAGCGCCAGGGCTGCGGTCAGGGTGCCATCGCCACAGCCCACGTCGAGCACTCGCGCCCGAGGGGGCAGCAGCTCGGCGATGTGCTCCGCGAGCACGCGAACCCGCCGGCCCTGCACATAGCCCCGATGGACGCGGTCGCGCAGGCTCACCTTCTGCGCATGCCCAGGATGCTCACGAAAAAGCTCGACGCCGCCGTCTGCAGGCCCAGAGCTGTGAGAGTGACCCCTGGAATCAGACGCCTCATGGTATGCGAGTAGTCGAGCGGGCCGAACCCGACCAGGCGCCACTCGTTGGTCGCCCAGACCAGGAGGGCCAGGCCCGCAATCAGCGAGGTGACGCTGAGCAACAGCCCCTTCTCGAGATCGAACACGCCGAAGAACCGATCCATGCGCGGGTCCGGGGGCAGCAGCCTTTCGCTGATCGCGAAGGTCTTGGTGAAGATCGAGAACAGGATCGACTGGTAGCCCAGCAAGATCGCGAGACTCGCCACCATCAAAGTGTGGGCATCGAGGACGACGCCGAAGATCCTGGCTCCAGGCAGGGCCAGCGCGTATCCGACGAGTCCGAGCGCGACCAGCATCGCCCCGGGAACCAGGAAGAGCCAGCGCGGGCTGCACATCAGGAAGAGGCGCACGGTGCGCCAGCCGTCGCGGAAAGTCTTGAGGTGGGGCGCGTGGGCCTTTCGGCCATCCGGATGGAGCGTGATCGGCACCTCGGCAATGTGTGCCCCGATCAGGCTCGACTTGATGATCATCTCGGTGGCGAACTCCATCCCGGTACAGCGCAGGTCGAGCCGGTGGTAGAAGTCCTTGTCGAAGGCGCGCATTCCGCAGTAGACGTCGTGGATGGAGGAGCGGAACATCCAACGCGCGATCCGGGACAGGAGGGGATTCCCGAGCCAGCGGTGCAGAAAGGGCATGGCGCCAGGAAGCACACGGCCCCCCGCGATCGGAAGCCGACAGCCCTGGACGAGGTCGAATCCCCCGCGCAGAGGCTCGACGAAGCGGGGGAGCTCGAGGAAGTCGTAGCTGTCGTCGGCATCGCCCATGAGGATGTAGCGACCACGGGAAGCCTCAATGCCCCCCATGAGCGCGTTCCCATAGCCGCGCTCCGGTACGTCGATCAGTCGGGCACCCAGTTCGACGGCGATCTGCTGCGAGCCGTCGCTGCTCCCGTTGTCGGCTACGACGATCTCCGCATCGATTCCCGCGCCGGCGGCCGCCCTCCGGGCTTTCTCGATGCAGAGCCTCAGCGTGTCCGCCTCGTTGAGGCACGGCATCACCACGGACAGCTCCGGACCTTCCGAGGTTCCGGGGGGCGGGCGTTCCACGACCGCGCATCATACCCTGCGGCCTGCGGGTGCGCGAAGCTCATTGGACGACTTCTGCACTGCGACCCGCTGCCATGCTTTGGTGTGGGGAGCGAAGGTCGCTCCGCAGCGCGCGCGCCATGAGCCGCTCGTACGCACGCGGCCAGATCCGGTTCAGCGCGCGGCTGACGCGCCCTGTCGAGGAGAGCACGAGCGATGCCTCTTCGCCCGGCGCCGCCGGTTGCCTCTCCTCGAGGAACGCGATCCGCACGCTCCTGTCGGACGCAGCCACTCGTCGGGGTTCTCGATGCCCACCTCGAGCTCGAGCGTTCCCTTCCGGCGATCGATCTGCGGGGAATGACCTCTCATGTGACAAGCCCTACCGGGTACCGAGAGCCAACGGCGAGCCAACGCGCATGGGCGGTATCAGCGGGAGCTTTGGGTCGATGGTGCGCCTTGTGACAACGACTCGCTGAGCGCGGGAGTCAACGGGCCAATGGGCGCCGTTGAACCAGGGTTCCCTTCGCCGCAGTCGCCGTGGCGCGCCTCGTCGTCGCGAGGCATTGCACGGAAGCCGACATTCCCGACTGACTGAGCGTTTCCGTCACACAGCTGGGCGACACGGGTGCCCAACGAAAGCGCGGGAAGCTTTCTCCATCGCAGCCAGGGCGGCACATCGATTGCTGATCTGATGGACGGTTCGGATCGCGCACGGGCGCGAACGCTGAGTCGGAGATGGAGATGCTGATTCTGCCCGCACGGACCGCGGCGATCGCTCTCGCCGCGTTGCTGCTGTCGAGGAGTTCGTACGTCCCGGATTCCTTCAGCCGGCGCACGCTGGTGAACGACGGAGATGTGATTCCCGGCTCGAGCGCGAAGTTCAACAGCTACGGTCAGCCGTCGCTGGACGACCGCGGCCTCGTGGTGTCGCGTGGGCGTGGTGGTATGGGCGGGAAGCCCGAGCGCGGCATCTACGAACGCGACCTGAGCACCGAGGGACCGCTGATCCCGGTCGCGCGAGTCGGCGCCGACGTGCCGCAGCCCACCAACACGCTCTTGAAGGGCAAGCTCGCGACCTTCAACGAGTTCCCCTCGATCCCGCGCATCGACGCCGGCGCCGACACGGTCGCCACGCGCGGTCGATCGCAGCCGCTGGCGACACTCCGGCTGCCGGATGCGACCAAGTTGCGTGCGGGTACGGCTGGCATCTACACGGATGCGGATGGCACATTGTCGGTACGCTTCGTGCTGATCTGCATCGCCGCCCAGGTGCTCGTACTTGGTGCCTCTTGGGTCGTGGTCCTCGGCACGCTGCGGACGCTGCGCCGCCACGGCCGCAACACCCAGAACGTGCTGGTAGTGGGGAGCGGTCCGCGCGCGCGCCACGTGAGCGACGTGATCCAGGAGCACCCCGAGTGGGGACTGCGCGTGATCGGCTTCGTCGACGAAGGCGATTTCCCCTTCGATCCGGGGCTGCTGCAGGCGTCCTCCGCCCGGCGGGGCAGCTTGCGCGTCCACAAGATCCATGAGGTGGCCGACCTCTTCCGGGAGAAGGTCATCGATGAAGTCGTCGTGGCGTGCCCGCGCTCGATGCTCGCGGCGATCGTGCCCGTCGTCACGATCTGCGCGGCGGTGGGCGTCCCGGTGACGCTGCTCTCGGATCTCTTCGGCGACATCCTCCCGCTGCCGCACCCGGTGCAATTCGGGCCGCACCCGGCACTCAGCTTCCCCGTGATGCACCACAGCCTTGCGCAGGCGCAGATCAAGCGCGCGATCGACCTCCTGGGCGCGACGGTGCTCTTTGCGATCTCGGCGCCCGCCCTGACTGCGGCGGCGATCGCCATCCGGATGACGTCGCCCGGGCCGATCCTGTTCCGCCAGCAGCGATGCGGTCTCCACGGGCGCCGCTTCACGATGCTCAAGCTGCGCACCATGTCTTCTGACGCGGAGGAGTGTCGATCGGAGCTCGAGCAGCGTAACGAGATGGATGGTCCCGTCTTCAAGATCCACAATGACCCGCGCGTCACGCTCGTAGGGCGCTTCTTGCGCCGCTACAGCCTCGACGAGATTCCCCAGCTCTGGAACGTGTGGCGGGGCGACATGAGCCTGGTGGGCCCGCGGCCACCCATTCCGAACGAGGTCGACCAGTACCACGTTCTGCAGCGACGCCGTCTCTCGATGCGTCCCGGTCTCACCTGCCTCTGGCAGGTGGAGGGTCGCAACCAGATCGGCTTCGAGGACTGGGTGCGCCTGGACCTCGAGTACATCGACAACTGGTCGCTCACGCTCGACTGCCAGATCCTTCTGCGCACGCTACCGGCCGTGCTGCGGGGGACAGGGGCGAGCTAGCTAAGCGGCCGGGGCCAGTCTCACCGTACCCGGGCTCGATGTCGGCGCTCGCCGCTGGACGGCAGCGAGCCGAACACGAGTCAGGGGACCTGGTTTCGCCAACGGCGCTCAGTTCCCGCTTGGAACCTCGGCGCGCTGGCCTTCGCCGAGGCCTTCGGTTTCGCCGACGGTGACGAGGGCTTCGCCGCCGCTGAGGCCCTTCGTGACGACGAGCTGACCGCCGCGACGACGCGATCGGCGGCGGTGTGAAGCGGATCCCCGTCATTCGAGATCGACCACGACCGCGCGATGATCGGAAGTGAATCCGCGAGTGTATTTGAACACGTCGACGCTCCAACTCCGGGTTCGCCAGGGCGCGCCCGGCGACAAGAGGACGTGGTCGATCCGGCAGTCTGGGAACACGAACGCTGGATCGAGCGCGCATCCGTCGGAGTTCAGCGTCGGTCCGTTCGCGACGTACGGGTGCTCGGCAACCTCCGTGAAGGTGTCGCGAAAGGACGCGGCAAGCGCGTCGAAGCCGCGAGTTCCCGGTGGAAGATTCGTATCGCCTGCGAAGACCAGCGGAGCGTCGGTTGGAAGCAAGGTCTTGACGACGAGCTCGGCGCTCGGATTGCTGTTCTTCCGCCTGGCGTCGAAGTGGGTGCCCGCGAAGGTGAACCGAAGACCGGTCGTTCGGTCTTCGAGTTCCGCCCACTGGACCCGGCGCGGAAGGGCGAGCACCCATCCCAGTGTGAATCCCGGCGAGTTCGGGCCGAGCCAGAATCCGCCAGTCCGATGAACGCGGAAGCGCGACGTCCGGACCAGCAGCGTAGGATCCGCGAAGCCGAAGAAAGGGCCGTCGGCGTAGACCATCTGGTAGTCGCCATGGAGAAGGCGCCGAAGGTCCCTCGCTTGCGCTCCGGTGAGAAGCTCCTGAAGGCTGACGAGGTCCGGATCGTGTCGATTGATCGTGTCGGCGATTCCCGCCATCCGCTCGGAAAGGGGCCCGATCTCGTCGCTATGGCCGCAGATGATGCACATCACGTTGAATGTCATCACCCGCAGACCGGACGCGGCGGATACACCCGCAATCGAACCGGCGAATAGGAATCCGAACAGCAGAGCAGAGAACGGTCTGGCCATTCCTCCAGGGTAGTGCCCGGCCCGGAATCCTCCGGCGAACGGACGGAACGCCGATCGAGCCGAAGCGCACGCGCAGTTCAAGCAGGCTTCTGTCGAGAATGACCCCATGGCAACTCTCGGCTCAGCGCGAGAGCCAGCGGGCGAGCGTACGTCCGGGTCGGGATTGCATCGAGCGGCTCCTGGCGGGTTCAGCGAGCGGCGTGCGAGACGGCGGCGAGCAGACCACGCACGCGCGGGTTCTGCCAGCGCGGACCGGCGCAATTCATCGTGTAGCCGACGGCGAGGCGCGCATCCGGGTCCGCGAAGCCGAACGCGCCGCCCGCACCGAAGTGGCCGAACGAGCGCGGGCTCGTGCCGAACAGCCGCTCGGGCATCGAGAGCTGGAACCCGAGTCCGAAGCGCGTCGGCCGGCGCAGCACGAAGTCCTCCCCCGCGGACGCTTCCCGGATCGCTTCGTCGATCGTCGCTCGCTGCAACAGCCGGATCCCGCCAACCGCGCCGCCGCACGCGAGCGCGCTGTAGATGCGCGCCACGGCGCGCGCATTGGCGTGCCCGTTCGTCGATGGCATTTCCGCCGCGCGCCACTGATCGGTGTTTACCGTGCCCATGCCCGACACGCCGCGCGGGTTCATGTACACGCGCTGCAGGAGCTGCGCGTGCTCGGCGTCGGCCGGAGTCTCCTCACGCGCTCCGCCGCCGAACAGCGTGCCCGGCAGGAAGTCGGCGACCCGGTCGAGGTCCCGCGACACGACGCCGAAGTGGAAGTCTGCACCGAGCGGCCCCGCGATCTCGCGCCGCACGAACGCGCCGATCGAGTCACCCGTCACACGCCGGACGATCTCACCGATGAGGAATCCGAACGTGTTCACGTGGTAACCGTGCAGGCGACCCGGCTCCCAGAACGGTGCTTGCGCCGCGAGCTCTTCCGTCATGTGCTTCCAGTCGTAGATCGCGTCGTCCGGAAGCAGCCTCCGGATCGCCGGCAGTCCGGCGCGATGAGCAAGGAGCCAGCGGACGCTGATCGTTCCCTTGTCTCCTTGCGCGAACTCCGGCCAGTAGCGCGCGACCGGGGCGTCGAGGTCGACGAACCCACGCTCGACCAGCATGAGCAGCGATACGGTCGCGACGGCCTTGCCCACCGAGAATACGTTCACGAGTGTGTCGCGCTGCCACGGCCGTGAGTGCGCCTCGTCCGTCCAACCGGCCCACAGATCGACGACGAACTCGCCGCCGACGGTCACCGCAACCGCCGCGCCGACCTCAGCGTGCTCCCGGAAGCCGTTCTCGAACGCAGCCTTCACCGCCCCGAAGTGCGGAGCGCAGAAACCGAGGATCGGAGGAACG
>Ga0316613_10002135_pt1 | contig 12870 bp, 10 predicted proteins | sample OWC_soil_day10_C_2_FD_207647 | JGI IMG/M metagenome (GOLD analysis project Ga0316613, IMG submission 207647) | Wetland soil microbial communities from Old Woman Creek delta, Ohio, United States - OWC_soil_day10_CT_b | ecosystem: Environmental > Terrestrial > Soil > Wetlands | place: USA: Ohio...
ACGGCAGTGTTTCCCAGTCGGGCAGCATGACCACCGATTTGGTCGGCGCCAGCCAGCGGATCTCTTCTTTCAGTCGCGCTGCTGCTTGGGCATTGGCTGCCAGAATAACCAGGGGTTTGATTTTTCCGGCGTAATGCGCCAGGAACAGGCTATCGGCCGAGCCGTGGGGCGTGGCGATTTGCAGGCGCTCGTGCGCATGGGGCAGGGCTGGGAGATGCATGATGCCGACACTGATACAAAGGGGAGCCATTATAGCAACCGGGCGCGACGGCTTTGCCGAATTGCCAGGGCGGTGTTGATTTTTTACCAGGAATCGGCAAGGATGTGCGGCCAGCTCTTCCTTACACGCATTCCTTTCAACGCAGGCTTCATGACCGCAAAACACAACTTTTGGCAAACCGGCTGGCTGATCTGCGGTGGACTGCTATGTCTGGCTTTGCTGGTTGGACGGATCAGTTATCCTGCTTTGGGTGTGTGTTTCATTTGCCCGACCCATGGTGTTGCGGCCGCCTTGTTGCTGGTGCTGGGCTACCGTTTCTGGCCGTTTCTGTTGCCTGCGCTCATCCTGTTGCCACTGCTTGATGGGCAGCCGCTGCCGGTGGTGGCCGGAAAAAGCATCACCTCGCTGGCGACCATTTTTCTCGCGACCCATTTGTTCCATTCCCTGGCGATACGCGGCCGTTTGCGCCTGCGCGGGGCGCTGCAGTTGCTGTTGAGCGGACTCGTGCTGGCGGTGCTGACCGTCGGGTTGTCATCGCTGATGCAACTTTGGGTCAAGGGATTCCCGCATGTGGGCTTGACCGGCTACAAACTGTTTTCCGGCTGGATGGCCGAGGTGTTGGGTTATTTGGTGGCTTTTCCCCTGGTTATGCTCTGGCACGAGGGCGGGGTGGCGGTGTGGCGCAAGCGCAGCCTTGAGCTTGGCATCGCGTTGGCGGGTTCCGTGGTTGGCGCGTGGTTGCTCTTCCGTAGCCATGGCGTGGATGCGGGCGGCTGGCATTTCTTGTTGTTCCCCATGATGATCTGGATTGCCCTGCGGCTGGGGCAGGGCGGCGTGGCCCTGGTGACTCTTGCGTTGGCGCTGTGCCTGGGGCCAGTTTTTGCACAGATGCCCGGTGCAACGGCACTGCCGTCACAGCTTCTTTTGCTGAACCTCGCTGCGACCGGGCTGTTGCTAGCCGCCCTGTCCGAAGAGGAAACCAGCGCCACGCGCGAAATTGCCTCGGAACGCCATACACTGAATGCGATTCTCAATGCCTTGCCTGCCCACATCTACCTGGAAAATACCGAGGGGAGCCTGGTTTACGTTAACCAGGCGTTTGCCCGGCTGGCAGGGTGCCAGGCGGACGAGCTGACCAATACTTCCAGTGCGCCCATTCGCAAGAAACTGGGCCTGCCCGAGATTCCCCCAGCTGCGGACGGGAAAGATTTTGAGTGCACGTTGAATGCCGGGGCTGATTCCCGCACCTTGGTCTGCAACAGTCTGACTCTTTGCGATGACCAAGGGACGCACTACGGCGATTGCTTCATGGCGACCGACATCACCGACCGGCTGGCCTCCGAGCAGCAACTGCGGCTTGCCGCGCAAGTGTTCGAAAGCGCTTCGGAAGGGATTGTGATGACCGATGCGCGCGGCAAGATCAATGCGGTGAATCCGGCCTTTAGCCGGATTACCGGCTTCGCCGCCGAAGAGGCCATTGGCAAGACCTGCAACGCATTCCGGCATATTGAACACGGTACTTCCCTGAAGCGGGAGATTCGCACCCGTTTGCGTAATGACGGCATGTGGCAGGGCGAATTGCCGGGGCGCCGGAAAAACGGCGAGGTCTACCCGGCGTGGGGTTCCCTGTGCGGCGTGCGCGATGAAGATGGCCGGCTGACCCATTACGTGGCGGTGTTCAGCGACTTTACCGCGCGCAAGGAGGTTGAGGATCGGCTGCAGTTCCTCGCGCAGCGCGATCCGCTGACCTTGCTGCATAACCGCAGTGCGCTGCAGGGCAAGCTCGATACGGCGCTGGCTAGTGCCAAACACGCGCGTGAACGTGTCGCGCTGTTTTTCATCGATCTGGATCGCTTCAAGGTGATCAACGACAGCCTGGGCCATGCCGTTGGCGACGAGCTATTGCAGGTCGTTGCGCTGCGTTTACGTTTTTGCCTGAAGGAGCGGGATTTCATTGTCCGCTTTGGCGGCGACGAATTCACAGTGATCATCGAAGATGCACCGTCCGATGACGACTTGGCCGTGATTGCCGAGCGCATCATCGCGGACATCGCCCGGCCCTGCATCGTGCGCGGGCATGAATTGTTTGTGACCTGCAGCATCGGGATCAGCCGCTTCCCCGGCGATGCACAGGATGCCACCGCGTTGATGCGGATGGCGGACATGGCCATGTATCGCGCCAAGGACCAAGGCAAGAACACGTTCCAGTTCCATGCCAACGACATCAGTGCCCAGGTGTCGGCCCGGAACCACCTGGAAGGACACCTGCGCTCCGCCTTGGGGCGCAACCAGTTCGTGCTGTACTTCCAGCCGCTTTACGATCTGGCCGGCGAAGATTATTACGGCGTCGAGGCGCTGGTGCGCTGGCATCACCCTGAACTGGGCATGGTGCCGCCGGCCAGCTTTATTCCGCTGGCGGAAGAATCCGGCCTGATCGAGGCGCTGGGCACCTGGGTGATCCACGAGGCGTGCCGGCAGATTCGCGAATGGCTCGATGTGGGGATTGATCCGCGCCAGGTTTCCGTGAATCTTTCGCCGCGCCAGTTCCAGCGCGGGAAACTGGTCGACACGGTTCAGCATGCACTGGACAATGCCGGCTTGCCGCCGGAGCGGCTGACGCTGGAAATCACCGAAAGCATCATCATGCACAATCCCGATGAAGCGCGTGAAATTTTGACCGAACTGCGCCAGATGGGGGTGCGGGTCGCAATTGATGACTTCGGTTCCGGCTATTCGTCGCTGGCGTATCTGAAACTTTTTCCGCTGGATAGTCTGAAGATCGACCGCGCGTTTATCTCGCCCCTGCCTGATGATGGCAACAGTGCGGCCATTGTCGAGGCCATCGTGGCCATGTCGCGCAAGCTCAAGCTTGCCGTCGTGGCCGAAGGGGTTGAAACTGCAGAACAATCCAGCTTCCTGCGCAGCATCGGTTGCGATGTTGCCCAAGGTTACCTGTACAGCCGTCCTCTGCCCGCAGACAAACTGCCCGCTGCGCTGAAGACGCTGGACTTTCCGATATAGGTTTGAAGAAACATGCAAAAAAAGACCATTTTCGGCTTTCACGCCGTTAAATCCCGCCTGCGTCGCTTGCCCGACAGCGTGCTTGAACTCTACATCAACGCCGGGCGCAACGATCCACGCATGCGCGAGCTGGTGGATCTGGCCGAAAAGCAGGGGCGAAAAGTTCACGCGCTCGACAACGATCGTCTGACCGGCTTGGCCGGCTCGCCGCGCCATCAAGGCGTGGCTGCGTTGATCGATGTCGGCAAGAGCTTCCTGGCGCTGGAAGACGTGCTGGAAGACCTGGATGAACCGCCTTTCCTGCTGGTACTCGATGGCGTGACCGATCCGCACAACCTGGGCGCCTGCCTGCGCGTGGCCGATGCCATGGGCGTGCACGCCGTCATCGCCCCGAAGGATAAATCCGCGCCGATCAATGCCACGGTATCCAAGGTGGCCTGCGGCGCGGCCGAGGTGGTGCCCTACATCATGGTGACCAACCTCGCCCGGGCCCTGCGCGACATGAAGGATGCCGGCGTGTGGATTGTCGGTACCGATGCCGACGGCAGCAGCGATCTTTACCACTTCGAGCAGACCGGGCCGCTCGCCTGGGTACTCGGTGCCGAAGGTCACGGCATGCGCCGGCTGACGCGCGAGCATTGCGATGCGCTGGTGTCGATTCCGATGTATGGCACGGTGGAAAGCCTGAATGTGTCGGTCGCGACCGGCATCGTGCTGGCGGAAAGTCGGCGCCAGCGGCAGATGCTGGCGGAGCGTGGGGCGAAGTAAATTTTTTACCGCGTGACCGCGATATTCAGCTGGTTTCGGAGACTCGGGGCGGTTCCAACCGGCATGAGGGATCACAGCTACATGCAAACCACCCTCATCCCCTGTAAGGCCGCAGAGGAGTGGAGCGAGACAAATTTGTTTACAAAATTGGCTCGCGACCGACGCAGGGAACCCCGGAGGGGCGGCCGCTTGGGGGCTGCTTTCTTTGGATACTTTCTTTGCAGAAGCAAAGAAAGTATCACGCCATGCCGGGCGGGACCGGCACCCAAAATACGCGCCGAAGGCGCATAAGGCCTGACAAGGAAGTTAGACTATTTTTAGGGCCTGAAAATTAACCAAAACCTCTACAGGAAGGCTTCGTATTTTCACTTTGTATTCTTCATGATTAAAAAACCACTCTTCGAGTATTAGTCTGATACTAGAACAAGAGTTTCGTGTCATATCTAAGCGAGATATAAGTCTTTCGAATTCTCGCTTTTCCTTCGTAAATAAATACATAGCACCTGGAAGTTTGTGAACAATCCAGTTTCTCTCGCGAACAATCTCAGCAATGTGGTATCGGAAAGTATCCACAAAATAAACGCTGGCATTAAGCTGCGTGTTTAGCTTTCCAAGAACCATCTTGAAGTCGCGATCAAGGGCATTCCAAGCATCTTCAGTATCTTTGAACTCTTCGTTTTTCACCACGCACAGCACAACTGCTAGTAAGTATTCAAATTTATGAAATTCGCTAACGGTTTTACCTAGCGATACATGAAACCTTATTAACTCGTTGTCATCTGGTTGATAAATTTCGCGTAGTTCTAACATTGTTTTTTTAGCCCGTCAGTACGAGAGTAGGAATCTAGGCCTACCGCACCTTTTTCTTTGCAACCGACTTCTTCGCCTCCACCTGCTTGACCGGTTTTTTCTTGGGTTTGGGCTTGGCTGCTGCCGCAGGTTTAGCCGGCTCAACCGGCGGGCGATCCTTGGCTTCCCGGATCGCCTCGGCCAATTCCAGCACTGCCGTCGCATACAGCGTGCTCTTGTTGTAGCGCGTGATCGCGTAGAAATTCTTGAAACCCAGGAAGTAGTTCGTCTGCCCCGGCGCGACTTCCAACGAGTACAGCACGGCGGGTTGGGTGGTTTCCAGCTCGCGCAGCGGGGCGACGCCTTTGGCCATCAGCTCGGCCACGCTGTAGTGCAGATTGAATTTGTCGGCGATCAGCTCGTCGACCTGATTGCCCGAAACGTTGACCGGCACCATGGTGTCGCCGCCGGCCTGCCAGCCGTGCAAAGCCAGGTAGCTGGCGACGCTGGCCATCGCGTCGACCGGCGTGTTCCAGATGTCGTGGTGGCCATCGCTGTTCCAGTCCACCGCAAACGCGCGGAACGAGGAGGGCATGAATTGCGGCCACCCCAGCGCACCGGCGTAAGAGCCCTTGAATGACAGCGGATCTTCTTTCTCACCGCGCGCTAGCAGCAGGAATTCGGTCAGCTCCTTGCGGAAAAATTCGGCACGGCGCGGGTAGTCAAACGCTGCGGTGGCGAGCACGTCGAGTACACGGAAGCTGCCAGTGTTCTTGCCGAACAGCGTTTCCACATCGAGGATCGCGACGATCACGGCCGGATCGACCTGATATGCCTTGCTGATCTCCATCAAGTCTTTTTCATGCTCGCGCCAAAAGGCGGCGCCGACATTAATCCGCTTGGTGTTGACGAAATCGGTGCGGAATACATGCCAGGGGCGGCCTGTGGATGGTCGGTCGAAAATGGCGAGGATGCCGGGTTTGGGTTCGATGCGGGTAAACAGGTTGACGAGTTCGGTTTCATCGAAGCCGTGCTCGCGCGCCGTGGCCGCCAGATATTCCCGCACTTCGGGACGGGCAACCAGGGTTTCGTTGGCGTGGGCGAACAGACTGCTGGCGCACAGGGCGAGTGCTGCAAAAGTTTTTTTCAAAATGGGTTCCGGTGAGGCTTAGTGTGAGAGTGCGCTGGAAAGCAGGCGCGCTGTGATATCCACGATCGGAATGATCCGGTCGTACGCCATGCGGGTCGGGCCGATTACGCCCAGCGTGCCGACGACTTCACCGTCCACCTGGTACGGCGCGGCGATGACCGAGCATTCATCGAGCGGGGCGATGCCGGCTTCGTTGCCGATATAGATCTGCACCCCGGCCGCACGGTTGCCCAGCTCAAGCAGTTGCAGCAGCGAGGTTTTCTGCTCGAACAGATCAAAAAGCTGCTTCATGCGCGCAACGTTGGACGAAAGATCGGAAATGCCGAGCAACTGGTGTTCGCCGGCAATCACGACATGATCACCCTGGTTGGAAATGCTGTTGGATACGGAGACCGCCGCGTTCATCAGACCGACGATATCGCTTTTCAGGCGTACCAGTTCGTTCTGGACCAGGCGCACCAGGTTCACCAGGGTTTTTCCGGCGCAGTGCTGGTTCAGGAAATTGCTGGCTTCGAGCAGTTCATTCGTGCCGAACTGGCGCTCGGTCTGGATGATGCGGTTCTGCACGTCGCCATCGCCGGTGACCAGAATCAGCAGCACGCGCTTGTCGGAAAGCTGCAGGAACTCAATATGCTTGAGCGTGATCTCGTGCCGCTTGGGCGACATGACCACGCCGGCAAAATGCGTGAGCTGGGAAAGCAGTTGCGAGGCCGCGGCGATGGTGCGTTGTGGGCTATCCACCGGCAGGTGTTCTTCCATCTCGCGGATTTCCAGCTTTTGCAACGGTTGCACCGCAAGCAGGGAGTCGACAAACAGCCGGTAGCCGCGCACGGTCGGTATGCGCCCGGCGGAGGTGTGCGGGCTGGCAACGAAGCCGCGTTCTTCCAGCTCGGCCATCACATTGCGGATAGTCGCGGGGCTGACGTCCAAACCGGAAAACTGTGAAAGCGTCTTCGAACCGACGGGCTGCCCCTCGGCAATATAGCGTTCGATCAACGTTTTCAGCAGGATCTGGGCTCGATCATTCAGCATGGCGGGGCGGCTCATGCGTTTTTCTCCGGGGTTGTGAAGCGGTCAGGCTGGATTTTAGCGCGTGTTGTGTGTTTAATGCGTTCAACGCAACCCGATTATCAGTCATGAACAGCCTCTTTAAAACAATTGTCCTGATCGGCCGGCCTTCCACGCCAACCTTGAAAGACCCGATACAGCGTCTGATGGAGATGTTGCCCACCCATGGGGTGCGGGTACTGGTCGAGCAGGAAACAGCCCGCGAGCACCAGCTCGATAACTGCCAGTCGGTTACCCAGGAAAATGTGGGGAAACTCGCTGATCTGGTGATCTCGCTCGGTGGCGATGGCGTGATGCTGGGCGCGGCGCGCCTGGTCGCACCGTACCATGTCCCCCTGATCGGCATTAACCAGGGGCGTTTGGGTTTTCTGACCGATATTGCCATGTCGACCATGGAAGAGCAGGTTACCCAGATTCTGCAAGGTGCGTTCTCTCCGGAAGACCGCATCATGCTCGAATCGACCGTGGTGCGCGATGGCAAGGAAATCGACCGCCAGCTTGCGTTCAACGATGTGGTGATGTGTCGCGGCAACACCGGCGCCATGATTGATTTCGAGCTGTTCATCGATGGCAAGTTCGTTTGCAGTCAACGGGGCGATGGTTTGATCGCCGCTACGCCAACAGGTTCCACTGCCTATGCGCTGGCCTCCGGTGGGCCGATCCTGCACCCCAGCCTGCCCGCGATCGCGCTGGTGCCGATCTGCCCGCAATCGTTGTCCAATCGCCCGCTCGTTGTGACGGATTCCAGCCTGGTCGAAATCATGCTGACCCGCGCCCGCGATGTCCATGTCTATTACGACAATCAATACGATGTCCGCCTGCAGGCGCACGACCGCCTGACTGTTCGCCGCTTCCGCAACACGCTGCGGATACTGCATCCGCATACTTACCATTACTACGATACCCTACGCGAAAAACTGCGCTGGGGTGAACAGGTTGTCTGATCCTTTGGCCCCTTTCCGCCCATGTTGCTGACTCTTACGCTACGCAATTTCGTTATCGTTCGCGAGCTGGAACTCGAATTCCGTCAGGGCTTGACTGTCCTCACCGGGGAAACCGGTGCCGGCAAATCGATATTGATCGATGCGCTGGGACTGTTGCTGGGCGATCGCGCCGATGCCGGCGTGGTGCGCCAGGGCGCCGAGCGGGCGGAGTTGGCTGCGCGGTTTGCCATTGCCGGATTAGCACCGGCGCAAGGCTGGCTGGCGGATAACGAACTGGCCGGCGACGATGCCGACGAATTGCTGCTGCGCCGTGTGATCGATAGCAACGGCAAGTCGCGCGCCTGGATCAACGGTGCGCAGGCCACGCTGGCGCAGCTCAAGGAACTGGGCGAAACACTGGTGGAAATCCACGGCCAGCATGAACATCAATCGTTGCTCAAAACCGATGCCCAGCGCGATTTGCTCGATGCGTATGCCGGCACCGTGGCGCCGACGCGCGATTTGGGCAGCGTCTATCGCGATTGGCGCAGGATGGCCGACGAATTGGCGGCGGCAGAGGCCAATGCCGATGCGTTCGAGGCCGAGCGCGAACGCCTGCAATGGCAGTTGGATGAAGTCGCGGCTTTGGGTTTTACCGCTGCCGAATGGCCGGAATTGCAGGCCGAGCATAAGCGCCTGAACCATGCCGCGAGCCTGATCGATGGTGTGCAGTCAAGTCTTTCTGCCTTGGCCGATGGCGATGAAAACTGCCAGGGCTGGATTGCCAGCGTGAATTCCCGCCTTGCCGAGCTTGCCGATTACGATGCCGGCGTGAACGAAGCGCAAGAATTGTTGGCCGGTGCCGAAGCGCAATTGGCCGAAGCCATCAACGCGTTGCGCCACTACGCCGACCGGCTTGAACTCGATCCGGAACGCTTGCAGGAAGTCGAAACCCGTATGGATGCGGTGTTTCGCATGGCGCGCAAATACCGGGTGGAACCCGAACAATTGCCGCAGAAGTTGGCGGCCTGGCAGACGCGATTGGGCGAGCTGGGCGGCAGCGCCGGGCTCGATGCGTTGCGCGCTGGTGTGGTTCAGGCCGAAGCACGCTACCGCAAGCAGGCGGGCGAGCTTTCGGCCTTGCGCCGCGCCGCGGCTGACAAGCTGGCCCTGGCCGTGACCGCCGAGCTGCAACAGCTGGCGTTGGCAGGCAGCCGTTTCGAAATAGCCCTTAATACCTTGGACAAACCTGCCGCCTACGGGCTTGAGCAGATTGAATTCCGTGTGGCCAACCATGCATCGGCTCCGGCCAAGGCAATGGCCAGGATTGCTTCCGGTGGCGAGCTTTCCCGGATCAGCCTGGCATTGCAGGTGATTACCAGCCAGCTTACCGGCGCACCGACTCTGATCTTCGACGAAGTGGACGTGGGCATCGGCGGCCGGGTTGCCGAAATTGTCGGTCGTCTGCTGGCCGAACTGGGCAGCAGCCGTCAGGTGCTGTGCATTACCCATCTGCCACAGGTTGCCGCCTGCGGCGCCAATCATTTGCAGGTCAGCAAATCGCAGGACGCCCATGGCGTGGCCAGCCAGATTGCAGCGCTCGATGCTCCGGCGCGGATCGAGGAAATTGCCCGCATGCTCGGCGGCGTGGAGATCACCGATACCACGCGCAAGCATGCCGCAGAGATGCTGGCCGGCGGTTGATGTTTATCCCAGTCTGACTTGCTGACTACGTACTTTCCTGTTTGGAGAATGAATCTGTGAAACAAAAGACGATTTTGGTTACCGGTGCCAGCGCCGGTTTTGGCCTGGCAATTGCCGAACGTTTTGCCGCGCGAGGCGACAAGGTGATTGCCTGCTCGCGTCGTACCGCATCGCTTGAAGCGTTGGCGGCCGCACATGAAGGCCGTGTGCTGGTGCTGCCACTGGATGTGCAGGACCGGGCAGCGGTGGCTGCAACCATCGACGCCTTGCCGGCGGATTTCCAGCAGATTGATGTCCTGGTCAACAACGCCGGGCTGGCGCTGGGCCTGGAGCCCGCTCAGTCGGCGTTTCTGGATGACTGGGATACGATGATCGCCACCAATTGTTCCGGCCTCGTGTATGTGACGCGTGCGGTGTTGCCGGGCATGGTGGCGCGCGGCCGTGGGCAGGTGATCAATATCGGTTCGGTGGCGGGCCTGTTTGCCTATCCGGGCGGCAATGTTTACGGTGCGACCAAGGCGTTCGTGCACCAGTTCACCAACAACCTGAATGCTGATCTGATCGCGACCGGCGTGCGGGCCACGTGCGTTGAACCGGGTTTGTGCGGTGGCACCGAGTTTTCATCGGTCCGCTTCAAGGGAGATGATGCACGGGCCGCATCCGTCTACGACGGCACGCAACCGCTGACGGCTGAAGATATTGCCGATACCGTGGAATGGCTGGCAGATCGTCCGGCGCATGTCACGATTGGCAGCATCACGATGATGCCCAGTTGCCAATCGTTCGGGCCGCTGGCAGTCAAGCGCAAATCCTGATTGTTTCTGGTTTGGATAGAGTGAGGACCGGCTGGTTCAGTGTTGTCGGGCGGGCAGGTTGGCCAGCGTGCCGGCATTGAGCACCCGGGTGAAACCGGCTTCTTGCAGGATGCGTTGGGCGCTGGCCGAGCGCATGCCGCTGGCACAGTAGACCACTACTGGATAGTAGCGCCTTACACTTGCGGTTGCGATTGCCTCGTCAATCAGGTCGAGCGGAATGTTGATCGCGCCTGGATAATGGCCGCCGGAAAACGCCGTGGGGCTGCGTACATCCACTACAATCGCGCCTTCCGCCAGCGCGCGGATCACGGACTGGCTGTCACTGCGCTGCATGACACTCCAGAGTCGAATGAAAAAATAGATGCCGGCAACGATTGCAATGGCGGTCAACATATTCTGATCCATGCTGAGCTCCTTTTCTTACAATTACAATATACATAGATGCATTCCTTATTGAAAATGAGAATCAGACAGGCGGATGGGTTGATGGCATGACGGACATGGATTTCATGCGACTGGCGCTGGCCGAGGCCCAAAAAGCGGCTGCATTGGGCGAAGTGCCGGTGGGGGCGGTGGTGGTGCTGGATGGCGAGGTGATTGCCAGTGGCTTCAATCAGCCGATCAGCCGGCACGATCCTTCGGCGCATGCGGAAATGCTGGCCTTGCGCGCGGCGGCCGAAAAGCTCGGTAATTACCGCCTTCCCGGCTGCGAACTATTTGTGACGCTGGAGCCTTGCATCATGTGCGCCGGTGCGATGATGCATGCGCGCCTCGCTCGCGTGGTTTTTGCTGCGCCGGACCCGAAAACCGGTGCCGCGGGGAGCGTGATCAATCCGTTTGAAGAACGGCGCCTCAATCACCATACCGAGGTGCTGGGCGGCGTGCTTGCCGAAGAGGCGGCGCAGATGCTTTCCGGGTTTTTTTCCCGCCGGCGCGAAGAACAAAAGGCAGCGCGGCAAACCGCAACAACTGGAGAATCACCATGCGCCTGATCATTGATTTGGCCCGCCAGAACTTGAGCCTGTTCGACGATGTCGGCGCGCTGCTGCGCGAATACCCGGTTTCCACCGCCAGGCTCGGCGCCGGTGAGCAGAAGGGCAGCTATCAGACTCCGCGCGGCCGGCACGTGATCCGCGCCAAGATCGGCGCCGGGCTCCCCTATGGCGCCGCACTGGTGGGCCGCCGCCCGACTGGCGAAATCTGCACGATCGAACACTTGGCGCAGATGCCCGAGCGCGACTGGATTCTGAGCCGCATCCTGTGGTTATCCGGCAGCCAGCCCGGTTTCAACCAACTGGGCAATTGCGACACCATGGCACGCTATATCTACATCCACGGCACGCCCGATGAGGAGCCGATGGGCGTGCCGCAATCGCATGGCTGCATCCGCATGCGCAACGCCGACGTGATCGACTTGTTCGAGCGCGTGTCGGTTGGTACGGAAGTGTTGATCGTGCCGGAAAATGCCGCCGACCCGGCCAGCTTTCCGCTGGTGCAACTCGAATGGCGCAAGGGGCGTGCCGCGCTGTCTTCGATTCGTCAGACGGTATTTGTCGAAGAGCAGGGCGTTCCGGCTGAAATTGAACTCGATAGCGCCGATGCCGGCGCCACGCATTTCCTGATCTGGGATTGGCAAGGTCGGCCGGCCGCCTGTGCGCGCCTGCTGGCGGAAGGCAAGGTCGGGCGCATGGCTGTGTTGCCGCAGTGGCGCGGCCAGGGCTTGGGCGAGCGCCTGCTGCAGGCCGTCATGCAAGAAGCCAAAATGCGCGGCTGGTTCGAACTGCGTGCCGCGGCGCAGGCCAGCGTGACCGGTTTTTACGCCAAGGCCGGGTTCGAGCCGGTGGGCGATCCGTTCGAGGCCGCCGGGATTGCGCACCAGATGATGCGGGTTTTTCTCTAACGTGGCTTTCATTGGGCCGCTGCGTCCACTGCAATAGGCTTCAACTTTTTAGGTTTATTGATGCAAGTTCTCTCCCTCGCCATCACGCTTTTCTTCGTGCTCGATCCGTTCGGCAATCTGCCTATCGTGCTCAGCTTGCTCAACAAGGTCGAGGAAAAACGCCGCTGGAAGGTAGTGCTGCGCGAAGCGTTGATTGCACTGGTGCTGCTGGTGGTGTTCTACGCGGTGGGGCCGCAGTTCATCAGCCTGCTCGGCGTGGATTCTTCCGATTTGACGATCTGCGGTGGCGTGGTGCTGGGGATTATCGCGCTGCGACTGGTGTTCCCGGATGAACGCGCCGGTAATGGCAAAGAGGAGGAAGCCGAACCCTTTATCGTGCCGCTGGCGATTCCGCTGATGGCCGGGCCGTCGGCGCTGGCCACGGTGATGATCATGGCCGCGCAATCGGCGGCCAACCCGCTTGCCGGACTGGGGATGATGACGCTGGCCTGGTTCGTGACTGCCGTTTTGCT
>Ga0316613_10002136_pt1 | contig 12863 bp, 9 predicted proteins | sample OWC_soil_day10_C_2_FD_207647 | JGI IMG/M metagenome (GOLD analysis project Ga0316613, IMG submission 207647) | Wetland soil microbial communities from Old Woman Creek delta, Ohio, United States - OWC_soil_day10_CT_b | ecosystem: Environmental > Terrestrial > Soil > Wetlands | place: USA: Ohio...
CAAATCTACCATCATGTTAAGCCCCACAACCAGCATACTGTAGAAAATAGTAACACCAAGAATAGTCGTATAATCACGATTATAGATGCTAGTTACAAAATAGCGTCCCAAGCCGGGAATGGCAAAAAGGGTTTCAATAATAAAACTACCTGTTAATATGCCCGCGGCCATGGGACCAATATAGGTAATGACAGGAATTAAAGCATTTTTCAAAGCATGGCGATAGGTAATGACATGCTGTGCCAAACCTTTGGCTCTGGCGGTTCTTATATAATCTTGTCCCAGTACATCCAGCATGCTAGAACGGGTTAGCCTGGCGATAAAAGCAGTCGGCATGCCTGCCAGGGCTATGGATGGCAAAATTCTATATTCTAAACCACCCCACATTGCTGCAGGCAATAATGCCAGTTTAATTGCAAAGACGTGAATAAGAGCCGCCGCAAAAACAAAACTTGGTACTGATACACCAAATGTGGCTAGAAACATGACCGTGAAATCTTGCCACTTATTACGTTTTAATGCGGCGATAACACCAGCTGGAATTCCTAGCAGCAAGGATAAGGCGATACTAGTCATCCCTAATTCAAAGGATACAGGAAAGCTTTCTTTAATAATCTGATTAACGGTACGGTCTTGATATTTAAAAGAAGGGCCAAGGTCCAAATGCACCAAGTCATTTAGATAGTTTCCATATTGCTTCCATAATGGATCATTGAGTCGATACCGTTCTTCAATATTCTTGAGAATGGCTGGCGGAAGATTTTTCTCAGTAGTAAAAGGACCACCGGGAATCGCATGCATGAGTAAAAAGGTAATTGTAATGACTACCAACAATACGATTGCCGAATTAAGAAGACGTTTTAGTATATAGTTAAGCATTCTTCCCCTCCTTGTTTATATCGAAAGATGTACACAGATAGCTGTGTACATCTTTCGTATCTCACGTGCTCTCTATTGTTCAATATAAGCGTCTTTGTAATTTACGACTCCTGTAGCAGGAGCAATAATGCCTTTGACTTTGGGGTTGAGGCAGTATGGTTTGTTATAAAAATAAATAGGAATAATCCCCATATCATCCATTAATATTTTTTCAGCGTCATGCATTGCCTTCATCCGTACATTCTGGTCATTAGTTTCTTGAGCAGTTGCAATTAGTTTATCATAGTCAATGTTGCTGTATTTTCCCCAGTTATTACCACCATTTGTCAAGAAGTAATCAGCAAACGTCATAGGGTCAGGATAATCTCCAATCCAGCCAGCACGGGCGATTTGGAACTCACCAGATTTGCGAGTCTGCAGAAATACCTTCCATTCCTGATTTTGCAGCTCCACTTCCACACCCAAATTTTTCTTCCACATTTCCTGCACAGTTTCTGCTATGGCCTTATGATTATCATTGGTATTGAACAATAAGGTGATCGGCGGCAATCCCTTGCCTTCAGGGTAACCGGCGTCAGCTAACAACTTTTTAGCCTCTGCCACATCTGTCTTTATGTACTCACCAGATCCTTCAGTAAAGTCTTTCATTGTAGTTGGATCAGTAAAGCCAGGGGATATCCAACCAGTAGCCGATTTATGAATACCTTTTAGTACATTTCTCACAAGAGAGTCGCGATCAATTGCCAAGGCAAATGCCTTACGAACTTTTGGGTTGTCGAAAGGTGCTTTTTTATTATTAAGTTCATAATAATAGGCACCTAAATAGTTACCCAACTGCAATTTATTTTCTTGCTTCAAACGATCCGCTTCTGTCACGGGCGGGTCATACATATAATCCAGCTGCTTATTGTCAAACATAGACATTCCCGTAGCATTACTTTCAAGCAGCGCCCATTCTAATTTACTAAGTTTCACTTTATCTTTATCCCAGTACTGATCGTTTTTCACCATGGTTAGTTTGCTCCCATGGGTCCATTCTGATACTTTAAAAGGTCCGTTGCCAATGAGTGTACCAACTTCACCAGCCCATTTTTCATTCGCTGCTTCTATCACTTTTCTATTCACCGGATATGTGGAAGCATGAGAGAGAACAGCTAAGAAGTAAGCCGTCGGTTTGTCTAAAATAACCTCAAGTGTTTTATCATCCAACGCTTTTATACCGACTTGATCAACAGTGCCTTTACCATTATTATACGCTTCTGCACCCTTAACAGGGAAAAGCATGTAGGCATATTCTGCTGCAAGCTGTGGACTTAACAGCCGCTTCCATGAATATTCGAAATCCGTAGCAGTTACCGGATCGCCATTGGACCACTTAGCATTGGCTCGCAGATGAAAGGTATATTTCAGACCATCTAGCGATACTTCCCATTTTTCCGCTGCGGCAGGTATAGGCAGGCCTTTAGCATCTAATGAGGTTAACCCTTCAAATATAGCCTGCAGATAATTTGCCTCCGGCACACCAGTAGCTTTCGCTGGATCCATGGTTTCAGGTTCTCCACCTTCACGCAAGCGCAGCACTTGTTCTTTGGTCCCTGAAGTACCACCACAACCTGCAAGTAACATTCCTAACAACGTAACAGCAAGAATTAGAACAATCCATTTTTTCAGCATCATTGTAAAAATCTCCTTTTTTACTCTATAATAAAAATCCATATTTTACCACATCGTAACATAAAGAAAGATTTATTCCAATATAAATTATAAACCTTAGTTTATGAGAAAACAATTTTTATATGATTAAATAGGTATAAAACTAACATTAAATGCCTTTATACCCATTATTTACAACATATGTCCACTTGTGCTAGAAAAGATTTAATTCATTAAACAAAATAAGCGACAAAACTCAAAGGTTTTCAACCTAAGAGCTTCATCGCTCATTATAAATTAGCTAAATCGTACTATATATATGTACATTATGCAAGTATGTTTTTAATTATACTTCTAATTTTGTACTACTGAGTTACGTTCCATTGCTTATTGCAATCAGCCTCAGCACTAGGCCCATGTTATTATAAGCGAAGGTTAAATCCAAAAGCGGAGCATTAATAACATGTACCTGGTAAGACCTGTGCTAACAACAAGAAGCCTTCTGAACTTATCAATTTAATAGTAAAAAGATAATCCTGCAAGGCTCGTAGTAGCCTCACAGAATTATTCTTTACTTACTTCCAATAGTTGCGGGTAACTGGTTATACTGCTCAACGATCAGTTTAAATAAAGCAGCATCCTTAGTAATGCCCGTATATTTACTGATTGTATCCTCTAGTCCTTTTTCTGTCTTATAATTTTGTATTTCTACTGCGTCAGGATCCTCACTGTAATCAAATAATAAAGCAGAAGCAATGACTACCGACAAGGCCCAGGGGTTAATGCCATATTCTAATGCCTGCACTGCAGGCCCTACTAAACGATCTTTTGCTGACAATTTGCGAATTGGGGAACGACCTACTCTGGTAACTTCATCGGATATATAATAATTTTGAAAACGTTTAATTATTTTATTAATATATTCTTCATGTTTTTCTTTATCAAATTTATGTTTTGCAACTAGAAGTGCACCTGTTTCATATAGTACTTTTCGCGTTAGGTCTAAAACATAAGGATTCTTAATGGCTTTATCAATACTGTCTAAATGAAGCTGATAACCAAGATAAGCAACGGTTGCATGACCAGTATTGACTGTAAACAATTTTCTTTCGATAAATGGCTCCAAATCACTTACATAAGTAATCCCCTCCACTTGAGGTATCTCACCTAGTACTTGTGACTTATTAACAACCCATTCATAGAAAGGCTCTACCATAACAAGCAATTTATCATCATGCTTCTGTAAGGGAACAATGCGATCTACAGCGGCATCAGGAAACCCAATCATAGCATTTGCCTGTTCCTGCTCTTTGGCAGTAAGCTGTTCATAAACAAAAGATTTTAAGGAAGTACTGCCGCCAATCATGTTTTCACAAGCAATAATATTTAATGGCTTTTTATCCTTGCGTAATCGATTGGTAATACCTTTGGCAATAACAGGGGCAATAAATTTCAGGATGTTAGGCCCAACAGCTGTTGTCACAAGATCCGCAGCAGCTATTGCTTCTGCAACTGCTGCCTCATCTTTACTATTTAACGCCACCACATTATTGACTGAAAATGTAGTTTTTTCTTCACTGGCAAGTATGATTGTATATTCCTGACGCTCGTTGATCTCATCAACGAGTTCATCATTAACGTCAATAAAGCAAACTTTATACCCAGCCTGATGTAATAATTGTCCAATAAAACCTCTACCAATATTACCAGCACCAAAATGTATTGCTAGCATATTCTCAACCCCTTTCAAAAAGCTCAATAATCTCTTCTTTTGTAGCAGCCTCAATAATTGTTTTCACATTTTCTTCTTCAGAACATACAATAGCAATATTCGAAAGAATTTCTAAATGCTCATCGCCAATGCCAGCAATGCCGATAATTAAATAAGCAATATTTCCACTGCCAAAGTCCACGCCATTCGGTACTTGTATAATAGATATGCCAGAGGATTTTATAAACTCTTTTGACTCATTTGTTCCATGAGGAATTGCTACACCATTGCCAATATAAGTGGTAATCAGCTCTTCCCTCTCATACATTTTATTGATATAATCTTCCGTGACATGTCCAGCCTTAACCAGAAGCTGCCCCACTAGATTTATGGCTTCTTTTTTATTTGCTATAGTAGCCTTCATCATAATTTTATCTGCAGAAAAAATACTATTTGTCATCATTTATCTCTCCCTTTAATTTTTTTAAAAATGAACCTATATAAATTTTTTAAGAAAAATGATCGTATGCGGTTTTGCTCTTTGGAAGCCAACACTACAATACTCTCTTCCTCAATTAATAGTGAACTGATTTCACTCAAGATTTCTAGTCCCTCTTTCGAGATATTTTCAGGGGCTAGCAGCAACAGCATCTTGTCAACCTCAATTAATTTATTTTCCATTGACTTGATAACAATTGGTGATTTCAAAAAATATAACATCAAAGCTGGCTTTAAAATTTCTTTATTTCTAGTATGGAACAATGCTAACTTTATATTCGAAATTCCAAGGCCACCCAATTTTTCTCGTTCTAATAATTTATTCGTAATTACCTGTTTATTGCCGATGATTTGATCTTGCTCAAATTTCTCACAAATTAAACTTAAGATTTCCGTTATATTCATTTCTTGATTATCTATTTTGGGGCAAGTGAAATTCTCAATAATTTGAATGGTATAATCCATATAGGAATGATACGTTTTTAATGCTGCTAACAAGTCATCTTCTTTTACAGGAAGCAGCTCTTGGAAGTCATGTTCATGTTGTATATCCCCTAAATTTGCTAAGTATATCGTTATATTTTTAACATCATCTCTGGTAAGCAAGGGGCTGACTAAAACGTATTCTTGAGAACTGATCGATAAATGAACCGTTGAAATAATAATGTCATAATCACTTTTAGGAATCTTTTCAATATCAAACATAGAGATATTTTGTGTATACCCTATAGTAGGTAATTCTTTTTTTATTCTACTTGCCAATATCTTGGATGATCCTATACCACTTGCACATACGACAAGGGCACGATACTGACGATTGTACTCAACCCGGTTTCTTTCAAGAGAAGCACCGATATGCATTACCAAATAACCAATCTCTTCTTCTGGAACAAATAAATCAGTAAAAATAGTTTCCACTGCTTCATTCACTAATTGAAAAAGCTGGCTATATCTGCTCTTAATTTCCTCAAGCAGGGGATTTCTAATCTTCATATTTTTTTGTATACGGAAAATCGCTGGTTCCATATGGGTCAGCAAACCTTGAACCAATGTGGGATCTTCATTAAGAATCACATTCAGCTTGTCTTCACAAAAGCTAATTAATTTATTTACTTTTAAAGCAAGTTCTACATCCTTAAATTCAAAATAATCGTCATATGAGCTTCTTAATTTGGCCCCACGCAAATGCATGGTAATATAGCCGATTTCGGCAACGGGTATATCTAATTGAAATATGCTTCTAAGCCTTTGCACAATTTTCTCAGAAATTTGAAATTCTGGAGTACGTTCCAGTTCTTTTAAATAGGCCTCATCAAAGCTTATCTTTTCGCCTTTTTCGATACGCTCAATAGCTAAGGCTAAATGTATTGCCAAACCAATAAAAGAACTATCCGCTAAAGGATAGGGCAGCTCATTTTTCAGATCTCGCAGTGAGTTCTCAATGATAACAAGTTTTTCTTTCTCGATGAGTCCTAACAGGCGCTCAGATACTGTATTGATATTTTTTAAAGGTTTTTCTTGAATATTTTCTTTCAGTAATCCTAATAAATCAAATTCATCTAAGTTCTCTGAGATAAGAGTGCTCATGGCCTTCCTGATCGCTGATTCTGCGCCATAAAGTTCGACACCGTAGCCTCTACGCCGGATAAGGGTTAATTCATAGGTTCTAACCCAAGCATCTAATTCATCCAAATCATTACTAATGGTTGCAATTGTCACTTTTAAATCATGAGCCATGGAAATTAGCTTAACAGGTTCTTTTGATTCTAGTAACTGACATAAAATCAGTAATTTTCGTTCCTTTGATGAATATTCAACAATCCTTTGGTTATGCAGTAACATTCTAACTACTTCTTTATTTTTCACATCACCTGCAATAATAATACCAATTCCAGCTTTTTTAACCAATTGTAATTGATATATAGCTAAGAGATCTTCAACATCATTCAGTTCCCGGTGAATGGTCCTTGTACTTACCTCAATTTGCTCGGCAATTTCATTAACGGTTATTTCCTGTTCTTCTGTTAATAAAATATTTAAGATCATGCGCTGTCTTGAGGTAACATTCATAACTATAACCCCTCTTAAAGAAAGAGTTCACGCTAGTTATACAACTAGCGTGACATTTTCTTTTTATTTTACGCAATCATAAAAACCTCTTGCCAAGTAAGAATAACTAAGGTTTCTTTTATGATAAACGTTTCGTTAACTGATCATACTCTGGACTGCTTAAAAAGTTATCAATTCCAATGTGTTCTGCTGTCGGCAATTTATCCTTAGCACGATCTGTTAAGGTTTTTTGCGTAATAACAATGTCAGCATCACTAGGAAGCTCATTAATAGCTGTATTAATTACCGTAATATCTAATCCTGCTTCTTTAAATTTCTTACGAAGAATAGTAGCCCCCATAGCGCTCGAACCCATACCAGCATCGCAGGCAAATACTACTTTTCGTACATTATGAGCTGCAGTTTGTGCTACTGGAGCCGTCTTTCCTTTTAGTTCTTGTACTTTTGCAGTCGCTTGTACCAATTCATCTTCATCAGACACTTGGTTGCTCATTTTAAGCAACGCAGAAGCAATGAAGAAGGATACAACTGTTGCCACAGTAACACCAGCTAATACAGAAAAGAGACCACCCTTCGGAGACATCGCAATTAGTGCAAATATACTGCCAGGAGCAGGCACCGCAACCAGTCCGGCACCTAATGTTTGGAAGGTTAAGGTACCAGCAACACCGCCGCCAATAGCTGCTAAGATCAAACGAGGGTTCATGAGAATATAAGGGAAGTAAATTTCATGAATACCACCAAGGAAATGAATGATGATCGCACCTGGCGAAGATTGCTTAGCACTTCCTTTACCAACCAGCCAATAAGCCAGCAGGATACCTAGACCAGGTCCTGGATTTGGTTCTAATAGAAAGATAATCGACTTGCCAGCTTTTGCAGCTTGGTCTAAGCCAATGGGACTTAAAATCCCATGATTCATCGCATTATTTAGGAAGAGCACTTTGGCTGGTTCAATAAATATATTTACTAAAGGTAACAGCCCAGCACTGACAATGACTGCTACGCCAGCTGCAAGAGCTTTACTCAAGCCCTGTACTACCGGACCTACGCCGCTATAAGCTAAAAGAGCTAAAATGGCTCCCATAATACCAGCGGAAAAATTATTAACTAACATTTCAAAACCAGCAGGAACATTCCCCTCAAAGGCATTATCCACCTTTTTAATGACCCATCCACCTAATGGTCCCATAATCATGGCACCTAAAAACATAGGAATGTCTGCGCCGACAATTACACCCATTGTGGCTACAGCACCAACAACCCCGCCCCTAACATCATGAACTAGCTTACCACCAGTATAGCCAAACAAGAGCGGCAAAAGATACGTAATCATGGGTCCAACTAATTTGGATAAGTTCTCATTTGGCAGCCATCCCGTTGGAATAAACAAAGCTGTAATAAACCCCCATGCGATAAGAGCACCGATGTTGGGCATTACCATTCCACTAAGGAATCTTCCAAACTTTTGGATTATCACACGTGTACCAGAAGAGCTTTCTTTTACTACAACATTCTCCATTTGAGCATTCCCTCCTTTAAAATATAAATATAATGACCTTATAGCCACATCATATATTATTTATACGTGCTTTTCAATTAAATGTAAATTCGATTTCGTCATACTACTTGTTGACATCTTTTAATATTTTCATTTTTATTAGGAAATGATTCATCCCTCATCGCTTACATTTATGAGAAGCTTTCATGCAATCATGAATGTTGCAAACAAAAAATCCAAATAGCTAATTAGGACTAAGAATCAGGTGGAGTTAAGACTCCACCTGATTCAAGTAATTTTATCTAGCAACAGCATATACCTTTTGGACTACAGCCGCGGGAGTTATACTTCTCATACACTTTTCCTCCCCCTGAGGACAGCGCTGTTTGTGGCAGTAAGAACACTCAAGTGCGCTGGAAAGCATAGCATGCTGCTCTCCAAAAGGCACATAAGTTGCAGGATCTGTCGGTCCAAACATTCCAACTGTCGGAACCTCCAATGCCCCAGCCATATGAAGAGGCCCCGTATCTCCAGCAACTACCACGGAAGCAAGCTCTATAATACCAGCCATCTCAAGCAAATTTGTTAGGCCAACGGCATTTATTACTGGTACACCCGCTCTCATCTCTACTTCTCTGCCCAGCTCCAATTCCGCTTTTCCCCCACACAAGATGATTCTAAAATCTTTATGTAAAAGCTTCACAGCCTCTATAAAGGAAGCAACAGGCCAATTCTTAGTAGGCCAAGTAGTTCCCAATACCAGCACAAGAACTTTTTCCTGGGGCAAAATAGCATGGTCCTTCAGAAAACGCTCCGCGAATTTCTTAGCATCCTCTGCTATTACAAGATTCATCTTATGGTCTACTGATTGAATACCCAGACCCGTTAACACACCAAGGTATTTATCTGTAATATGTCGGCCAAGAGGTTTACAAGTCTGTGTCATAAAAAGAGAATTTAACTCTTTTGTCCCCGTCATACCAATACGTCTTTGTGTGTTTATTAACCTTGCTATCATTCCCGTAAGAAAAAGACCGTGGATATCAAGCACGGCGTAATATTGTTTGCCATGCACTTTATTCTGTAAGTCACGCCACATCCCCAAAGCTTCTTTAAATTTGAAATCACGAAAAGATTTTTCAAACCTTTCTCGTGACCAAATAATAATTTCATCTATGCTGGGATTGTTTTTTATAAGATCTGCTGAAACCTCACCAACCAGCCAGGTTATTTTACAATCCGGCCAAGCAGATTTCAGGGAACTAGCTACTGGTGTACAATGAATAACATCCCCAATAGAACTTAATCTAATAATCAATATTTCCTTCGCCACGAACATACCTACCTTTATTTGTGTTAACTTATAAATTCAAGAAAGCTACTTTGATCTTATTATTTTACCTCATTCTTCATTAAATAACCTTTTGAAATGACTTAGATGATAAAAACAATAGAAATGTTACAATACGAGATCAAAAAATCCAGGTAAAACAATAAGTATATCCATTACTTAAAATACCTGGCAAGTTTATCAGCTGCCTGCATAAATTGTTCTTTGGAGATCGTTTTATTTTTCAAATAATCAGCAAAAAATTTCCATGAGTCTTCTTCTCCCAGCACGCTACTATTGACATAAACATAGCTAAATATTTTATTTTTTACATGCTCAGAACCAAAAAACCGTAACGATACCGTATTAATAATTTCATTATTAGGGTACATATTAAATTTTACTCGATTGTAATTATAGCCTTTTATATGTAATGCTTCTAGTGTCTTTGCTACCATTTGCAACATAAAATTATGTAATTGTTTATTATCTATAGGTTCATATAAACGGCACCAGACATGATAACCTCTGCCACTGACAATAACTAAAGGTTCTATTCCTAGTTCAGTTAGGTGCTTGGTGAGCTTGGTTACAGCATACTGCATTTCTGGTATGAGTGCTGTATTATTCTCTTTAAAATTATTATCCAAATTAAAACAGAATATATTATTTGCCATTTCATCAAAGTATAGGCATACATTATAATATTTATTAATGTGGCCTTGCAAGAGAGTATCCATGCGATATTCGGGTATATTTACTAGTTTATACTTATGAATCAAACTCGAGGTTAGCTCACCATATTCTAATTTGATATCATGGGATAATAATGTGTTCAAAAATTCAAACCCATAACAATTACTTTCTAACTTTATCTTATCTTTTTGCATTGTACTATAAAATTTTTTTAACAATGTTATTCTTGGATCCATTTTTTTACCTCACTAAATTTATGAAATCCTTTAGCAGCGGTCTTTTGGATTTCCTTATGCTTGTCCATAATTGAATAATAAACATTAATACCATGCTCTTCTCCATACAAGATATTAAATTCATTGTCAATCAGAGTATTTACTTGCCATACCTTACAAAAAATTATTTTATTATTGACAGCAAATAAATAATCATACGGAATATTGTTATCCTTTAACCATTTCTTAGTACAATCACTTGCTCTTCTTAAATCTCGATAGGTGCAGATCAAGACTCTCCAGTTATTATTTTTTAACCATTGCATGAATTCTACACCATCAGGTTTCGCTTTAGCCGATTTATAACACTGTTCATGTATTTTGTAACGAAAATAAGAAAATTCATTACTCAATAATTCACTTTCATCTCTTGCATTATTCTGCAGCTTATCAATATACTTATGAAAATTTTCTTTCGTTAAACCATATGATTCATCAAAAATAAAAGTAGTATTTTGTAAGGTTTCAGTAAAATTATTTAATGTATCATCTAAATCAACAGCTATCGTTTTAATATAAATCCTCTCCATTTGTAAGCTCAGTTCTCGAGATTTTTTCAGAATATCTTATAAGTACTTCACTTGTAGAATTCATAAGGAAAATACTGACGCAACTAGAAATAACCAAACCACAGAAACATGATATATAAGGGTTACATAATACCCCTCAGTGCTCTCTGTGCCTCTGTGGTCACATTATTCTTTCTCCTCTCTTCACAAACGCAATACTTTCTAGCATCATAGCTTTGCTCCCAATTATGGAAGAAGGGGAGTCACTCTTAATGCATCTTTATAATGGGTGAAACATCCCCATAGTAATTTTTCATCTTATTTTTAGCAAGTCAAGATTCCCTTTCAGTTTAAACTCACCTAGACATGCTGGAATAAGCACAGTATCTCCAGGACTTAGACATACTGTCGATTCCTGATGTTGAATTTCACCTGAACCAGCTATTACACAATATATGATGAATTGCTCTTTTGTTATTTCATGTTTTTCCCCAGTAATAGATAACTTCTCCATAGAAAAATATTGACAATTAATACTATTACCAGTAAAGATACAACTTGGCTGTTCAGCAAAATCTATAACTTCAAGGGCTTTTTCGATATGCAGTTCACGTTTCTTGCCATCATCACCCACCCTATCATAATCATATACTCGATAGGTTGTATCTGAATTTTGCTGTACCTCATAAACCATGACACCATCAAGCAAAGCATGAATAATACCTGCAGGAACAAAAATCATATCCCCTGCTTTAACCGGCACCCTTTTCACGACATCACCAATCTCATTGTTTTCTACAGCCTTGCTAAAGTCCTCTTTAGTAATATTATTTTTAAGGCCATAAATAATGTGGGCGTTTTCTTTGGCATGTATCACATACCAAGCTTCCGTTTTACCAGCTTCTCCTTCTACCCGCTGAGCATATTCATCATCAGGATGTACTTGGACCGACAAATTATCGTTAGCATCAAGGATTTTAATTAATAAAGGAAACTCATTGTTAAACTTCTTCCCCATTAATTGCTCTTTATATTCTGCGATAAGCTCATTTAAATTTTTCCCTGCTAAATATCCATTTTCCACAATACTCGTACCATTACGATGGCTAGATAAATCCCAACTTTCCCCGATATGATCTCCACTAATTTTCCTGCCAAATACCTTCGCTAAATTTTCCCCACCCCAAATACGTTCCTGGTAAATGGGTATAAATTTAAATGGATACATTGTTCTTCCTCCTTCATAAACCTTATACACTTCAATGCTATCTAGATTTCTTGTTAGAGTTTTTAAATATTTGAATTTCTTATTATTTATTTACATTATATACTATTTTACAAATCTCGTTCTACATTTATGACCTGTTTATTTCGGACAATGATTTAATATCCAGCTCACCTAATTAAAAAATGTCCATACCTCCTAATGTGAGGCATAAACATTTTTCTATATACTTGGGAGCAAGGAGTTAGTAAGACGATTACAAGAAAAACGGCATCCAGTACTTGCATAAAAGCACTGGATGCCGTTTTTATAAAACTCTAGAGCTAGTTAGAATGTATTTTGTTGATGCAGGCTAGAATTTAGGCTGTTTTCAGTAACATAGGGGTTACTTTTCACACGGTCTGCCGTCAAATGTCATAAAGCTATAGTGTAAAAAAAAGGGAATAAGGTAATATGAAGGATTAATCCAAAAAAGTTTAGAAAAGCGTAAAAACACTTGACATTTTAGAAACGCCC
>Ga0316613_10002137_pt1 | contig 12841 bp, 11 predicted proteins | sample OWC_soil_day10_C_2_FD_207647 | JGI IMG/M metagenome (GOLD analysis project Ga0316613, IMG submission 207647) | Wetland soil microbial communities from Old Woman Creek delta, Ohio, United States - OWC_soil_day10_CT_b | ecosystem: Environmental > Terrestrial > Soil > Wetlands | place: USA: Ohio...
AGACAGCGTCATGAGAAAAGGTGACAGTGTCGTCCAGTTTGCAGTTTTCAATCACCAGCAATGCAGTCATTACCTTAGTAATACTTGCAGGAAAATACTGGTTGTGTATATTTTGTCCCCAGAGAATAGTTCCGGTATCCGCATCCATCAGGATCGCGCCATCTGCCTGCACCGATATATTGTCAGGCCAGTCAGCTGCCGCTTTTGAAGTTCCTGCAAAGGAAGAAACAAACAAAAACAGGCACAGGAAAAAGCTTGATACTTTTTTAGTAAATTGGGTCATACTCAATAATCTCTCCATAGTTATGCTTCAGTTTCAGATAATATTTCATTTTACAGTATAGGTGATTTTGAGTAACAAGTAAAGTTTATTCGCTATTTTTCCCCTTTTTACGCATTAGAAACACGCATAAAGCCAATAGTATTAAGACCGAGGAAAAATAGAGAAAACCAATATAAAAAACAGTGTCCCTGAAAAAACCTTCCGGAACGATATTAATCAGCATGTCGGTAGAAGGATCAAGCATCCAAAAATCATTTTTAAAAAAAATATGGTGAAATTGTATGAAGTATCTAGTAAAATCAGTAGAAATAATTCCTGCAATTATGGCCGAGCCAAGGAAAAACAACCCGCTTCCTATTAGAACTGACCGGGGAAATGTATTGTTCCAGCTTATTTTCAATAACATTAGAATAATAAGGCATAGTACCATTACCATAAGGCAGCCTCTACGGATTGACATGGCGCCTAAAAACAGTCCCTGAACATCTTCCATGTGTGCTATTTCTCTGGCACTGAAAAAATCTCTGCGGACTCCTCCCATTGTGGTTACTACCTGAAGTTCTGTCCGGTTACCCTTTAGATATGCCATCATCTGGTTTGTGACATCCAGCAGATCATCCATTTTCATGGAGACAGATTCGGTTACATTATATTTTTTATATTCCTTTTCGAAATAGCCGGGAGTCCAGTAAACGGCGGCCTCAACTGCTGTGAATAAAAGTACCACCATAAGGCAGATGGAAAAAATGATACCAATTGTATATTGCAGTAAACGGTTCATGAGTAACCTCCTGATTCAATTATTTTTTAACGGCTGTAGGCAGATTCCAGCAAAAACGGGTAGCCAGAAGACGAATTACAATAACAGCTGCAGCTCCTGCCAGCATGGCAATGTCTTCATTGATGTGGTTCATCAAGCCGGCATACAGCATGGCGCCTGCAATGGAAGCACAGGCATAGATGTGCTTTTTTAGAACATAAGGGGTCTGTCCCGCCATAATATCACGCAGAATACCTCCGCCGACACCAGTGATGACACCAAGAAAAACGATGAGAAAATGATAATCACCATAGCCCGCCAAAACAGCAGTATCGATTCCAACTACTGTAAATGCGCCAAGACCCACTGCATCAAAGATGTTCATAACCTTTTCAAAGGTTTCCATGTGGCGGCCGGAAATGAATTTCTGATTCCTCCTTACTGTAATAAATAGAAGCATAACCGTAATAAAGGCAAGTAATACGTAAATCGGGTCTTTAAACAGCGCAGGAGGTACATTTCCAATAATAATGTCACGCAGCATACCGCCGCCCACGGCTGTTGTAACGCCCAGAACAATGACTCCCAGCAAATCAAGCTGTTTTTTTATGGCTACCATGGCCCCTGAAGAGGCAAAGGCAATGGTACCAATTGCTTCTACAAAAAAAAGCAAAGATAATTCTATTTTCATGGATATCCTCCGATTATTTCAAATAGGGAAATTAAGGCAAGTATAAAAGCTGCGGGAGTGTTTGTCAATATACAAAAACGGTGAGAAATACAGCTGTTCACAAAAAATATCTTGATTTTTTTACTGAAATTATATATTATATGAAAAAGTTCAAAAGTGAACAGTTGGAATATATTTACAAAGGGAAAGGAGTGGGTAGGCATTAGGTAAGACGGTGGAACTTGATGATGTGTTTTCAGAAAGAGGTGTTTGCATGATTGATCAGAAAGAATTTGAAAAAAATGTGCAGGAGTGGTCAGATATCTGTTTGAATGATGAACGGATTGACTTAGAATCCTACGATAAATACGATGTGAAGAGGGGGCTTAGAGATAGGAACGGTAACGGAGTGGTTGCCGGTCTGACCAAAGTGTCAAAGATCTTGTCGAGTAAAACCATAGATGGAGAGAAGGTACCTTGTGAAGGGGAACTTTATTATCGGGGATATAATATTTATGACCTGGTTAACGGAGTCGTGAAAGAGGAACGGTATGGTTTTGAAGAAATTGCCTATCTTCTTTTATTTGGAGAACTGCCGGATAAAAAGCAGCTGGAACGTTTCTCCCAGACACTGGGTTACAGCAGAACTCTCCCTACCAATTTTGTCAGGGACGTAGTGATGAAAGCACCAAGCCATGATATGATGTCCACCCTTGCCAGGAGTATTCTCACCTTGTCAGCCTATGACGAAAAAGCAGGGGATATATCGGTGCCCAATGTCCTTCGACAGAGTCTGATGTTAATCAGTGTCATGCCAATGTTAGCTGTCTATGGATACCATGCCTTTAATCACTATGAGCGGGGCGGCAGCATGTATATCCACAGACCCGATGAAAAGCTGTCCACAGCTGAAAATATTTTAAGACTTTTAAGACCTGATATGAAGTATTCCAAGGTGGAAGCCCATGTTCTTGATCTGGCTCTTATTCTTCATATGGAGCACGGCGGCGGAAATAACTCCACGTTTACGACCCATGTGGTGACCTCCTCCGGCACGGATACGTACAGCGTAATAGCGGCAGCTCTTGCATCATTAAAAGGGCCAAAGCACGGCGGTGCCAACATCAAGGTAGTTGAGATGATGGAGGATTTAAGAAAAGAAGTACACGACTGGAAAGATGAAGAAGAAATTGAAGAGTACTTAAGAAAGCTGCTTCACAAGGAAGCATATGACCGGAAGGGATTGATCTACGGAATGGGACATGCTGTCTATTCCAAATCAGACCCCCGTGCGGAAATATTTAAAGGCTTCGTAAAACAGCTATCGGAAGAAAAGGGCCGTATGGAGGATTTTAACCTTTATTCGGCTATAGAGAGGCTGGCTCCCAAGGTAATCGGGGAAGAACGCCGGATCTACAAAGGCGTCAGTGCCAATGTTGATTTTTACAGCGGATTTGTTTATTCTATGTTAGATATTCCCAATGAGCTGTTTACTCCCATTTTTGCAATAGCAAGAATTGTAGGCTGGAGTGCTCACCGGATCGAGGAGCTGATTAACATGGATAAGATTATACGTCCGGCTTATGTGAGTGTAATGCAGGAAGAAGAGTATAATCCTCTTGATCTAAGATAATTTTCCAATTAGAAAAGCAGGCTGAAAGGCCTGTTTTTTTGCGGATATTTTTGGAGTTTACATGTAAATTTCAGATATAGTTTGTAAAGCTTTGGCAAAGTATCTTGAATATTATAACCTGCCGATTTATGCTTAAGAAAATGAGACGCGCCTTCATTGGAAAAACATCCAGATGGAATATAATAACGTGGAGCATAAGGAGGAATTAAGTATGAAGAGCAGAAAGAATTATGCGGCTGCTTTTATTTTAGCTGCCATAACAGCAGCATTGGCGGGGGGATACGTATATGCGGCAACGGAGCACTTCTCTGATTCTACTACTGATCAGGCATGGGATGCGTGGACTCAGAAGTGGGAAGGGGAAGTGAGCCGTGATTATGAAAAAATAGCTCTTACACCTGGGGCAGATGAGTCAAAATTAAATTTTGCCTGGTATTCAAAAACGGATGGTGCAGCAACGCCAAGGATTGAATTATCAAAAAACAGTGATTTAAGTCAATCCGTTACATACGACGGGAATGCGGTTCAGGCGGTTGAGGGATATCAGAGTAACCGGGTAACTGTGGATTATCTTTCTGAAAATACCACATATTATTACCGGTATTTTAAAAACGGTCAGCCTTCCAAAACCGCTTCTTTTAAGACTCATAATTTTAACAGCTATTCCATGCTCTATGTTGGAGATCCTCAGATCGGTGCTTCAAAGGGGCAGACCACTTCCAGAGGAGATAAACTGGAAAACAAGTCAGAGATTAATACAGCAGCACGCAATGATGCTTTTAGCTGGAACAAGACATTAAATACCGCCATGAATGCAAATCCGGATATCAGCTTTATACTTTCTGCAGGAGACCAGATTAATAAAAACGTTGAGGGGAGAGATCTGGGAAATGAAACGGAGTATGCAGGATTTTTAGATGCGGACTGGATGAAATCCCTTCCTGTTTCTACAACCATCGGAAACCACGATTCCACCAATGAAAGCTATAGTCTGCACTTTAATAATCCTAATGATACCCAGCTGGGAAAAACAACGGCAGGAGGAGATTATTTTTATAAGTATGGTCCTGCTTTGTATGTTGTGCTTAATACGAATAATTACAATTGCGCGGAACACGAACAGGTCATTCGCCAGGCAGTGGAAGCGTATCCCAAGACAACCTGGAGAATTGTAATGATTCATCAGGATATTTACGGAAGTGGTCTTGATCACTCTGACTCTGATGGAATTGTCTTAAGAACACAACTTACTCCTTTGATGGATAAATATGATGTGGATGTGGTGCTTCAGGGACATGACCATACCTATTCCAGAAGCTATTTATTAAAGTCTGATTCTAAGACTCATTCCAATTATAATTTTTATGACTGGGATAATGTAAAGGATGATTCAGGTAATGTATTTCCTTATACAGACGCCACTTACCAGGCTCAGAACAATTGTTACACCATTGCTAATACAATGGCCGGGGGTGTAACAAATGGGGACGGAACACTTTATATGGAAGCCAATTCTGCGACGGGAAGCAAATTCTATGAATTGATTCCAAGCAAACAGGATTATATAGCAGCAAGAAGCCAGAACTGGAATCCTACTTATTCCGTAATCCGTATAAACAACAATACCTTTGCAATTGATACCTATGAGATTACGGGGGGGAAGGTTCAGAAAATTGATGATACCTACGAGCTAAAAAAGACCAACACATCAAGACGGTAATGGGGTTCTATGATCTCCGGGACATATAGCTGAGGCTGAATGTCCCGGGATAAAAGCGGAAAAAAGTAGCAGGTGAGAAAGGAGCCGCCATATATGGAATATGAGCAGCAGGGTAAGACCACATGGATAACACAGGAAAAGAGGTGGCTTCAGTGGATTGTATTTGCAGCTGTTATGGCAGCATTTACTCTGTTTTTGATCCGTTTTAATCAGGTAGATATAGCCAGCCTTATATCCACACAAGGAAGAACGTTTGAACGTGGCCGGGTAATAGAGGTTCTTTCGGACAATTTACAGGAAGATGGCAGCAGGGCAGGTCAGCAGAATGTTCTGGTTGAAATTCGTTCCGGATCTCTGAAAGGGAAAATGGTTGAGGCAACCAGCAACAATGGTTATCTGTTTGGAGCAGCCTGTGAACCAGGAATGAACGTAATTGTGATTCAAAGCGTGTCCGGTGATATTGCTATCCATACAGTATACAGCGTAGATCGGGAGTGGGCCGTTCTTGGATTTGTTCTGCTATTTCTGGCGGTTGTCTGCGTAATCGGAGGCTGGAAAGGCTTTTATTCCTGTGTAGGACTGATCTTTACCTTCGTCTGTATCGTGTGGCTTTATATACCAATGATTTATAAGGGATATTCTCCATTTTTTGCAGCAATCCTGGTTGCATCAATCACTACCTTTGTCACAATGTATTTACTGGGAGGCTGGTCTGGAAAAACGCTGTGTGCTGTGGCAGGAACTGTGAGCGGTGTTATCATTGCGGGCGTGTCAGCCTATCTATTTGGTGCAGCATCTCATATCTCAGGTTACAATGTATCTGATATTGAGTCGTTGACAGTACTGGAAAACATACGAGGAATCCGTGTGGGGGAACTTCTGTTTTCCGGTTTACTGATTTCTGCTCTGGGCGCAGTTATGGACGTGGGAATGTCCATATCGTCCACTGTATTTGAGATACATACCAATAATCCTGAACTGACCACAAAAGAGCTGTTTCGCTCTGGCATGAATGTGGGCAGAGATGCTATGGGAACCATGGTGAATACCTTAATCCTGGCATTTGTGGGCAGCGGAGTCAGTACGCTGTTGTTAAACTATGCTTATGAACTGCCTTATCTGCAGATTATTAATTCCAACAACATGGTAATTGAAATCATGCAGGGGATTTCAGGAAGTTTGGGAGTTGTGATGACGATTCCAATAGTATCCCTGATGGCATCGGTAACGGCTGTTAAGTGGAAGATAAACCGCTGACTTAATAACTGGAATGTATGATTCGGTGAAGCTCTGTAAATTTGTCAGTCAGATGGCCGGCAGCCCAATCATACATATCCCGGGTATCGTATTGGCGATAATCGCATTCCTGGATAACAAGGAGCATTGTGTAAACGTCATACCATATCGCTCGTAAGTATTCCTTTTCTGTAAGGTGGTCAATGCCGTACCCATTGAAAAAATCCGTATGCGAACTATAGGTTCGAAATCCCACTTCCATCAGGGGATCTGCCCAAAGACTTCTCTCCCAGTCGATTAAACCGGTAATTCGGTTGTCTTTCACAAAGATATTCCCATCCCACAAATCCCAGTGGACTAGTACGGGAGTTTTAACCTCATCAAATAGTTTTTTGCATGCTTCTAAATCCTGAAACAGCTGCTGTTTGGATATCTTTAAGTCAATGGACAAACGTTCTCCATCTGAAAACGCAAGTTCTGTCATAGAAGAAAACACATGATACCAGTCATTTCCCTGCAAAGACGGCTGCCCCAGATAGCCAAACTTATTTCCTTTGATCTGGTTGATTTTTCTGTTCAAAAACCCCGCTTCCTTATGTATGGCTGACTGAACATCTGGGGAGAGGCTGGAAAGAATGGAGTGAAAGCTGTCGCCCTCCAGTGTCTCCATGAAAAAATACGGAGCATGTATCAGGCTTAAGCTGTTATCGTAAAATAAGACTTTTGCAACTGGTACATCAGATTGTTCTTTTACGGTGCGCATAGCCAGGACTTCACTCATCATAATATTCTTCTCGTAGGACATAACAAGAGCATCCTCAGGAGGTGCAATCTTTAATATGCAGGAGGGAGCATGTTCCAGGGATATTTTATATGCCACATTAAAATAGCCTTCTGTCAGTTCTTCAATACCTGTACAGATTGCATGTGGAAATGCGTGATGAATAAGGTTAAGAAGAGTCTCTTCCGATTGAATGTTTTTTGTCAGGCTGTTCATCGTTTACCATTCCTTTCTAAGGCCGTTTACTTGTTTTTTATCATTGTAACACAGTGATTTTGCTGTGTCACTACAAGTACAGATCCTGGGTACCTGGATTTAATTCATGGACGTTTTTTCCTCTCTTGTGATATACTGGAGTATGTAATTTCATCTCAGGATGAAAATTAAGGAGGAATTGTTACGTGGCGAAGAAAAGTGTGCGTAATACCAGGGGAAAAATCGTAAGCGCAGCCTGGAAACTGTTTTATGAACAGGGATATGAAGATACTACAGTTGAGGAAATCATAGAACTTTCAAAGACGTCAAAAGGGTCGTTCTATCATTATTTTGATGGGAAGGATGCGCTTCTTAGTACGCTTAGTGTTTTATTTGATGATAAATATGAGGAGCTGAAAACTCAGCTTGATCCTGAACTTCCGGCTGTAGAAAAGTTGCTGCGGTTAAACAGTGAGTTATTTACAATGATAGAAAATAGTATTTCCATTGATCTTCTGGCAAGACTTTTGTCCACCCAGCTTATAACAAATGGAGAGAAGCATTTACTGGATCATAACCGCACCTATTATAAGCTGTTAAGAAAGATTATTGCTCAGGGGCAGGAAGACGGACAGATTGGAACCAAAATGAGCGTCACTGAAATGGTGAAGCTTTATGCTCTCTGTGAACGGGCGTTTTTATATGACTGGTGTCTGTGTGGAGGAGAGTATTCACTGAGACAATACAGTGCATCGGTACTGCCATCCTTTCTAAGCGGATTTCTGCCGGAAAAATAAATTATACCTACTTGTATTAAAATTATAATTAACTGGAGTACAGTTAAAAATCTTTATAAAATATAGATATAGCTATATTATTTCTTGAAAAGTATGGTATTTAGTCTATACTTCGTTCTGCGTTGCGTTCTATTTTTGTTGATGCTATAATACACCCATTATTGCTGGGGTTATAAGGCTGACAGCAGAAATAAGTGAGTAACAAGGAGGAACGTTATGAGTATAGGTCAAATAGGCATATTATCTGCCATCCTGGTTTATCTGGTGGCAATGGTCTATATCGGGTTTTATTACAGCAAGAAGGGCGGGGGAGATTCTGCTGATGAATTTTATCTGGGAGGAAGGAAGCTGGGGCCGTTAGTAACTGCCATGAGTGCTGAGGCATCGGACATGAGCAGCTGGCTCCTGATGGGACTTCCGGGTGTCGCTTATATGACTGGTATTGCGGACGCTGGCTGGACAGCAATCGGTCTGGCAGCGGGCACATACTTAAACTGGCTTTTGGTTGCAAAACGGCTTCGCCGGTATTCCGTGGTTTGCAATACCATTACCATTCCGGATTTTTTCTCCCGGCGATACCGGGATGAGAAAAATATTTTAATGTGTATCTCGGCAGTCATTATTCTTGTTTTCTTTATTCCATACACTGCTTCCGGTTTTAAGGCAATAGGTACTCTTTTTAACAGTTTGTATCAGGTGGATTATCATGCGGTCATGATTATTGGTGCAATCGTAGTGGTGGGCTACACGGTAATGGGTGGGTTCATGGCGGTTTCCACGACCGATCTTGTTCAGAGTATTGTTATGAGCATTTCACTTATTATTATTGTATTCTATGGAATATCAGTAGCCGGTGGATGGGACAGAGTAACAGAGAATGCAGGCGCATTGGAAGGCTATCTAAGCATGAGCAGAACCCATAATATGGCAGGTCAGACATCATCCCCTTATGGTATATTAAATATAGTATCAACATTGGCGTGGGGATTGGGGTATTTTGGTATGCCTCATATTCTTCTTCGTTTTATGGCAATTAATGATGAGAAGAAGCTTACTACATCCAGACGGATTGCATCCACATGGGTAGTGATATCCATGTTTGTAGCCATTCTGATCGGAATCATTGGTTACAGCGTTTCTGTGGCAGGCCATATTCCGGTATTCACCTCCGGATCGGAAGCGGAAACAGTGATTATCCAGCTGGCAGGACTTTTGGGAAGCCATGGTTTGATTTATTCCGTATTGGCAGGTGTGGTTCTTGCAGGTATCCTTGCATGTACCATGTCTACGGCTGATTCCCAGCTGTTAACAGCTGCATCTGGAGTATCCCAGAATCTGATGCAGGATTTTTTAAAGCTGAAAGTAAGTCATAAAACTTCCATGCTGGCGGCCAGGCTGACTGTAATCGGAGTCGCGCTGATCGCGGTGTTCCTTGCATGGGATCCCAATAGTTCCGTATTCACCATCGTTTCCTTTGCCTGGGCTGGTTTTGGAGCTTCCTTTGGTCCTGTAATGCTGTTTGCACTGTTCTGGAAAAGAAGCAATTTTTACGGTGCTGTTGCAGGAATGATATCCGGAGGCGCAATGGTGTTTATTTGGAAGTATCTGGTCAGGCCTCTGGGGGGAGTCTTTAACATCTATGAACTTCTTCCTGCTTTTACTGTGGCATGCGCGGCAATCATTATCGTATCCCTGATAACAGCCGAACCTGATCCAGAAATTTATAAGGAATTTGATTCAGTAAATAAATAAAAAAACTTCATAGTAAGACTGCCGGTTATGAGAATTCCGGCAGTTTTTATTTGCCTTTTTGGCATATGGGCTTTACAATTATTAAAAAACTGCTTTATAAACTGCAGCATTGGATGACATACTGATAGAATGAAAGGAGTTTATTGATGCTTTTTAATAATAAGAATGTTCCTGAGCACGTGAGAGAGGTTATTGAGAACCTTAATAAGAATAAAATGGCTGGATATTATGTGGATCAACAGGAGGTGTTGATTTCTCTTTTGGATGAGCTGATCAAAGATGGAGAAACCGTAGGCTGCGGGGATTCCGTGACACTGGATCAGCTTGGGGTTTTCGATCATTTGAGAATTCGCAATATTCATTTTCTGGACAAGTTTAAACCTTCTCTGACTGGTAAAGATAAAAGAGAATTGTATTTGCAGAATTTCCGGGCAGATACGTTTGTTACCGGAGTGAATGCAATTACGAAAAAAGGTGAGCTGTTTAATATAGATGGAAATGGTAGCAGGGTGGCCCCCATGTTATATGGACCTGGTCAGGTGATTGTTGTAGCAGGAGTTAATAAAATAACTGATAATCTGGACGAAGCCATAAAAAGAACCAGGCAGATTGCAGCACCAATGGATGCAAAAAGGCTGGGGAAATCAACTCCGTGCGCCGCTTTGGGCAGGTGTATTGACTGCAATCATAAAGAAAGATTCTGCAATGACTTTGTCCTGATAACAGGCCAGTTTATAAAGGACCGAATAAAAGTGATTATTGTGGATCAGAGCCTGGGATATTAAGAAGGCTGCAGCTTATTGATTAATCAGTTCTAAGAATTTTTCTGATGCAGTGGAAACCGGCATGCCTTTTTTTAATACAACCGCCAGATTTATCTTTGGAAGAGGCTCTAAAAGGGGAATGAGAAACAGCTTTTTGCAGGCCAGCTCATTTGCCACATAGTCTTTCGTTACGCAGGCGTATCCTAAACCGTTAATGGTAAACTCAACAATCAGCTCCAATGTACTTAACTCTATCTGTGGATTTTTATTAATTCCATGTGAGAGCAGGAATTGATCCAGAACATTCCTTGTACTGCCGCCTTTGTGAAGTGCAATTAGGGGATACGTATCTGTCAGTGCGCGAAGTGAGGTGGGATTGGTGCTTAGAGCCTCATATTTCTTACCGGCAACAATGCACATCTCTTTTTTTATTTCCTTGACTATATGAAGCTGTTCATTGGTATTTTCATGGAAGTTAATAATCCCAATATCAATTTCACCTGTATCAAGAAGCCTGGAGATTTCATGACTGGATTCATCTCTGACGTGGATGCGTATATCCGGATACAATTGATGATAATGGGTAATGGGGGTTAGCAGGTCGTTTTTACAGACAGCAGAACAGACAGCAATCCGCAGCTGTCCCAAAGTCATATCTTTTAATTCTCCAAATTTGCGTTCACCGGAGAGAATCAGAGAGCATCCCTTTTCAATATATTGGTACAGTATCTCTCCTTCTGCAGTCAGGGACACCCCTTTTGCATTTCTGAAAAATAACTGACCGCCCAGTTTTTCCTCCAGCTGTTTTATGGAATAACTGACAGCTGGCTGAGAGGTGAAAAGCTCTTTGGAAGCTTTTGAAATGCTTCCAAGTCTGGCTGTGGTATAAAAGACACGGTAAAGTTCAAATGGAATTAACATATAAAATATTAATATACCTCCCATATTTAATCTCTATTTTACTTATGGATATGAGCTGATTATAATAGTTTCAGATCACAACGTCAACGAATAAATGATTATAAAACAAGAGGGAGGTACCGCATGAAAAAAGTCTGTGTTTATTCAGGCTCTAATCTGGGAAACAGAGAAGAGTATAAAGATTGCGCCAGAATGCTGGGTAAGATTCTAAGTGAAAGTGGTATGGAATTAATTTACGGAGGTTCCAACGTGGGATTAATGGGAGAACTGGCACAGGAAGTGCTGGAAAATGGCGGTAAGGCGACAGGCGTCATACCCACAGGACTGTTTCCCGGTCAGATCATCAATCAGGATCTGACGCTTCTGATTGAAGTCAATGATATGCATGAAAGAAAAAAAACAATGGCTGATTTGGCAGATGCTTTTATTGCATTGCCTGGTGGTGTTGGAACTTATGAGGAGCTGTTTGAAGTTCTCAGCTGGTCACAGCTTGGTATTCATAAAAAACCGGTAGGATTATTAAATGTAGCCCATTTTTTTGATCCTCTGTTAGATATGATAGATACAGCAATTGCGGAAGGATTTATGAATCCTTCCAACAAGGGGCTTTTACTGGTGGATACACAACCCCAAGGACTGATTGAAAAAATGAAGAACTATTCTTCCCCAGATCTTGGCCTCAAGTGGAAGCAATTATCAGAACGAAGGATTTAATAAAAACAAGAGAGCTGAGATGCCGTTAAATCAGGCATCCCAGCTCTCTTGTTTACATGCTTTTCTTGGTGCGCTTAATCACTTTAAGTCTTGTAAATTCTTCCCGGTCCTTTTCCTCCAGAGAATTCGTAATATTTCTGGTAAGAGTTTCGTAACGGGGGATGGTAATGTTCTTTAATGCGTTAGCCCGTTTTTGTGTCCTTTTAATACTGTTAGCCAGACGATAAGCTGAGTTTTCCACCATGGATAGTTTTACGGAAAGCAATTTTACCTTTTCAAAATGATAACGTGCTTCATCAAGAGATTCTCTGGTGCTGTAATATGCATAGGTTAAATTAAGAGGCATTTCCTCATGCTCCACTAACGGAATCTCTGTACCCATAATACTTCGTGTCTTAATACGCACCCTGTCATCAATGGGTACTGCCATGGCAATATCCTGCACGTAATTAATCCCCAGTTCAATATTTGCCTTCTGAAGTGCTTTGTACGCAGCGGTAAACGTCACGTCAATTTCCGACTGAATTCCCTTGGCCTCATCAATTAAGCTCATCAGCTCTTTGATCAGGATGTTCCTCTTCTTATCCATCAGCTCATAGCCCTGTCTGGCTAATG
>Ga0316613_10002139_pt1 | contig 12840 bp, 12 predicted proteins | sample OWC_soil_day10_C_2_FD_207647 | JGI IMG/M metagenome (GOLD analysis project Ga0316613, IMG submission 207647) | Wetland soil microbial communities from Old Woman Creek delta, Ohio, United States - OWC_soil_day10_CT_b | ecosystem: Environmental > Terrestrial > Soil > Wetlands | place: USA: Ohio...
ATAGAAACTAAGAAGGTATCCGTAGCCCTTCTATATGTTAATAATTCCAAAACTACATATGATGATGAGCTAAATAAAAAAATGATGGAAAACTTCGATTCTTTATTAAAAAATTACAATGTCATTCATGGTGGACGTTATGTCGAACTCTTAAATAAAACTGGAATCGCAGATATAGCCACAGCAGAACGCACCGATATTATTGAAGCGTTCAAAGGTGAGGATATTGATTATGTATTGTTTGCTGAATTGCAACCTTTTGTGAGAAAAGAACGCATTACTTTTTTCTCTTACGGTATTGATATGACTGGTATAGTGCCAATAAAAATCATTGACCTAAAGAACAACAAGTATTTATATAATGGGAAGTTTACCGAATTTGCATCTGCTAGCACAATGATGGGCTCCATTGGTAATAAATCGGTATCATTAAGTGCATTAGACAAAGTTATAGAAAAAATGAATGCTGTAATTAAAGTTCGTTTGCCGATTACTTCCGAAGGTTAATAATTGTGATAATTATTAAAAAGATTTCTATGGTGATTGTATTTATCAGCATATTAAGTTTAGCAATTCCGATAAATTCCACATTTGCACATGAACGGACAAAAGCCTCAGTTTCTGTTATTTTCATTAATAACGCCAAAACGACATATGATGATGAGCTTACTAATAAAATTAGTAATTGGATGAATGGAAAAGTAGAGGGATTATATAATATAAATCCCAATACGCAACCTTTGACTAAACTTAAGGCGTTAGGGTTTGAAGACATTGCAATAATTGAAAAGAAGGATTTGGTCGAAGCATTTGCTGATAACCATACGGATTATATCGTTTATGCTGGACTACAGCCTTTTGCTAGAAAAGAAAAAATTCATGTCTTTACCTATGGAAAAGACATGACAGCTACTATGATGCTTAAAATAGTAGATGTACCAAACAATAAATATTTATACAATGGGAAGTTTATTATAAAAGGTTCTGACTCCTCTTCGGAATGGCTTATTGGCAATAAATCTGTAGCATTAATAGCTATTGACAGTATATTAATTGAAATGGGTGAAGTAATATCTTTTCGATTGCCATTACAACCACCTAATAAATAATACGGAGGACATTTATAAAAAAGTACTATTTTAGTCGCCGTATCCATATTTAATATTTTGTGAATTTTTCAAACACTATATCTTGCAAGTGATAGTCACAGGGATATATATATACAGGAATAGTTGGTACTTCCTTTGCTTATACAGTTTAAGATGGTGATAAATAGTTGGAACTATTATAATAGAGAGGTTATCTTGATCGCAGGTGTCGCGGGTAGTTTAAACACCTATATTCATAGAGGTAGTGAAGTCATAGATTATCTTATGAAAGCGGCGAGAATAAACGCGACGCTGTAAAATCAGCGATTGATCATTGATGTATATATTATTATTCAGGAAGATAGTTAGCTCGCGAACCTTGAGTTATCAAAATAATCCTTGAGAAGATTGCAACCAAGCAACAGGTAAATAGATGATTGAAAGCAGGGAGTATACTCCTGCTTTTTTTTTTCTGACCTCCAAATTTGCGTATTAAAATGAAGTAAAAATCCACTATGCTTACCTTTTAAATATAAATAAAACTAGTGTATTATAATTCACTATGAGAAAATTTATGAAATAGGAAGATGTAACAGAAAGAATTCTTGAAATATGTAGCGAGATTGATAAAATAAACAATAATGAGACTAATGATCTTCTTTTAATAGAGCTTAAGAATCTTTGTGCTTTATCGGTTTCAACTGAGACGAAATCATAAAAAATACTAGTTTTTAGAGGTTAATAAATGATATCTAATACTGGTGTTTTTGTATTGTCTCTTATAAGTTTGTTTCTCGAGAAACTAAGCTTTGGCGTAAATGCTAGAATTTAGTTTATTGTAAATATAGAAAATAGTCTGTTGATATATTGAGGATTGATTGATAAAGCTGCTTCATAACTTAAATTAAGGTTGATTGTTAATATAATTACAAAATTCAATTAACATTTAAGAGGTTAGATTTATAAAAGACAGTATTCTTAATAGTAGTATGTGCCTGCCAATTTGCAATCGCATACTATCGTATTATGCTTGATAATAATACTATTAGATATTATTAATAGATAGTAGGTGAAATTCCATAATTATTAACGTTTAATAATTATGGAATTTCAAACTAAAAGTTCCCTATTTCTTTGTTGTGTAGTAAAATATGAGACAATACTATTTTAAATATTGAATACAAGGGGAATAGGATGAAATATACAGGAAGAATAACTAGCTTAATAATTATGCTAATGACTATTATAGCTATAAGACTATATGCTTATATTTATTTAGACTATTCATTCCGCAATTTGCCTTTTCCTGGCGTTATTGGTTTATTTATTGCTTTTTGGGCCGGTAAGCAGTATGACAAAGTGAAATTCGATTCAGAAATAGATAGTTTGACAGGTTTTTATAATCGGAGATTTGTTGATAACGTTCTTCCGTCTCTTTTGGCTCAAATGGATAGAAAAAATGAAAAATTAAGTATAGCTATTTTGGATTGTGATAAATTTAAGGCCATAAATGACCGATATGGTCACAGAAAAGGGGATTTGGTGTTACAAGAATTTTCAGCTTTACTTTTAACTAGTATAAGAAAGAGTGATGTAGTTGTTAGATGGGGCGGCGATGAATTTTTGATTATTGCACCTTATGCAGATGACGATGATATAAAAAAAATTCTTAAACGTTTTAATAATGAACTACGGGAATTATCTAAAAAAATGCAAATAACCATTTCTGTTTCAAGTGGGTATGCAATCTATCCTAGGGATGCAAAAATAATAGATGATTTAATCAGTATTGCGGATAGTAAGATGTATAGTCTTAAAAATACAGCAGGTGATAGTTGATGGTCTTTGAATCTTATTTAATAAAGTGGACTGTATTGAAAGGTATACCAGGTATTACCGCAGATGGCAGGACGATAGATTGCTTATGTACTAAAACGTATCAAAAAATTTTGTAATACTCAGTTGAAACACATAACCTTTTTCAATTGGTATTCCAGTCCATCCTCTCACCTTGATCACCACTGGCGCAGCTGATTTATCGCAGACTTGAGAGAGCTGATTGATGGGTGAATGAGTACTGATCGTTAAATAGTTACTATGTAAGAAGTTATCCATATGCAATGGAGAACACTGATGTGGAAACGAAGTAATTGCTATTGTATTAATAATTAGTAATGGCTTAGGAATACTATTACAACTAAGCTGTGAGGGGGGGACATAATGGTATCTTTTGATATGCAGCCTGTTATTGATGTTTTGGTTGAGTTGGCGAATCGTACCCAGTTTGATCCTGAACAAATTGATGAAGGGATTGACGCTCTAGAACGCATTAAGGACAATATTAACGTTGATGACGACGAAGCTATTGATAAAGTAGATGAAATACAAGATTATCTTCAGTATCTGTTGACTGCTAAGGAATTCCTAATGGAGGAGATAAAAGAAGAACTATCAGCCATGATTGGTGATTTACAGAAATGGTCGAAATAATCATTTTGCACGATATAAACGAGAGCTTATATCGTGCAAAAAAAGGGGAGAGGGGATAACTCTCTCTCTAATTGTTCTCTTATTGGTTGTCCTTAATCTTCTTTGTGAAAATTGGTGATAGGGAAGTGAACAGCAAAGGTAGTACCGTTTGAACTGCTATCCACATGGATTTCCACATTATGCGGTGGGCTATCCCGTAGCATACCGCAAGTCCTAATCCAGTGCCATTAATCACTTGATGTTTTTCCAATAACATCTTCTTTAAAGTAACCAAGCGTATTAAGTAGCGTATCATTTATCTCGCTAATTGCCATAGGACATGGATTAGACAGGAATGCTTTAAAATTATCAAGAGCTATTGCAGTAGAATTCAATGCAATGTAGCAATACTTGATACTATAACTGAATTGTCATCATTTTATTATCAACAGTAATGCCTTTATCAGGACAGAGGACCCCTTATTATTAAAACAGTACAAAAAGTAATAGGCAAAAATATGGAAGATACGAGCAAAAATCTAATTAGATATTTAACAAAATTTGATGAAAGATTATTAGGTTTTGTTTCGAATTTTTTGGAATGAATAAAATTGATAAGTTGTGAGAGAAGGGATATTTTGCAGGTAATTCTTATTGGTATTTTGGCTTCATTATTTTTTTCATCTACTTTTATTTTAAATCGTGCAATGGATTTATCTGGTGGAAGTTGGATTTGGAGTGCATCATTACGATATTTATTTACGGTACCATTCTTATTACTGATTGTTATGGCTCGGCGTAATATACAAGCACTTTTTGATGATATGAAAGACAGACCGCTCGAATGGTTCATTTGGAGTAGTGTTGGTTTTGGCCTTTTTTATGCACCATTATGTTTTGCTGCTGCTTATGGACCTGCCTGGTTAGTTGCAGGTACATGGCAATTTACAATTGTTGCAGGTTCATTGTTAGTTCCGTTTTTTTACAAAAAAATAGAAACAACAAACGGCATACAAAGGAAAAGACATAAAATTCCTGTACGAGAATTAGTTACCTCTGTATTTATTTTGATAGGAGTGCTATTGATACAGGCAAGAGAAACTGAAAATATAGATTTTGCAAAGCTTATAATTGGAATTCTACCAGTACTTATTGCGACATTCGCATATCCGCTTGGAAATCGGAAAATGATGTCAATTTGCGAAGGAAGACTGGATGTGTACCAGCGCGTGTTGGGAATGACCATAGCAAGTATACCATTTTGGTTACTTTTATCTTTTTATGGAATGGTTACGATTGGCTTGCCAAGCTCAGGGCAAATTATTCAGTCATTCATAGTTGCAATTTTTTCTGGAATTATTGCAACTGTGCTATTTTTTTATGCTACTGATAAAGCAAAGGGCAATCCTAAGAAACTTGCAGTTGTTGAAGCTACTCAAGCAGGGGAGGTGGCATTTACTGTTATCGGTGAAGTTTTGTTTTTAGGCGGATTGTTGCCAACAGGTTACCCGTTAATGGGAATAATTATTGTTATTATTGGAATGATTTTACATAGTGTAAATTTGTGTGAAAATGAAAGCTAATTTTTCAATTTTCAGAAACTATGTTTTTCATAATTATACAATGTAGTAGTTGCGGAACGGTAGACGCATCAGCTTGAGGGGCCGTCGTAGGCAACCTTGTGATGGTTCGAATCCATTTTGCCGACTAATCTTTGAATGATAAGGCTTATAGTATTTTGCTTGTAGATCTTTTTTGGTTGTTTATGAATGCTAGATTGAAAGGAAACCCCACTTACACGCCATTCGGCTTGGAAGTGGGGTTTCCTTTCAATTTAACTCACTGGTATTTAAAAATGGCCTCGTAGGGAATAATCTCAATATACTAATAATTTTCTATAAAAACTTCGAAATAGCCTTGAGGGTGGGCGCAGGCTGGGCATGTATCAGGGGCGCTTAGCCCTGTATGGATGTAACCGCAATTATTGCATTTCCATTCAACTATAGTGGCTTTTTTGAAGACTTCACCGGAAACTAAATTTGCGTATAGTTTTCGGTAGCGTGCTTCATGATGTTGTTCAACTTCGGCTATCTCTCGGAAGATTCCAGCGATCTCCGGAAAACCTTCTTCTTCTGCTATGTTAGCGAAGGAGGGGTAGAGTTCGTCCCATTCTTCTTTTTCGCCTTCTGCAGCAGCCTGAAGATTGCTTTTTGTATCTCCAAAAGCAACCGGAAAAGTTGCTTGTATATTAATCGTTTCATCATTCATGTCGTTAAGCAAAAATTTATAGAACAGTTTCGCGTGCTCTTTCTCATTCTCAGCAGTTTCGGTAAAAATGTTAGAGATTTGTACAAAGTTTTCTTTTTTTGCGACAGAAGCATAGTATGTATAGCGGTTTCTTGCTTGTGATTCACCAGCAAATGCTTTCATGAGATTTTCGGCTGTTTTTGTTTCCTTTAATGATTTCATTTTATCACTCCCTCTATAGTATTGAGTAGTCTAATCATTTATCTATTCGTTAAAGGTAGTTAAAATCCTTTTGGATGATATAGAATAAGTCCCCTCTATTTTAGGATGTCCAATACCCTTTATTTCCGGATATTATGAGGTAGTAACAACAGTATTTCCCGAAACCCATCATATAAATTCGAGACTCAATACCTTTTTAATGAATGTAGTATTATCAATGAGTATTTATTATGTGATAAATAATTTTTTTGTATCAGAAAATGGTAAAAACACAAGAGATTTAAAGAGAAATTTTATTAAAAGGAGTTATTTTAATCTAAACATTTATTTAAGAGTATTATTGCGAAATTTGAGATTCAATAAATGTTGATTTTACTTATGACTCTGAGTATTATATAAATATAAGTTAGCACTCAACGAAGGAGAGTGCTAACAAAAGTGGCTTTACTAAGCCTAAATTAATCAAGAAAGAGGAGGCATTTATTATGTCAAATATTATGAGAAGGGATAATTACAACACACCATCATTGTTTCGCAAAAGTATCAATGACTTGTTTGACAACTTTTCAGGCACCGGTATATTATCGCCTATCGGCGACTTAGCCAGCCACAATATTAACCTCTTATCATCAGCTATGCCTATTGATGTGATTGATCAAGGTAAAGAGTACGTAGTGAGAGCTAATCTACCTGGTGTTGACAAAAAAGACGTGGATATTCAATTGACAGAAAATGTATTGACAATAAAAGGTTCCTATTCTCAAAGCAACGAAAACAAAGGTGAACGTTATCTGCTGCAAGAAAGGCGCATGGCTAATTTCTCCCGCTCCATTGCTTTTAATGATGAGTTACTGTCTGATAAGGTAACCGCAGCTTTTAGAGATGGAATTTTAGAAATTATCATCCCTAAGGCAGAAGTTCAGCAACCAAAGTCTATTAAAATCAACATAGTAGATTAAGATAGTCAAAAACAAGTTCAGTAACAGGTTAACCTTGTACCGGTCTTGTTTTTTAGGGAGGGCATGAGCTGCAAGGGGAGAGTTGAAATGGATCGAGAATAGGAGGATAGGCGAAATCTTGGTGATTTCTATTGAAAAAGACGATTGCTATTGTGATATAGCAATCGTCTTTTTCAACAAGATTAACTAGGAAAAATCATATCGTCGTAAATAACACTATCATTCGACTGTTTTGTTCTAGCAGTAGCGGTATTGCTGATAATGTTGCTGATGCTTACATCGGTATCAGCAGTTAATTCTTGATTTTCGGTTGTTGTTGTTCCATCATTAATGTTTACCATATTACAAATGCCTCCTTGAATCTTAACTATAGTTAGTATTAACTAATGAAGAATTAATATACAAATATCCCTTATATTAACTGGCTTTTTTTGTGGACAAATACAGTGATGCAAGGAGGTATATTTTTTTGTGTGTGATGAAGGGCGATGGTTTGTTGAAAAAAGTAAAGAGTTAATGATTATTGAATAATAAATAAACTCTATAGAGGAAAGAATATTTAACAGTGAAAGTAAGATTAATAATTAGATAATTGTGGTATAATGTAGATATAATGTAAATAAGTGAGGGATTAATCGTGAAAAAAGCAATTATTGAAATGGATAATGGTAAAATTGTGATTGAATTGTTTGAAAAGGAAGCGCCAAAGACGGTAGCAAACTTTGAAAAATTGATTAAGGAAGGTTTTTATGACAACCTTTCCTTTCACCGGGTTATTAAAGGGTTTGTAGCGCAAGGTGGTTGTCCGAGGGGGAACGGTACTGGTGGACCTGGTTATCAGATTCCTTGCGAGACTAAAGGCAATCCCCATAAAAATGAGCGGGGTGCAGTGGCTATGGCCCATGCTGGTCCGAATACTGGGGGCAGCCAGTTTTTTATCGTATATGAGCCACAACCTCATCTAGATGGTGTTCATACCGTTTTCGGCAAAGTTATCGAAGGTATGGATGTTGTGGATAAAATTCGTCAGGGCGATAAAATGAATAAAGTTACATTGGAAGAATAATAACTACCATAAAAGTCCTATTTGCAATAGCGATTGATACTGCAAATAGGACTTTTTGATGTATTTCTACTCGGTTTTAGTCGAAAATTTACTTAAATGGGATATTTATTAATTTGCTGCTCGGCCCAAATTCCGATAATTGGTAATTTATATTTTTCGCCTCGATAGGCTTTATACATTAAGAATAACCACAAAATCACAGATGTCGGGGTGATTAGAATGGTAAGTATCCAACCTAATATTGGTATTGATCCAGCAATCATTGATATTATAAACAGGCTGAGGAAAGTTGTTAGAGATTGCATAGCATGAAATCTAACGAAACTATTTTCTCTTTCTAGTATAAGGAAGATGACGCCGGTTAACCAACCGAAAATATAACAAAGAAATGCTTCGATATTTTCGGTTAATCCAAGGGCTGTTTTTATGGTGTTGTTGCCCATATTATTTCCTCCTTTATTAACGAATCTTCTTACTATTATTATTATATGCTATGTACTTCTTTTCGGTTATTATTTCAGTAGTTGATATTTTTCATATTTCAAGATTGGAGAGGGTTACTGAATTGTAGCCGCGAGCATTGGCCTCACGCAAAATGATTTCAAGAGCATCGACGGTTTCTTGTCGGTTACCGCCGCCGTCGTGCAAAAGAACAATACAGCCAGGTTCCAAGTTGTCCAATACACGTTCTGCGATAATATCTGAAGAAATACCAGACCAGTCTCTTGGGTCAACCGTCCAGTAAACTATTTCAACGTCAAGTTCAGGAGCCCTTTTTTTATAAATATAATTACGCTGTCCATATGGTGGACGGAAGTAACGCACGGGTTGGTCTGAGATCTCTCGTAAGCCCGCCACAGATGCCGTGATTTCATAATCCAGTTCAGAATTTGACAAATAATCTGGATCTGGGTGAGTCATGGAATGGGCAGCTATCTCGTTACCCTTTGCAGCAACTTGTTGGAGTAGTCTGGGGTATTGAGTAAAGTTGGTGCCTACCATAAAAAATGTTGCTTGTGCTCCAAATTTATCAAGTAATGCTAGAACCTGAGGCGTATAATTTGGACTAGGACCATCATCAAATGTCAGGGCAAATTTAATAGGTTGCGGCTTTGCTGGAGTCGGCGGTACAGGAGTAGGAGTAGGAGTTTGAATACGCGGAGCTGGGGATGACGTAATGCCTGATGTAATGGGCTTGTCGCCAGATGTAGCGGCAAAGGAAAACTGTGGAACTGCAATCAAGGATAGTACAAATAAGACAACTATTCTTCTAAACAATGAAAAGGCACCTCCTAATAAAAGATCATTTCAATTTAGGCCTAAAGATTATATATGACAAGCTGCCCCGTAATATGCGAACTTTGCATGTTAGGATAGTATTGATAAAAGACCTCCTATTTGTAGAATGAAATCACACTACAAATAGGAGGTCTTTATCATTTATGGGATAGTAATAATAGATGCCAAGGGCTAACAAAAATAGCAACAAGGTAGATTGCTCCACCTCGTTGCTATTTTTGTTTCGGTTTTTTCGCCGCTTGTTTGTCGATGAAGAACTTTGAGCTTTTGATCGCATTTTTCATATTTTTATAACTATCTTTATCGGAAATTTTCCCCATACAATCACCTCCGTATATAAAGTATTTCCCTGCAATTATATGATTAATCCATAAAAGTGCTGGTAAAAATGTTGTTTCAGGATATACTATACTACAATACTATGTAATGTTGCTACTTTTATTTGCAGAAAGGGTTCAAAGGTCAGTTCTATTTGGTGTATCTTAAAAATTATATTGACAATTGATGACGATATTTGCTATTCTATATAAAATAGCATAAAGCCTTTAAGCTGGTCCTGTGAGGCGAGCAAGGAGCATTAGTAGAGTAGTGTATTATCCATGCCTTCTTGCGTCATCACACGCCAAGAAGGCATTTTTATATGCTTTTTATGTCTAGCAATTGTTTGCTGAATCTGGTAGTATATATATGCAAGAAATGTGTATATATATTCAATTACTGACATTTGAAAAGTTTGAGAAGTTAGAGCTTGGCAAGGCGTATTCTGTTATAAAAATACAAATACTATCTGTTAAATTAATCAAGAGAGTTTTTGGTATTTGTCTGCCTAGTTTAGAGTTTTATTTATGAGGAGGAGTGGCTGTGAGTAAACGTCTGATCTCATTGCGAGGAAAAGATATTTTAGGTCTTGAAACCATGACAGTATCCGAAATGGAATTGATTTTGGCTACTGCCCAGGAAATGAAATCAGTTATTGACCGTGATATAAAGAAAGTACCTACTTTGCGTGGAAAGTCTATCGTTAATTTATTTTTTGAAGCAAGTACCAGAACGCGGACTTCCTTTGAATTAGCAGGCAAATATTTAGGGGCTGATGTGGTCAATATTACTACTAGTGCCAGCAGTGTGACGAAAGGGGAAAGCTTGCGTGATACTTTGTATACCGTTGAAGCCATGGGCGTTGATGTCATTGTTATGCGTCATAGCGCTGACGGTGCAGCTCAGTATGCTGCTAAGGTGGCAAAACCTGTGATTGTTAATGCTGGGGATGGTGCTCATGAACATCCTACTCAAGGGCTACTGGATATGTTCAGTATTAAGGAGAAAAAAGGTACTTTATCAGGACTAAAGGTAGCCATTATAGGCGACATTTTACACAGCCGAGTGGCCAGGTCAAATGTTTGGGGGTTGCAAAAAATGGGTGCTGAGGTACATTTGGCAGGACCTAAAACCTTGATGCCCCGGGATATTGAGCAGACTGGGGTCTATGTTCACAATAGAGTAGAAGATGCTTTGGATGGGGCAGATGTAGTTAATGTATTGCGTATTCAGCGGGAGCGTCAGCACAAAGGCCTATTTCCTTCAGCAAGGGAATATGCTCGAATTTTTGGCATTAATCAAGCTCGCTTGAATTTGGCAAAACCCGATGCCCTCATTATGCATCCAGGGCCTATGAATCGTGGACTGGAAATTTCCCCTGATGTAGCTTATGGTGATCAATCAGTGATACAAGAACAAGTGAAAAATGGACTGGCAGTAAGAATGGCAGTGCTATTTTTGGTGCTGATGGGAGGTAAAGATATTGAAACTACTGCTTAAAGGTGGAAGAATTGTCAATCCAGCACAAGGTTTTGATGCTATCGCAGATATATTAATTGAAAATGGTCATATTATTGAAATGGGTGATCAGCTAAGCGCTGAAGGTGCGGAAGTTTTTGATGCACAAGGATTCGTAGTTGCTCCTGGGCTTATTGATATGCATGTACATTTACGTGAACCAGGCCTAGAGGCCAAAGAAGATATTGTATCTGGTACTAGGGCTGCTGCTGCAGGTGGATTTACGACAATTGCCTGCATGCCGAATACAAAACCTGTTGTGGATAGTGCAATCATTGTATCAGGGATATTGCACCGGGCCCAATATGAGGGCGTTGTCAATGTAAAGGTTATTGGAGCCTTAAGTAAAGGCCAACTTGGTACGGAATTGGCAGAAATCGGCGACATGATACTTACTGGTGCGGTAGCCATTTCAGATGATGGGAGTTCGTTAAATAACAATAGCCTGCTAAAAACAGGTCTTGAATATACAAGCATGTTCCACTGCCCAGTGATTACTCATTCTGAAGATGACTCCTTAGTTGAAGACGGGGTTATGCATGAAGGTGCAGTTTCAGCTATGCTCGGCATGAAAGGGCGACCAGCTGTTGCCGAAGATATTGCTGTAGCACGGGATATTATGCTGGCTGAATATGCTGATGCTAAGCTTCATATTGCCCATGTTAGCAGTAAAGGGGCGGTAGAACTGATTCGCCAAGCTAAGAAAAAGGGTGTTAATGTAACAGCTGAAGTTACGCCCCATCATTTGACGTTAACTGATGAGGCTGTAAAAAGTTTTGATACAGCAACTAAAGTAAATCCCCCACTTCGTTCGGCTGATCATGTGGCTGCATTAATTGAAGGTTTGCAAGATGGCACAATAGATGCCATTGCCACAGATCATGCCCCTCATGCTTTTGAGGAAAAAGATATGGAATATAAACAGGCTCCTTCTGGTTTTACTGGCATGGAAACTGCTCTTGGTGTAATATTAACAGGGTTGTATCATACCGGTAAACTTACGCTATTAGAGCTTATAGAGCGTATGTCAACAGCACCAGCTCGTATATTGGGGCTGAAGGCTGGAACAATCGAGGTAGGTTCCCCGGCTGATATTACCATATTTGATGCTGACCTAGAATGGGTTGTCGATAGTAGTAAATTTTATACAAGAGGCAAACAGACTCCTTTTGACAAGAAGGCACTTAAAGGCAAAGCGGTAGCTACAATTGTCAACGGAAAGTTTGTAATGCGAAATGGTGAGGTGTGCACATGAAAGGTAAATTAATATTAGAAGATGGTAGTGTATTTTATGGGGAAATGTTAATAGATAATGGCGCTGTCGGGGAAGTTGTATTTAATACTGGTATGACAGGGTATCAAGAAATATTAACAGATCCCTCATATTGTGGGCAAATTGTAACATTGACATATCCTATGATTGGAAATTATGGTGTGGCGGATTTGTTCGAGCAATCACGCAAGTCTTTTGTCAGAGGTTTTATTATTAGTGAATTGTGTGAAGAACCCAGTAATTGGCAACTTGAGAATACATTGCAGGACTATCTTATTAAAAATAACATTCAGTGTATCTATGGTGTTGATACGCGGGCTATTACAAGGCGTATTCGTTCCCATGGTACGATGAAAGGTGTTATTGTTTCAGTTGAAACCA
>Ga0316613_10002140_pt1 | contig 12834 bp, 13 predicted proteins | sample OWC_soil_day10_C_2_FD_207647 | JGI IMG/M metagenome (GOLD analysis project Ga0316613, IMG submission 207647) | Wetland soil microbial communities from Old Woman Creek delta, Ohio, United States - OWC_soil_day10_CT_b | ecosystem: Environmental > Terrestrial > Soil > Wetlands | place: USA: Ohio...
CACGCGTGGTAGATTTATATGAAAATACGTTTTTCCCCGGACGGAAGGCGAAGGAAGATCATCCCAAATGGGAACCCGTTCATGAAGTTTTCTTGAAAAGAAATATTCCAGCATGGGAAAACGTTGGCGGAGATGTAGATAAGGTACTTGGTAAACGTTGCGTAGTTTGTGCATTCCCAACGCGTTGGCATAAAGGTGACGGTTCTATTGTTCGCATGATTGCCTTTATAGACAAGAAAGACCTCAATAATGTTCCTACCAGAACCTATAAGTATGGCACATATTAATAAAAATACTGAAGTAGGCTGCCTTTTGGCAGTCTGCTTCAGTATTATGGATATTGCACAATCTGTTATATAGGTGAAGCTTATGCATAAAAGTAATGAAATGGAAATTCAGCAGTTAATAGATCAAGCCGCAAAAGAAGGCAATATACTGCCAATTATCTCCGGTTGCGATTCGCATTGCATTTTTTGCAGCCATAAAAATAATCCGCCGGAAATTGATGTTATTTCTATTGGTGTACGTAGTATCGAGGAAATTACTCAGACCATGAATTATCTAGACCCGTGTCAAGTAATTACAATCGGAGAATCTGCTTCAAGTATTATTGAAGGAGAGCCTTTTTGTCATCCGGAAATTCGAGAAATTATCCAGATACTTCGTGCCCGATTTTTGTCTACTCCGATTGAGATTACGACCAATGGCCACTGTTTAACGGCAGAAATGATTGACTTTATAGACCAAATGGGAAACATTTCGTTGAATATTTCGCTTAACAGTGCTTCTGTGAAAGGAAGAAAAATGTTAATGGGAGATACAAAAGAACAGGCAGAAGTGACTACTGCAGGTATTAAATTCTTGGCGGAAAAGGGGATAGCATTTAATAGCAGTATAGTTGCTATGCCCAATATTACCGGTTGGGAAGATATAAGAAAGACTATTCAATTTCTATCAGAAAACAAAACAAGAGTAATCCGGATTTATTTTCCGGCGTTTTCCCGCAGGGCGGAGTACAATCTTCCCGATAGTGATGAAGCTTATGCACAACTAAGAGAGTTCGTTTTGCATTTAACTGTTGATTGCCCGGTACTTTTGGAGCCATCTTGTGTTACAGACCTAACGCCTGTTGTCAGCGGTATTTTAAGTAATTCGTCGGCGTGGAAAGCTGGCATTCGGCGAGGGGATGTGATACGTCTGATCAATGGTGAAATACCGCGCAGCCGAGTGGAAGCCTGGAATATGCTTGAGTGTGATGGAATGGTACGGATTGCTGCTGAGCGGAATGGTCTGAAACAAGAGTATATGTGGCAAAATAGTGAGGGATGCGGCTCTGGTATTACTATGGAATATGACTTTGATATGAGACGGGCTGAATATATTCGACAACTAATTTTGCGTCAAACCGGAAAAACATTGCTGTTAACATCTGAATTTGGCTATGCAGTTGTGCAAGCCGTGTTAGAATTGTTGCGGCTTCCTGTTGAACGGGCAGAGGCATTAATGGTAAAAAATAATACTTTTGGCGGAACAATTAAGGCAGCAGGACTTCTTACGGTGGATGACTATTATGCAGCTTTTGAAGACAGAGCTAAGCGGAAGCAAGAGAAAATTGATCAAATTCTTGTTCCCTCTGAAAGTTTTAATTCATTAGGCTTTGATTTAAAACATCAACATTATACAAAGTTATGGGAGTTAACCCAAATTCCGGTGTGGTCTGTATAAAAAGTGAATTTCGCCTGAATTTGAGCGGATTTTTATTGCCGCTGTTGAATATTTTGAAATACAAAAAGGGGCTGTCTCACTAAGAGTTTTTCTACCGTATATTGTGAATCTTGCTTGAATGCAGTCACAATATATAGCGGAATCTTTCTTTAATGAGACAGCCCCTTTTTGTTACTTATGGAGTAGTTTATGTGGAAAAATTGTTGGAAATGCATATTTGTTTATGTGACTTTACTTTTAGGCTAAAGAATTTTTTGTAGGAATAAAGCCGGTTTCTGTGTATGTTTGCATTCTAAATTTTTAAGTGATATACTTAAAAATAATTAAGTAATTAAGGGAGAATGTGGGTGAGATTATGAGTCAATATGAGCGATTAGAGAAAATCATGCATTATTTGCGTGAAAATAAGAAAATCAGCGTGGATGATATTTGTAAACTATATCATGTGTCCCGTGACAGCGCCAGACGGGATTTGGTCAAACTAGAAGATGCCCGGCTTCTTCTGCGGGTCCATGGTGGAGCCATATTGCCCCAATCTGTTCAGCACGTCTCGCGTTATGAAGAACGTTTGGGCAATTTGTCTGTGAAAAAGAGAATTGGTCAGGCAGCAGCCAGTTTGATTGTAGATGGTGAGAGTATATTAATGGATGCTTCAACAACCGTTCAGGCTGCTGCGGAAGCCCTTACGGCTAAAGATCTGGTTGTACTGACCAATTCCATTGATATAGCTGGCACGCTGGGCAAGAAAGACAACTGCAAAGTTCACATATTGGGGGGGGAATTCAATGCCTGGTATCGGAACGTCACCGGCATTCAAACCATAGATATGCTGCGAAACTTTCGGGTGCAAACATTGTTTCTTGGGGTTGGCGGATTGACAGGCGATGGCTTAAGTTCTCCCGTGCTGGAAGATGCTTATCTAAAACGGGAAATGGTTCGCAATGCGGAACGGGTGGTGGTATTGGCCGATCATGAAAAATTTCAAAAGAATTTTCTGCACTATGTTTGCGGTATCCAGGAGATTAATATTTTGGTTACTGACAACATTCCGCCGCAATTTATACAGGAGGTTTTGAAGCGAAACAATGTTCAAATCATAGTTGCCGAAGGAGGAGATAATCATGACAATTAATGTTGGCCTAGTAGGTTATGGTGCGTCTGGATCAGTATTTCACGCGCCTATCATTACCCAAATAGATGGATTACTAATGGACAATATTTTTTAATTGTTTAAAATTATAGATATAAGCGCCTCCAGTCGTAATATTTTATACACTACAACAGATTGAGTTAATTCCTTCAAAGTTTATGTACGAATTATTGTTAATGGTATAATAAAAGCCTTGCTATAAAGTAATAAAATAGGTATATATTAACAAATACCTGATATTAAAGCGTGAATGGAAGTCAGGAGAGGTAATAATGAGAAATTCCGCTATTTTGAAAAAAATCAACAAAGGATCAGGGCGTAGCGGGAAGACGATGATACTGCGTCACTGTTTGAATAAGGAGTTAATTGCTGAACAGGAAGCGATTATTAACTCGTCTTATGACGGAATTTTTATTACTGACGGCCAAGGGGCTGTGTTGAGAGTAAACGCGGCTTATGAACGGATAAGCGGTATTAGGGCTGAAGAAGTAATTGGTAAGAACATGGTCAATTTAGTTGAAAATGGGCTTTTTGATCAATCCGTCTCATTGTTAGTGCTGGAAAAACGGGAAAGTGTGACCATTAATCAGATTGTGAAACGTAACAATAAGCATATTTTAGTTACCGGAAATCCTATTTTTACTAAACAAGGGGATATATTTCGGGTTGTGACCAATGTGCGAGATGTGACTGAACTGAATCATCTTCAAAAAGAATTATCCCAAACGGTAGCCAAGACGTTGAAATATCAGACGGAATTGTCGCACCTCCGGTCTCTTCAACTTAAAAGTGCTGATATTATTTTCCGGAGCCGGACGATGGCTCCGGTAGTAGAGTTAGCGGTAAAGGTGGCTCATGTCGGTTCGACGGTCTTGATTACCGGGGAATCCGGTACAGGCAAGGAACTCATAGCCAAGCTGATTCATCGTGAGGGCAAAGGGATTGAAAAGCCTTTTATTAAAATTAATTGTGGAGCAATTCCTGAAAACTTATTGGAGTCGGAGCTCTTTGGATATGAGAGTGGGGCGTTTACCGGCGCGCGGAAAGAAGGAAAGCCTGGTTTGTTTGAACTGGCTAATCGTGGCACGCTCTTTCTTGATGAAATCGGTGAGATGGCGCCTTTTCTCCAGGTGAAGTTACTTCGTGCTATCCAAGAAAAAATGATTACTCGGGTTGGTGGTGTGGTTTCGATTAAGGTCGATGTCAGAATTGTAGCCGCAACTCACCGAGACTTAGTTCGAATGGTCAAAGAGGGGACTTTTCGGGAAGATTTGTATTATCGTTTGATGGTTGTACCTATTTTAATTCCTCCACTAAGGGAGCGTAGGGAAGATATTCCGCTTTTAGTTATGCATTTTATGGATAAATTCAATAAAACTTTTGGCTATACGAAAAGTATATTGCCTGCGGTCGTTGACGTGTTGACGGAATATTCCTGGCCCGGCAATGTGCGAGAATTAGAAAATGTTATTGAACGAATGATGGTTATTACTCCTGAAAATGAGCTTTCCCTTACTTCGGTACCGAATTCGATCTTACAAGAACCAGTGCAGCTGAAAACGGGAAAGAGCCTTAAAGAAGCGGTTGCTCATACTGAAAAAGCACTATTAGCTCAGGCTTTCCGTGAATATGGTTCATGGCATAAGGTCGCCGAGGTGCTTGGCGTTGACAGGACTACTGCATTTCGTAAAGCGGTAAAATATGGTTTGATTGCAAAAAATTAATTGTGTGCATTTTTGCACAATTGTTGTATTAATGCACAGATACGTGTAGTATAAGATTGCGTGTGATTTAGCAGCGAATTGTTGTAATTTTGCACAAAAATTCTGTGAGATAAAAAATTCGAGGCTTCTAGAATCGAGATATCTAGGGCCTCGAATTTTTTTTGTGACTTGGCATGTAAGTTGCGTTAATAATATTACAAATCTTCAAACTTATTAAAAGGAGGAAGGGAAGTAACGGACGTTTCTGATTATGTCATTAATATTTTGAGAGGATGATTTAATTGAAATGGTTAGGACCTATTTATAAGCGCCAGTTTGGACAAGCGCAACCCCATATTCCTCTAGGCCCGTTTCAAGTAAGATTACCGTTTATTCATTATCGGTTTGAGCTCCCTGATTATATTCAGGGGCTGATGATGTGTGCGGTATGTCTTGGAATTATTCCGGTTTTACAAGAATATCTGGGTATGCCGTTTGAAGTCGCTATAACAATTGTCATTCTTAATGGTTTTTTATATTTATGGCATTCTCATTTGGGTGATCCGGTAGTTCCAGGGTGGATTACGCCGGCAATTCCACTACTCTTGTTATGGCTGAAAACTTTTCCTGAAGGTGTACCTAGGATGCATGCTCTTATCGCGTTTGAAATGGAATTAGGAATATTTGCGTTACTTCTCGGTTCAACGGGTCTAGCTAAAAAATTCGTTGATTTAGTACCAGATGCTTTGAAATCTGGGATCCTGTTAGGAGCAGGCATCGCAGCGGTTCGTTTGGTTTTTGAACAAGGGGGACGTTATTTTGATAAGTATCCTTGGACTATTACCATCGCGATTGGTTTCGCCTTCTTTATTTTGTTCTCCAATAGTTTCAAAGGGATGCGTAATAAAAATATATTTCTTAAATATCTGTCTGATCTTGGCCTATTGCCTGCATTAGTGTTAGCTGTAGTTGTTGCCCCGCTTGTTGGCGAATTGCCGTGGCCGGATATTAAATGGGGCTTTACTATTCCTCAATTTTATACGCTATGGACGGAATGGACGCCTTTCTCAGCACGTATCGGGTTCCCGCCGTTGACCTTATTTGCACAGGCTGCGCCGCTGGTGGCTGCCGTTTATGTGGTATTGTTCGGTGAATTAATTCAGGCTGAAGCGCTTATCGATGAGGCGCGGGAAACTAGAAATGGTGATGAGAACGTTCACTATGATGCGAATCGTAACAATATTATCTGTGGTCTGCGCAATATGTTTATGTCGGTAGCCGGTCCTGATCTTTCGATGTGTGGACCGCTTTGGGCTGCTATGCAAGTGGTTACCTGTGAACGGTATAAACACGGTCGTGAAGCTATGGATAGTCTGTTTGGCGGAGTTGCATCTTTCCGGTGGGGCACTTTTACCGGCTATTTCTTGGCTCCGATTGTTACGCTGGTAAAACCGATATTGCCGATTGCTTTATCCCTTACTATGCTGGTTCAAGGTTATGTGGCTGTCCGGGTAGGAATTCTAAAGGCGCGTACGTTTAATGATCTTGGTGTGGCTGGTATTGTCAGCGGGGTGCTGATCTCCCGCGGAGCCGGATATGCGTTCGGCGTTGGTGTGGTGCTTTGCGTATTGGTTTACGGTCGAGATTTCTTACGGAATTGGAATAACTACGATAAAGTCAAAGATCCAGTGTTTAATAGCCGTATTGGTAGTGAAGAGTAATTAAGCAGTTTTTAAAAGCTTTTCAAGCTTTAAAATGAATACATTTTTAGGAGGAAATTATAATGGCATTAAAAACACCTAAACAGTATGAAGAAAGTTTAAGAAAACTCAACTTTAAAGTATACGTACAGGGTGAACTGGTGAAAAATCCGGTTGACGATCCGATTATCAGGCCGTCGATGAATTCGGTCAAAGCCACATATGAGTTAGCACAGAATCCGGAGTATGAGGAGCTTATGACCGCTACTTCCCATCTGACTGGTAAAAAAATTAACCGTTTTTGTCATTTACATCAAAGCCCGGAAGACTTGGTGAAAAAAGTTAAGATGCAACGGCTTTTGGGGCAGCAAACTGCTGCCTGCTTCCAGCGCTGTGTTGGCATGGACGCGATTAATGCGGTTGACAGTACCACTTTTGAAATGGATAAGAAACTGGGAACTCAGTATCATGACCGGTTCATAAAATTCCTGACAAAGATGCAGGAAGAGGATTGGACGGTTGATGGTGCCATGACTGATCCGAAAGGCGACCGTAGTCTTGCGCCAAGTAAGCAGGCTGACGCTGACCTTTTTGTTCACGTGGTGGAAAAACGCACGGACGGTATTGTTGTTCGTGGCGCCAAAGCTCATCAAACAGGGGCGATAAACTCCCATTGGATTTTGGTCATGCCGACAATTTCAATGGGACCGGAAGACGTTGATTATGCAGTATCTTTCGTTGCGCCGGCTGATGCTGAAGGTATCTTCTATATCTACGGACGCCAATCTTGTGATACCCGAAAATTAGAAGGCGGCGATATTGACGTCGGCAATAAAAATTACGGCGGACATGAAGCACTGATGGTATTTGATGATGTTTTTATTCCTTGGGAAAATGTATTTATGTGTGGCGAGTATGAATTCAGCGGGACATTGGTGGAACGCTTTGCCGGGTATCATCGCCAAAGTTACGGCGGCTGTAAGGTTGGTGTCGGGGACGTGCTGATTGGTGCGGCAGCTCTGGCAGCAGACTACAACGGAGCAGCTAAAGCTTCGCATGTAAAAGACAAGCTTATCGAAATGATACACTTGAACGAAACGCTGTACGCCTGTGGAATTGCATGCTCGGCAGAAGGCCATAAAACGGCCTCGGGCACATACTTGATAGATCTATTATTAGCTAATGTGTGTAAACAGAATGTTACCCGTTTTCCTTATGAGATTGCCCGGCTGGCCGAAGATATTGCTGGTGGCTTAATGGTAACGATGCCGTCGGAAAAAGATTTCCGAAACCCTGAAATAGGCAAGGTTGTAGAAAAATACTTTAAAGGTGTGGCGTCAGTCCCGACTGAACACCGGATGCGTATTCTGCGGCTGATTGAAAATTTGACACTGGGAACAGCGGCAGTCGGGTATCGTACCGAGTCTATGCATGGCGCCGGATCGCCGCAAGCCCAGCGGATTATGATTTCTCGCCAAGGTAACTTGGCCCAGAAAAAAGAATTGGCTAAGGCAATTGCTGGTATTTCCCAGTCGGGTAAATAGTATGACAGAAAATGATATCAAAAAATTAGAAGAAATAATTATAAGAAAAGTGCGTCCGCGACTTAGGGAGCATAATGGCGATGTTGTGTTATTGGAAGTGGCGGAGGATGGAATTGTTAAAGTAAGATTGACCGGGACATGCAGTGCATGTCCCGGTGCCCAGCAGACTTTGTCTGAGGTGATTGAGGCCGCACTGAAAGAAGAATATCCAACGATAAGAGGCGTAGTTCCTGTATATCAGGTTAGTAATGAGCTGCTGGATTCCGCCCGGGCCATTTTGCGGCGAACCGGAAAGTGTCATGAAGCACATCAGCATTAAGTTTTGTGGTGGGTGCAATCCGCGGATTGCACGTCGGGAGATCGCCGAAGAAGTGAAAGTCGGGTTGATTCGGCAGGGATATGTTGTCAGTTATAATAGTCGGCAGTCTGATTTTATCGTCTATTTAAGTGGTTGCAGCGCAAATTGTGCAGAGCGGTATGGTGGCGGCAGCCAGAGTGCCTGTGTCATTATTTCTGCCGCCATGGTAGATGATGTAGTGGTCAATAACGAAGACATTGCCCCTCGGATTATAGAGAAAGTGAGGGATTATTTTGATTAACTGGAAAACCCGTTATCGTGATAAATTAGTCTCGGCTGAGCAGGCTGTTCGTTGCATAAATTCAAGGGATCGAGTTGTAGTTGGTCATGCATGCGGTGAACCTCCCGCGTTGGTTGCGGCTCTGGTAGCCAGAGCACACGAATTAAGCGGGGTTGAAATTGTGCACATGGTTGCGATGGGACCAGCCAAGTACGCCCAGTCAGGAATGGAGGAAAGTTTTCGGCATAACGCACTTTTTGTTGGGGGATCAACGAGGAAAGCGGTGGAAGAAAAGCGGGGAGACTATACCCCATGCTTTTTTTCGGAAGTTCCTCGGTTATTCACGGATAAGGTATTGCCTGTGGATATTGTGTTATTACAAGTTACCCCGCCGGATGAAAGTGGGTATTGCAGTCTGGGGGTTTCTGTAGACTATACATTGCCGGCGGCGCAGGAAGCTGGAAAGGTCATTGTGCAGATGAACAGCTTATTGCCGCGAACAGGTGGAGCGAAGATACATCTGGATGAATTAACATATATTGTTGAAAAAGATGAACCTTTGATAGAGTTAAAACCGCCGCAAATTGGAGAAATAGAAAAAAAGATTGGCGAAAACGTGGCCAGCCTAATTCCTGATGGCGCAACTCTGCAATTGGGTATTGGAGCGATTCCTGACGCGGTGCTTTTGTTTTTAAAGGAAAAGAAAGATTTGGGGATTCATTCTGAGATGTTTTCTGATGGAGTAGTTTTTTTGGCGGAAGCCGGGGTTATCACCAACCGGAAAAAAACGATCAACCAAGGGAAGTTTACAGCCACTTTCTTGATGGGGACTCGTAAACTTTATGATTTTGTTGATGGAAATCCAGATGTAGAATTGTATCCGGTCGACTATATAAACGATCCGTATGTCATTGGGCAACATGAAAATATGATGTCGATTAATTCGGCCCTACAGGTAGATTTAATGGGGCAAGTGAATGCTGAGATGATTGGGACTAAACAATTTAGTGGCATCGGCGGTCAGGTGGATTTTGTCCGAGGGGCCAGTCGTTCCCGTGGCGGAAAGTCGATTATCGCCCTTCCGTCGACAGCCGCCGGCGGCAAGATATCGCGTATTGCCGTTGAACTGGATCGCGGTGCTGCCGTATCAACTTCACGTAATGATGTGCATTATGTGGTGACAGAGTATGGCATCGCTGATCTCAGAGGTAAAAGTCTGCGGGCCAGAGCTCAGGCCCTTATTGCAATAAGTCATCCGGAATTTCGAAAGATTTTGATGGTAGAAGCCGAAGCGAGAGGCCTTATTTAGTTGTAATGAGAATGGTTGCTGAGAGGCGGGGTAACGTGTTTATTGTTGACCGGGAGGCGGAACGCTACATAGGAGAAAAGTCTGGGGTGATAACCGTTCGGCTGAAATATGAGCCAGCTCTGGGTGGATGTGTGTGTTCGGATAAACAGGTAACCGGCAGTTATCTACCGGAACTGCTGGTTGGGTATCCGGTCTCTGGTGAGCAACTAAATTACCTTGTTTGGGAAGCGGGCTCGGTAAAGATATATTATCCAACGAATCTTAAGATAAAAGAAGGGTATACGGAAATTCGCATTTATTTAAAAAAGTTTTTGTTTTGGCGTTGGCTAGAAATCGAAGGGGCTCAGGGAATAGCCATTACAAGTAATTAAAAATAGATATAGCCAAACTATTCTGTACCAAAATTGTTATTTTGAATAAAATCTAATTTTCCAAGCATCAGCCAGATCATTAGCGATCAATCGCAACTGGTTGATGCTTTTTCCACCTTTAGGGATTGACGTTGCACCGTCCCGATGAGAAATCCTGGTGTATATACTTACTTTTTTCATTTCGGCTTACCTTATGTAAGGTGCATTTTTTATGTTTACTATAAATCTGATCGAGTCAAATTTTTTGATTTATGCTATTAGAGTAAGATGGAATGGAGGAGCCTTCCGAATGCATACCTCATTTTTTCACAAATTGTTTTTAGGTTTTCTACCTTTATTGATATCTTGGTTTATGAATAATAATCTGCGTAACGTCTGGCACCCCAATATTCTTCACGGTAAGGATTATCATCAATTCTAGTTTCCTTTATTTCAGAGTTGCTGGAAGGAGCGTGAATCATGATGCCATTTCCAATGTACATACCCACATGATGGATATAACCTTTACCGTTTTCAGTTGAAAAAAATAATAGGTCGCCGGGGAGAAGATTCTGCTTTCCGATAGCCAAGCCTTCCTGTGACTGGCTTGTTGAATTACGGGGGATGTATATACCTTGGGATTGATATAGGCGAAACATAAATCCGGAACAATCAAAACCATAAGAGGAAGTACCGCCCCAGATATATTTTAAACCTATAAATTGTCTAGCCTGCGCTATAACGTTTTTTCTGGAAAAACAGAGATCAGAAGACCTTCGCATTTCGTGTCGGGAAAGATAGCCATGGCAGCCGTCAGGTAAAGATACTTCAAAATAATCTTCTCTTTCCATGCGGATAGGTAATCTAACTTGGTAACTAAGCCATCGAAGAGGTTTGGACATACTGGCATTTTGAAATAGCATAGCTTTCGGAACGCAGATTGCCCCCTCGGGGCAAGAGAGGTGCTCCATTAGGTAAGTACTATTGGAGCATACTTGGTCAGTGGGAACCCAGCCGACTTGGCCAAATTGGTTGCGTTGTGTACGCTGATTAACAGCCCCAATGAGTAGCCAGTTGCCTTGTTGATTAAGTAGTGCTACTCGTTCTCCAAATATTGCTGAAGTATTTACATTGTTAACTAACCAAAGCCTTTGGCTTACATCCAAACTTTTTGACCATTTTGCAGGTTGGATGGAAGAACGTAAACTAATCATCTCATACTCTGATTTCTCAGGATCAGACCAAAATATAGACAACGGAACACTTATTGCTCCGAAGTGAGTATGTTTGGTAGTAGGCTCCATAGAATTGTAACCTCCATCTTGGGTTGATTAGTTAGGCAACAGGTTGGGGGGTACAAGAGGGTGAGCATTTGGGGGGACAAGGTGTACACAGTGGGCGGCATAACGGATAACAGGATGGAGGACAGATAGTTTGTGAACTAACTGTATCCGAGCATTCATCTAAATCAATAATGGGCTCATCCAAAAGACTTCTATCATATCCAGACGTCATAGGCCTCATTCCTTTTCAGGTAATACTTTGTTTTGCCTAATTACATAATATGCGTATTGCGGGAATAAAGAGCATAGTTGCAGCAAAACGATCCGATTTGTTCCACATATGTTACTATGATAAATAGCTATTCAATACCTAAGTCTGATAAACGGCGAACTTTTTCGTTGAAATATAAGCCGCGGGAAATATTAAATTGTAAAATAGCTCAATCAAAATGCGTATACTATATCGACAACCATAGTGGAGGGGTGGAAAAATGCGCTCACTACCAAAAATTAAGGCGGCGATCGAAACCCAATTGTCGCTTTATCCTAAAAATGTATCCGACCAATTGAGTGATGATACCATAATCCGGTTGAGCAGTGAAGAAGAATTACTGAAAAAGTTGCTCGTTATAACAGAAGATTTTATACAAGAACAGGTTAAATTGGAACAACACCTTGAGACACATGTTTAAGGTTAAGTGATAAGGTATAGCCTGGCAAACACGGTGTGTGTCGGTGCAGCGACGACACAAAATATAACGGCCTTTAATATACTTATAAAAGGATAACATTAGCTAACGGGAGATGGCATAATGGGAAAACCGTTTCGAGCAGCCGAATTTAGTTTGCAGTGGTTGATTTATGAATTATATTGATGCTTATGAAAGTGATTATGGAAAAGTTATCACTTTGCCCTTTGGTTCCACTCTAAGAATAATTTTGGAGGAAAATCCATCAACGGGATTCCGGTGGCAGGTAGAGGATAAAAGTAGTAGCTGCCTTAACCTACTTACTCATGAATTTTATGCGAATAAGGAATATGCGATTGGGGCTACTGGTACGGAGGTATTCTATTTTGAACCGGCTAGACCAGGGCGTTGTCTGCTTTTTCTAAAGCTTTTGCGCTCGTGGGAAGGGGATAAGTCCATTATTAAGAGGTTTCGGATCACCGTAATTATATGAGTTTGAAACGGTGAGTAACTAAAGCCAAGACGATCATTTCTAGCTATGTAAGCAGGTTATTTTAGTAACCCCAAGTTTCCTGTCAATGAATTAATCTTTTTTATGTTTCCCGATAGACAGATACCCAGGTATTCTAGTTCAGAACTTGTCATGGTTGCAAGAATTGCAGTGTAGTTATCATAGTTTAATGAGTACTGAATGAATCGTAAAACCTTGCCAAAGCTGAGCTGACGAAGGATTTGTAGTATAATAAGTGAAAGGAAAACAATAAAAAAGGCTTAAAAAGCTTGCACTTTGGTGATGAAAATGT
>Ga0316613_10002145_pt1 | contig 12826 bp, 14 predicted proteins | sample OWC_soil_day10_C_2_FD_207647 | JGI IMG/M metagenome (GOLD analysis project Ga0316613, IMG submission 207647) | Wetland soil microbial communities from Old Woman Creek delta, Ohio, United States - OWC_soil_day10_CT_b | ecosystem: Environmental > Terrestrial > Soil > Wetlands | place: USA: Ohio...
ACAAAATCAAAGAAATCAGGAAAAGACTCATAGAGAGGGGGATACAGACATCAGCCGCTCCGGAGACCAAAAAGAGGAAGAAAAAGACTGGCAGAAGATAAGCAGGCACGGACAATCCATCACCTGTTCTTTGCAGTTACAAACGCCGGCCAGTCTATTGACAGCGCCAATCCACTTTATTTATGAGTTTCTTTGTTTCGAAAGAGGCGTCCGTCTCCCGGCAAGACAATGGCCCTTTTCGACTGTACCGGTCTCTGCACACCTAACAACCCTTTGTCCTTAGTATAGTCAAGGTCCGCTCCTGCGGATAAACACATAACCCCGAGTCTTGCCATTAGAGCCGGACACCTCTGACGAATTTATGAATCATCATCAAGGCTACATTTTAGCCAGCTGATTCGCTTTTCACTTCAAAACTGTACGTGATCTTTGCTACGCCGCGAATGGTCGCTGCCACAGAACAGTATTTGTTCTGAGAAAGCTCAATGGCCTTCTCCACTTTTTTTGCAGCGATGTCCTGTCCGGTAATTACGTAATGCAGGTGGATGTCGGTGAAATGGTACGGTGGTTCGGAAGCTTGTTTGGCATCTGCAGTGATGTACAGGCCGGTCAGCCTCTGGCGCTGTTTCCTGAGGATTTCCACCACGTCATAGGCCGAACACGAGCAGAGGCTGATAACAAGCAGGTCCGAGGGTTTGAGACCCTTCCACTCCTGCCATTGCTCACCGCCCTCCCTGGGCCAGGACCCTGCCACCACCGTGTGGCCGTAACTGTCCCGTCCAACAAACATCTTACTGTCTTCACCGACCCATCGCAGGGCAATTTGTCCCATATGACATCCCTCCTTTTTTATAGCATATCATAGCCCCTGCGCTTTATCTCATGAGATAACAGCGGTCATTTCTTTTGTGAAGTATCAAAGACTTGACAACATGCAGGAAACACGCTCAAATTAAGATATATGTGAAACCCGGGAAAGATAAGAAAAGCAAGGAAAAGGACAGGAGGATAGGTCGTGTCTTCAAAAAAAGGAATGATCGCCCTTATGGGGTCCGGTGAACTCACCGCCACTATGGTAGAGGTCCACAAGGAGATCCTTACCCGCCTCGGGAAGGCTCCCAGGGTGTTCTTCCTCGATACGCCTGCCGGGTTCCAGTTGAATGCCGATCAGTTGTCCCAGAAGGCGGTGGAGTACTTCCGGGTCAATGTCGGCCATCCGATGGAAGTGGTGTCGTTCAAGTCAAAGGACGTCCCGGCCCTGGAAGCGGAGCAGGCCTTCCGCATGCTGAAGGAGGTCGATTATCTTCTCGTTGGTCCCGGGAGCCCTACGTATGCGATACGTCAATGGAGGGGAACCCCCATACCCGAGATACTGGAGCGGCGGATCGAAAGGGGTGCGTGTCTTGTCGCGGCTAGTGCAGCAGCACTTACGGTAGGGCGCTTTACGCTGCCTGTATACGAGATCTATAAGGTCGGTCAGGATTTGCACTGGGTAGAGGGCCTTGACATCCTGGGCCATTTCGGTCTGAAGGCTTTGGTAGTTCCCCACTGGAACAATGCTGAGGGCGGGACCCATGACACGCGCTTCTGTTTTATGGGAGAGAACCGTTTCAAGATGCTCGAGTCTCTGCTTCCTGAGGAGGCAGGCATTCTCGGAATCGATGAACACACTGCCTGCATCATAGACCTGGACAGGGAAGAGGCCCTGATAAAGGGTATTGGTACAGTGACGCTGCGCCACCAGGGATTTGAGAAGGTATTTGAGAAGGGAGAACGGTTCCCGATCGGGATGTTGTCAGAGAAAGGGGCTGGTGCTGTCCGGACAAGAAGACCTTCGGAGATGCCCATCCCGGAACGTGCGCCAGCTCCTGAGGCCAGAGGCTTCTGGAATGCGGTACATGCCGTTGAAGCCATGCTCCGCAATGGTCTTGTCCATGATGTCCGGGACGCGACCAATGCTCTCCTGGAGCTCGACAGACTTATCTGGCAGGCCCAGCAGGAAAGTGAAAACCCGGAGTTTATTTCCCAGGCAAGGGAACTTATGCGCGAATTCATCGTTCTTCTCGGCGTACGTCTCGCCTCTGAGCCAAAGAGCCCGCAGGAATGTGTCGCTCCCCTTGTGGAGGAACTGCTTGCATTAAGGACCCTGTTCAGGGAAAATAACCAATGGCATGAAGCAGATGCGATTCGTGACTGTCTCAAGCGGGTACATATCGAAGTGGATGACACCCAGGAAGGATACCGCTGGCGTATAGTGTCTGAGCCGCAAAAATAGGATGGAAGAAACTATTCTCGTAAAAAAAAACGGATACTTATCGAATGAAAAACGTTAAGGTCATGAGGGACAAGGCTGAAGTTGTCGATTCTGCCATGACAGTGACTGAAGAGCCGCTGCATAACCTGGAACACTACTGGCAGGACGCTGGAAACCCACTGAGGTGGGATTGCATATTTATGCTCCCTCCATGGCTCAGTGCCTGGTGGTCGTATTTCGGACATGGCCCGAAGACACATCTCTGCGTGGTGAGGCGTCATGGGACTGTTCTCGGCCTTGTCCCGCTCGCGTTTGGCGGGGATTCGGCGCACCTCGTCAGCGACAGGGACCTCATCGATTACAGCGACTTTATTATTGCGCCCTTAAGGGAAGAGGAGTTTTTCCCTGCGATTGTTGATTACTTGAGACGTGGGGGCGTTCGCCGTCTCAGCATGGAACGCGTCCGGGGTGATTCCTCTGCAGTATCGTATCTCCGGGATTACTCGTCGGTTCTCGGGTGCGAGTTCTTATGTGAGCCTGTGGATGTATTCTATGAAATGGACTTGCCGGACTCGTGGGAAGGATACCTTAATCTCCTGCCGGGCAGGGAGAGGCATGAGACGCGCCGGAAGCTGGCGCGTTTGGAAAATGCCGGTCATGTGGGGCTACGGATTGTCGAGGACGCAAAAGATATTTCGGCAGCGATGGACACCTTTATGGCACTCTTTCGGTCTAACCGGACAGAAAAATCCCGGTTCATGACCGATACCATGGAGTCTTTTTTCAGGACCCTTGCGATGGAAATGGCCGAGGCGGGGCTATTAAGACTTTTCCTTTTGGACCTGAACAATACACCCGCTGCTGCGGCCTTGTGTTTCGATCATCACTCCACAGTCTATCTCTACAATAACGGCTATGACCGGCGCTTCAGCAACCTCAGCGTGGGACTCCTGAGCAAGGTCTTCAGCATACGGGAAAGTATAATCCGCGGCAGAAGGAACTACAATTTCCTTAAGGGCAGCGAGACATACAAGCGTCGCCTTGGCGGCCGCCCACTCAAGCTTCTTCGCTGCGAGGTGATCCTGAAATGACTTCAACCCCTGTCATTGCACCGCATCACCCGACGGACGGACACAGGAGGCGTTCCAGTGTACGATCCCTAAGGATTGCTATGCTCAGCATTCATTCGAGCCCTTTGGGCGAGCTCGGGACTGGGGACACAGGCGGTATGAGCGTCTATATCCGCGAGATATCCAGGGAACTGGGAAGAGCAGGACACCGTGTCGACATTTATACCTGTGCCGGGGGCGGAAGGCTGAACTCTGAGGAGCTTCTGTCCGAGAATGTGCGTCTCATCCACCTCCGCATCGGAAATAACGGACATATCGGAAAAAGCGCGCTTTTGGAGTATCTGCCCGAAGTGTTTTTATCTATAGAGGCGTATATGACTGCGCACAGCATATGTTATGATCTCATCCACAGCCACTATTGGCTGTCAGGCAGCGTAGGTCGCCTCGCGCAAGACCGATGGTATGTGCCCCATATCATGATGTTTCACACAACGGGTATCGCAAAGCGGATGGCATGTGGGCAGGAGAGGGAACCGGTCCTCCGCCTGATCACTGAAAAGAGGCTTGCCCATGCAAGCGACAGGGTTCTCACAGCAACGGAGAGCGAAAAAAATCTACTCGTGAAGTACTATGATGTATCCGGGAAAAATATCGGGGTGGTACCCTGTGGCGTCAACCTCCAACAGTTCCACCCGGTTGCGAGGGGACTGGCCAGAAAAGAGTTGGGGCTTCATGACTCCCAGTTCATTGCTCTTTATGTAGGCAGGTTCGCCCCTGTCAAGGGGCTGGAAAGATTCCTCGCTGCGGCCGCACATCTCCGCTTCCACCGGGGACTCAGGTGTGTGATCATTGGCGGTGACGACAAGAAGACACCTGCTTCGACTGAACTACGTCGCCTCGCCAAGCGGGCCTCTCTAGGGGGCATTGTACAATTCCGGGGCAGGATTGAGCACGACCTTCTCCCCTTATACTACAGCGCTGCCGATGTTCTTGTCGTACCGTCATACTACGAAAGTTTCGGTCTTGTGGCGCTGGAGTCCCTCGCATGCGGTACCCCCGTTATCGCCACACGCGTGGGCGCCATGGATACATTGATACAGGACGGCAGGACAGGAGTCCTTGTTGACCGCCCCAGTCCCCTTTCGCTCGCATCTGCGATCGAGAACATAATGGTCGCTGTGTTGAACGGGGGAATGTCCCGTGACCGGATTCGCGCATCCGTTCTCGGCTATGGCTGGTCGGATGTAGCATCGGCAATTGCGCGGGAATATGACACCGTCTTTCAGCCGGGAGCGTATAAAAAAGCGATCACCAGGGAATGAAATGAGTTTGCGCATGGGAGTCTCTGCTGATATACTTGTTGTCGCGGCACACCCTGACGATGCAGAATTCGGTGTGGCAGGAACTGCAGCGCGCTGGATTGGAGAAGGTAAACAGGTTGTCTACGTGGTGTGTACAAACGGGGAAAAGGGAACAACAGACAGGACAATAGACCCCAGGGTACTGGCCGGGATAAGGAAACGGGAACAAGAAGCTGCGGCGAAACTTCTAGGCGTAAGGGAGGTGGTTTTCCTCGGGCTTCCTGACCAGGGATTGGAAGACACTGCCGAGTTCAGAAAAATGGTTGTCCGGGCAATCCGGACGTATCGGCCAGCAACCGTTGTCACCTCAGATCCATACCACCGCTATATCTGGCACCGGGACCACAGAATAGTGGGACAGGTTACCCTCGACGCAGTCTTCCCTTTTGCGCGGGACCACCTTGCGTATCCGGATTTGCTCGAAGAAGGACTGGAACCTCACAAGGTCCGGGAGATGCTCTTTTTTGGTTCTGAAGACATCAATTACCGCTCTGACATCACCATGACCTTTCATCTGAAAGTTGCGGCTCTGAGGTGTCATGAAAGCCAGATAAAGGAACTCAAAATACCTGACCTGGAGGCGTGGATGCGGGAGTGGTCCTGCTCCATGGCCGAGGGCGCGGAATGCCAGCTTGCTGAGGCATTCCACCGGATTGAAATTACGAGATAGGAGAGGTTACTTCCCAAAGGTGAAGGGTGGTGCAGTGTAGAAGTCAGGAACTGCGGCCCGATACGCGGTCGACCAGGTTCTTAATCCTTGTCTTCTGTTCGTCATTAAGATTATGAAACATAACTCCCATGCCGATACCCGGTTGGCAATACTTTACCTGTCCCTTCACCGTTATTTGTTCTCCTCCGAGGGGAATGGTGACGTCGATCACCTCACCCTCTTCAAAGATTTGAATTGCTGAAACAAAAAGACCACCTTCACTTATTTCATTGCTTGTACATAGCTTTGCCCCATCAATGAGAATGTCCTCCCTGAACGGGAATCGCTGGCTCTTTCTTCTTTCCTCTCCGTGTTGGTCATTCATAGATACCAAGCTCCTCTCAGGATAACCCGTTAGCGTATCATAACACAGAAATATTACGGACTGACCAGTATATAATATGTCATATATAGGCCCAGCAAATATCATGCCTTCACTAAGTTCTTACAATAATGCATTGATTTTAATGCGTTTACAGCAACCCGCGCGTTTGGCCCCTGACAATTGAATTGCCATAAATGAACGTTTTTCATACATTATTTTAGAACGGAATGTTCGGATTTAATACAACATAGTTCGTAACTCCTTAACCCATACAATCAAGAGAATAATCGATGGACAGGAGGTCTTTTCATGAGGGACGTCTCTTCAGCCCCAGCAGGTATTGTGCTATATTATGCTTATAAGAAAGGGATCGAGTGCAGTTGCAGACTAGGGGTAAGAGAAGGAAGCTGCGTGAGATATGGGGGGCTATTTTGCTGTATGCCTGATATTTTTGGTGATGCCTGCAGTAGTCTTGTCAGGTGGGAAGGAGGCAAAGACAATGATTAAGGACGTTCATTGGCTCGGACATGACACATTCAAGATTGTGGGAGAGAAGGTTATCTTTACCGACCCATTTAAGCTCAAGAAAAAGGACAAGGCGGACATTATCCTCATTACCCATGAACATTATGACCACTGTTCCCCTGATGACGTGAAAAAGATACAGGGACCGGACACCGTAATCGTTGTTCCTGCTGATTGTGCAAGGCAATTGTCAGGGAACATTAAAGTCATCAAAGCGGGGGAAAAGATCAATGTGGGAGGAATAGAGGTGGAGGCAGTCCCCTCTTACAATACCAACAAGCAGTTTCATACCAAGGACAAGGGATGGGTAGGGTACATATTTACCGTAAGAGGACAAAGGATTTACATTGCAGGGGATACGGACTACATCCCTGAAATGAAGCAGTTCAAGGCGGACATCGCCCTCCTCCCGGTCTCGGGCACCTATGTCATGACCGCAGAAGAGGCGATTCATGCAGCCCTTGACATAAAGCCGAAAATCGCTATCCCCATGCACTACGGATCCATTGTAGGCGGTGAGAGTGATGCCAAGAGATTTGCGGAAGGGTTGAAGGGAAAGATCGAGGTGGTAATCCTTAAGGAGGAATGACCGTGATTCTGAGTCTCTCTTGAACTCCGGTGTGGAAAAGTATGTCCCAGAATTCTTATAATCGACAGATTCTTATATGGCAATGGCAGGTTCCTTAGAAAAGAGGGGTTTTGCGTCTATCCCTCAATGGGTTTTACTGTGAGGTGTCGTATTCGCTGAGGCGAATACGCAGAGGAGGATAAGAATTCTTCACCATCCGTTCCCCTATAGTTATTTCACGACGCTATCAACAAAGGATTTCCTATGGACCGGCTAAGCGAACTCATAAAGGGAGAGATGGGAAGAGATATTATCTCTCTTGGGGTAGTGGAGTCCACCAATTCATTTGCTATGGAACTTGCGGACAAGGGTGCTTCGCACGGAACGGTCGTCATTGCTGACAGCCAGACAAAGGGCAGGGGCAGGAGGGGAAGGACGTGGATATCTCCCTCAGGGGGTAATATCTATATGAGCGTTATTCTCACCCCCCCCATGGAGCTTAAGGAAGCGACGCTCCTGACCATCATGGCGGGCGTTGCCTGTTGCGGGGCACTAAGAAATACCACTGGCCTGCCGGTGGAGATTAAATGGCCCAATGACCTCATGGTATCTCACAGGAAATTGGGCGGCATTCTCACCGAGATCAAGTCTGGCGCGGGGAAAATGGTCTACGCAGTAATGGGAATCGGAATAAATGTAAATGCAAAATTAGAGGACTTTCCTCCCGAGGTGAGGACAATCGCGACATCCATTAGGAATGAAAAGGGGAAGACAGAGCCAACGACTTTTCTTATGGCTGAAATACTGAACGGGCTGGATCACTGGTATCGTGTCCTTGCACAAGAGGGGAAAAACGCCCTCCTGAATGAATGGCGAAAGCTCACCTCAATGATGGGAAAACCTGTTCAGGTAACCATGGGTGAGGAGATCATCAATGGGCTTGCGCATGACATTGATGACGAGGGTAGGCTGATCGTAAGGGTGCCATCAGGAGCTTTGAGAAGGATTAGTTTTGGTGATCTCGTTGTCCTGCAATGAAGCGGGAATCCAGGAACTTATCCAATCCGGTTGCTAATAGAAGAATCCTTCTATGATCACGGCAAATCACAAGCAAATGCCAATCCCGCTGCAAGATCGATCTGGGACCTGTTTCCTAAAAAAACAATTATTTCAATAGGTTAACAAAAACTTTCATATTCACATAACCACCATTTTTGCTATAATAACGTATGCTTCTGGCTGTAGACATAGGTAACTCCTCAATAAATATTGGTTTTTTTGATGAGGCAGACCTTCTTAAGACGCTGAAGATCCCTACCCATCCTAAAAGACAAGATCATGTATACAAAAATAAAATCCATGATTTCCTTTCAAAAAACCATAGGGAAACAACACCGAGAGGCGCTATAATATCCTCTGTGGTTCCCGACCTTACAGAGAAGCTTTGCAATGCGGTAAGGGCCTTGGGATCGAGACATCCAATCGTGGTGAGCGCTGCATTGCCTACAGGACTGACTTATGGCGTGGAAAAGCCTGAAGAGATTGGAAGTGACAGGATTGCCAATATGGTTGCAGCCAGTGAACTATTCGGCTCTCCGGTGCTTGTGGTGGATTTCGGCACTGCAACGACCATAACTGCGCTTAAAGACAGGGAATTTCTTGGTGGGGCAATATTGCCGGGAATAGGATTAATGAGCAATTGTCTCAAAAAAGGAACAGCAAAACTGCCCCAGGTGGATTTGGTTTCGGGAGATGGACAGATTCCCCTTCATGCCATGGGAAAAAACACTACTATGTGCATACTTTCTGGTATTATATATGGTACGGCAGGGGCTGTAGAAAGGCTCATATACGAGATGGAACTGGGGGAATCGTGCAGGTTCAAGGTTGTCATAACAGGCGGGAATTCCTTTATAATGCGCGGTGTTCTCTCCAGGGAGTGCTCTCTGGATCCTGATCTTACCCTTAAAGGCCTGCGATTTATCCATGAGAGGAATATCTGATGCATGAATTGAGGAAGGATCCTTTGTTGAGCAGATGGGTTGTGGTAATGAGTGACTCAAAATCTCCCGAGGAATACACGGTCCATCCCGAAAACTCCGAGGAAACCTCATGCGTCCTGTGTCCAGGCAGGGAGAAGGAGACTCCACCAGAGATTGTGGCTACGAGGGAGGGAAATAAATGGTGGACAAGGGTGATTCCGAATCTCAAGCCGGTGCTTCATGTGGAAGGTGATCTTGGCAGAAAAGGTATAGGAATGTATGACAAAATGAACAGCATTGGAGCGAACGAAATAATCATAGACAGCCCTGAACATAACAAATCCCCTGAGGAAATGGGAAGTGAGCAGATGGTGAGGGTCATAAGAGTCTACGGTGATAGGGTGACGGATCTCGAAAAGGACCAGAGGTTACGATATATCCACATATTCAAGAATTCGGGAAAGGGTGCAGGTGCAGCCTATGCCCACTCCCACTCAGAGATTATGGCGACACCTATTATTCCTAAGCTTGTTAAGGAGGAATTGGACGGAGCAAAGCAATATTATGCGTATAAAGAACGCTGCATATTTTGTGATATCATGCGGGAGGAACTCCGGGTGGGCGACAGGGTCATATTTGAGACCAGGGATTTCCTTGCCTTCACCCCTTTTGCCCCCAGATTCCCCTTTGAGTTCTGGGTATTGCCCAAAAAGCATGGGTGTGCCTTTCAGGACATAGGAGAGGGCGAAAAGGAGGACCTCGGCACCATGCTTTTGACCGTGTTAAGGAAAATGAGGCGTGTGCTGAAGGACGCCCCTTACAATTATGTAATTCATACCGCGCCAAACAGGATCCCGAGGCGTAACCACTGGCATACCCTTGGCGATGATTTTCATTGGCACATAGAGATTATACCCCGCCTTCACAGGACAAGCGGCGTTGAGTGGGGTTCGGATTTTTATGTCTTGACAACATCCCCGGAGGATGCAGCAAAGTATTTAAGGGAGGCTTAATATGGAGATCAGGAAAATTCTTTTCCCCACCGACATTTCCGAGGGTTCTGCACATGCGGTTCCTTTTGTCGCGGACCTCACGAAGCATTATGGAGCAAGGCTTTACATCATCCATGTTGTCTACGATATCGCGAGGGTGACAGGGTGGCATGTCCCCCATGTGAGTATGGAAGAAATGTACAGGGACATAGAGACAAATGCCATGAAGGAGATAGAGAAATGCTGCATCGAGGACCTCAGGGGGTACAAAAATATCGAATACAAGGTCATTAAGGGAGTACCCCACGAAGAGATACTGAAATTTGCGGAAGAGAATCATATTGACATGATTATTATGGGAACCCACAGCAGAAAGGGACTGGACAGGGTATTTTTTGGTAGTACCGCGGAGAGGGTAGTGAGGAATGCAAAGTGCCCTGTCCTTACCGTAGGACCTCCTGTTCTTCGGAAAGCTGCCGAGTCAGAGAAGAAGTAGAAGGAAGATGGAAGAGTTCAGCAAGATCTCTCCGGTGTGGTGATGAGGGTCTATCTTTCAGAGAATGCCTTCATTGACGTATTGCTCAGTTCTGCTGAGGTATACAAGAGGGAATGCCTTGGATATTTACTTGGCTACCGGCTGGAGGACAGATTTATCGTCGAACACGCATTCAGCTTTCAAACAGCGAACAGAAGGCATAAAGGTGTTGTAGTCCATGAAAAGAATCACAAGAAGGTGGAACCAATTCTCGCTAAGTTTGACAAATTGCAGATTATAGGGGACTTTCATTCCCACACGCAATTCGGTCCCACGAAAGGGCTCCCCTTTCCAAGCGAAGAGGATATTAAAGGAATGAAACAGGGCCAGATCTATATTATTATTGCCATCAATAATAATGAAAAGACTGTGGGATGGGGCGAGAACAGGGATGGAACGATCTCGGGTTCGGTGGGAAACTTCTTTTTTAAGATATCGGCCTATTTTCTCAATAAGAATTTCTCGAAGCGGGCAAGGATACACTGCCCTTTCCCTCCGAGATTTTTGAATTAGTGAGGCTCCATTTGTTGAGAAATCCACACGGGGAAAAAAAGGAACCCGGATGTAATTCTGGACCCCCCTATCTTCCTTTTATCATGTAATGCTCAGGACGAAGGTGTTGGTGATTGGGGGTGGCCCCGCTGGTTCTACCGCGGCACGATTCCTGGCAAGGAACGGGGTGGACACCCTTCTTCTGGAGAGAAACTTCTCTTTTGTCAAACCATGTGGTGGAGGCATCCCCTCTTTCCTGCTGCAGGAAATGGATATCCCTGAACATCCTGTCAAGAAATACGTTGATACCATAAAGGTTGTATCTCCCAGGGGAGATATCCTCGATATCCCACTTAAAGGAGGATCCATCGCCATTGTAGAACGGGGCGAGTTTGATCATGTCCTCAGAAGCGAGGCGGAGAAGTCGGGGACAAGACTTCTCCAGGGAGAATTCAGGCGTTTTACTGATCTGAGCAGAACGGTGACCGCAGAAATCGCCACTTCTCCTGAAATCTCTTTTTCCGGCTCCTCCTTCCCGCGCACCATTCATGTGGAGGCCGACTATGTGATTGCGGCAGACGGGGTAAACTCACGGGCGAGGACGGCATTGGGGATCAAGTCCCCCCCCTCCTTTCTCACCCTGTCAGAAAAGATACAGAGCAAGAATACCGATGTCTGTGAATTCTGGTTTGGCTCATCCCATGCACCGCGCTGTTATTCGTGGGTCTTTCCCCACGGGGAGGGAGTTTCTGTGGGCACAGGCACTCTGGAACATACCAATATTACGCACTTGTGGAAGAAATTCGTGGAGAGAACGGGGCTGAATATCCGTGGTCCTCAAAGGGGGTATAAAATACCTCTGTGGCAGGGAGATTTGTACCATGCGGGGAAGGTCCTTTTTGTGGGTGATGCAGCGGGCCAGGTGATGCCGTCAACCTATGAAGGGATCTACTATGCCATGAAGGCGGGGGAACTGGCAGGAAGGGCGATCGCGAGCGGAAAGATAGGAGAGTACAAAAAGCTCTGGGAAAAAGGCTTTGGTAAACGGTTTTCACTGATGAAAAAACTCTGGGTATATTTTATGGCAAGTGATCGGCGTCTCGAGAAAATGGTGCAGTTGCATAAGAATCCGGAGGTCCAGGAGGCATCCATGAACCTCTGGCTCAGAAAAGATCCGGGAAAGGGAAGCCTTCTTACCTACATTAAAATCTTCAGTAAATTCTTGAGTTAACGTCTACTCATAAGAAAAGACATAACTCCAAGCGATGAAATACTATCTCTTACACGGAATTGACTCTATAGCACCCCGGTGGAAAATGCCTCTGACATTTTCCCTTATGGTACATCTCCTGGTGCTTGTGGTGATCTTTCTTTCCCCACCGAGCAAAAAAGAATCAGAAAAGTCTTTTATCACAAGACTCGTAACTCCTGAGGAAGTGAGAAGGGAAATGCCTGCCACTCCATCGACCGGGGCAGCGAACCAGGGAAGACTGACACCCCGAAGAAGCCCTGTCTTGCCGAGGTCTGTACCGCCCCAAAGGGTGAAGCCACAGATACCACAGAGAGAAAGTCCTGCAGTTCCCCTTCCTCCTTCTGCTCAACCACCGGAGAGGACCATTGAGAGAGGACTCGCCCCTGACGGCCGCCCTGGGAGCAGCACTTCGGAACAGGTGTTCCCGGGGCAAGGAAGCCCCCCTGGCAGCAATGTACCGGCAGGGAGCGGAATGGCCGGTTCGCCCAAGAGTGGAGGAACAGCCCCGTCTTCACCCTCTCTGCGGGAAAGGCTCTTTGACCGGGAGGTCATGGACAAATTGGCAAGGAGAGAGGAAAAAAGGCACGACAGCAGCATCACCTTTGACGCTGGCGAATTTAAATATGGAAGCTATATGATGAAACTGAAATCGAGGATTGAAGGGATATGGAGATATCCCCAGGATGCAGCCATGAGGGGATTATACGGTGACCTTTATATAAGGTTCACCATTAAGAAAAATGGCAGGCTCGAGGATGTGG
>Ga0316613_10002146_pt1 | contig 12821 bp, 9 predicted proteins | sample OWC_soil_day10_C_2_FD_207647 | JGI IMG/M metagenome (GOLD analysis project Ga0316613, IMG submission 207647) | Wetland soil microbial communities from Old Woman Creek delta, Ohio, United States - OWC_soil_day10_CT_b | ecosystem: Environmental > Terrestrial > Soil > Wetlands | place: USA: Ohio...
CGCCCGGGCCACACCCACGCGCTGCTGCTGGCCGCCCGACAGTTGGTGCGGATAGCGGTCGCGGTAGCTCGCGGGGTCCAGCCCCAGCAGCGTCAGCAGTTCGTCCACCCGCGCGGCCACCTGCGCGACAGGCCAGCCCAGCAACACTGGCACGGTGGCGATGTTGCGTGCCACCGTCCAGTGCGGGAACAGCCCGATCGACTGGATGACATAGCCGATGCGCCGGCGCAGCGCCTCGGGCGGGCCGGCGCGGATGTCCTGGCCGTCCAGCAGGATCTGGCCGCTGTCACATTCGACCAGCCGGTTGATCAGCCGCAGCAGCGTCGACTTGCCCGAACCCGATGCGCCGATCAGCGCGGTGATGCGGCCCGGCTCGATGCGCAGCGACACGCCGTCCACGGCGCGCGTGGCACCGAAGGACTTGCACACCTCGCGCAAGTCGATCACGGCGGTCGGCCCGCCGGCGTCAGCAGCCTGAACGCGGCATCCGCAGCCAAGGCCAGCGCCACCACCGGCAGCACGCCGAGCAACACCAGGTCGAGCGCGCTGCTGAGCAGGCCCTGGAAGATGATCGCGCCGAGGCCGCCGGCGCCGATCAGCGCGGCCACCACAGCCAGGCCCACCAGCTGCACCGTGGTCAGCCGCAGCGCCGACAGCAGCACCGGCAGCGCCAGCGGCAACTCCACCTGCCGGAAACGCTGGCGCGGGCTCATGCCCATGCCGGTGGCGGCCTCGATCACCGTAGCCGGCACCTGCTGCAGGCCGGAGACCACGCCATGCACGATCGGCAGCAGCGCATACAGCGTCAGCGCGATCACCGCCGGCAGCAGGCCGATCCCTTGCAGGCCCCAGCCCGGCCACGCCTGCCCAAGCCGGGCCAGCGGCGCGATGAGCAGGCCGAACAGCGCGATCGACGGCACCGTCTGGATCAGGTTGAGCACGGCGAACAAGGGCTGCGCCAGGCGCGGACGGCGCGCCGCGGCCAGGCCGAGCGGCACACCGATCAGCAGCGCCGGGACCAGCGTGGTGCCGACGATCTGCAGGTGGCGCCACAGCGCGGCCTGGAACACGTCTTGTCGTTGCGCGTACTCCTTCAGCAGCGACAGCGCGTCGAGCGCACCACCCGCCAGCAGCAGCGCCAGCGCCCCCAGCAGCAAGGCATGGGTGGCCATCTGCCACCATCGGCCCCATCCGACGCGCGGCAACGCATCCGCGACCACCGCCCAGGCCAGCAGCAGCGCCAGCCAGAACCCACCGCCGAGCGAGACCCGCGCCAGGGCCGGCCCCTGTGCCGAACTCTGCCCCGCCGCGGCACCCGCCAGCGCTACGAGGCCCACCAGCAGCGCCACAGCGGCCACGGTGGTGGTGACATGCAGCGCACGCTGGGGTGGCACCCAGGCCGCCGCGGCCAGCAGAACCACAGGTGCCAGCAACCCCCACCAGGCGCCTTCCAGAACCGCAGCGAGCGGCACGCCTTGGCCCGTCACCAGACGGTTCGGTGCCACGCTGAGGAAGGGCAGACCCAGCAGGACCGCGATCAGGGCGGTGACCAGCAGCGCCAGCACCGGCTGCCGCACGAAGCGTCGATGGGGCAGGGCCGCGTGCGACGCCATCGCCGGCGTCACGGGATCAGGCCCTTGGCCTTCAGGTGTGCCTCGGCCACCTTGCGCGCGTCCTGGCCTTCGAGCGCGATCTGCGCGTTCAACCGCTGCAGCGTCGGGCCGTCGAGCGATGCGAACAGCGGTGCCAGCAGCGTTGCGATCCTGGGCTGGCGCGCGAGCACGTCGGCGCGGATCACCGGTGCCGGGGCATACACCGGCTGCACGCCCTTCGGGTCCTCCAGGATCACCAGCCCGAGCGTGGCCACCGGGCCGTCGGTGCCGTAGGCCATCGCGGCATTGACGCCGGAGGTCTGCTCGGCCGCCGCGCGCACGGTGACCGCGGTGTCACCGCCGGCCAGCATCAGCAGCTGGTCCTGGCGCAGCTTGAAGCCGTAGGCCGCCTGGAATGCCGGCAGGGCATCGGGCCGCTCGACGAACTCGGCCGACGCCGCGAGCTTGAGCTTGCCCCCGCCGGCGACATAGCGTCCCAGGTCGGCCAACGTGCTCAGCTTCTGGCTGCGCGCCAGGTCCTGGCGCACGGCGATGGCCCAGGTGTTGTTGGCCGGCGCGGGCTGCAGCCACACCAGCTTGTTGCGCTCCAAGTCCAGGGCCTTGGCGCGCGCATGCCCGGCCGCGTGGTTCTTCCAGGCCGGGTTCTTCTCGTCGGCGAAGAAGAACGCGCCGTTGCCGGTGTATTCGGGATAGAGATCGATCTCGCCGGCGACGAGCGCGGCACGCACGATCTGCGTGCTGCCCAGCTGCAGGCGGTTTTCGGTCTTGATGCCATGTGCCTGCAGCGTGCGGATGATCAGTTCGCCGAGCAACAGACCCTCGGTGTCGATCTTCGAGGCCACGCGCACGGCGGGTTGTGGCTGGGCCGGCGCGGCGTCGGGCAGGCCCAGGAGGGTCAGTGCCGCCAGCCACACCAAGGTTGACTGCAGGCCCAGCCTGCGCTTGAGAAGCCATCGCATCAGTGGGTCTCCCGGCCGCGTTGCAACCGGATGGTAGCGCTGGGGCCGCTCGCGCCGGGCGCGCAGAATGCATGGGTGCCGGATCGGCGACGAGCGAAGGGGTGGAGATGACAAGACGACTGGTGATCATCGGCGGCGACGCCGCAGGCATGTCCGCGGCGGCGCAGGCCCGGCGCATGAGTTCGCCCGATCAACTCGAGATCGTGGCCTTCGAGCGTTCGTCGCGAACCTCGTATGCCGCCTGCGGCCTGCCCTACCTGGTGGGTGGTTTCGTGGCAGCGCCGGACAGCCTGGTCGCGCGCACGCCCGAAGAGCACCGAGCCAACGGCATCGACGTGCGCACACGTCACGAGGTCATCGCCATCGATACCCTCGCAAGTACGGTGACCGCGCGCAATCTCGACACCGCGGGCGAATCTGTCCTGGGCTATGACGAATTGCTGATCGGCACCGGCGCGTCGGGCATCGCCCCGCCCTGGCCGGGCATCGATGCGCAAGGCGTGCTGCAGCTTCGCACCCTGGACGACGCGGCGCAGGTGGAACGCCTGCTCGCCGCCGGCGCGCGTCGCGCGGCGGTGGTCGGCGCCGGCTATATCGGACTCGAAGTCGCCGAAGGCCTGCTTGAACGCGGCTTGGCGGTGACGGTGATCGAACAGCTCGACGCACCGATGGGCGCCGTGCTGGACGCCGACATGGCGGCCGGCATCGCGCAGGCGATGCGCGACGCCGGCATCGACCTGCGGCTGGGCACCGCGGTGACGGGCTTCACCACCAGCGACGGCCGCGTCACCGCCGTGGATACCGCGTCGGGGCCGGTGCCGGCCGACCTGGTGCTGATCGGGCTGGGGGTGCGTCCCAATGTGGAACTGGCGCGTGCCGCGGGCATCGACATCGGTGCAGCCGGCGGCATCGTCGTCGACGACCACCTGCGCACGGGTTCGCCGCATGTCTGGGCCGCCGGTGACTGCGTGGAATCGCGCCATCGCATCACCGGGCGCCCGGTCGTGGTGGCGCTGGGCACGCACGCCAACAAGCAAGGCCGCATCGCCGGCACCAACATCGCCGGCGGCGACGCCGCCTTCGGTGGCGTGCTGGGCACGGCCATCACGCGGTTCAAGGCGCTCGAGATCGCGAGAACCGGTCTGACCGAGCGCGAGGCCGCAGCGGCAGGTCTCGATGCCTTCGCAGTGACCACCGAGGCGTTGAACAGGGCGCACTACTACCCGGGCGCGCAGCCGATGCAGATCAAGCTCGTCGCCGAGCGCGGCACCGGTCGATTGCTCGGCGCCCAGATCGTTGGCGGTGAGGGCGCGGGCAAACGCATCGATGTATTCGCCACCGCGCTTTGGAATGACATGAGAGTGGCGGAGCTGGGGGGCATGGATCTGTCCTACGCACCGCCGTTCTCGCCTGTCTGGGACCCGGTGCTGCTGGCCGCGGGCAAGGCCGCGTCGAAGCTCTGAGCCTGGGTTGAAGTGCTCAGCGGCTTGGCCGGTCCTCTGAACCGGTGCACTGATGTCGCAAGCTTTTGAAGCCGAACCTCGGCGAGGGGTCGACGTGAGCATTGGCGTCACGTACTGCCTGACCACAATTCAGCCCGACAGACTGGGCGTCGTCGTCACCGACCTTGGTGGCCATGGTCTCGGCGATTGGCTGACGAATTCAGCGGGCAGCTGTGCAGCGTCCGACCTGGCCGTCGTCGCCTAGTTGGCGTAAAGCGTCGTAGCGCCAGTTGCACCGGGCCGTGAACTGCGGCGGTGTACTGCGTCCAGTAGGCTTACTCAATCGCCGTGCCTCGCCACGCACGCAGGACGCAACGCCCCGTCCACCCCATGAGGAGGGTACGCGCGGCACGGTAGGCGTTGCGACAGGCCAATGTCGCGCCCCCCGCAGTTCGAGACTCCACGGAGCGTTCTCAAGGTGAGCGACGCGTGCTTGCAGAACGCGCAGCCCATCCTGTCCGTAGTGCACAGCGGCGCGTTGCCGCGGTCCGCCGCTTGGCGGTCACGGTGCGGACGCGGGCCCCGCCAGCCACTGCCCGGCGAGCGCGACCGCCGCATCGGCGTCGGCCGCGGTGCCGTCAGCGCCGAGCGTTCGCCACAACGTCGGGTCGACGGTGAAAGGGTGGCCGCCGACCATGACGCGCAGCCTGGCGCAGCGCGGATCGGCGCGGACCAACTCGATCAGGTCCTGCACTGCATGCAGGTGATAGCCCATCGTCGCCGAAACGGCCAGTACGTCTGCCGCACGTTCGACCACCGATTGCACGACGGCGGCGTGCGGCGTGTTCGCGCCGCAGAAATACGCATCCCAGCCCGCCATCTCGAAGAAGTCTCCGACCATGCGGGCACCGAGCTCATGCAGATCGCCGCTGACGCAGGCGACAACGACGCCGCGCCCGCAGCGCTGGGCGGCGGGCACCCGCAGAAGCAGCTGCGACATCACGATCTGGGTGGCGGCGCTGCAGAAATGCTCCTGCGCGACGCTGATCTTCCTTGTCTGCCACAGGCGGCCGATCTCTCGCAGTGCGGGCTGGAAGACCTGCAGGTACAGCTGGCGGACGGGCTCACCGCGGTCGGCAGCGTCGAACACCAACTGGCGTGCCGCCTGCCGGTAGCCGCCCAGCATCGTGCGCACATACTCGCGTGCGAGTGGCGACAACCGCTGCCCGGGGTCGAGGACGCTGGCCGTCGTGCTCGGCATCGCCGGCAGCGCGGTACGCGCACCGTCAATCATCGCGACCGCGCTGGCGGCCACCGGTGGAGGCATCTGCTTGCGCGCCACGTCGGCCATGCACTCGAGGTGGCGATCGAGATCCTCGCTGCTGACGCCGAAATGCTGCAGCAGCACCTTGGCCCAGCCGATGTAGTCGTTGAAGAGTGCCGGGCTGTTGGCATCGAGCGCGTCGGCCAGGTGCAAGAGATGGTAGACGGCGTCCTGGCGCGACTTGGCGCGGCCCGCGGCGCCGTAGCGCGTGCGCAGCATTGGGTGGCGGGCGAACTCGCACGCCACCACTGCGTCTGCCAGTGCACCGGCCTGATCGCGCAGCTGGTGGCCCGCGGACAGGACGAGCGTTTCGGTCATCGCCACCTCCCTCACAGACGACTTCAAATTCGCGGATGCAGATCTCACGACCAGTTTCAAGCCTTTCGGGATGCCGCGGTGCGACTCCCGGTAGCCGTGCCCAAGGTGCCTGACGCGGTCGTCGTCGTCGGCGTGGCGCCAGCGGGTCACCAGTCAGATCTCCTGAGGTCGGCCGAGCGGGCACAACACCTCCATACGGTCGAAGCCGGCAGTGCGGTCAACGCGGCGCGGACGCCCACGACGGCCTTGACTTCAATCTCCATTTTGTCAGCGCAGAACCATTAGGGACCTGAACGTCGACTGCGTCAACACCACGTTCAAGACCACTTCAATAGAGCACCGGCTGCTGGGCCACTGCGCTGAGTCATCGCGAGGGGGCACGGACGGCACAGTTGCGCTGCGCTCCATCTCGGTGCATCTGGCCGAGGCCATTGTCGAGAACACCGACCAGGTGGGTATCGAGCCGCACTACGGCACGCCGTTGATGTTCCGGCCCTCATCTGGTCCGTCGACCGATGTCTGCACCAGTGGTGGGGCATCCTCCGCTTGAGCTCGATGTTCTTCTTTACCTCGACCGAGGGACGGAACAAACTGCGCTGGTGAGCGATGCCACCTGCTTCGCTCCACACCGCGATCCCTCGAGGAGTGAATCATGAACACTGTCGCGCAGATTCTCGGCTCCAAACCCGACCAGGCCGTCTACACCATGGAGCCAAGCGCCTCGGCCCACGAGGCTGTTCGCTTGATGGCCGAGAAGAACATCGGTGCGCTGGTGGTGGTGGAACACGGCAAGATCGTCGGCCTCGTCTCGGAGCGCGACTATGCGCGTAAGCTCGTGCTCATGGCCCGCTCGCCCAAGGACACGCTGTTGGGCGACATCATGTCGAGCCCGGTGATGTATGTGCGTCCCCACCAGACCAGCGACGAGTGCATGGCGCTGATGACACAGAACCGGATGCGCCACCTGCCGGTGATGGACGGCGGCCAGTTGATTGGCCTGATCTCGATCGGAGACCTGGTCAAGGCCACCATCTCCGAGCAGCAGTTCATCATCGAGCAACTCGAGCACTACATCACGGGACAGCGGAGCTGACGCCAGGCGGCGTCGGCGCGGCTGCCGCTGCCATGCACGACAGCGAGAAGATTGAAGCGGTGCTGCGCTATCACGAGCGGACCAAGCATCACTTCGACCGCTATGCGCCCGGGCCCGGCGAGCTCGATTGGGCGAACCAGCCGAATCCGTTCCGCCGCTACGAAGGCGCGCCGCTGGTCCGCCTGCCGGTGCTCGGCCCTGATGACGAACCGGCGTCACCCCACTACGAAGACCTGTACCGCCGCAGGTTGGTGCCGAGCATGCCCGTCACGGTCCGCTCGCTGTCGCGGCTGCTGCAGTACGGGCTGGCCATCTCCGCCTGGAAGCAGGTCGGAGCCACGCGCTGGGCGCTACGCTGCAATCCGTCGAGCGGCAACTTGCATCCGACCGAGAGCTACGTGCTGATCGGCGCGCTTCCTGGGCTTGGCGATACCGCAGGCCTGTACCACTACGCACCGCGCGAGCACGTGCTCGAGCGACGCGCCGACCACAGCATCCTGATGTACGCAGCGTGGATGCGTGAGTTCCCGGCGCAGGCATTTCTGGTCGGGCTGTCGTCGATCCACTGGCGCGAGGCATGGAAATACGGTGAGCGTGCGTTCCGCTATTGCCAGCATGACGCAGGACACGCAATCGGCGCGCTGCGCATCGCGGCTGCGACCCTGGGCTGGACAGCGGCGCTGCTGGATGGCCTGGCCGACGAGGCGGTTGAAAACCTGCTCGGCTTGAACCGGGCCGAGGACTTCGTCGGTGCCGAGCGCGAGCACCCGGTGGCCGTGCTGGCAGTCTGGCCAACCGACGTCACTGGGGACGGACAAACCCGCACGCGCCATGGGGGACCGGCGCGCCTCGATTCGGCCCTTGCGCACCCACTGACTCACGCATGTTGGCATGGTGCCGCGAACCGACTCAGCCGTGACGATCCGGTGCGCTGGGAGGTCATCGACGAAGTCGCCGCCGCCACGCGCAAATCGGTCGGCGAAGCGCAAAGCTTCGACACGCTTGCAACGCCCGGGGTCGAGCGCAACGGCGTCGCAAGCGTAGATGGCCCTCGGGCCGGAAAGATCATTCTGCAGCGGCGAAGCCTGCTGGCGTGCGATGGCCGAACTTCGATGGCGGCCGAGCGCTTCTACCGGATCCTTGCGCGCGTGATGCCGCGCGCCGAACTACCGGCAACGCAGCGTCCGATGCCCTGGGACACGGTGGCCTGGGATCCGACCATCCACCTCGGACTGTTCGTTCATCGGGTCGATGACATCGTGCCCGGGCTGTACCTGCTTGTTCGCGACCCCACCAAGATGGGCCGTCTGAAGCGCGCAATGCGCCGGCGCTTCGACTGGTCGACGCCGTCGGATTGTCCGCCCGACTTGCCGCTGCGCATGCTCGAGGCCGGCGACGCCAGGCGACTCGCAACGCAGCTCAGCTGCCAACAAGACATCGCCGGCGACGGCGCCTTCTCGCTCGCCATGATCGCTGCGTACCAGGAGGCGCTGTTCGCGCACGGGGCCTGGTTCTATCGACGGCTGTTCTGGGAAGCGGGGCTGATCGGGCAGGTCTTGTATCTGGAAGCCGAAGTCGCTGGCGTGCGGGCCACGGGCATCGGCTGCTTCTTCGACGATCCGGTGCATCGGGTGTTCGGGATCGAGGACTTTGCGTTCCAGTCGCTCTATCACTTCACAGTCGGCGGCGCGGTCGACGATCCTCGCCTGACCACGCTGGCGCCGTATGGCGCCCGCATTGACGAGCACGAGCACGAGCACAAGCACGATCGCGACTGAGGCAGCGACCTGCCTTGAACGACAGGGTCAGGCCTACGCATGGCCGCTCTGCCCATGGGGGAACTGGGCGCGGGCAAGCGCGGTCACGGGTCGACGCGCGGGCAAGGTCACCCGCAGTCAGGTCGGGCGACAGTCTGCTTTGTGTTGTCGAATCCAAAGATGCGGCCGACAGCTCTCTGGGTCGCCGACGGGTTGGCGCGAGACCGAGCTCAACGCCGTAGACACGCCGATCGATGCGCGTGGGCCGGCCCAGTCATCACTCCGGTCGCCCTTCGTGTCACAACCTTGATGATCCTTTCCGTCATCCCAATTTGTCCGGTCTCCGGTGCGACGTTTGGGCGCGGCCGTGGGGCTGGTCCGGGTCTTGCGCTGCAGCGTTTGGGCGTGGTGCATGCGATGGGTGTGCGGCTTGCGGTCGGTCCTGCTGCCGCGGGGGGTGCTGCGCATTCGGCTGAGAACGTGGCTGTGGAGAGGGTTGAGCCCTTGGCGCCTGCGTCGACGCAGGCCGTGTCTCCGTCTGCTGCACCGGCCTGACTTTCTGGTGCTGCGGCGAACGGTCGGACCACGGGTCGTCGCCCTTCCTGGACTGTCTTGGGTTGGACGGTTCAGCACGACCCTGGGGGTGGCCGCGGTCCTGCGGCGCTGCCTGTTGGCGCGGTGCGTGCGAAGGCGGAGCGGCTGGCGGCCTGTCCTGCTGCCTTGGGGGCTGCTGTGCGTCCGGGCGGTGACCTGACGGCGGCGGTGGTAACGCTGTGGACGCCTGCGCTGGCGCAGGCCGTGTCTGCGTCGGTTGCGGCGGCCTGCCTTGCTGGTGCTGCGGCGAACGATCGGGCCGCTGGTCGGCTTGGCGCGACACCGGCTCGCGCGGCCGGTAGTTGAAGTTCTCGGCGCGGATCGCCTGCTGTCGAGCCGACTCTTGCGGGTAGCGGCTCTGCGGATAGCGGCGTTGGTAAGTGGGCACCGGCGCCGGCGGTGGCGCGGCGAGGCGGTCCCAGTGGTCCCAGCCGGGCCGGCGTTGTTGCCACTCACGACCCCAGTGCTGGTCCCAGCGGGGCGGTGCGTCGGACCGCCAATGCCTGAAGTAGGGCGGCGGCTGGCGGTAGTAGTACACCGGCACGCGCAGCACGTACGCTGGCACATAAAGGGGCATCACGCGTTGCCAGGGTCCGTTGTACCAGCTGCTGGCGTACCAGTCGTCACCTTGGAACACCCAGTAGAGGCCGTCGTAGTAGAAGTAGTTGCCCGGGGCATACGGCGCGTAGTAGACGGGGTAGCCTGGCACGCGCTGCAGGTCGGGAAAGGTCGGCAGGTTGATGCCGATGCTGACGCCAGGCATTTCGATGCCGATGGCCACCGACACCTCGGCCTGCGCAGCGGGCACCTGACCCAGCAGCAGGGGCAGCACAAGCAAGAGGCCGCGCACGGCGGCCGAGAATCTCGGCCGGTCGCCGTCCGCGCCGCTGGTAACCAACAGTTTTCCCTTGCTCACGGACCAACCTCTCCTTCGGCGCCCGGCCTTCATCGACCGTGTGAACACAACGGTTGGACCCATCGAGCCGATGACCCTGATACCTTGCGCCTGGGTGAAGCTGTGTAAAGCAGCGCTGATGGGCAGCGACGCGTCGCGTTGGTTTGGCATCCACCGAAACGGCTCCTCCTCCGCCAATCGGCGGCTTCGTGCGTTGCCCAGGTGTCAGCCGTCACAACACCTTTGGAGTCTTCGGCCCAGGGGCCAACGTGAACTCCTTGCTCAGGGGATCGTGCGGTTGAAGGCGGCATGCCCGGGAACGCCACTCGATTCCGATCGACCGTGACACCGTGCACGTCGTGACGGGCGCAATCCCCGTACGCTCGGGTCGGTCCTGGCCCGGCCACTGGAGTGCCCATGAGACTGAATTGCCTGCTTCTCGCGTTCTGCGTCGTGATGCTCGCGGCCTGCAGCAGCACGGCGACGATGGGTCAGAACGAATGCCATGCCGTCGACTGGCGCACGATCGGCTACGAGGACGGCGTCGCTGGCCGCTCGGGTGCGCAGGTCGGCGTGCACCGGCGCGCCTGCGCCAAGTACAGCATCACCCCGGACCTCGAGGCCTACCGGCTCGGCCGCGCCGAGGGGCTGCGTGAGTTCTGCCAGCCGCATAGCGGCTATCGGGCCGGAGCCACCGGCGCACCATACTACGACGTCTGCCCCGCGGACCTCGCGGCCCGCTTCCTCACGCAGTATCAGGCCGGCCACGAGCTCTACGTCCACGGGCAGCGTGTCCGCGATGCGGACGCCCAGTTGAACTTCAAGCGAGCCGCGATCGCCCGGCTGGAGGACGCCGCGGCCCGCAGCGGCTTGCGCGCCATCAAGGAGACCAGCACCCTGGATCAGCGTGTGCAGGCCGTGCTCGACGCCAGGCAGTACGCCGAACGCATGGGGCGATTGAAGGCCGACGTCGCGCAGCTCGAGCGGGATCGCATGCTCTACGCGCAGGAACTCGCCGCCTTCAGGGCCACCGTCGCGTCGACCAACTGATCATCCGCTGCCGAGGCCGACCGCGGAGGAATTGCACACGATCCTCACCCGTCTGACAAAGGCGGGTCACCTGGCGCGATGCAATGGTCGAGCAACAGCGTACGCCCGACATAGCCAACAACGCTGCCGACTCGGACGACTTCCGCGTGCAGGGCTCTTCGCTGTCGCGGCAAGGCCGATCAATGGTCTGGCGGCGACGCGATGCGCGCTAGGCAGCGATGATGGCGTTCGTCGACGCGCTTCGCGAACCATTCGGTCGTCAGTTTGCGCGTGAACTTCGGGCTTTGCAGATCGATACGGGGCACGACAGCGCGAGGCAGCGTGCGCCTGTCCAATTGCTGGGCGTATGCGAAGACGCGCTCATGAAGCGCCGTCTTCTCGAAGCCGATGTCGGCGCCCCGCTCCAGGTCACGTCGGATTGCCGCTTCACTCAGCCTCAGCCGACCCGCGAGCGTGTCCGCCGCACGCTGCGTTTCGCCGGTCGGGGCGTTGCTTGCGCGCGGCAGAAGATCGCCGTCCAGCGCCACGGGCAGCCCCGACGCGACACTCAACGCATTCTGGAATGCAGCGTTTCGGCTTGCGTACTGTCCGGCGTTGAAATCGGCGAAGCGGTACAACAGCTTGTCATAGGGTGCGTCGTACGCGAGCAGGTGAGCCGTGCCGAAGTAAAGGCCACCGCGGCGTGTGAATACCTCGCGTCGCACCGAGTCGCGCACTGGATACGGATAAGGTCGTGCCTGTGCGTACGCTTCGGCGAACGCGATGCTGACCTGCATCGGACCGCCGGTGCGCACCGGATTGTGGCTCGCGAAGAAGGTCTTGCCCAGCGGCACCATGCCAATGAAATCCTCGAAGATCTCGCTGAGTTGCTGTTCGGTCTTCACCGCATCGATGCGATCGGCATAGCTGCGGCCGCCTGGTGATGGCAGCGCCAGTGCGGCGCGCACGGCGATCTTCGGAACACCGACACCGTCGGCACGGCGGTCGATCTCCTTCCAGGCGATCGCTGCGAGACCGGGCACGGCCGGGTCGGCGCGGAAGCCCGATTCCTGATCGGTGACCGCAAGCACCGCGCAGATGTTCTGCGGCGTCGCCGGAAGCTCTAGCGTCGCCAGCGCAGCGTAGATGTCGGCCGCCCAGCCAGCACGGTCAGCCGTGCTCGAAGGCAATAGCCGTACGATCACCTCGCGCGCCTCGGTCGGGCCCAAGCCGGACGGCTCGGCAACGCGGCCCGGCAAGGCGCAGCCTGCAAGCAAGTTCGCAAGTACGACAGCGGAAAATGCGGCGTATGCCGGTCTGGGCATGATTCGTTCGGCGCGACTCGGACGCATTCTGGTCCAGGCAGCCGCGATGGGTGCACAGTGCTTTGCCTGCTACGCCGGCGGCGCGAACATCATTCTCGAGCCCGAACTGGACTACGACCTGAAGCGTCAGGCGAATGTCGCGATCCTGGGCAAGCGATTCCAGGATGTCCGCACTGAACGTCGGCTTCGCGGCGCCAACTCGATCTGCGTGGATGACCGGTGGCCATCAGCTGTCGCTGCTGAATGGTAGGTTCAGAGCAACCCGGTTCGCCGCTCGCCACCATCGACCCTTGAGAGGGCAATGACGGCGTCGTGTGCGCCCGCCAACGTAATTGTCGCCAACCAGCCCTCTCTCCTGCGAGTGGCATGGCAGTTGTGAACCAGCCCGCGAAGTCAGGTGAGGGCTGCAGTTGTCAGTCACATTCTCGAACCGCATGGCGATCGACCATCGCATATACCGCATCGCTCCGGC
>Ga0316613_10002147_pt1 | contig 12818 bp, 12 predicted proteins | sample OWC_soil_day10_C_2_FD_207647 | JGI IMG/M metagenome (GOLD analysis project Ga0316613, IMG submission 207647) | Wetland soil microbial communities from Old Woman Creek delta, Ohio, United States - OWC_soil_day10_CT_b | ecosystem: Environmental > Terrestrial > Soil > Wetlands | place: USA: Ohio...
GAAGCCCGGCTTCCTTTGCGCAAAGATCCCATAGGGCAACATCGATAGGACCCGGAAGATAAACCGGAAAAAATGTCAGATGACGGTCAACATTCCAAAGTTCATGCCAGATGGCCTCACGGTCGTGCGGATCCCGTCCCATTATGACGGGTGCTATGTTGTCGTAGAGATAAGCTTCGCTAACGGCACCGCTTCTGGCTGCCAGACACGTTGCAATTCCCTGATGTCCCGTATCTGTGCTGATCCGTATGGCCAGGACATCCCAGTTCATACTTGCACCTCCCTGGCGCTTTTTGTCAAACAGGCATTTGTCCCTGCTGATCCACCAGGTTTCAAAAGATGTAATTTTCATAATACATTTCTCCATTTCTTTACAGATTGTTTGGGCATATGATTACAAAGAAGATCCCAAAGTTCTTCTTTCGTCCCTTTAATAATACAGCAGTCAGGAAGGATGAAAGCCCGCTTTGGAGTGTAATAAAGATAGGTACAGTCCCCGAATCTGTGGGCGGTTCTGATATTCTGCCAGAAGTAAAAAGTTTGTTCTTTCCTGTTGTCTGCCATAACTCCGTCCGGCCCCAGCTGAATGGTATATGCATCATAAGATGATTGGTTGAGGTGGAGTCTGTTGATTTCCCTGTTAACACTGTTTTTGTATTGAATTAAATAAATGGCTGGGACGAGAAAACCTGTCGCGGTAAAGAAAAGAAAGTAAGGTGTGCTCCCGGTAATCAGATGGAACCAGCCAAAAAGGGCTAAAATTCCGGTAAAGGCAATTAAACCAAGATAGCGTTTGTGAACCCAGAGAGCCTGGAAGTTGGAAAAACGACTGAAATGCTCTTTGTTTATCGAAACATGCACAATAATATCTGGATTTGATGTAAGTTTCATGTGGTATATCTCCTTTCTGTCCATGCCTTATGCAAAAATATAGTATCATATGGAATTTTAAATGTAAATACTAAAACGTTTTTTGGGTAAAAATAAACAAAAAACATAAAAATGTAGTTATAAAAGCGGATAGTATAATAATTAAAGATGATGAATTGAAGTGTTGATGTAAAAATGCACAAAATAATGAATGATATAAAAATAATATTGACAAAAATGTGAATATATAATAATCTTTTTACATGGGGCTCATAAAACGTTTTAGTAAACGGCGGGTCTTGGCAAACACTATATTATTCAGGAGGAATTCTACATGAAAAAATTACTGGCAATAACATTGGTATCTGCCCTGGCAGTGAGCCTGGCAGGCTGCTCAGGCAAATCAGATTCAGCTGCTGAGACAGCTGCAACGACTAAGGCAGAAACAAAAGCCGCCCAGACATCTGCAGCAAAGGCAGATTCTGCAACTCCGGAACTGGTTTTTAAGTATGCGGAATTAAACAGTGATGACAACATTAATACAAAAGTGGGGTACAAATTTGCCGCTTATGTAGATGAGATGTCAAAGGGGCGCATTAAGATTGAGGTGTACTCTGCCTCCACATTGGGAGATGAGAAGACCTGTTTAAATGCACTTCAGATGGGAGGAGGTACCGTTGATATGTATCGTGGAAATACCAACTCTTTATCTGATTATGGATTTAAAAAGCTGAATATGTTCGGACTTCCATTTATTTTCACAAGCAGGGAATCCATGTGGAAAGTTCTTGAAGACAAGGACTTAGGACAGGCATTTTTAACGGAAGGAAGTGAAGTGGGAGCCGGTATGGTAGGATTATTCTATACAGATGAAGGGGCTCGCAATCTTTTTACTTCCAAAGAAATTAAAGGACTTGATGATATAAAAAACAAAAAGATCCGTGTGCCGGAGACAGCACTTATGATGGATACCATGGCGGCACTGGGAGCGCAGCCTACCCCTATCTCCTACAGTGAATTATACAGTTCTCTTCAGACCGGTGTTGTTGATGGTGCTGAAAACGGAATGCCAGGCTTTTCTTCTAATAAATTTTATGAAGTTGCTCCTTACTACCTGATGAGCGGTCATACCTTCAGCCCTGGAATCATTATGATGGCAGAAGCAAAGTGGAATGCTCTAAGCAGCGAGGATAAGGAAATCCTGCTGGCAGCTGGACAGAAAGCTTCTGACTGGAATAAAGAAGAGATTGCTACAGAAGAAACTGCACTTAAAAAGGAACTGGAAAACAAAGGAGTTACTATTATAGAGATGACAGCTGAGGATAAGGCAAAAGCTCAGGCTGCGTGTGAAAGTGTTTGGGCGACTTATACAGCCGGAATGGAAGATCTGCTGAATAAGATGATTGAGGTTCAGAAATAACTTTTAGAGAAGGAGACATAAAGTGAAGAAATTTTACGATACTGTTTATTGGCTGTTTATGTCATTTTGCAAGATTGTATTCATTGCTTCTATCTGTATTACAACCTTTGTCGTATTCTGCCGCTACATATTGAACATAACTCCCCGATGGGGAGAGCAGGCAATTCTGCTTTGTATGGTATATATGGCATTAATCAGTGCCTCCCTTGCAGTCAGGACAGACACCCATATCCGGGTAATGTTGATTGACTTTATTCTGCCAAAACCAGTAATTGGATTTTTAAAGGCTATGAGCCATGTTTGTATCTTTGCATTTAGTCTGTTCATGATTATTTACGGACTCCAGTTTACAAAGCTGATGCAGTCAAGCATTATGTCAGGTCTTGGCTGTAAGCAGAGTGTTCTCTACGCCTCAGTTCCCATTGCGGGTATCTGTATGCTGTTAATGCAAAGCGAACGTTTCATCCTGTATTTGTCACATATGATGGGGAAGACTCCTTCAGGCTACGAAATCACAGGAGGTGGATCAGATGGCAAGTGAGTCTGTAGCAATTATTATTTTACTCAGTACATTTTTTGGATTTATTGCATTTAGAATGCCAGTAGCTTATGCCATTGGAGTATCAAGCGTCCTTACCATGATGTATTTAAAACTACCCTTGATGCAGGTGGTCCAGCTGATGGTTAAGGGAGTATTCTCCTTCTCTTTGATGGCAGTTCCTTTCTTTATTATTGCCGGTGAAATCATGGGGAAGGGCGGCATTTCTGATCGTCTCATTGATTTATCTGATGCACTGGTCGGATGGATTCGGGGTGGTCTTGCCATGGTAAACATTGTTGCATCTATGTTTTTTGGCGGGATTTCCGGTTCCTCAGCGGCAGATACGGCATCACTTGGAACTATACTGATACCAATGATGGTAGACCAGGGGTACGATGATGACTTTGCGACCAATGTAACTATGGCAAGCTCTGTTCAGGGAATCCTGATTCCTCCCAGCCACAACATGGTTATCTTTGCCACAGTGGCAGGGAGTGTGTCCATTGGGCGTTTGTTCCTTGCAGGTTTTGTTCCGGGTATTGTACTTGGAATAGCGCTGATGATCTACAGTTACATTGTATCCGTTAAGAAGAATTATCCAAAAGGAGACGCGTTTAACTTAAAGCGGTTAATAAAAGTCTCAGGAGAAGCAGTCTGGGGTATGTTTACTGTAATGATCGTTGTTGTGGGTGTGGTAGCAGGTGTGTTTACTGCCACCGAATCAGCGGCAATTGCTGTCGTATGGGCATTTATTGTTTCAATCTTCATCTATCGTAAGATGAAAATCAAAGATGTATGGAATGTACTTGAAAATGCATTGAATACCTTGGCAATTGTGTTAATTCTGATTGCGACTTCGTCTGCATTTGGCTGGCTGTTAACTTATTTAAAGGTGCCTTCCATAATATCAGGAGCTATTCTTGGAATGACTACAAACAAATTCCATATTTTATTTATGATGAATATTCTGATGCTGATTTTCGGAACGATGATGGATATGAGCTGTATCATTCTGGTTCTGACCCCTATTTTACTTCCGATTGCCACCAGTGTAGGAGTGGACCCGGTTCATTTTGGTGTTATTATGATTGTAAATCTTGGAATTGGACTGATTACCCCTCCGGTTGGTTCCACACTTTTTATTGGCGCGGCAATCTCCAGGATTCCCATTGAGCGGCTTTCGAAAACCCTGGTGCCTTTTTACCTGGTTATGCTGTTGGTATTAATGATTGTTACCTATTTCCCTGCATTTGTCATGTTCCTCCCAAATATGATTATGCCGGTATAAAAAAGAGCAAAACAGCTGCTGCGCACATAAAAACGCAGCAGCATTTTTAACAGATTTTTTAAAAGGAGTGTTTTTAATATGGCAATTTGGAAGAATGACGAAGAAATGTTTGAACTGATGAAAGAGAAGTTATATACGCCGGTGGTAGGAGATATTCTGGATCAGATGGGATATACGCACCAGTTTTTACCTGCCGGAATAAGACCTTTACCTGCGCTTGCACCGATTGGGGGCAAGTTCAATGACGAACCAGACAATCGTTTTAAGCTTGCAGGATACGCTTGTACTGTACTGGAGCATGACGTATATAAAATGCCTGAAAAACCGTTTGGATATTTAACGGAGGCTTTGGATCAGCTGAAACCAAACGAGATTTATGTAGCGACCGGAGCACATAACAGCGCTCTCTGGGGAGAGCTTTTAACAACCACCGCGAAGGTGAGAGGGGCAGCAGGAGCAGTATTAGACGGTTATACCAGAGATACGCCCCAGGTTCTTGGATTAAACTGGCCGGTATTTGCCAGAGCCTGCTGGGCACAGGATTCCAGCGTCCGTACTTATGTCAGTGAGTTCCGCTGTCCCATTGAAATCGGACAGGTAACAATTCATGACGGAGATCTGGTATTTGGTGACATTGACGGTGTGCTCATCATTCCAAGAGAAGTTGCCAGTGAAGTACTGGAAAAGTCTCTTGAAAAGGCGGCGGGTGAAAAGAAGGTAAGAAAGGCGATTGAAGAGGGGATGAGTGCTACGGAAGCATTTGCTGCTTTCGGCATATTGTAAGGAGAACGAGCGTGTTTGCATTTCAAATTCATACAGATGACAACGTGGCAACGGCCCTTGAGCCGATAAAGCCTGGAAGAGTCCTGATTCGCGGAGAAAAATTAAAGGATGAGGAGACAGCAATAGAAGAAATTCCTGCTGGACATAAAATCTCTCTTAGCACCATACAACCTGGAGATGACATTATAAAATACGGTGTAGTTATTGGAAAAGCAACAAAAGTTATTCAGGAAGGAAGCTGGGTTCATCTTCATAATATCCGCAGTGTATACGATGAACGTTCCAGTCACTTAGATACTGTTACTGGTGTTCCTAAGGACACCAGATATGAATAAAGGAGGGGAGTTGGTGGAGCTTAAAAATGCACGCTGGCTTGGTTATGAGCGCAAGAATGGAAAAAAGGGGATCCGCAACCGCGTACTGGTTATATATACAGTAAAATGCAGTGAATTTGTAGCGAGGCAGATTGTGGACCGAATCGCCGGCGCTGATGTGGAGCTGGTTGGATTTGATGGCTGTACAGACAACCAGTATGCCGTGAACCTTCTGATCAGTCTGATCAGACACCCCAATGTAGGTGCTGTTCTTACGGTAGGTCTGGGATGTGAATATGTCCAGCCGGAGCGTCTTGCACGAATTGCCAAGGAAGAAGGAAAAGAAGCTGACTGGCTGTTTATACAGGAAGAAGGCGGAACACGCCGGTCTGTAGAAAAAGGGATTTCATCTGTCCGCAAAATGCAGGAAGCCATAAAGTCTGCCAGGCGGGTGGAGATGGGTTTTTCCGATCTGGTAATCGGCGCAGAATGCGGAGGAAGTGATTATACCAGCGGGCTGGCTGGCAATGTGGCAGTGGGACGTTTTTATGATTTTTTGTTTGATTGGGGCGGAACAGCCATTTTTGAAGAGATTGTGGAAGCCATTGGTTTAGAAAATTTTCTTGTATCCAGAGGAGCCAGTGAAGCTGCCAGAAATGAAATTCAATATACTTATAGAAAAGCGCTGGAATATTGCAAGTCGGTCAGACAGTACTCGGTCAGTCCCGGAAATTTTGCAGGTGGGTTAAGCACAATTGAGGAAAAGAGCATGGGAGCTGTTATAAAAAGCGGAAGCCGGCCGATTGAGGGTGTTTTAAAAGTTGCGCAGACAGCTAAAAAACCAGGACTCTGGCTTTTGGATTCCACTCCTGATCCCTATTGGATGCAGTTTGGTATTACGAATCCCAATGACAATGAAGGCCTTATGGATTTAATCAGCTGTGGTGCTCATCTGGTGTTCCTGGTGACTGGAAGAGGCAATGTAGTTGGAAGCGCCGTAAGTCCCTGCATTAAAATTACCGGAAACCATCAAACTTATCTTCACATGGAAGAGGATATGGATTTTGATGCCAGTTCGGTATTAATGGGAGAATGCAGCCAGGAGGAACTTGCCCTTTCCCTTGCAGCCCTGGTAAAACGCACGGCAGAAGGAACTCTTACAAAAAGTGAGGCTCTTTTTCACAGGGAATTTTTTATTCCGTATAAATATCAGGAAAAACAGGCAGCTGTTATCAAAAGCTGCCGGAAAACAGCACAGGAGGAATAGGGATGGCAGCTTTATCAGACTATTATTCATTAAAAGGAGAGACTGCAGTTGTTACAGGAGGGGCTACAGGCCTGGGGCTTGCGATTACCAGATGTCTTGTCCATGCAGGAGCGAAAGTAGTGGTTCTCAGCATGGAAACACCTCTGCAGGCCGCAGCAGCACTAGAAGAATTTGGAGATATGGCTGTATATTATCAGTTTGATATTACTCAGACAGACCAGGCACAGCAAATGGCAGAACGCATCAGCCAGGAACAGGGACCGGTATCCATTCTTGTGAATAATGCCGGTAATCACTGCAAGAAATATATCTGGGAGATGAGCGTGGAAGAATATGAACAAGTGCTGAACGTTCATCTTGTAGGAGCCTTTGCGCTAACGAAAGCACTGGTGCCCCAGATGATGAAACAGCGTCATGGCAGGATTTTATTTCAGGCAAGTATGACAAGTTATATTGGTCAGCCCCAGGTTTCCGGGTATTCTACAGCAAAAGCAGGGTATTTAGGACTGATTCATACCCTTACGGCGGAGCTGGCTGAATACGGAATCACTGTAAATGCCATTGCTCCTGGCTGGATTGATACGCCCATGTTTCACAAAGCCACAGACAGCGATCCAGTACGACTGGGGAAAATTATGGGAAGAATTCCGGCAAAAACAGTGGGAGATCCCATGGATGTGGGGATGTGTGCTGCTTTTTTATGCAGCAGGGCAGCCCGCTACATCAGCGGTACCTGCGTGCCGGTAGACGGCGGAGCCTTAATTGGCTTTTAGGAGAAAGGATTAGATTATGAATACATGTTTCCATGAGGAATTATACTTAACCAATGAAACGGGTCGAATGCTGTATCACAAATATGCGGAGCCAATGCCCATCATAGACTATCACTGCCATCTTCTGCCCAGGGATATTTTTGAGAACCGGCAGTTTGAGGATCTGGGAGAAATGTGGTTGTCCGGAGATCATTATAAATGGCGGGCCATGAGAACCTTTGGAATAGATGAAAAATACATCACCGGTAAGGATACTACTTACTATGAGAAATATCTGAAATTTGCCGAAATTCTTCCCCAGCTGATTGGAAATCCAATCTACATCTGGTGTGCATTGGAACTGAAGCGTTTTTTCGGAATTGATAAACCACTTGGCCCCGCCAATGCAAAGGAGATCTATGAAATTACTAAACAGATGATTACAATACAGAATATGACACCGCGCTGGTGTATGGAACATGCCAATGTAGAGCTTGTCAGCACTACGGAGGATCCCACTGATGATCTGCGCTATCATATTTCCATGAATCATGATCCGTCTTTAAAAACAAGAGTAATCACTGCGTTTCGTCCTGATAAAGCTATGTTTGCAGCTGAAAAAAGTTTTTCTTCCTATATTAAGTCCCTGGCTGAAGCAGCAGGGATGAAGATTGATTCCTTTCAATCCATGGGTAAAGCTTTGGAAATGCGTCTTAAATTTTTTAAGGATACGACCGGAACTACGGTGTCCGATCATGGCATACCGGACTTCACCTGGGAGAATAGCACAGAAGAAGAAATAGAAAGAATTTTTGATAAAGCCATAAAAGGAGAGACAATAACAAAATCAGAGGACAATAAGTACAGAAGTGCCTTTCTCCTTGAGATGGGAAAACTATACTGTAATTACGGATATGTGATGCAGCTTCATATTGGTACATACTTAAATGCAAACCGGAGGTATGTAAAAGAGGTAGGGCCAAGTACCGGTTTTGATTGTGCAGACGATTCGACAAAGGTACAGAGCGTAGGCGAACTTTTAAACCGTCTCAATGAAATTGATCATCTTCCAAAGACTATTTTATACTGTTTAGATGGAACAAATACAGAAAATTATGCTATACTTGCTGCAGGGTTTTGTGAAAAGGCGACTCGGGCCAAGGTACAGCTGGGGGCTCCCTGGTGGTTTCATGATCAGAGTTATGGAATTGAGCGCCAGTTAAAGGCAGCAGCCAATCTGTATCCGGTCAGCCTTTCAGTGGGAATGCTCACAGACAGCAGGAGCTTTTTATCCTATCCACGTCATGAATTATACCGCAGAGTTCTTTGCAATTATTTTGGTGAACTGGTAGAGCGGGGCGAATATTTTGGGGGAGAGGAAGAGCTGTCAAAGACAATTCAGAATATCTGCTACTACAATGCTAAGGAGTATTTTGAATTTTCCTGATCATTCACAGGCCCTGAGTTTCATCTGGTTAAAATATGAATAGATACAAGGAGGAGCCTGATGATGAAAAGGGCCACAATCAAAGACATAGCAAGCATGGCAGGAGTATCCATCGGTACGGTGCATCTGGCATTAAATCATAAGCCGGGAGTGGGAGAAGCGACCAGGGAAAAAATAATAGCATTGGCAAAAGAGATGGATTATCATCCCAATGCAGTAGCAGCCTCTTTAAAAAGAAAGACACTGCGTATTGCTGCCTGTTTTCCCGGCGTAGATGAGGATAACCGATTTTACTATCCACAGCTTTGGAATGGTATGCGAACCTATGTAAACACCTTGTATGATTATAAAATAAGCTGCAGGGAGTTCCCGTATCCGGAAAATCAGAAGAACGGATCAACGGACGATGACAGGAATTTGGCGCTTCGGGAGCTGACACAGCTTCTGGAAGCAGGTGAACTTGATGGACTTGTAATACAGGGTAACAGCTGCCCCTATGAGCCGCAACAGCTTCGTAAGTATACGGATGGGGGTCTTGCGTTAGCTCTTGTAGATACGGATATTTTAGAAAGCGGTCGCTTGTGCTGTGTTGCGGCTGATTATGATAGTATCGGAAGAACCATGGCAGAACAGCTTTTAGGGAGAATACCATTCTGCGGCAGCGTCCTACTATGTGCGGGCAGAAAAGAATATCCGTCTCACCGTCTGATTGAAAAGGGATTTGAAGATTATATGAAGGAAAACTGCCATAGAAATCTGGTTTATAAAGAACATTCCAACCAGATCGATGAGGAATCTTATAAAAATATACTGGACTATATTAACCGTCCGGATGTAGCCGGAGCATGCTGTGTCTCTTCCAGATCAAGCGTTATGCTTGGACGGGCTCTTTTAGAAAGCGGCAGATCCAAAGATCTTGTGGCAATAGGCAGTGACCTGTTTCCTGAAAACAAGGAATTTCTAAGAATGGGAATTTTTCAGAATCTGGTTCAGAAAAATCCCTATGCCCAGTCTTTTATGGCAACGAAATTTCTTATGGATTATCTGCTTCGGGATGCCATCCCGGATGAACTTTTTGTAGTAGGAAGTCAAATGATTTTCAGAAGTAATATGTCACTATATGAAAAAAATTCACTGCGCTTTTTGGAATAAGTGCACGTTTTAAGGAGCTTTAATACATGATGGAACAATCAATGTTAAATGGCCGTATGCTGACCGGAGGTGGGGGAGATGGGGATCTCTATAATACACAGCTTTTGTATTTTACCTCCACCTCCATCAGCGAGAATGATGAGAGAATCTATATGATCTGTGACAAAGGAGGAAATCCCAATGTTATGGTCAAAGATTTACTGACTGGTGAGGAACGGTTTCTGACTGAGAATAAAAAGGGGATTTTAAAGAGCTACGTGTATTTTGACGGCACATCGGGTCAGGGACTGGGAAAGGCCAGTGTATGCCTGGACAGCAAAAGGGATGTGGTTTACTTTATCCAGGATGATAAGATCTGCAAGGCAGATTTAAACGGTACTGTTACTGTATTAAATACGGTACCGGAAGGAAGGATGACCGCATTCACCCATGCCAGTTCAGATGGAAAATATCTCTGTGTTCCTATGACCGATGGAAGATGTCTGGATTTTGATCCGGAAACGGAAGGCTCCGGTCTGGACAAAAGACCGGTTTATGATATTGACGGCCGCATTCAGGAAGAAAGTTTAAACAGCTATTTATGCGTCTACGATACTCATACGGGCAATAGGCTGTATGAGAAAGTGGTAGAAAAGTGCTGGATCACCCATGTGCAGTTTCATCCACAAAATTCGGATCTGATTATGTACAATCACGAATGGTCCTCGTTTGACTGTGGAATCCGGAGAATCTGGCTTTATGATCATAACCGGGACACTTTGATCCCTGTTAGAAGGGAAGGAAGTGATACGCTGGGGAGACCCGGAGGCTATTTAAGAAGCAGAAACGACTGGGTCTGTCACGAGATGTGGAGTGATGACGGAGCAAGCATTATCTATCATGGAGGCTATGAAGGAGGCCCGGCCATGGTTGGAAAATATGAGCTGGGCACCGGGAAATACTGGGAGATCGCCCTTCCTGACAGTTATGATGCTTATGGACACTTCACCATGGATCATGCCGGAAATCTGGTGTGTGACGGATATTTCAAATACCCCTGGGAAGTTAAAAAAATAAGAGAAAACAGTACAGATAACGGACCGGATCCTCATAAAAAAGATGCGGAATACATCTGCCGGGTACTGGTTGACTGGGATGGTGGAGAACTGAAATGGATTCCCCTTTGTAAGCATGAAAGTGACTGGCTGGGACAGGATGCCCATCCCCATCCGATATACAGTCACTCCGGAGACCGTATATTTTTTAACAGCCGCTGGAATCAGAATGTAAATGTATACTGTGTGTCATCCATGGAGCCGTTAAACGGATAAAGGTTATAAAGCAGGCATCAGATCGTCGGAACATGACGAATAATTGGTGCCTGTTTTTTCATCCTTCTGTTAAATATAAGTTCCTTATGGTATGATAGATAAAAAGAGAAAGGAGGCAGAAGGATGAAATTCTTTCATTTGTCCGATTTACATATTGGCAAGCAGCTAAATGGCTACAGCCTGAAAGAAAATCAGGAGGCTGTACTAAACCAGATTGTTAATTATGCAGTTACTGAAAAACCCGATGTGATATTAATCTGCGGTGATATCTATGACAAGACAGCTCCTTCGGCAGAAGCCTACACCCTGTTTGGAGGATTTTTAAATGCCCTTTCCATGATCCGGCCGCAGCCTTCCGTTCTCATTATTGCAGGAAATCATGATTCTCCGGAACGGCTTTCCTATGCAGGTTCCTTTCTGGAAAAGCATTCCATCCATTTGTCGGTAATGCCGCCCCAAAATCAGAACGAATATTTAAAGAAGGTGGTGCTTTCCGATCAATACGGTCCGGTTAATTTCTATCTGATGCCTTTTTTAAAGCCCGGTTATGTAAGAAATTTATTTCCCGACAGTCAGCCGGAGGGATATGAAAATGCCATTAAAGAGGTTCTGGCAAGAGAAGCCATAGACACCAGGGAGCGGAATGTTCTTTTGTCCCATCAGTTCTATACTGGAGGAAGCACAGACCCGGAAACCTGTGAATCGGAGCAGGCGGTTATAATTGCAGGCGGTCTGGACCGGGTAAATGTTTCCGTGCTTCCTCCCTTTGACTATGTGGCACTGGGGCATCTTCACGGTCCCCAAAAGGTTTCAACAGACTGGATCCGTTACTGCGGGACTCCTTTTAAATATTCCATCAGTGAGGAACACCACAGGAAAGGCATCACTGTCATAGAAATGGGAGCAAAAGGGGAATTACCTGCTTGTGAAGTTTTGCCTCTTGGTGGAATTCAGGATGTAAGGCGTGAGAGAGGAACACTTAAGGAGGTTCTAAGCCGTGCAGATGAGAAAAACCGACATGATTTTATCAGTGTTACGCTGACCGATGAGGATGAGCCATACCGGATCAGGGAGCAGTTAAAGGAAGTGTATGATTATCTGCTGGAACTGAAAGTGGATAATGTGCGCACCAGGGAAATGATGATGGAGGAAGAGGAGCGTGTATCTGTGTTAAATCCACTGGAAGCGTTCCAGCAGTTTTATAAGGCTGTAAGCGGGGAAGAGATGACGAAGGAAGCTTATGAGGCCATGGAAAAAATTGTGCAGGAAGCAAAGGAGGAGGAAGGTCTATGAAACCGCTGAAACTGACAATGTCTGCGTTCGGTTCCTACAAAGATTTGGAAACAGTGGATTTTCAGATTGCAGGTCATGGGATTTTTCTCATTACCGGAGACACCGGCTCTGGAAAAACAACGATTTTTGATGCTGTTTCCTACGCTCTTTTTGGAGAAACAAGCGGACAGAGAAGAGAACCCTCCATGATGCGCAGCCAGTATGCAGACGATGACAGGGAGACTTTTGTTACCTTTCGCTTTTTAGAACAGGGGGAAACCTATGAAATTACAAGAAGTCCTTCCTATTTAAGAAGCAGTAAGAGGAAAAATAAAGACGGAGAATATACAAAAATCTCAGTTCCTGCAAAAGCTTCCCTGATTCTTCCCACCGGACTTGAAT
>Ga0316613_10002148_pt1 | contig 12814 bp, 7 predicted proteins | sample OWC_soil_day10_C_2_FD_207647 | JGI IMG/M metagenome (GOLD analysis project Ga0316613, IMG submission 207647) | Wetland soil microbial communities from Old Woman Creek delta, Ohio, United States - OWC_soil_day10_CT_b | ecosystem: Environmental > Terrestrial > Soil > Wetlands | place: USA: Ohio...
ATATTCCGAAAATAGATAATCAGATTTAAGGGAATTAAAGTGATATCCTGATCCTTCAATAAAGAAGTCCACATAAAGCGGTTTTCTTTGATTGTCTTTTTACTTACACTTGTCTCATTCTCTCTCCACTCCATCCAGGTTTCAAAGTATGTGCCCATGGTGATTTTGCTAATGCATGGCAGATATCTAAAGGCCAAGCATTGTTTATTTATTATATAATGTATTGGCAGTTCTAACGGATTGGAAGTTGACTCCAATCCGTTATGAGGGCTTTTTTTTAAATCATATGCAAAATGCAGCATAGAGCGGGACGGAAAGTATATTTTCCGCTTTGCCGAAGTCCTTTTCAGAAAAGCGTATAGAATAGTTGGGTTTATATCTTTGAATAAATACGCTGAAACTTTTCGAATGTCCCTTTATCCCTTTTTTCACTTCTATGCCAGTGACATCGGAATCTTTTTGCAATACGAAATCAAGTTCGGTGCTGTGTTCACTTGCCCAATAGAAGAGGGCGCCCCCATTAGAAGCCAATGCCTGAGCAACGTAATTTTCTGTACAGAGCCCATAAATACATTTGATTCTCCGGTCAGGATCGTTTGCTGTAGCACACCGGATTTCATGAAAAAAAGTCCCACATCACTCATATAGAGTTTAAAGGAGGACAGATCTGAGTAGACAACAATAGGGCTTGTGCCATGATCGATCTTCTGACACTTCAGTACAATGCCGGCCTGTGCTAGCCATTCGATTGATTCACCAAACAGTACGATTTCATTTTGTACTGTTTGGTGAATCAATTTTTCGGAGTTTATAAAAGTCTGAACGCAGGCAGGCATTCCACCATTATCAGAGATTGAAAACCCTCCTTTCTATGCAGGTTTGATAACTGTTCGAATAGTTCAGAGAGCGGCCTAATTATGGTGCAGAATTGAGAAATAATTCCTTAAATAAAATGAAATTCAGAATTGTATCTGTAGAAAATCATTTTGAATATTTTAATTATTAATGAGAGAGTCTGTTTTGCTGGATGCAGGATGGTCTTTTTTAATTAATTAAAATAACTAAACTGTGAGTAATGATAACATGTCAAAATAAAGAAAGAAAAAGGTAATATCGTGACCTTCAGCCCTTCATGTGATGGCTTTATTATACTCAAATCGCAGAGTTTTTTATCGCTCACAAACTCATTTCATGGTCTATATGGTGAGTATGTACATTGTCTTGTGTATAAACTTGAAAAAAGAAGTAACCTGTGTTAGTATCAAAATATAATGGGTATGTTATATACTTTTAATTTATTGCAGGTAGAGAAAAAGCTAAAGGGAAATTCCTTTGAGAATTTATATTATATTAAACAAGATGTATACGCTAATAATGGTTTGGTTATTCCGTAAAATAGAGGGCTGTAAAGTTTAAAATTTTAGGGTATATATGATTCATAAATGATTCATAAATGATCAGATGTGTATGAGGAAGATTCCGGTGCAAATCTGCGATAAAGAGTTATTCCGCTAGACATTTGATGGGATAATTAGAAAGGGAACTTACAAATAAGAATTAAATACAGTATATGATAAGTTGATTAATGGACTATAAGATTAGGGGGGATTTATATGAATTGGAGAGTACTGTTTGAATTTAATATATTGAATAGCGCAGAAGACTATATCAAGAATAATTCTATCAGTGAATTTCAAATAAGCGAAGGGTTTGTTACTGCAGAAGTAGCAGGGATTGAAAATTATCATGTTGAAATTGGCTTAGTGGAGAACGAAGTTCTGAAGATGAGCTGTGATTGTCCATACGCAGTGGCTGGAAGTAATTGTAAACATATGGCAGCTGTCATGCTTGCATGGGAAAATGCCATATCATCAGGACAAGGGAATAGGGCAGAAATTTATTCAGAAGAAGAGACCGATGAAAATGTTACGGTAGATAATAATTTGGATTTATATTCTTCACAGGAAATAGAGAATCAAAATTCTATGGAGATGGTTTCAGAAGAAAAAAAGATCAAAATCATCCAGAGGGCGAAAAGCAGATTAGAGCTCTCTTGCGAGATAGATGATGTATTGACCTATGCAATACAGCATAATGGAGCTCACCTTATTAGAAATATTAGTGTAAAAAACATTTCTGAGAATGATATAGATAACTTGGTTTTAAGGATTGACTCTAATAATGAACTGGTCGATTTATTTGAATTAGGACTTCAAAAAATAAAACCAGGTGAAGAGATCTACTTTAAGAATTTTGAAGTTGGAATAAATGCGGATTATCTTGCATCGCTGACAGAAAGATGTACTTGTAAAATAAAAATAAAGGTATGCCAGGATGAAGAAGTCCTTTTATCAGAAACAAAAGATATTGTTGTGCTTGCATTTGATCAGTGGCCGGGATTACAATATACTCCTGAACTTTTGGCAGCGTTTGCTTTACCAAATCATCCTGTAGTTATCAGTCTTTTACAGTTGGCTTCAAAATATCTGGATAAATGGACTCACGAGCCTTCACTGGCCGGATATCAGTTTGAAGATTCAAATCGCGTAAAGACAATGGCGGCAGCTGCCTATGCGGCAATCCAACAGAAAAATATTACTTATGCAGAACCGCCTTCAAGCTTTGAGGTCTTTGGACAGCGCATTAGATTAGCTGATGCAGTGTTTGATCAGCATATGGGTACTTGTATGGACATGTCACTTCTTTATGTGGCATGTCTGGAAGCTATGGGACTAAATCCTGTTATGATTATGATGAAAGGCCATATATTTACAGGTGTATGGCTGATTGAAGAATCATTCACTGATATGGTCATGGATGATCCTTCTCAATTAGAAAAAAGAATGTCAAAGGGCATTCATGAACTCATTGTTGTAGAGTGTACAGCAATGTGCGCAGGAAAGACCTGTAGTTTTGATGAGGCAATTTCTTTGGCAGAGCATCATGTTTCTGACTATGGAGATTTTGCATTTGTTATTGATGTACGAAGGGCCAGAAGCATGGGCATTCGACCTTTGCCGGTTCGGGTAAGGACGGATACAGGCTTCCAAGTTCTGCATGAAGACAGGAAAGAGAAAGATATTACCAATGCTCCGGAGGCAATTGGAGAAACTTATAATCTATCATTTTCAGGGGAAAAGAAACAGGTCACTAAGCAATTACAATGGGAACGTAAACTTCTTGATATAAGTATGCGAAATATGCTCATTAATCTACGTATGACAAAAGCGGTTGTTCCGTTACTTTCTTCAGATGCGGGAATATTGGAAGATGCATTGGCAGATGGTGAAGAATTTCAGGTGTTGCCAAGACCTGCAGATATGTCTATCTATGGTGATGGCGGGATTCCTGTTGAAGCTCTGGGTGAGTTAGGACCTTTTGCTGATTTTATTGCGCTGGAGAGTAAACACCGTAGGCTTCATTCTATATATACAGAAAAAGAACTTGGAGTGTGCCTTACCAAGATGTATCGATCTGCAAAGACATCAATGGAAGAAAATGGAGCCAATACACTCTATCTTGTATTGGGACTATTGCGTTGGTTTGAAGGAAAGAAGGATATAGCTGCCAGATATGCTCCAATTGTTCTTGTACCAATTGATATTAATCGCAAATCTGCAAGTAAGGGTTATGTTATGCATATGCGTGACGAAGATGCACAGATTAACATAACTCTTCTTGAATTTCTAAAGCAAAATTATGACACTCAGATTTCCGGATTGAATCCGCTCCCTATGGATGAACATGGTTTGAACATGCCAAAGATTTTTGCAATAGTACGTCATGCGATTATGAATCTACCTATGTGGGATGTGGTTGAAGCTGGAGTTATTGGAAACTTCTCTTTTTCGCAATTTGTTATGTGGAATGACATCCATAGCAGAACAGATTTCCTCGAAAAAAATAAGATTGTCCGCAGCCTTATCAAGGGTTCAGTGGACTGGGATTGTACAATTCCTAGTAGTGTAGATACAAATGAAGCATATCTACCGGTGACAGTTGATTCTTCGCAACTTATAGCAATTAATATGGCAGCAGAAGGAGTGAGCTTTGTTCTTCACGGACCGCCGGGAACAGGAAAATCCCAGACTATCACGGCAATGCTTGCCAATGCCCTGACTAAGGGTAAAACTGTGCTTTTTGTGGCAGAAAAGATGGCCGCGCTTGAGGTGGTACAAAAACGTCTAACTGCACTTGGCATTCAGGATTTCTGTTTGGAGCTTCATTCAAACAAGGCAACGAAAAAGGCCGTATTGGATCAGTTGAAACGTGGCTTAGAAATTGGTGTTTGGGGCATGCAGACAGATTATGATAAGAAGATTCAGGATATCCGTAGGATGAGAACTGACCTGGATGCCTATGTTAAAGTGCTGCATATTCAGAGACCCTTTGGAAGAAGCTTGCGTCAGCTTATGGATATCTATGAGATGGTGCCGGCCCCTGAACAATATATAAGGTTTGATCAAACATATGCAAGTACGTTGACGGAAAGCAGTCTAGATCATCAGGTTCAAAGCCTGGAGAGATTAATTGCAGCGGGTAAAGTGATCGGTCACCCATATAATCATCCGTTGGTCGCAGTTCATCAGGAAGAATACAGTCAGAGTCTGAAGTTTGATCTAGAGGATATTGTTACAGCATATAAAACTTCTTTAGAGAAGTTCAATAATGATGCACTTTCTTTTGTCCGGTGGCTGGAAATAGAAAACCCTGTTAAAGAATCTGAGTGGAAAGATGTCTGTAATTATGCCTGCAGTGTCATTGCCGTAGAAGAAATCCCTGCATTCCTGAGAAATGCAGATTCTATTGATAAAGAATTTTTTATTCCTAAAGCTTACATGGAAAAGTGGGCTGCACTTGCTTCCAAGAAAGCAATGCTCATACAGCGATGGAACGAAAACTTCCTTCGTATGGATATGAGTGGCTTCAGGGAAACATATGATAAGGCTAATAAGAAGATATTTGGGAAAGGAAGGGCACTCGATACATTGACTGCCGAACTGCAGGCTTATGCATCTTTTAAAGTTGAGACAGATAAAATACCGGTTTATCTGACAGATATTACTTTTTATAAACAAGAAGCGGATGAGTTGGAAACTCTGGAATCTCAACTGAAATATGAATGGAAGAGATTGCTCCAAGAATATCCAACTAAAGAAGCATTGCAGCTATATCAGGAGAGAGTGAAAACTCAGATTCAGATTATGCAGCAGTTCTCAAAACAAATAAAAAAGCTGGAATCAGATGGTTCGTTGGTTGCATGTATTCAGTTGGCAAAAGATATTATCACTGACTTAGATACTGTTAAGCAGAAGGAAGTAGCGGCAATTAAATTATTGAATCTGGTATTTCCTGTTGATAATGATAATTGGATTGAAAACCGAATAATTCATTGTCATTGTATTCTGGAAAATTCTACATCTATTAAAGATTGGGTTGTATTTAGGCAGTTTACCAAAGAATGCAGAGATAGAGGGCTTGCACCTGTTTGCGATGCTTATGAAGCAGGCATGCCTCATGATCGGGTGATGAATGCTTATCTCAAATCGATATATAGGAGCATTATTTTGTCTGTTATCGAAAATGAGCCTGTTTTAAATGGATTTACAGGTACAGGATTTAATGAACGAATTTCACAGTTTAAGAAGCTGGATCAGGAATTTATGGAACTGACTAAAGAAGAAATGTTCTATAAGCTGACGCACCAACTGCCGACTGGAAATGAATCTGTACAGATAAGCAAAGAATTAAATATATTGCGCAGAGCCATCAGCAGTAATGGGAGAGGGCTGTCTATCAGAACGCTATTTGAACAGATTCCTCATGTTCTGAATAAACTCTGCCCGTGTATGCTTATGAGTCCGATTTCAGTTGCTCAGTACATTGTAGCGGAGAATAATCTGTTTGATATTGTAATCTTTGATGAGGCATCTCAGCTGCCTACATGTAAGGCGGTAGGTGTACTTGCACGAGGAAGGAATGCAGTCATTGTTGGCGATCCGAATCAGATGCCGCCCACAAGTTTTTTTTCTGGAAATACTGTGGATGAAGATAATCTTGATATAGAAGATTTAGATAGTATTTTAAATGACTGTCTGGCGCTTGGTATGCCACAGGCACATCTGCATTGGCATTATCGAAGCAGACATGAAAGCCTTATAGCTTTCAGCAATCAGGAATTTTATGAAAATTCTATGCTTACGTTCCCGTCTGTAAATGACAGGGAGAAATGCGTGAACCTTATAAAAGTAGATGGATTCTTTGATCGTGGCAAAGGTCGTGTAAATGAAGGAGAGGCAAAAGCGATAGTAGAAGAGATTAAGCGCAGATACTATGATCCCGAATTGAAAACACAGACAATTGGCGTGGTAACTTTTAATATCAGTCAGCAGACACTTATCCAGGATTTGCTGCAAGAAGAATATCAGAAGGATCCAGCATTTGATAATTGGGCGAATATGGGAGAAGAAGCCTTGTTTGTTAAAAATCTGGAAAATGTTCAAGGTGATGAGAGAGATGTCATTTTATTCTCTGTTGCTTTTGGTCCAGATGCAGAGGGTAAAATTTTACTTAATTTTGGACCTTTGAACAAAGAAGGTGGATGGAAGCGATTAAATGTGGCCGTTTCCCGGGCGAGAATGGAAATGGTGGTATTTACCACTATGACTGCTGACATGATTAATTTGAAGCGCACGAAATCAAAGGGAGTTGAAGCTTTTAAGAACTTCCTGGAGTTTGCTGAAAAAGGAAGACTGATAGGAGAATATGTTGATACCAGGATTCAAAAAGAGCAAGGTATTATGGAGCATATCTGCGAGCAGATTACAGATGTGGGATATAGATATCAAAAGGCAGTAGGACATTCCAAGTTCAAAGTGGACATTGCTGTAATTAATCCATATAATGAGGAAGAATATTTGCTTGGAATCATGCTGGATGGAGAATCATACAGGGGGTCTTCAAATACAAAAGACAGGGAGATTGCTCAAATCAGTGTGCTTGAAGGTCTGGGGTGGAAGCTTCACCGCATCTGGACGATGGATTGGTGGGATAATCAAGAGAAAGAAATATCCAGGTTATTGCAGCATTTAGAACAAGAAAAAGAGAATGCATATGCAAAATATCAAGAGTTGCATAAGGAGGCTCAGAATTCAAAAACTCATCGGGGAGGCAGCATTGATGAAATACCGAATGATTCCCAGAATATTTCAGAACTCGCATCTGCAGAGAAAGAAAATTCATCAACGGTATGTGAAGACTCTATGAAATTTGCTGATGAGGGTAGATTTGATTCTGAAGTTCAAGAATTTTTATTGATTAATCCAGAAGAGACTGAAAAAATAAAGGAAACCACAGAGCAGATACAGAAAGTGCTTATAGACATCGAGAATCGATTTGTTCCTAAGGTTCTGATGTCAGATACAGCAGAATTAAGAGTAGCGGCAAAATCAGGAGATTATCAAAGTGAGATTATAGAAATTGATTCGGAAAAACAGGAATATAAAGTGGAAGATTATATACCAGCTAATATTGAAGTTACACCTATATCAACCACTGATTATGTATTGAAGGACTCTATGACAATGATTACTGCAAGACTACAAAAAATTATAGATATGGAGGCTCCAATTACTCATGACAGACTTGTAAAAAAGGCGTTGCGTTCCTTTGATATCGGACGATCCAGCGCTCAGACGATTGAGGCGACGGATAAGGCCTTAAAAAAGGCTGAATATAATAATAATAAACAGAGTGGTGTTAAAGTTTATTGGAGAAAAGATCAGGATTATGATACTTATAGGATTTATCGAAGTGAAGAAAATTCTGATGAGAAGAGGTCTCCAGATGAAATTTGTCAACAGGAACTAAAAAATGCTATATGTGTTACCTTGTATGAAAAGGGCGTTCTGGACAAAGATTCTCTTGTAAAGGAGACTATTCGGACAATGGGCTATGGCAGAAGCGGCGCAGCGCTAGTTGCAGCTGTAGAGAGAGGCTTGAAGTTTGGCAGAAAGACCGGAGAAATTGTAATAGATGAACAGAAGAACTTTATTTTGAAGGATATTACTTCATAAAATAATATTTATATTACTGTCCAAATACCTTAAAAGATACAATGGATATACGGTCCCAATGATTCCATTCAAGCAGAAACTTTTTCATGCCCTTTTCATTCTCCCATAGATACAGAGGCGCATAGACATGTTCAAAACCATCAATCACTTTTCCCGAATCATATAAAATTTGTTTTAAATCCTGAAAATCCATCAGCTTTTTATAATTATATATGCTATGGTTAATCCAGAAGTAATTATACTAATTTAATATTTTGATTTACTGGTAAAGACTTTTCGTAATTGTCTACGCATAATATATATGGCAGAAGATATTTTATAGTAAAAATAAGATAAGGATGTGGTAGTATGGTTGATGGTCATATTCATATTGAGCGAGGGGAGTATACGTATGAATGGATAAATCAATTTGTTAACAAAGCAGTTGATAAGCATTTAGATGAGATTTGGCTTCTTGAACATTGTTATCGGTTCGAAGAATTTGTTCCTATGTACGATTCTGTTTGTGCTTATAGCAATTATGTAGATACATGGTTTCACAGAAACGCAGGAGTTCTGAAACTGGAAAATTATTTGTCACTTATCAAACAAATTAGAAACAATCAATTCCCTGTTAAGATTAAGTTTGGTCTTGAAATATGCTATTTTAAAGAGTTTGAAGATTTAGTTGTAGAATTAACTAAAGATAAAGATTTTGATTTTTTGCTGGGGAGCGTTCATTTTGTTGATGATTTTGCCTTTGACCATAAGGAGGAGCATTGGAATGGAGTTAATGTTGATGAAATATATCATAGATATTTTGAAACATCAGTTTTACTTGCTCAAAGTGGCATATATGACGGTATAGCTCATCCCGATGCGATTAAACTTTTTGGACATAAACCATCATATTCTCTAACAGAATACTACGCTAGTTTAGCCAAGGAGCTTTCTAAAAATAATATGTACGCAGAACAGAATAGTGGAATATTTCGACGTTGTCCTAATACGGCCTCACTAGGTATGGATGAAGAAATGCTAAAAATAATGAGTAATAATAATGTAAAAATCATTACAGCATCCGATGCTCATTGCCCTGAAGATGTTGGTGATAGAATAATAGAACTTAACAATTGTCTTAAAAAAGTAAAAAACTTAAAATTTTAAGTTATGAATGATTTGCCTCTTACAACCAGCTTTCATTAGTTGTGCAACAGCCCTTATTATTAAAGGAACGACTGGATGTGAACTAATTGAACAGTTCTCAAATTCTTTTCGATTAAACAACACAAGGGGGAAACAACCATGGCTGTTTCCCCCTTGTGTAATTTATGATAGTTTTTCAATCCAAGCAGCAAAAGCAGCTAAAAAACCGTTTAAAAATTCTTTGGTACCTTCGTTATTTAACTCGCCACTCTCGTCAATCAATGTATGAAAAGAACCAATATACGCTTCTGGTTGAGCGAGGGTTAAAACATTTAGAAAAGCCAGTACCTGTCTTAAATGATGATTTGCGCCAAAACCGCCAATGCCGCCTGGGGACTGGCTGATTACGGCACCTGGCTTGCCACTCCAGACATTTTCACCATAAGGTCTGGAACCTATGTCAAGAGCATTTTTCAGTGCTGCCGGAATAGAGCGGTTATGCTCTGGTGTAATGAACAGTACGGCATCTAAATTCTTTACTTCATTTCTAAACACGGTGTATTCATTTAAATCTTCGCCATCATAATCCTGATTATAAAGAGGAAGTTTTCCTGTATCGATGATTTTAAATGCATAACCTTCTGGAGCGTTATTTTTCACATAGTCTGCAATGCTTCCGGAAAATGAATTTTTTCTCAAACTACCATTAATAATTCCAATTGTCTTACTCATAAAATATACCTCCATTTCAAATTTGTTTTCTATTTATTGGTTACATACGGTAAATCTGGTACGAATAAATTGTGGATTTTCTACTTCATCCAAAATGGCAACAGCCATGGTTCCGCTTGTTACAACTGATTTGCCTTTGGAGGAGGTCAGCAGATGATCCTTTCCTATAACAGGTACCGTCGCTTCTCCTGGGACAAATTCAGCCGATGGGGATACGCCTACCCAGTTTACATTTTCAATGCTTCTCAAGAAGTTAAGGGTTTTATATGCCTCCACTGGAATGGAAATCCAGGATGCAACGTCAGGTAATGTCTTCAACGTGTCTAGAAACAACTTGTTGTTTTCATCTAAAAGACTGGCTGCACCGAGAATAAAAAACAGTCTGGGCTTTTCCGTTTCACGGAAAATATTTACCAGCTTTGCAGCCAGATCCAGGTGTAAATACGCTTTAGCGGGAGCTGTTGCAAAGGCATTTATTATGACATCAAAGCCCTCAAGATCTGATCTTGTTAGATCGAAGACATCTTTATCGATTACTTTTACTCCGTCTCCCAGTAAAGATACTGCCTTATCTTTATTACGAACAATTGCAGTCACTTCGTGTCCGCGTAATACACTTTCTTTGTAGAGCGCAGTGCCGGCCATACCGGTTGCACCTATTATTGCAATTTTCATAGTTATTCACATCCTTTCTTTTTCTTACAGTCTCAAATTGTATTGAGACGAGTCAGCGTTGTTCTATATAAATTCTTTTATAATGTCAGCCAGGCTAATGGCAGATAACTTTTCCTCTGTTGCTGTTTGTATGTTGTCGTATAAATGTTTCAATGTGACTTCTATCTTTGCCCCTACTGGACAGTTTGGATTGGTGTTGCTATGAATGCTAAACAAATCCTGATGGTCTTCTGTTGCTAAAAAGATATCCAGAAGTGAAATATCTTTTGCTTCTCTGGCAAGACCTGTTACACCAAGTTTCGTACTCGTTTTAATTAACTTTGCTTTCTTTAAACGGCTCATTAAACGTCTGACAAGGGCGGGATTGGTGTTGATGCTGGAAGCGATGTACTCAGACGTGACGGGCTCCCCCTCCATCAGTACAATTACACTCATTATGTGAATGCTTACAGATAATTTAGTTGAATACATAAGCACCTCCTTTTGTAACTATTTTAGTTACAAATATGCGTTTTGTCAAGTACTTATTTCCTTTTTTTCTAGTATGTTTGTTCCGAGCGGCTGTAGAAGTTTTCCCCTTGATATTATTTGTATTAATTGTAACTTATTAATTTGTATTATATAATAGATCTGATTAATATAAATGGAGGGATATGATGAAAAAGTTTATAGTTATGGTGTCTTTGGTATTTTCTGTTTTGGGTTCCATTGTGAGCTATGCGGATGAATGGAAGCAGGATTCGAACGGCTGGCAATATGTGTACAATGATGGTACGGTATTAAGAGACAACTGGTTTGAAGACCCTGAGACGGGTGAAATTTATCATTTTGATTCAAATGGATATATGCAGACTGGGATTGTTAATATAGAAGGTAAGGATCACTATTTTAAAGATACCGGAGTACTCCTGGTAAATGGATTAATACCAGATGGACGTATGGCTGATCGAAACGGAGAAATTATCAACGATGTCAATGACGGAGTGACATTTGTGGTAGCGTGGCTTCCTGATGTAAAGGTTGGAAATAGCAAAATTGTCTCTGTTGGTATAAAGAATATAAGTAATAAAGCGGTTACAGTTAATAACAGATGTTATATAACTACTAATGAGAAAACCACGATGTTATCTCTTTATAATCCGGATACCCATGGCTTTTATGATGAGAGAACCATTAATTCCAATGAGACGGTTAATATGAGTTTTGTAGATCCTAATTTAAATGAGTTTTATACGGATGAAAGCAGCAAGATTATGTTCCCGACTCAGACTGACGGTAAACAGATTTTATGTTATGTCAGTGAACACGTGGCTGTTATTATGCATAAATCTCAGGATGAGCTTAATAAAGCTAATTAGTTTATTTAGAAAGGTTTCTCCTTTGCAAAAGCAAAGCAGAAACCCTTCTTTTATTTTGCGATTTGTAAATGGTGGGGCGGGGAGTGTATGTATGATATTATATCAGAAACCCACGCTATTCTCAGATATAGTAAACTTTTAATTTGGGAGATTAGGAATTTATGTAATATACTTTTTCTCACTCTATAAGGGAATAAACTCTTATAATGCGTTATTTTAAAATTAAGATTTTGGTGTTAATATTAAAATAATAAGTCCAGGGGGTATTGTGTATGAAGCTAATGATTGCAGAACTTAGAAACAATAAAGGAATAACTCAACAAGAATTGGCAACTGTTATGGGGGTGGCACACCAGACTGTGAGCAAATGGGAAACCAACGTTACATTTCCCGATATAACGCTTTTACCTCAACTAGCTCAATACTTTGATGTTTCAGTTGATGAATTGTTGGGATTAAAACCATTACCGTCTCAAACTTATATTACATGTGAAGAGGGGACTAAGGAATACTGGAGTGGACGTCTGAAATATTTGAAAAATACACGGGACTTTCTGTGGAATAAAGACTACCTGCAATTTTTGATCGAAAGAGTTTGGAAAATTAATTACCCAATTAATGTTCTGGACTGTGGGTGCGGTTATGGTTTTTTAGGTACTATGCTTATGCCCCTTTTGCCGAAAGGTAGTACTTATACAGGCGTTGATTGCAGCGAGAACCTTATCATTGAGGGGAAAAGGACTCTTAAAACCGGAGAATATGATGTTCAATTTGTATGTGATGATGTGTTAACCTATGAATCTGGAATAAAATATGATTTTGTCATTTCACAGGCAGTATTAAGACACA
>Ga0316613_10002150_pt1 | contig 12795 bp, 8 predicted proteins | sample OWC_soil_day10_C_2_FD_207647 | JGI IMG/M metagenome (GOLD analysis project Ga0316613, IMG submission 207647) | Wetland soil microbial communities from Old Woman Creek delta, Ohio, United States - OWC_soil_day10_CT_b | ecosystem: Environmental > Terrestrial > Soil > Wetlands | place: USA: Ohio...
CCTGCAGGTAGAGCGGGTCGAGCCTGCCCGGCATGTCGCCGTATTCCCAGCCTCCCATGCGGAGCATGATGAAGAATACCGTCATTGCCGCTACGGCTTCGAGCATCCCAAGCCAGAGATAGGATCGCGCCAGAAGAGGCCAGGATAGCAGCCGTTCTCCCTTGGGCCGGGGCGGCCTGCTCATGAGCTGCGGAGTGGGCTTCTCGGCACCGAGCGCGAGCGCGGGCACCATGTCCGTTCCCAGGTCGACGGCGAGGATCTGGATGACGGTCAGAGGCAGTGGGATCCGGAACAGGACGAAGGCAAGGTACGGGATCAGTTCCGGGACGTTCGAGCTCAGGATATAGGTCAGGAACTTGCGGATGTTTTCGAATACGGCTCGGCCTTCCTCGATGGCGCTGACGATGCTGGCGAAGTTGTCGTCGAGAAGAATCATGTCCGACGCTTCCTTGGCGACATCGGTTCCGCTCCCCATGGCGATCCCGATATGCGCGATCTTCAGCGCGGGCGCGTCGTTGACGCCGTCCCCGGTGACGGCGACGATGTGTCCCTTGCTCTTGAGGCCCTGCACGACCAGCATCTTCTGTTCTGCCGTCACGCGCGTGAACAGGATTTCCGGGCTGTCCAGCACGATCTGCAATTGCGACGGGGTCATTCTTCGCAGGGCATCCCCCTGCACTACCACCGGGTCCGCGTCGCCGACGAGACCGATCTGATGGGCGATGGCAACCGCCGTATCGGGATGGTCGCCGGTAACCATGATGACCTTGATCCCGGCTGACCTGCATTGAGAAACGGCCTTGTCCACACCGGGTAGGGGCGGGTCCTGAAGACCGATGAGCCCGGACAGGGTCAGGCCGGATTCGTCATGGATGTCTCCGATTGCGCCTTCTGCGGGCAGCTCGCGATAGGCGAAGGCCAGGACGCGCAAGCCGCTCTTGGCAAGCTGCTGATGAGTTTTGGAAAAAAGGTGCCTGGCGGGCTCGTCCAGCGGAGTGGAAAGCCCCTTGTCGTCGTTTCGCTCGCAAAGGGGCAGCACCACCTCGGGCGCACCCTTGCAGTAGAGCCACCGCTTGCCGCCACGCTCGACCATGACGGACATTCTCTTGCGATCACTGTCGAAGGGCAGTTCGCCGATCACGGTTGCGTCATCCAGGTCCTTCACGCTTACAGCAAATTCGACGAGGGCGATTTCCATCGGATCGCCCAGCCAGCTTTCCTTGCCATCCCGGCTGCCGCGTTTCAGGTTATGGCAGAGGCGCGCATTGCGCAGAAGGTGATCTTCCCCGGCCAGCAGGCTGCGGGCTTCCGGAGCGGATGCATCGATGGTCGCAGCATGGACGAACACCTGTCTGACGCTCATCCGGTTCTGCGTCAGCGTCCCCGTCTTGTCGGTGCAGATCACGGTGGTCGATCCGAGTGTTTCGACGGCGGGCAGATGGCGGATCAGCGCATTCCGCTTCGCCATCCGCTGCGTCGCCATGGCGAGCGACAGGGTCACTGTCGGAAGCAGACCCTCCGGCACATTGGCGACGATGATGCCGATGGCGAACATCAGGCTGGTCCACATCGGAAGTCCGACGGCGAATCCGATGCCGAAAAAGATCAGGCCGATCATCAAAGCCAGCAGCGCGATCAGGCGCGACAGACGCTCGATTTCCTGCTGAAGATGCGACCTTGCTTCCACGGCGGTCTGCGTCAGGCTGGCAATCTTGCCGAATTCCGTGTTCATCCCGGTCGCATAGACGATGCCAAGCCCGTTGCCGGATACGACCGATGTTCCCGCCAGCAGGATATTCCTGGCGTCGAGAGGCGGATTGACGTCGTCGGTTTCCGGAGTGCGCGCCCTGGGCAGGGCCTCTCCCGTGATGGTCGCCGTGTTTACCCTGAGGCCGGATGCCCGGATCAGGCGGCAATCGGCAGGGATGTTGTCGCCTTCGTCCAGTTGAATGAGGTCGCCGGGCACCAGCAAATCGGCTGGCACCGTCTGCAGGCGTCCTTCCCGTATCACCTTGGCCTGCTGCGGAAGAAGGTTTCTGAGCGCCGCCATGGCGCGTTCCGCCCGGTATTCCTGCCAGAATGAGAAGCCGCCATTGATCAGGATGACGGCAATGATGGCGACGCCGAGCTGCCACATCCCTTGGCCGGGGCTTTCACTTTCGGAGAGCAAGGCCAGCCCTGCCGCGATCCACAGGATGATGGCGAAGAAGTGAAACAGCGTTTGCCACAGGCGATGCCATATCGGCTTGCGATTAACTTCCTCGATACGGTTGAAGCCGAATTCGCGCCGCCTTCTCTCCGCTTCGGCCGGATCGAGCCCGCCAGTCGACGTCCTGAGGCTGTCTAGCGCGCTGGCGATGGAAAGGTTGGCGATATGCATGGCGGGGCGCGGAAAACGCCGTTGGCTGTTGTGGCCCGATATTCCGTGAAATGCGAGCCGCTTGCATCACGGGCAGACGGTCCGCTTGAGAAACATCAAGCATATTGCTGGGCCCGTTCTAACGGAAAACGGCTGCCCAGAGGAGAGACTGTCGCGGAGGCGGTTCGGCGAAAAATAAGTGCGGAACTTGTTCGCGCGGGCCTGCTCCATTCTTATGTAGCAGCACTGAAAGGAGATCAGCATGGCCATCGGCTTTTATTGCAACAGGGAAGTCGTCATCGTGGAACCGGAAGCCAGCGTCCTTGAAGCGGCGATGTTGATGCGAGAGCACCACGTTGGTACGCTGGTGGTTACCGAGAAGACGGAAAAGGGTAACCGGCCGAAAGGCATCATTACGGACAGGGACCTGGTCCTGGAGATCATGGCGCCCAACCTGAGGCCGGAAGCCATCCTGGTTTCCGACGTCATGACTGAGGCGCTGGTCACCGCGCGCGAGGTCGATCCGGTGATCGACGTCGTACGGGCCATGCGCGGCCATGGCGTGCGCCGGGTTCCTGTCGTGAATGATGAAGGTTATCTGGAAGGGATCGTCTCCATGGATGATCTGGTTGTCATGGTCGCGGAGGAAATGGACGAGATTGCAACTCTTATCGTGCGCGAACAGAACCGGGAAGCAGTCCAGCGCAAATAACTATGCCTTGATCGAAAGGAAATGACTATGCAAATTCCGTTGCAAGTGACATTTCGGGACGTTCCTCAGTCCGATGCCGTCGAGTCCCGCATACGCAGCAAAGTGGACAAACTGGAACGGTTTTATTCGAATATCACCGGGTGCAGGGTGGTCGTGGAAATGCCCCGCAAGCACAGTAATCAGGGCAAGCTGTTCAACGTGCGTGTCGACCTGAAAGTGCCTCAGGGCGAAATCGTCGTGACTGGCCATTCGAACAAGGATGTATACGTGGCGATGAGGGATGCCTTCAATTCGGTGGGCAGACGTCTTCAGGATCACGGGAAGCGTCAGCATGCCGACGTCAAAACGCATGATCTTCCTCTGTACGGGCAGGTGGCCAGCGTTTATGTCGAAAATGGCCAGGGGTATGGCTTCATCGAAACGGAGGACGGCACGGAATATTATTTCTCCGACGAGAATCTGACCGATCCCATCTTCACTTCCCTGTCTCCCGGCGTGGAAGTTCAGTTTCTCGAGAGCACGGGACGCGAAGGCTTGCAGGCCAAGCGTGTCAGCGTGCGGCACCATGAAACGCCGTGACGCCCTGGCTGGACGAGCCCGGTCTCCGGCCTGAAAGGTAGCCCTGCCGGAACCGATGGTCTGTATCGAGGGAGTCCAATGAAATTGGCCTCCCTCGATTGCAATCCGGCAGGCAAGACAGCGCCCTGACATGGAAGAAAGACGGGCGGACAGCTATCGTGCCAGATCGGTATGAGAAACGAACATGAATGATCTGGTTACGATAGCGAGCAACGAAATCGCTTTTGACCCTGGACATCCCGGCAATATCATTCTGCATGCCAACGATAAACCGGCATGAAAGGCTTGGCCTCGCCTATATCGGGCAAAGCCTTGGATCAGATTTCTGCCACCGCAGGCAGATACCCCCGGGACAAGTGTTGATCGGCATCAACTTGATATGGATTAGGCTGATTAAACTGCTTGCATCACACTTTTCCTTATGGCCATGAGACTTTCCCAAGAAAGCGCGCTGCTCACCGACCTTTACCAATTCACGATGCTGCAGGCGTATTTTTCTCGCGGAATGAACGATACGGCCGTGTTCGAGCTTTTCGTCCGCGCTCTTCCCGATGATCGCAATTTCCTCATGGCTGCCGGGCTTGAGCAGGTGGTCGACTTTCTGGAGAACCTGGGGTTTGACGAGGAAGCGTTGTCATGGCTTCGCTCAAGCGGCATGTTCAACGAATTGTTTCTCGAGTCGCTGAAGGACTTTCGCTTTACAGGCGATGTGGATGCCATGCCGGAGGGGACTGTTTTTTTTGGAGATGAGCCGATATTGCGCATCACGGCCCCGTTGCGCGAGGCCCAGTTCATCGAGAGCCGGGTGATAAATCTGATGCATTTCCAGACAGTCGTCGCATCGAAGGCTGTGCGCTCGGTCATTGCCGCCAGCGGAAAGCAGTTGATCGATTTCGGCTTGCGCCGTGCGCATGGCGCGGAAGCGGCCATTCTGTCGGCACGGGCAAGTTACATCGCCGGTTTCGATGGCACGGCGACGACCATCGCGGCTCCTCTGTTTGGCATCCCCGTATTCGGCACCATGGCGCACTCATTCATCCAGGCGCATGACAATGAAATGGATGCGTTTACCGATTTTGCGCGCGATTTTCCCGAAAGTACGACCCTGTTGATCGATACTTATGACACCGAAGCGGCCGCGGAACAGGTCGTCCACCTGGCGCACTGGCTGAAAAAAAACGAGAGCATCCGGATCAATGCGGTCAGGATCGACAGCGGTGACCTTGGGGAAGTGGCGCGGCGCGTTCGCCGTATCTTCGATGCCGGCGGCTGCGAGGACATCCGCATTTTTGCCAGCGGCAACCTGGATGAATATGAGTTGCATCGGATTCTTCAGGGCGGTGCGCCGATTGACGGGTTTGGTATCGGAACGCGCATGAACACGTCCTCGGATGCGCCTTATCTCGATTGTGCGTATAAGTTGCAGGAGTATGCGGGTGAGCCGCGCCGCAAGCGGTCGCTGGGAAAACAGACCTGGCCGGGCCGCAAGCAGGTATTCCGCAGCTTTGGCAAGGGCGGGACCATGTGTGGCGATATCCTGGCCCTGGAGGGGGACGATGTGCAGGGCAAGCCCCTGCTGCAGCCGGTCATGCGCGGCGGCAAGCGAGCCGGTCGGCTTCCTTCGCTCCCGGCGATAAGAGAATATGCAAGCTACCAGGTCGAGACGCTTCCGGCAGTCTTGACGGCGCTTGGCAAGACGCCCGCCTACATCGTGAGGGTTTCCGATTCGCTTCGGCACCTGGCGCAGCAGGCCGATGAGCGCCAGCGAGACCGGAAACAGGTCAGGGCGAGATGCTTCGACGTGGGAAAGAGCGGATAAAGGAGTTCCATTGGTGGCGTCAGGCTGGATCGCGGTTGCCGCAATCCTTGACGGGAAGCTGCCATGTCGTCAGCCGTAGAATGTGAGTTCGAACTTCCGGATGAATTCCCCCATCCGGTTCCCGGGAAGATGATTGATGCCGGCCGCGCCGACCCGGCCGCCGCCAGTCGGAAACCGTCTGCAAAACTGCTGCGCATTGCGGGGAGCCTCTGGCGGGGTGCGCATGCTGACGACGTACCCGCCCAGATTGTCTGGGCTCAGTACGGCAATTGCCTGATGCGGAAATTCGCCCGCCAGCCGGTTGCCGAAAGCGCCGCGGACCCTGCGGCTCCATGCGGCGTCGGGAAGAATATAGATCCGTCCGCCAGCTATCACGTAATCCGGCCGTACGTCGCATGCCATGTTCATGTCCGACTGGCGTCCTTCGCTGATCACGCGAAAGATGGATTCCACTTCCATGAAGCGGAAAGGATCGGAATACCGATGAAGCGTCGTGTACAGGACATCGGGGCGGACGAACAGATCGGTTTCCGAACTGCCGTAGGAATTGTAGTTCAGGCTTTCCCCCAATGCCTGGAGCGAAGCGAGCTGGCTGGTGCCTAGTCCCATCGGCAAAAGCAGGTTGCATGCTATTGCAGCGAGATTGTCGCCGAAGGCGCCGACCGCCGCCCAGATCCGGTATCTGCCATTCAGATGCCGGTCTGCCAGTATGCTGGTGCAGACGTCCGGTGCAACATCGATCGTTGCGTGCAAGCGGTCGCTGCGCGGCATCTCGCCGGGGACATGGTGATCGAAATACTCGATGCAAACTTCCCGGTTCAGCAACAGGACCAGGGCGTCATGATTCACCGTCATGGATATGTCCAGTACGGTTACCGTGTCTCCCGCGCGGGCATCGACGCGCTCAAGAAGGGCGATATCGCGCTTCGGTCCCGTTACCAGAACCGACTCGATCGGATGGGCCAGCCTCAGCTGATGCAGGGCGCATATCCCATCCGCGTCGCCATTGAATACATCAAAGTGTGTCATGCGCCATATTCATGAAAACAGCCGGAAGGATTGCTGACGCAGTTCGTATCCGATATTACCCGCTTGCTTCTTCATCTTGAATGCTTTATGCGCGAAAACAGGCTGATGTTTGATCGTGCCCAATCGGGAACACGGGGTAACTCTGCCTGTATCCAAATGTAAGAGTGTGTGAGAAGAGGTTAAACCTTACGGATATTGAGGGGCGAACACTTATATTCCTTTAAGGATTTATTCACCCATTATTTCAGACAGCAATACATGGGTGATTGAATTCACCTATTACGTGAGTGGGCAAGCGGCAGCTTCAATGTCAGATGTTCCTGGTTTCGGCATCCGGACGTAACGGCATTGCTCTTGGTCGAAATGTATTCTTAAAGGAAAACGAAACAAATGAAACACACTTGGCGAAAACTACCTGTTGCCGCGAGTCTGGCGGCGGCAAGCCTCCTCTCGGCCTGCGGCGGGGGAGGCGGTTCGTCCGCTTCCGGGCAGGGCACGCTCAGCGTTTCCCTGACTGACGCGCCGGCCTGCGGTTTCGATCAGGTCAATGTAACCGTCAGCAAGGTGCGAGTTCACAAAAATGCCGACGCTTCCGAAAACGATGCCGGATGGTCGGATATCGTTCTGAGCCAGCCGGCCAGGATCAACCTGCTCGATCTGACCAACGGCATCATGCAGACATTGGGCCAGACCACGCTTCCTGCCGGACACTATACCCAGATTCGCCTGGTGCTGGACGGAAGCGATCCGCTTGCCAATTCGGTCCTTCCTTCAGGCGGCACCGAGGTGGCGCTTGCAACCCCGAGCGCGCTCCAGAGCGGCATCAAGCTGAACGGGCAATTCGACGTGGCGGCGAACAGCACGACGGATATCGCGCTGGATTTCGATGCCTGCAAATCGGTCGTGAAACGCGGCAATGGCGGCTATAACCTGAAGCCGGTGATCAGCATGATTCCGATGGTCACAAGCGGGGCTATCAACGGTTATGTCGATCCTGCCGTCGTGGCCAGCAAACCATTCGTAAGCGCACAGATCAATGGCGTCATCGTGAAAGGCACCGTTCCGGATTCGTCCGGGCGTTTCTCGCTTGCCCCGCTGGTTGCAGGCAACTACACCGTGGTGATTACAGCCGATGCGCGCGTAACCGATGTGATCGACAGCGTTCCCGTGTCTGCTAGAGCCGGAACCGATATCAGCTCCAGTGCTGCCCCCATCGCTATGCAGCCTTCGGCGGCAAATGCGGTGAGCGGCATCGTTTCACCGGCAAGTTCGCAAGCCCTGGTCAGTGCGACCCAGACTTTCGACACGGGCCAGAAGGTCACGGTCAAGTTCGTCAATGCGGATGTGCAAAGCGGCGCCTATTCGATGAGCGTGCCCACCGCGGCGCCGTCGCTGGGGCGATACAGCGCAACATTGCCCATCAGCCTGGCACAGCAGGCGCCGATTGCCGGGAAGTACGCCATTGAAGCCGCTGCCTCAGGCTACGCCGGGCAATCCTACCTGGCCGATCTGCTGAATACGGCGGCAACGGTCAACTTTACGTTCTGATGCCTTCCTGGATGCCCGCACAGACAAGGTAGGCGCGGGCATCCAGGATCAGATTTTTGCGGACTGGCGCAGTTCCCGTCGAATCTTCGCTTCCCGGAACCGGCGCTTCTGGTTTTCGGTCGCCGGTTTCAGTGGGGGAACCGGCGTCGGTTTCCCGTTATCGTCGACTGCGATCATCGTGAAGTAGCAACTGTTTGCGTGCCTGACCAATCCGTTCCGGATGTCTTCGGTAATGACCTTGATGCCCACTTCCATCGAGGTCCTGCCGGTATAGTTTACCGAAGCCAGAAAGGTGACCAGTTCGCCGACATGGACAGGCTGGCGGAAGAAAACCTTATCGACCGACAGGGTGACTACATAGTGCCCGCTGTACCGGCTGGCACAGGCGTACGCAACGCTGTCCAGGTGTTTGAGAATGGTGCCTCCGTGGACGTTGCCGGCAAAATTGGCCGTGTCGGGAGTCATCAGGACCGTCATCGAGAGTTCATGTGAAGCCGAGTGCATGGTTCCCTCCTGTTGAAGCCGATATAACGTCAATAAAAACAGGCTGACTGGATATCGCTGTTCTCCGCTCGGCCGCTCGTCAGGTGTTGCTGGTACAGTCGGTGTCGAGCGTCCTTTTAAGAAAATCGGAAAGGTATTGGCCAACCAGATCAAGCCGGTTCTTCAGCCGGTGCTCATCGTCCACCAGATGGAGCGTGCACTTGTGTTCCTGTCCGAAACGGACCGAGTTCTGATAGGGGACGATACCGTCGTTCCAGCCATGAACGATCTCGATGGCATTTCCGCCGCAACCCACCTGAAGCTCGGGATAGTCAGGCAAAAAAAACGCTGGAGCGAGCAAGAACAGGCCGCGCACCTTCAGGCGCGCGCTGGCGGTGGCTGCAACCCATCCGCCCATGCTGGAGCCGACCAGGATGTCGGCCGGTCTGGTCGCGAACGATTCCGACAGGATGCGTACCCGCTCTTCGGGATCGAATGTGGATGAGTAATCCAGGCTCTCGACGTCCAGTCCCAGTTGTCTTGCGACGCCAGCCAAATACGTAATTTTGCTTCCCCAGGGGCCGCTTTCCTTTCCATGCAGGAAATGCACAAGTGCCGGCATGATGATCCTTTGAAAAAGTTGTCGATAGAAAGAATCCTATTATCGGATGAGCCGATCGCCTTCTGTTATAGGATAATCAATTATTCATTTCTTGGCTGAAGCCGGACTGGAAAATCGTGCGGCGTCCAGGCGGATTGGGGCGGAAAAGGCAGGTTTTTTCAAGAAAAGAAAAAAAATTTAAAAAATTTGTATTTTTTGCTTTAAATCGTGTCAACCAACTTCATTCCCTATCGTTAATGGCAGTGATTCATCTGAATCACAGTTTTTACTAACATGTTAATTAGGGACTACAAAATGAAAAAATTGATCGCTATCCTGGTTTCCGGCCTGTTCGCTACCGCTGCTTTCGCACAAGCTCCTGCTGCTGCTCCTGCTCCTGCTGCTAAGCCGGCTGCTGCTGCTCCTGCTGCTGACAAGGCTGCTCCTGCTGAGAAGGCTGCTCCTGCTAAGAAAGCAAAAGCTAAAAAAGCAAAGAAAGCAAAAGCTAAAAAAGCAACCGCTAAGAAAGCAAAAGCTGACAAGGCAGACAAAGCAGACAAAGCAGCTGACGTTAAAGCTGACGCAGCCGCTAAGTAATTCTTTTACGGCTTCAATAAAAAGGCAGGATTTTATCCTGCCTTTTTATTTTTCTGTTCCCCGATGGGGAACGGTTGCCGAACCGATATACAGAAATACATGATGGACAGTATATACGCACGTTTGAGCCTGGCTTTTGCGGCAGCCCTTACCTGCTCCATAAGCGTGGCGGCGCCACAGTATCCGGTCGTTTCGTTGCAAACCGGCATGCACGTGATCAAGGCAGAGGTGGCCAGCACGGCGGCTCAAAGAGAGACTGGCTTGATGAACCGGAAAAAGATGGGGCAGAACGAGGGTATGCTTTTCGATTTCGAAAGGCCGGCTTCTGTCTGCATGTGGATGAAGAATACCTATATTCCATTATCCGTCGCCTTCATTGCCCAGGATGGGACGATCGTGAACATCGAGGATATGCAGCCTCTGACGGAAAACAACCACTGCTCGGCCAAGCCGATTCGCTATGCGCTTGAGATGAATCGGGGATGGTTCAAGCAGAGGCTTATCAAGCCAGGCAGCAAGATCACCGGCATGCCTTGAGTTCATCCGGCGCCTGATCCCGTATCGGATACGCCAGGTGCATGCTCCCTTTTGAAATTGGAATTCCGCAGGGGCGGTTGAACCGCGGCCCGGCTGTACCTGTTTCTCCGCTTTCTCACTCTCATCCTTCACCAACGGCTGTTTCGCCGCGCTGAAGCCGGCTCCGTTTTCCTGGTCATATGGTAACCGATACCCGCGTCCGGCAGGTTGAACGGCATACCGGTAAACACGCTTGGCCGCTTTCACCTTTCATCATGCAGACGGCAAAAGCGCCGTCGTCCGTTGCGCAATTTTTTGTTTTCAGGCAATCCCGCCAAGATGCACAGTCTGTTGTGTTTTGCAGTTTCTGGGGCTTGCTTGACTCTGCGCAAAATGGAATAAATTGATATAAATAAATAATAGGTCGGCTTTCGTGATGGGCAGGATGATTTCAAAAAAGGGGCCGCCCGGTTGCCATATCGAAGAATCCGTCCGGGATTCTTCTATGCGGAAAGAGAAAAGAGTCCGATAAGACGGTTTGTTCCATGCAAGGGGTGCAATTGACGCTGAAATACCGGCTTCTGACAAGCGCCGTGTTGCAGAAGCCGCAAGATGCTACTATTGATCATAGATGGCCTCCTTGATGCAGGATGGTTTAAGCCGCCGTCCTGCGACGTGACTTTCCAGTTTGCCGATGACCGACATGCAGCCAGATACGAAAACAAGTCAGCCAATCCTTTCCTTGTTGCGGCGGGTGCTGCTTCTTTTCTTGCCGATTGCGTTGGTAATCGGTGCTGGCGCCTTCTTCTACCATCAGGCGGAAGTCCGGCGTCTTCACGAAGAGAGGGCAAAGCAGGAGCACGAGACTGTCCGGGTCGGCATCGTTTCCATCAACAGGACGCTGGAATTCGTCAGCCGGGACATGCTGGACATGGTCAAGCGCACGGCCTTCCGGGAGATGCTGGACAATCCCACGCCGCTGAATATCCGGCGTACCGCGGAGAACTGGATTTCCTTTTCGCAGGCCAAGCAGTACTACGACAAGATACGCTGGATCGACGAGGCCGGCATGGAACGGCTGCGTATCGACTACGATACTCCGAAGCCGTACATGGTGCCGCCCGAGCATCTGCAATATCGGGGCGGACGGTATTTCTTTGCCGACACCAACCGGCTGAATGAAGGTGAAATTTATGTTTCGCCGCTTGATCTGAATGTGGAAGGCAGCGAAATTGAAGTGCCGTATACGCCGACCATCCGCTTCGGGATGCCGGTATTCGACAACAAGGGGGTCAAGCGCGGGATATTGCTGTTGAATTTTTTCGCGAACGACATGCTGAACCGGTTCAGTCTGCTGACCACGGTCAGCGGCGGCAGCGCGCCCTGGCTGTTGAACCAGGATGGTTACTGGCTCAAAGGTGAAAAACCGGAGGACGAATTCGGGTTCATGTTCGGGCGCGACGACCTGACCATGGCAACGCGTTACCCCGCAGTCTGGCAGAAGGTTGCGTCGGCCAACGACGGGCAGTTCGAAACGGCGGATGGGTTGTGGACTTTCGACACGGTATTTCCGCTTCAGGAGGGTCATAAAACCAGCACGGGCAGCAGCGAGATATTCGCACCCAGCCGGAGCGAAGTGGAAAGGTCGGCGTATGCCTGGAAGGCCGTCAGCCTGTTGCCGCATGAGCAGTACGACGCCGGCTTGCGCGAGTTCGAAGCCAAGCTCTGGGGCGTCGTGCTTATGCTCCTGGCGCTTTTCTTCGCGGGCATATGGCGCCTGGTTCGCGCTCAGATGGCGGAGGAGGCCGTCCGCCTCAACCTGGAACAGCTGGTTGGCGAGCGCACCAAAGATCTGAAGAAGGCCAACGAGACGCTGGTCGAGAGCGAGGCTCGCTTGCGGAGCCTGTTTGCCACGATTCCGGATATGATCTGGATGAAAGACATCAACGGCATCTACCTGGCATGCAATCCCGCCTTTGAGCGATATATCGGCGTCAAGGAAAAAGAGCTGATCGGCAAGACGGACTACGATTATGTGCCCGCAAAAGCGGCGGATTTTTTCCACTCCCGCGACCTGGCAACCATGGAAGGGGGGGAGCCGAAAACGGTCGAGGATTGGCTGACGTTTGCCGATGACGGGCATCGTGCGCTGTTCGAAATCGTCAAGGTCCCGGTCAAGACCGCCGACGGCCAAATGGTCGGCATACTCGGGATTGCGCGCGACATCACCAAGCGCAAGCAGGCAGAAGAGGAATTGCAGCTTGCTGCCCTGGTATTCCAGAGCAGCAGCCAGGCGATCATCGTCACGGATGCGTCCAACAAGATCGTGGCGGTAAACCCGTCCTTTGAAAGGATCACCGGTTACAAGGCCGAGGAGGTGCTTGGAAAGAATCCCCGCATTGTCAGTTCGGGCCGACAGGAACCTGCGTTCTACAAGGCGATGTGGAACGCCATCAACACGACCGGACACTGGCAGGGCGAGCTGTGGAACCGGCGCAAGAATGGCGAGGTATTCGCCGCCTGGCTGACCATCAACACCATCTACAATCCCG
>Ga0316613_10002152_pt1 | contig 12795 bp, 12 predicted proteins | sample OWC_soil_day10_C_2_FD_207647 | JGI IMG/M metagenome (GOLD analysis project Ga0316613, IMG submission 207647) | Wetland soil microbial communities from Old Woman Creek delta, Ohio, United States - OWC_soil_day10_CT_b | ecosystem: Environmental > Terrestrial > Soil > Wetlands | place: USA: Ohio...
TTAGGGCCATCGGCTGTAATCATAAGACCAACATATAAGCAGCCAACGTATTTACGACCTTCGGCAACCATCGCTTGAATCGTTGGTTCTAAGATTTCTTTTTGCACTTGTGCCAATATTTCTTTGGTTGCTACTGGTGCTGGCGCATAAGTTCCCATACCACCAGTGTTAGGACCTTCATCGTTATCGTAGGCCCGTTTATGATCTTGCGAAGAAATCATCGGCACAATGGTTTCACCATCTGTAAAAGTAAGCAGTGATGCTTCTTCACCAATTAAACATTCTTCAATAACCACACGACTACCAGCTTCGCCAAAAGTTTGGTCGCACATGATACTGTCGACAGCTTCAATTGCTTGCTCAAGTGTAGTTGCCACGATAACGCCTTTACCCGCAGCGAGTCCATCTGCTTTGATGACGATTGGTGCACCTTGTTCGTTTACATAGGCACGCGCTGCTTCGGCATCCGTAAATACTTCAAATTTAGCGGTAGGAATATCGTATTTTTTCATCAACCATTTTGAAAACGCTTTGGAACCTTCAATTTCAGCGGCAACTTTACTTGGGCCAAAGGCTTTTAAACCAGCGGCTTCAAAGGCATCGACAACGCCGTTTGCTAGTGGAAGTTCCGGTCCAACTACCGTTAAATCTATTTTATGCGCTTTTGCAAAAGCGACAAGCGCATCATTATCAGAAATGCTAATCGCACTATTGCATTCAGCGATTTTTTCCATCCCAGGGTTTCCTGGAATCGCATACATTTTCTCTACATTTTTGCTTTGGGAAAGCTTCCAAGCTAAGGTGTGTTCACGGCCACCGCCACCAATCACTAGAATACGCACGTTAACTTCACTCCTTCTATAGATGAATTAAGACGCACCAAAACTCCAAATTTAAGTATGGAAATAAGTGCGTCTTAATTCTAAATGACTACTATTTTACCATCAACAAGACTTAGTGTTTAAAATGTCTCATATCAGTGAATACCATCGTAATGCCATGTTCATTCGCAGCATCAATCGATTCTTGGTCACGAATCGAACCACCTGGCTGAATGATTGCCGTAATACCAGCTTTTGCTGCGGTATCTACAGTATCTCTAAATGGTAAGTATGCATCAGAGGAAAGTACTGCACCCTTAGATTTTTCACCGGCTTGTTCAAGCGCAATTGCCGCCGAACCAACGCGATTCATCTGCCCTGCCCCAACACCATATGTTTGGTCATTGCCAGCAATCACAATTGCATTAGATTTTACATGTTTTACAACTTTCCATGCAAAAATCATTTGCTTCCATTCTTCTTCCGTTGGTTGACGTTTTGTTGCAACTTTCATGTCATTTGTTTTTGTATCCGTCGTATCCGCATTTTGAAGGAGCATACCGCCAGATACTTTTTTCGTATCCATACGTGCTTCATCAAGATTAGGTACAGGCAATGTTAATAATCTGATATTTTTCTTCGCACTTAAAATTGCGAATGCATCTTCATCGAATGCAGGTGCAATCACCACTTCAATAAACAATTTGCTCATTTGTTCCGCAGCTTTTTGATCGACAGTACGATTCAATGCCACAATGCCACCGAAAGCGGAAACTGGATCAGCTTCATACGCTTTTGTATAAGCTTCAGAAATTGTAGCACCAATACCAGTACCACATGGATTTGTATGTTTGATAATCGCAACAGCTGGTTGTTCAAATTCAGCAACAATGTTATAAGCAGCTTCGATATCAACGATGTTGTTGAAGGAAAGCTCTTTACCATGTAGTTGTTTTGCATTTGCCACACCAGTGTTTGTATTCACTTCACGGTAGAACGCTGCATTTTGATGAGGATTTTCACCATAACGCAGATCTTGGACTTTTTCTAAAACGATATGTGCTTGGTCAGGGAACTGTCCTTCACCCAATTGTTTTGCTAAGTATTGATTGATGCATGCATCATATTCAGCCGTATGACAGAAAGCTTCTTTGGCAAGAGACATACGTAATTTATCGCTGATGCCGTCTGCACTTGCAAGTTCAGTAGCAATTTCATCATAACGCTCAGGATTCACTACAACTGCTACATAGTTAAAGTTTTTCGCAGCCGCACGAATCATTGCTGGACCACCAATATCGATGTTTTCAATTGCATCTTCTTGCTTAACATCAGGGTTTGCAATTGTTTGGCGGAATGGATATAAGTTAACGACAACCATATCAATCCCTGTGATATTATGTTCTTTCATCGCCGCAACATGCTGTGCATTGTCACGAATTGCAAGAATGCCACCATGAATATATGGATTTAACGTTTTTACACGACCATCCATGATTTCTGGAAAACCAGTTACGTCACTCACATAAGTAACAGGAAGCCCTGCAGCCCGTAAAGTTTTCATTGTACCACCAGTAGAAATAATATCTACACCAGCTGCATGAAGTTTTTGGGCAAATTCTACTACCCCAGTTTTATCAGATACGCTAATCAGCGCACGTTTAATTTTCATTATCACATACCACCTATGAATTATTTTTTGATTATTACGTGACGCCCCTGTACGTCTAGTTTCCCATCTAAGTAAAGAGCGATGGCTCTTGGATACAGCACATGCTCGATTTTAAGGACACGGGCCGCTAAGGTGTCTTCTGTATCATCATCTAATACAGGTACGGATTCTTGCAGAATAATCGGACCACTATCCATACCTTCATCCACAAAGTGAATCGTACAGCCCGATACCTTCGCACCATAGGCGAGTACATCACGATGTGCATGGGCACCAGCAAATGCCGGTAATAATGATGGGTGAATATTCATAATCTTATCTTTAAAAGAATGGACAAAGAATGGACTTAGTATACGCATAAACCCTGCTAAAATTACCAAATCCACCTGATATTTATTTAACGCAGCAACTAAAGCTTGCTCGAATTCATCTTTTGAGGCACATTTTTTACGATCCACACACACAGCAGGAATACCAGCCTCACGCGCACGGTCCAAAGCTTTCGCTTCAGGTTTATCTGTGATGACAACACCGATTTTTGCTGTGATTTGGCCAGTTTTAATTGCATCCATAATAGATTGCAAATTACTGCCACGGCCGGAAGCCACTATGCCTAATACCCGTGTATTAGTCATTAAATACTCCACCTTTGATTACAACTTCTTGGCTTCCTGCTACGACTTTACCAATAATATAAGATTTTTCATTGCTCTCAGTTAAATGTGCTTGAATTTTATCTACTTCGTCAGCAGGAACAACAAGCACCATACCGATACCCATATTGAAGGTACGATACATTTCCGGCCAAGCAACGTTACCCCACTCTTTTAATAAGTTGAAAATTGCTGGTCTTTCCCAAGCAGCCGAATCCACTTCTACACCAAAGTTTTCTGGTAAAACACGCGGAATATTGTCATAGAATCCGCCACCAGTGATATGAACCATACCATTGATTTTGAAGTTTTCTGTTAATGGCATACAAACTTTAGGATAAAGACGAGTTGGTGTCAATAATTCATCACCAATTGTTTTACCTAGTTCTTCGATATATTCATCGCCTTTGAAGCCTTTAACATCAAAACAGATTTTACGAACCAAAGAATACCCATTGGAATGTACTCCACTCGAAGGTAAACCAATCAAAACATCACCAGCTTTGATATTCTCACCTGTGATGATATTTGCTTTATCTACGATACCAACCGCAAAACCGGCAATATCGTATTCGCCATCTGGATAAAAGCCTGCCATTTCAGCAGTTTCTCCGCCGATTAAAGCACAACCAGATTCTTTACAAGCTCCAGCAACACCTTTAACGATTGCTGCTACTTTTTCTGGTTCTAATTTGCCTACTGCTAAGTAGTCTAAGAAATACAAAGGTTCTGCCCCTTGTACCAATATATCATTGACACACATTGCAACCGCATCTTGTCCGATTGTATCATGTTTATCAAGCATAAATGCTAAACGAAGTTTGGTACCAACACCATCTGTACCAGATACCAATACTGGTTCTTTATATTTGCCGCTGTTGAGGGCAAATAAGCCACCAAATCCACCAAGATCGCCTAATACTTCTGGACGATATGTGGATTTTACACTTTCTTTGATTAGTTGAACAGAATAGTTACCAGCGTCAATATCAACACCCGCATCACGGTAAGTAAGTTGTTGAGATTTATTTTCTGTAGTCATCAAAATCCTCCATTTTAGCAACTTTTGTAATAACTACATTATCCATAACAAATTCTGTTATGGATAATGTAGTGAATTATAAATTTCGTTTATTTTTTCGCCATTCTTTGTTCGAATATATATTTATCGGCACAATCGCCCATTTCAACTGGCATATCACCAGGATACGAACTGTTGAAGCAAGCATAACACATATCTTCACAATTTACTTTTGATACACATTTCTTTAATCCCTCAATAGACAAGAAATGCAGAGAATCTGCACCAATATATTCGCAAATTTCTTCTACTGTTTTAGAAGCTGCAATCAGTTCCTTACGAGCAGAAGTATCAATGCCGTAGAAGCAAGGATAGCCAATTGGTGGAGAACTAATACACATATGAACAGCAGTTGCACCAGCCGCTTTTAACATATGAACAATTTTACCGCTTGTCGTACCACGTACGATAGAATCATCAACCAAAATCACTGATTTACCATTGACTACGGATTTAATTGCATTTAATTTTAAGCGAACACTTGTGTCGCGTTTTTTTTGCGTTGGCTGGATAAAAGTCCGGCCAATATAACGATTTTTGATCAAACCTTCTTTGAACGGAATACCCGCTTCGTAAGCAAAACCAGTCGCTGCCGTTGTCCCAGAGTCAGGTACAGAAATAACGATATCTGCTTTGAAACCGCTTTCTCTTGCAAGCACTCTGCCCATTGCAAAACGAGCATCATGAACACTTTGTCCATCAATCACACTGTCTGGACGAGCAAAATAAATATATTCAAAAATGCAAGAAGCACGGTTCGTGACTTCGGCAAATCTGTAAGATTTCATGCCATTATCGTCAATAACAACCAGTTCCCCTGGCTCAATATCACGAATAAATTCAGCACCTACAGTATCAAGAGCACAAGATTCTGAGGAAAGCACCCAAGTGTTACCCATTTTCCCTACACAAAGCGGTCTGAAGCCTTGTGGATCACGAGCACCAATGAGTTTGTCTTCGGTCATAATCGTTAGGCAATATGCACCTTTAATCTTAACTAAACTTTCCATGATCTTTTCTTCAACAGTAGCTTTTCGTGATCTTGCAATCAAATTCACGAAGACTTCACTATCCATAGAAGTTTGGAAAACAGTACCCTGTTCCTCTAAACCACATCTAATTTCAGTTGCATTTGTAAGATTACCATTATGTGCCAAACTAATTTTCCCACCTGAATAATTGACCATTAATGGTTGCGTATTGGCTAATAAGCTAGAACCCGTTGTAGAATATCTAACATGACCAATTGCGATATATTGATTTTCCATGTTTGGAAGCTGGTGACGAAATACTTCATTTACAAGTCCCATGCCACGTGTTACATCCATCCAAGAACCATCAGTGATTGCAATACCAGCACTTTCTTGGCCTCTATGTTGCAAAGCATATAACCCTAAATACGTATTCATCGCAACATCTTCTTCGCGAGAATAAATCCCAAAGACACCGCATTCCTCTTTCAACTTATCTTGTTCTAAGTCTATCATCTAACCTCTCCTGTTAATCTGTGTAATACTTCTTTGTAGGCATCTTCAACATTGCCCAAATCACGACGGAATCTATCTTTATCTAATTTCTCATGCGTTACACTATCCCAGAAACGACAATTATCAGGAGAAATTTCATCACCAAGAATTAATTTACCTTTGTGCATACCAAATTCAAGTTTGAAATCAATTAACTCAATATTTTTTGTTGCAAGATATTTGCTTAAGATTTCATTTACTTTAAGACCAATTGCTTCCACTTGATCGATTTGGTCTTGCGTTGCAAGGCCCAATGCTTTGATATGGAAATGATTGATCATTGGATCATTAAGTTCATCTTTTTTATAATAAAGTTCTACGATAGGCATTGCCATTTTCGTGCCTTCTTCTAAACCAAGGCGTGTTGCTAAGCTGCCAGCAGCGATATTTCTCATTACAACTTCTAAAGGAATGATATCTAATGTTTTTACTAACATTTCACGGTCGCTAGGCATGCTAATATAATGATTTTCAACACCGTTTTCTGTTAACAAATTAAAGAAAAATGCGGAAATTTTATTATTCATAATACCTTTTTCAAGAATCGTACCTTTTTTAGCCCCATTGCCAGCTGTTGCATCGTCCTTATAATACACCAACAATTCATCTGGGTTTTCAGTTGCATACATTTGTTTCGCTTTACCTTCATATAATGGTTTCTTTTCCATGGGTGATAGCCTCCAATTTTTTAATTAAATTTGTTATAAAAATATTAATAAACTACCTACAGTTGAGCAGCTACCTTTGCTGCTTTTTGTTCCACTTCTTCCGCCATTTGTTTGCGGTGCGCTATTAACTTAGCTTGAAGTTCAGGATTATTGACAGCTAGTATTTGCGTTGCAAAAATTGCTGCATTTTTAGCACCATTTACTGCCATAGAGGCAACAGGAATACCAGATGGCATTTGCACTGTACTTAAAAGTGCATCCATACCATTTAATGATGTAGCATTAATCGGTACACCAATGACAGGCAACGTCGTTAAACTTGCGATAACGCCCCCTAAATGAGCTGCTGCACCTGCCGCTGAAATAAAAACGCCAATACCGCGTTCACTAGCAGAAGTCACATAGTCGTGTACTTTTGCTGGCGTACGATGCGCTGAAGCGACTACAACTTCACATTCTAGGCCAAATTCTTTCAAAAGTTCTGCCGCTGGCTTTAAAATTGGCCAGTCAGAATCACTTCCCATAATAATAGCTACTTTCATTAGTCAATCATCTCCCCTAACTTACAAGAAATATATATTTCACCTGATAAAAATCAGACAAAGAAACGAATTGAACCTATGTAAATGACGAATAAAATTTTGGTCTAAAATTCCATTTGATTCTGATAACTCATTCGACTCCGGCGTAATGCCGGAGTCGATATGATACATACAGTTTCAAAACAGTCAAAATTTTATGAAAGACAATTTTTACAGTCGAAATAAAAATTAGCCAATAAACATGTTGTGTTTACGGCACTGTTTTTATTCGGCTGCAATCAATTGTTAATTTTGATCTTATAAATATCTACTATTTATCTTTTCAAACTATACAAAATTTATTCACTTCATTCATTAATAATAGCAGACTTTTTTAAAGTATGTCAACGAAATTTGTATTATTTTGTTTACAAGTGTAACATAATAATTAATTGTAATAATAAAATATCACCTAATTATCTTTACGTCTTCTAAATAAAAACATTAAAATTGTAATAAATCCCATTAAACCAGCACCGACAAGCCATTAAATTAATTTTTAAGATACTCAATAAAAAAGTGTTTACCCCAAAACATTGAGATAAGCACTTTTAACATTTTCTTATCATTGACTATTCACTTTATAAGTTGCAACAAGATAAAGGAATACCAAAGATAAAATTACTTTTAATAGTTCCATGTCAATAACCCCTTCTAAAATATTACGATAGAATCATACTATACTAACTCCGTGACAGCTACATGACAATTGAAAAAGGCACAACCAATATACTGAAAGAAATGTTCATGCAAAAACAAATTGCAAGTGAGTACACATGCTGATTTTATTGATGTACAAGAGTTTTATAATTTTTTAGCAAAAAATAAAAACCTTTAATTTAGATTTTGATGTCATGCTCGAAGCCAAATAAAAAGATAAAGCAATGTTTCAATTAATTGATAACTTAAAAAATCGTTTTAAAATCAATATGATTGACGATACTACGATTGAACTATAAAACATTTACTACGTTATACTAATTGTTTCTCATTTAACATCTCTCAAAAGGAGGAAAAAATCAATTTGAAAACGGACAATGAAATGATAAAAAATATGATAAAAATCTTAAGAAAGATGATGGAAAAAGACCAAAAATCTCAACTCATAAAAAGAGCCGCCCATTCTAAAAGTTTAGGATTGCTGAAAGCCTATTTCACTATACGTCCTGATCTTCCTGACAACCTTAGAATCGGATTATTTAAAATTTCTAAAACTTATCCCGCATTCATACGCTTTTCAAATTCAAACCCTAAATTTTCCAGCGATACATTCAAAGATTTCCGTGGTTTTGCCATCAAACTCATCAACGATCAAAATAGCCATTTTCCCCAAGACTTCATATTAACAAGTACACCCAAAGTTCCCCTAGGAACGCTAGTAGAATTTTATGAAACAATTTATTATGGATTAAAAAATCCTATCTTTCTATTATTAAAAATTATTTTTCAAGGAAAGCTAAATAAATTCATCAAGATTTATAAACTGATGAACCATGACACAAGTCCGCTCGATATCAGGTATTGGAGTGTGACACCTTATATGTTTGGAAATGACATTGTCAAATATGTCATAATCCCAAGCTCAATTTATACAAGTAAACTTCCAAAAACATTAACCCCATCTTATTTAACCGAAAATATGCAAAAACATTTATTGACGCAGGAAGCAAACTTTGATTTTTTCATTCAAATTCGAAAGGATGAAAATAAAATGCCAATTGACGATGTAAGTGTGGAGTGGCTGGAAAAAGACTCTCCCTTTTTAAAAGTAGCTGAAATTAATATTCCTCCACAAACTTTTCAAACACACCAACGTTTTCATCTTGCTGAAACTCTCTCTTTTTCGCCATCAAACAGTTTATATGAACACCGTGCCATTGGAAGCATCAACGAAGCTAGAATCATCATTTATAAAGCGCTCTCTGCTTTTAGGCAGCAACGTAATCAATTCCAACTATATAAGATCACTGAAGCTGATTTTCATTCGATTCCATAAAAAATCCCGGCAACCTTATAATCAGTTACCGGGATTTTTATCGTTTAAGATACTTTGCACAAATACCAGTTTGCTTTTATGTATCTTATCTTATTTTATTAAGAATATTTACCAATTCATCGGCACTAGGTTCATCCGCATTAGGTGCAAGAATATCCTGTCCACCCATTTTTACGACGCCGCCTTCAGCATATGCTTGCGGAATTGTCGCGTTGTTATGATAAACCGCCGCTAAATTACCAGCAACTAAATAACTTCTTTCCATCCCACTCATGGAATCCGTAGTTGTAGTCTTAAGAAGTGTATTATTTTTTACTTTAATCGTTCCATCATCTACAGAAACATTATTGTTACTGTAGATAAATAATTTTTTTGCATAATTATCACGACGCGCTTGATTGGTCGGATGATCGGATGGTGAGAATATTTCACCAACAAAATTACTTGAAGATGCCCCCATCTTTTCAATTACTCTTTGCCAAGTAGCGGCTCCAGCACCAGGATTATATCCGGCTCCAATAGTATAATCAAAGGCTAAATTGTCTGCTTCCCATTCTTGCGGTTTAGTAATACCATTTGCCGTAGCATAGTTACCGATCACATCCGTCATCATTTGTGAAGCACCATCTTCATTTTGGGCATTATAAATTTTGGTTAATAAATCTAATGAAACTGATTTTTGATAGCTTTTGATTGGATGTCCTTTTTGTCCATGTCCCATTTCATGACCAACAACAACAGCAATTTCATCCTCATTATTATTCAAAAGTGTAAATAAACCTGTATTGACACTAAGATTATGTCCAAGTGTACAAAAAGCATTAAAACTTGTTTGATTATTAACAAAATAATTATATGGTTTTTCTGTAATTGATGCATCTGTTTGCGTAATTGAGGAAGAAAGTCTAGTTACCACATTGCCTAATATTCCATTCAATATTGGGTCATCATTTACTCCTTCTTTTTTTTCAATTTGCGAAAAATATTCATTTCTTCCGTTATTGTCATAATGATTTAATTGCTTATTAAAATACTCATATTGAACAGCACTACCAACTAGAATGCCTGCTATATTATAAGCCTCTACTTTTGCTGGAAGCATTGTTCCTAATGTTAATACGAAATAACATGTCAAGACACTTACTCCCACAAGCATCTTTCTGCAAGAGAATTTTCTGTTCATCTATGATCTGCACTCCTTTGCATAACTATGATATAAAGCAATATCATAACTTAGTTTTAAATTTATTGGACACTATTATATTCTTAATAAGATTACAAAATCCTTCTCTTTTTGTAAACCTATTACCATATACCAAAAATTACAAATCAACAAATTACATATGTTGTAACTTTCCTAAATTCAAAATACTTACTTATACTCATATGATAGCAAAAGATGCACATGCTTTACTTAGTATTTTATTAACTCATATTTACTATTAAGGAAACCAATAGCTTTTTATCAACGAAAGAAAAACCACTCTGCAATTGCTAAGCGGTTTGTTGTTTACTATGCTCCATATGGTCATTATGATGATAATCTAACATTCTATTGACAATTTTGATATTATCTTTGCCATAAATAATCATAAATTTATTTTCACAACCTTGATGCTCCCAAGTTATTTCTAACCAATATTCCCCCTCAGCAATTTCACATGGCAACCATGCTTCCTTGCACATTTCTTCGACTTCTTCAATACAGTTAAAATCTTGCAACATAAAAATCCTCCTAAATCATTTGTTATTTTTAGAATATTACATTCAATTAGTATTATTTATTAAATTATTATATTAATTCATTGTCAAATTTGTCAAGAAACAATAATCCATGCTATCTCTAGAAAAAGAAAAAGCACCCATTACGGATGCTCAAGTCTCTGTTCTCCAAATAAAAGCTTCTCCACTTTCCATTTGACCTATATATTCAGCTGACTTTAACGAATATATCCCACTACCACTCGTATAAGCAATTGCTTTGCCACTCGTATCATACACATAACCACCACTAGTCCAAGCAACTTGCTTACCATTCGTACTAAAAACAGGTTGCATATCCTTCACCCCTGTTTATCTTATGTTGACATTTCCCAAAAGGGGTATAGTTCTCCTACCATTAAAAATATCAATTTTAAAATTATTGATTTTTATTGATATTTTTAAATTTATGGTTATAATAACGACATAAAAAGGTGCTACCGATAAGCGGTCAGTCCAAAAATAGCTAAGTAAAAGTTTACCGCCTTAGTTTGGACGCTGGGGCGGTTTACTTTTTTTGTAAAAAACCAACAACACATGTAATCAAAACATTAATATTTTTCATAAGGCAGGATTTCATCAAAATTTGTCAAATATATATTGTTAAATTACTAGCTTAGGAGGTTTATTTATGAATAATAACCTATTGAAAAAATTTTTTATTTTTGCCTTAATTTTTGCTTTACAAGCAGGCTTATCTATTGGCGTTAGTGAAGCATCCTCATCAAAAGCTAAAATAACCACTACTACCAAAGATTCTGACACTAAAACTACAACAAAGAAATATGTCAAAGGTAACACTAAAAAGACGGTAGTAACGACGGTAGTAACGACTACCGAAAGCACTTCTTGATTTGTTCATTTTATAGAAACGAAATGCCTGTAAACGCTGAATTATCAACGCTTACAGGCATTTATTATTTTATTCCCACTCAATCGTGGATGGTGGTTTTGATGTTACATCGTAAACGATACGATTTACACCTTTTACTTCGTTTACTATACGACGGGAAATCTTATCTAATACTTCATACGGGATATGTGCCCAATCGGAAGTCATGCCGTCGGAGCTGGTTACTGCGCGGAGGGCTACAGTGTGGCAGTAGGTTCTTTCGTCACCCATTACGCCAACGGATTGGATATTAGGTAAGCAGGCAAAGTATTGCCAGATCTTGCCCTCTAGGTCAGCTTTGGCAATTTCATCTCTAAAGATCGCATCGGCTTCACGAGTAATCAATAATTTTTCTTCAGTGATTTCACCAAGTACACGAATCGCAAGACCTGGACCTGGGAAAGGTTGACGCCATACTAAATGATGAGGAATACCGAGTTCTTCACCAACAGCACGTACTTCATCTTTAAATAATTCGCGTAGTGGTTCGATTAATGTAAGGTTCATGTCTTCTGGCAATCCACCTACATTATGATGACTCTTAATTGTTGCAGAAGTTTTCGTACCACTTTCGACAACGTCAGGATAAATCGTTCCTTGTACCAAGAAATCGATTTCGCCTAATTTATTGGATTCTTCTTCAAACACGCGAATGAATTCTTCGCCGATAATTTTACGTTTTCTTTCTGGATCAGAAACACCAGCAAGTTTACCGAGGAAACGATCTTCTGCATTGACGCGAATTAAATTCATATCGAATTGCTTTCTGAAGATCTCTTCTACTTGATCGCCTTCATCTTTTCTAAGTAAGCCATGATCTACAAATACGCAGGTTAATTGTTTACCTACAGCTTTATGTACAAGTACAGCTGCAACGGAGGAATCAACCCCACCAGACAACGCACAAAGCACTTTTCTATCGCCAACGAATGCTTTAATCTCAGCAATTTTCGTTTGGGCAAACGATGCCATATTCCAATCGCCATGTACTTCACAAATTTTAAACAAGAAATTTGCTAGCATTGTCTTACCAAAAGGAGTATGTTCTACTTCTGGATGGAACTGTACACCATACAATTTTTTATCTTCGTTTATCATCGCTGCAACTGGACATTCTTTTGTTGTGGAAACAACTTTAAAGCCT
>Ga0316613_10002153_pt1 | contig 12789 bp, 13 predicted proteins | sample OWC_soil_day10_C_2_FD_207647 | JGI IMG/M metagenome (GOLD analysis project Ga0316613, IMG submission 207647) | Wetland soil microbial communities from Old Woman Creek delta, Ohio, United States - OWC_soil_day10_CT_b | ecosystem: Environmental > Terrestrial > Soil > Wetlands | place: USA: Ohio...
TGCACCGACGCCGGCCTCCGAAGTCAGGTCGCACACCACGCCACGCGCGTCGATACCTTCGCGGCGCAACTCGGCAGCGCGTTCATGGATGCGATCGGTGGTGGAGGCGATGACCAGTCGCAGGCCGGCGCGACCGAGCGCGCGCGCAGTGGCGAACCCGATGCCAGTCGCGCTGCCAGCCCCGGTGACGACGGCGACCTGGCCGGCGCTCGGGCCGCTCACACGCGCGTCGTCCACCCGTAGGTGTCGGGCGCCTCGCCGGTCTGGATGGCGACCAGCGCCGCCCGCAGCCGCTGCGTGACGGGGCCGACGTCACCGCTGCCGACCCGATGCTCCTTCCCGTCGTGCACCAGCGTGCCGACACCGGCCAGGACCGCAGCCGTTCCCGACAGCGCCGCCTCGCCGGTCTTGACCCATTCGAGCATCTCGGCCACGTCGAACACACGCTCCTCGACCTTGAAACCCATGCCGCGGGCCATGGTGAGGAGCGAATCACGAGTGACGCCGTGGAGGAAGGTCGAGTCCAGGCTGCGCGTGAGGATGTGGCCCTCGCGGATCAGAAGGAAGTTGGCCGCGCCCGTCTCCTGCACCGAGCCGCCAGGGCAGAAGAGCACCTGATCAACCCTGTACTTGTCACGCGCGGCGAGCGTGGGACCCATGGCCGCCGCGTAGTTGCCGCCGGTCTTGACCATGCCCAGGTGTTCCGCCGTGCGGTGGCGCTTGTCCTCGACGTAGATGCGCAGCGGCTTCGCCCCGCCAGCGAAGTAATCCCACACCGGACTTGCGAGCACGACCAGCGTCGCCTCGCTCGACGGCTGCGAGGCCGCGCCGATGTTGGGCATCGTCCCGTACAGCAGCGGCCGCATGTAGAGCGCGCCCGGCGGCTCCGGCGCCTGCTCGCGCACGCGGTCGATCACCGCCAGGATCATCTTCGCGAGCTGCGCCGCATCGGGTTCCGGCAGCACCAGCAGGCGCGCGCTCTGGCGCATCCGATCGATGTGCTTGTCCATGCGGAAGACGTGGATGCTGCCGTCGGCCCAGCGGTACGCCTTGAAGCCCTCGAAGCAGCTGCTCGAGTAGTGCAGCACGTGCGCAGCCGGGTGGATCTCGATCGGGGCAGTCGGACGGATCGCGTGGGGCCCCCACTTTCCGTCGTGGTACGTGGCGATGGCCATCTGGTCGGCCAGCACCGTGCCAAAGGCGGGGCGTGGCTGTTTCGTCGTGCTCATGCGAAGGGAGTCCTGCAACTGTCGGTCGGATTCGAGGGTATGCATCAGTTTATCCTGCCATGAAGATCGTCGCCGGATGCTCCAGCATGTCCTTCAGCGCCTGGATCATCGCCGCCGCGTCGTAGCCGTCCACGAACCGGTGATCGAACGACGAGGACAGATTCATGATGCGGCGGACGGTGATGACTCCGTTCATCACCACCGGGCGATCCACCGCCTTGTTGACGCCGATGATCGCCATCTCCGGCGCGTTGATGATCGGCGTCGAAACGATGCCGCCCAGCTTGCCGAGGCTCGTGACCGTGATGGTCGAGCCCGTGAGGGCTTCCTTCCCGGCCTTGCCCGAACGCGCGGCCTCGGACACGCGCTTGATCTCGTCCGAAAGCTCCCAGAGGTTCAGCGCCTCGGCGTGGCGCACGACCGGCACCTTCAGACCGTCCGGTGTCTGGGTAGCAACGCCGGCGTGCAGGGCGCGATGACGGACGACCACGTTGCGTTCGGTATCGAACCACGCGTTGCACTGGGGGTAATCCTCGAGCACCCGCGCGAGCGCCGCGATCAGGAACGGCAGGTAGGTGAGGGATGAAGCGCCGGGCGGCAGCCGGCTGTTCAGGTGCTGGCGCAGCGATTCGAGTTCGCTGACGTCCACTTCCTCCACGTAGGCGAAGTGTGGGATGTTGCGCTTGGCATCCGTCATGCGGTTGGCGATGATGCGCCGCACGCCGATGACCTTGATCTCCTCGGTGCCGGTACGACGCGCAAGGCCCGTAGCGCCCGGCCGTTTCGCGGGCGCGGTTGCAGCAGCAGGCGCAGCCGCGCCGGTGAGCGCCGCATCGATGTCCTGCCGCGTGATCCGCCCACTGGGTCCCGACCCGGCCACCTGCGCGAGATCGAGCCCCGCTTCGCGCGCACGTCGGCGCGTCGCGGGCGATGCCATCACGCGGCCGTGCTTTCGCGCCTCGGCGGGAGCGGCAGGAGCGGTGACAGGCGGCGGAGGCGCCGCCTGTGCAATTGCCACAGCGGCGGGTGCCACCCGAGGCGCCGGCTCGGGCGCGAGATCGGCCTCCGCATCGGACTCCGTGTCGAAAACGATCAGTTCCGCGCCGACGCGCACCATGTCGCCCGGTGCACCCGTGATCGACACGACCCGGCCGGTGACCGGAGCCGGCACCTCGACGGCCGCCTTCTCGGTCATCACCTCGGCCATGACCTGGTCCTCGGTCACCAGGTCGCCGACCTTGACGTGCCAGGCGACGACCTCGGCCTCGACGGTACCCTCGCCGAGGTCGGGCATCTTGAAGACGTAGCGCGTCATGGCGTCTCCATCACGGCCTTGAGGCCCGCCGCCACGCGGGCGGGTCCCGGGAAGTATTCCCACTCGAACGCGTGCGGGTACGGGGTGTCCCATCCGGCGACGCGGTGTATGGGCGCTTCGAGGTTCCAGAAGCACTCCTCCTGGATGGTCGCCGACAACTCGGCGCCGAACCCGGAGAAGCGCGTGGCCTCGTGCGCGACCAGGCAGCGGCCGGTCTTCTTCACCGACGTGCAGATCGTGTCCACGTCGAGCGGCACCATCGAACGCACGTCGATGATTTCCGCGTCGAGCCCCAGGCTGCGCGCGGCCGCCTCGCACACGTAGATCATCGTGCCGTAGGTGACGATCGTCACCTGCGCGCCCTTGCGCACGATCTCGGCCTTGCCGACCGGCACTGTGTAATAGCCCTCCGGCACCTCGCCCTTCGGATGCGTGCTCCAAGGCACGGCGGGCTTGTTTGCATCGCCGTCGAACGGGCCGTTGTAGAGACGCTTCGGTTCGAAGAAGACCACCGGGTCGTCGTCCTCGATCGAGGCGATCAGCAGGCCTTTCGCGTCGTACGGATTCGACGGCATGACGACCTTGATGCCACAGACGTGCGTGAAGATGCCTTCCGGGCTCTGCGAATGCGTCTGGCCGCCGCGGATGCCCCCGCCGCAGGGCGTGCGGATGGTCACCGGTGCCCAGAACTCGCCCGCGCTGCGATAGCGCAGCCGCGCGAGCTCGCTGAAGATCTGGTCGCACGCGGGGTAGATGTAGTCGGCGAACTGCACCTCGGCCACAGGCCGCAGGCCGTTCACGCCCATGCCGATCGCCGCCCCGATGATGGCACCCTCGGCGATCGGCGTATCGAGCACGCGGTGCTCGCCGTACTTGCGCTGCAGGCCGTCGGTGACGCGGAACACACCACCGAAGAAGCCCACGTCCTCGCCCATCAGCACCACGTTCGGGTCCCGCCCGAGCATGATGTCCATGGCGGAGTTGAGCGCCTGGATCATGTTCATCTGCGGCATGGCTCAGCCTCCGAGCTCGGCGCGGAGCTGGTCGCGCTGCTTGCGCAGGTGCGCAGGCATTTCCTTGAACACGTCTTCGAACATCAGGTCACGGTTGAGCCGCGGGCCTTCGTTGAGCGCACCGTACTGCACCGCTTCCTTCCAGCTCTCGGTGACGTGCTGCTCGAGTTCCTTGACGAGCGCCGCATGCCGCTGCTCGGACCACTCACCCATCGCAATGAGGTGGCCCTTCAACCGCTCCACCGGATCCCCGAGCGGCCACTTCTCGTAGTCGTCCTTGGGGCGGTAGCGCGACGGATCGTCGCTGGTCGAATGCGCGGCCGCCCGGTAGGTGACGTGCTCGATGAGCGTCGGGCCCGCGCCGGTGCGAGCACGCTCCGCCGCCCATTGCGTCACGGCGTACACCGCGAGGAAGTCGTTGCCGTCCACGCGCACGCCCGCCATACCGTAGCCCGGTCCACGCGCGGCGAACGAGCGCTGCTCACCGCCCGCGAACCCCTGGAACGTCGAAATGGCCCACTGGTTGTTGACGATATTGAGGATCACCGGGGCCTGGTACACCGACGCAAACAGCATCGCGTGGTGGAAATCGGCCTCGGCGCTCGAGCCCTCGCCGATCCACGTCGCGGCGATGTCGTCCTCGCCCTTGATCGCCGCGGCCATCGCCCAGCCGACCGCCTGCGGGAACTGCGTCGTGAGGTTGCCCGAGATCGAGAAAATGCGGCCGGCGGCCCAGTGGTACATCACCGGTAGCTGGCGACCCTTGCACATGTCGCGCGTGTTCGAGAGCAGCTGGCACATGAGGTCCACCAGCGGCCGGCCGCGCACGATGTAGAGGCCCTGGTTGCGGTAGGATGGAAACAGCATGTCGCCGGGCCTGAGCGCCATGCACTGCGCGACCGAGACGGCCTCCTCACCCAGCGAGCGCATGTAGAACGAAATCTTGCCCGAGCGTTGCGCGCGCTGCATGCGATCGTCGTAGACGCGGGTCAGCAGCATGTGGCGGAGACCCACCTGCAGGTCCGGCGGATCGAGGTGCGGATGCCAGGGGCCCACGGCCTGGTGCCGGTCGTCGAGGACACGAACCAGGTCGACCGCGAGATTGCCGATGTCGCGCACGCGAGCGTTGGCATCGGGCCGCTCGACGGCCCCCGCCGGCGAGGTCTCGAGATAGCTGAAATCGGGGGCTTCACCCGGCCGGGAATGCGGCCGGGGCGTGTGCAGGCGTGATCGTCGAGGCATGACTCTCTCTGGCGTCTGGTGCCGCTCGGGGTTAACGAGGTAGATTACTCAGGAGTGGGAGGTTTGGTTAGCCGCGTTGCACTGCACTGCAACAATGCGGAATGCTGGTTTCACCAAGGCGGCGACAGTGGAAGAAAAGAACCGTCCGGCGCTGGATCGAGTGGATTACCGAATTCTCGACCTCGTCCAGCGCGAGGGTGCCCTGCCGGTGGCCGAGGTCGCGGCCCGCACTGGACTTTCGACCACCACCTGCTGGCGTCGGCTGCAGAACCTCGAGCAGTCCGGCGTCATCCGCGGCCGTGTCGCCGTCCTGGACCGGGCCGCGCTCGGCCTCGACGTGACGATCTTCGCCCACGTGAAGCTCTCGACACAGGGGCGAGACGCGATCGGCGCCTTTGCGGAAGCCATCCGCGAACGCCCCGAGGTGCTCGATTGCTACACCACGATGGGCGAATGGGATTTCATGCTCCGCATCGTCACCCGCGACATCAAGGCCTACGAGGCGTTCTACCTCGACCACCTGTCCAAGCTGCCGAACGTCCAGTCCATCAACTCGTCCGTCACGGTCACCGTCATCAAGGAAACGACCGTGCTGCCGCTCGCCTGACCGGGTCGCGGCTTGACGGTCGTCCTGCAACTGCTCTGGCTTGCGCTGCCGGTGATCGCGGCGGGCCTCGTGCACCTCGCCGTGCTGAAGCTCGACATGCTGCCGGCGCTGCGCAGGCTGCCGATCGACGGTGGCGCCACGTTCCGCGGGCGGCGCCTGTTCGGTGACAACAAGACCTGGCGCGGCGCAGTCGTCACGATCGGGACGACGACTGTCACGGCGTGGGCGCTCGCGCGGCTGCACGCGTGCTGCTGGCACCTGCCGACCCTGGTCCCGTTCGCCGAGACGCATCCCGTGGCCTGGGGACTGCTGCTCGGCACGGGCTACATCGTGGGCGAACTGCCCAACAGCTTCCTCAAGCGGCAGATCGGGATCAACCCCGGCGAGAGCGGCGCGGGCCTGGCCGGCCGTGCGTTCTGGGTGATCGACCAGGTCGACAGCCTCGTCGGCATGCTGCTCGCCGTGCTGCCGATCTGGCAGCCGCCCCTGGCGTTCGTGGTGCTGCTCTTTGGCATCATGCTGGTTGCGCACCCGGTCAGCGCGTGGATCATGATGTTGTTCGGCCTGAAGGATCGTATCGGATGAATCGCCGTGAAGCGTGCGCATTGATGGTGGGCGCCGCGCTCGCCGCCGTGCCCGGGGTGGGAACCACCGCAGGAGGGAAAACGATGCTCGCCCGTGCCGTACCGTCTTCGGGGGAGACCCTGCCCGTGGTCGGCATGGGCTCGTCCAATACCTTCGACGTCGGCACGGCCGCGGCGGAACGCGACCCGCTGCGCGAAGTGCTGCACGCACTGGTCGCTGCCGGCGGCCGCGTGATCGACACGTCCCCGATGTACGGACGCGCCGAGACCGTGCTCGGCGACCTGATCGCCGACGCCGGTCTTCGGCCGCAGCTCTGGCTCGCCACCAAGGTGTGGACCCGCGGACGCGAGGCCGGAGCTCAGCAGATCGCCGAATCGCTGCGCCGGCTGCGCGCCGAGAAACTCGACCTGCTGCAGATCCACAACCTGATCGACTGGCGCAGCCACGTGCCGACGATCCGCGCGCTGCAGGCATCCGGGAAGGTACGCTACGCCGGCATCACGCACTACCGGGCCGGCGCGCACGCCGAACTCGAGCAGGTCCTGCGTGCAGAGCGCTTCGATTGGGTGCAGGTCAATTACTCGCTCGCGGAGCGCGAGGCCGAAACCCGGTTGCTGCCCTTCTGCCGCGAGCATGGCGTCGCGGTCATGGTGAATCGCCCGTTTGCCGACGGCGGGATGTTCGACCGGGTGAAGGGCAAGCCCCTGCCGTCCTGGGCCGGGGAGGTCGGATGCGCGTCCTGGGGGCAGTTCTTCCTCAAGTTCGTGCTGTCGAACCCGGCGGTCACCTGCGTAATCCCTGCGACGGCCAAGGCGCGGCACATGCAGGACAACTGCGCGGGCGGACTCGCGCCCCTGCCGGACGAGAAGCAGCGGGCGCGGATGGCGGACTTTTGGGCGCGGCTCTGACGGAAAGAACGATCCGCAGGCGCATGTAGCCTGACACGCCCGTAAGACGCCGGATCATTGATCGCAACGCTTCGACCATACGCTCGGCTGTGCACCCACGGCCGCGGTGTTGCGTTCGCGATGCTGCTTGCGCCGTGCGAAGTCCGCCGCGAGGTGGACGCAGCTCGGGCGCGGTGGTGAGTGCATTCCGTCGCTGCAGATGCGCTCCGAACGCCCGCGGAGAGCGCCGAAACGCTAGCGGGTCACGCGACGCCACAACGCGCGCCCGACCAGCCGTGCCTTCGTGCCGAAATCGAACCGCTCGAGATTCGTCTTGACGATGCCTTCGGTGAAGCGCGTGTGCTTCGAATAATCGACGGCGACGTCCACGAGCACGGGCCGGCCGGTCCCCGCGGTCGCAAACGCCTCCTCGAGTCCGCGCTCGATGTCCGTGTCGCTCGCCATGTGCACGAATGCGGCACCGGTCGCCTGCGCGACCCCCGCGATCTCGAGCGGCCCGAGCACGGTGCAGGTCTTGCGGTTGTATGGGATCTCCTGCGCCTGCGCGATCTGCGCCAGTTCCCCGTCGTCGAACACGAACACGATCACGCCGAGCCGCAACGCCGCAGCGGTCGCAAGCTCGAGACCCGACATGCGGAACGCGCCATCGCCGACGATGCCCACGACCTGGGCCTCCGGCCGGGCGAGCTTGGCGCCCACCGTTGCCGGCACGCAGTAACCCATGCAATTGAAGTCCGTCGGCGAGATCAGGCCCCGCGGGTGGTGGATCGGCAGCAGTTCGGCCGCGAGGAACGTGTGGTTGCCGTCGTCCAGGACCACCGTCGCGTCGTCGGCGAGGCGTCGTCGCAAGGCGCCGAAGAATCGCGCCGGGTTCACGCGTCCTTTGGAATCGTGCGCAAGCCACTCGTCGCGATAACCCGCCTTGTCCGACGCGATGCGCGCCGCCACGGCCGCGCGGCGCGGCGCGCCCTCCGCCGGCACGGGCAGCGCCGCGATCAACTTTCGCAGGACGGAGCCCGAGTCTCCCTCCAGCGCGACGCGCGCCGGGTAGTTCGCGCTGAACACCGCCGGATTGATGTCAACGTGGATCAGGTTGGCCGGGGGCTCGTACCCGTAGCTTCCCGTGGCAATCTCGCCGAAGCGGGCGCCGACGGCGAGCATGCAGTCGCAGTCCTTGAACGCATTCTCCGCGGCCGGCACCGCGGCGCGGCCGAGACAGAACCCCGCGTGCAGCGGGTGGTTCGCTGGGAACGCACTCAAGCCTTGCAGCGTGGTCGTGACCGGGGCGCCGAGGCGCTCCGCGAGCTCGGCCACCTCGCGGCTCGCATCGACCGCCCCCCAGCCGACGAAGATTCCAGGCGATTTCGCCGCTGCGAGCAGGCGCGCAGCCTCCTCTACCGCCGCGGCCGTGCAACGTGCTTCCGCCACGACGCGTCCCGGATACGCCGGGACCGAGCCGGCATCGCCCGTCATGAGTTGCAGGTTCACCGGAATCTCGACGAACACCGGACCCGGCTCACCGCTGGTCGCGACCCGCACGGCCTCGTAGATCGTCGGAATGACGTCCGAATGGCGCTCGACCAGCCACGTGCCCTTGGTGATCGGCTTCAGGAGTGCGTGCTGGTCCATTTCGTGCAGCTGGTAACGGCGGCCGGTGTCGCGGCGGATGCCGCCGGCGATCACCAGCATCGGGATGCCATCGAGGAAGGCCTCACCGATGCCGCTGGCCGCGTGCGTGACGCCGGCGGCGGGCACGATGACGAGCGTGCCGAGGCTCGTGCCGGAGCGGCTGACTGCGTCCGCCATGAACGCCCCGCCGCCCTCGTCCGTGACCAGCACCGGCGTGATGCTCGGGGACTTGTCGAGCTCGTCGTAGATCTCGGTGTTGTGCACGCCCGGGATGCCGAAGGTGTAACGCACGCCGACGTTTTCCAGGGCTTCTCGCAGCAGGGACGCGGCCGTTCGGCTCATGATCGCTGGACTCCGGTGACACGCAGGCTCGACTCACGCATTCTAGGGACCGGGGCCCGGTTTGGCGAAACGCTCCAGCGGAACCGTCGCATGCAGATCCTGCTGTTCACCCTCCTCGCCGTCGCGCTTTACCTGGTGGCGGACCGCCTGCTGGTCGCGCTCGAGGTGCGGGCCGGGCGCCGCTTCGAGAACCGCAGTCTCATCTTCTTCGCCATCCTGCTGGTGCTGGCGATCGTAACGTTTTCAGCGGTGCAGCGCTTTGCGACGGGCTCCTGACTCCGGATTCTTTTTGCAGTGCAATTGATCTGGATCAAGGTGGCCTGTTCGTCCGAATCGTATTAACCTCCGTGCGACGTTGGTGCAGGAGGGGCTCCGTGTGCTCCTCCCGCGTGACAAGAATCGCACCACGACAGGGGGTTACAGATGACCGGATCCGATCCGCAGCGTCCCGGCGACGAGCCCGAACGCGAACGCACGCCCTTTTTCCAGCGGTTGCTCGACAACCCGTTCCTGCTGCTGTTCCTCGGCGTGACCATGCCGACGGTCCTCTACCTCATCTGGGGAATCATGGAAATCATCCAGATCCCCATCGCAGCGCCCTGAGGGAGCAATCATGGCCATCACACCGCCGAGCGAACGCATCTGGTGGAACGAACCCGTCCACAAGGTCGAAATCATCTGGATCGTGATCGCCTTTCTGTGGGGCATCACGATGTTCTTCATGATGATCTGGTGGCACGGGACGGGGCAGCAGAACCTGTCCAACGAGGCCTACCGGGTCCAGCCCTTCCAGTACGCGGAAAAGGTCGACGCCATGATCGCCGCGCACACGGTGCGGCAGGAAGGCGCGTTTCCGGTGGTGAAGCCACCGCCGGGCAGCGACGTGTACCTGATGGCGCGCGTCTACATGTGGTGGCCGATGCTCGAGCTGGAGAAGGGCCAGTCCTACCGGCTGCACCTCTCGTCCATCGACCTGCAGCACGGGTTCTCCCTGCAGCCGCTCAACATCAACATGCAGGTCCACCCGGGCTACGACATGGTGGTGAACATCACCCCGACGACCAGTGGCGAGTTCGGCATCGTCTGCAACGAGTACTGCGGCCTCGGCCACCACACGATGACCGGCCGCATCTACGTGGTCGACCGGACCTGAGGGCGGAGCATGAACACCAAGAGCGGTTTCCGCACCTGCCCGACCACCGGCCTCAAGGTGCACAGCGCGGCCGAGAATCTCATCAAGGCCAACGCCGTCGTCGCGGTCGTATTCCTCCTGATCGGCGGCCTGTTCGGCCTGTCGGTCGCGCTCACGCGCTGGCCGGCCGTGCACATCCTGCCGGCCGAGTGGTTCTACCTCGCGCTGACGGCACATGGTCTCGACGTGCTGCTCGTCTGGATCATCTTCTTCGAGATGGCGATCCTCTATTTCGCCTCCGCGGTGCTGCTCAACTCCCGGCTGGCGGCCCCTCGCTGGGCTTGGGCCCAGTTCGTCCTGATGCTGTCCGGGGCCTTGATCACCAACGTCGCCGTGCTGCAGGGCAACTCGTCGGTGATGTTCACGTCGTACGTGCCGCTGCAGGCCTCGCCGTGGTTCTACCTCGGCCTGATCCTGTTTGCAGTGGGCGCCCTGATCGGCTGTGCCGTGTTCTTCGGCACGCTCGTGGTTGCGAAGGACGAGAAGACCTACCAGGGATCGGTCCCGCTCGTGACGTTCGGCGCCATCACGGCGGCGATCATCGCCGTGTTCACCCTGGCCTCGGGCGCGATCATCCTCATACCGACCTACCTGTGGTCGCTGGGGTTGATCAGCAACATCGATCCCCTGATGTACAAGCTGGTCTGGTGGGGCATGGGGCATTCCTCGCAGCAGATCAACGTCTCGGCGCACGTCGCCGTGTGGTATGCGATCGGCGCGATGGTGCTGGGTGCGAAGCCGATTTCCGAGAAGGTCAGCCGCACCGCCTTCCTGCTGTACATCCTCTTCCTGCAGCTCGCGAGCGCGCACCACCTGCTGGTCGAGCCGGGCGTGAGCTCGAGCTGGAAGATCTTCAACACCAGCTACGCGATGTACCTCGCCGTGCTCGGCAGCATGATCCACGGCCTGACGGTTCCCGGATCGATCGAGGCCGCGCAGCGCGCCAAGGGCTTCAACAAGGGCATGTTCGAGTGGCTGCGCAAGGCGCCGTGGGGCAACCCGGCGTTCGCGGGCATGTTCCTGTCGCTGGTGATGTTCGGTTTCCTCGGCGGCATCTCGGGCGTCGTCATGGGCACCGAGCAGATCAACCTGATCATGCACAACACCCTGTACGTGCCGGGGCACTTCCACGCGACCGTGGTTGCGGGCACGACGCTCGCCTTCATGGCGATCACCTACCTGGTGATCCCGCTCATCTTCCGCCGCCACGTCATGTTCCCGACGATCGCCAGGATCCAGCCGTACGTCTTCGGGCTCGGCGTGGCCGGGATATCGCTCTTCATGATGGGTGCGGGCACCCTCGGCGTGCCGCGGCGGCACTGGGACATCACCTTCGCGGACGCCCTCACGTCGTTCGAATTCTCGAACGCGGCGTTCCTGATGCTGGCGCTGAACGGCATCTTCGCCTGCATGGCGGCGCTCGGCGGCGCCATGTACATCCTGGTCACCGTGAGTTCGGTGTTCTTCGGACGCCGCATCGGCGACACGGAGAAGGTGCAGCTCGGGCCCGCGACCGGCACGCAGGCCGCGGCGGCGGTGGCGAGCTACGGCAGCGCGGGGACGCTGAAGATCCCGGGCACCGTGACCCTGGTGGGCGTCTTCTTCGTCTCGTTCGTGCTGTACTACTTCGTGAACTGGAAGTACCTTGCGGAACTCTGGCCGCTGAAGTGACGCCGTGAGAACCGTCTGGCGCAGCACCTTCGAGATCTTCAAGCCACGGATCGGCTTCGAGATCATGCTGGCCGGGATTGCCGGGGTGGCCATGGCCGGCGGCAGCGGACTCGCGTGGTGGCAGTTGCTCGCGCTCGCGGCTGCGATCTTCGTCGCCGCGGGGGCGGCCGGCGCACTCAATCACCTCGCCGAACGCGACCTCGACGCGCGTATGTCGCGGACGCGGTCGCGCCCGTTCGTCACCGGGACGCTCGGCGGCGGGGCACGCTGGTACGTGCTCGTGGCGGGCCTGCTGGTGATCGCGGTCACCACGGCCGGCTGGGCGACGAACTGGCTTGCGGCCGCGTACGTGTTCCTCGGCGCATTCACCTACGGCGTGGTCTACACGCTGTGGCTCAAGCGGCGCACCTGGGTCAACATCGTGATCGGCGGGCTCGCCGGCAGCTTCGCGGTGCTGGCCGGCGCTGCCGCCATCGATCCGATGCCGGGGCCCGCCGCGTGGACCTTCGCGGTCGTGCTGTTCCTGTGGACGCCGCCGCACTTCTGGAGCCTGTCGATGTACTACCGGCAGGACTACGCGGACGCCGGCGTCCCGATGCTGCCGGTGGTGTTCGGCGACCGGATCGCGGCCAGGGCGATCCTCGGCCACACGATCCCACTCGCACTCCTGTCGCTGCTGCCCCTCGCCTGGGGTGCAGGCTGGCTCTACGGCGCGTGCGCCGTGGCCGGCGGCAGCTACTTCATCTACCGCGCGTACCTGCTGTCCCGCAGCCCGACGCCGAGCAATGCCATCCGCAGCTTCCTCGCGTCGCTGCTGCAGCTCGGCCTGCTGCTGGCGGGCGCCATCATCGAAGGCGCCGTGCAGGGCAGCCTGGTCCACCTCTGAATCATGCGCGTCGCGGCCCACACCGGTCGCGCGCGTGCGGCCGGACTGATATTCCTTTTGGCGGCCCTGCCCGGCCTCGCCGTCGCGACCGGGCGGCTCGACGACGCCGAGGCGCTGCGTCTCAGCCAGGCCGCCATCGGGCGGGAGCTCGCCGGCTACGAATTCACCGC
>Ga0316613_10002155_pt1 | contig 12784 bp, 9 predicted proteins | sample OWC_soil_day10_C_2_FD_207647 | JGI IMG/M metagenome (GOLD analysis project Ga0316613, IMG submission 207647) | Wetland soil microbial communities from Old Woman Creek delta, Ohio, United States - OWC_soil_day10_CT_b | ecosystem: Environmental > Terrestrial > Soil > Wetlands | place: USA: Ohio...
GGTGACCGATATTGCCGACGCCATGCTGCTCGGCCGGCTGTTCAGTCGTCTGTTCGACCTCGGCCTGACGCTCGTTGCCACCTCCAACGTCGCTCCCGATCGCCTCTACTGGAATGGTCTCAACCGCCAGAGCTTTCTGCCTTTTGTCGATCTCCTGAAAGAGCGCTGCGACGTCGTCCATCTCAAGGATGGCATCGACCATCGGCTCGAGGGACTGTCGGCGGCCGATGTCTATCTTTCGCCGCTCGACCGCGCCACCGAAGTGGCCGCCGAACGTCTTTGGGCCACCCTTTCAGCGGGTGGCGAAGAGGCGCATGACCTCCGCGTCAAGGGCCGGCTGGTTCACGTGCCGCGCGCCGCTGGCCGGCGCGCCCGCTTCACCTTTGAAGACCTCTGCGATCAGCCGCTTGGCGCGACCGACTATCGGGCGCTCGCCCGCCATTTCGATCTGCTGATGGTGACCGGCGTGCCGCGCCTCGCTGCCGGCGAGCGCAATCGGGCGAAACGCTTTATCACGCTGGTCGACGTGCTCTACGACGCCGGCCGGGCGCTGGTGTTGACGGCCGACGGCGAGCCGGCGGATCTTTATCGCGCCACGGACGGAAACGAGGCCTTCGAGTTCGCCCGCACAGCGTCCCGCCTCGTCGAGATGCGAACGGAGGCCTGGCTGCACCGGGCGGCGGCCGAGCCATCTAGATCAGCAACTTATGGCCGCATGACGCGGACGTCACCTATTCCATGAAGAAGTGGACTGCCAAAGGGATAGCGTCTTCGTGAAAAGTTGACTTTTCCCTATAGTCTCCCTTGCACGTGACTTGCGATCATTGTAATTCGATGCCGATCGATTTCGATCTAACAACTAACCTTTACGTAAAGGGAAGGTAAAAAATAATGGCGCGGAAAAAGATCGCTCTCGTTGGTGCTGGCCAGATCGGCGGCACGCTGGCCCTGCTGGCTGCTCAGAAGGAACTCGGCGACGTCGTCCTGTTCGACATCATGGATGGCGTGCCCCAGGGCAAGGCTCTGGATCTCGCGGAAACCGCTCCGGTCGAAGGCTTCAACGCCAAGCTTTCCGGCACCAACAGCTATGAGGCGCTCGAAGGCGCCGACGTCGTGATCGTCACCGCTGGCGTGCCGCGCAAGCCCGGCATGAGCCGCGACGACCTCATCGGCATCAACCTCAAGGTCATGGAACAGGTCGGCGCCGGCATCGCCAAGTATGCTCCCAAGGCCTTCGTGATCTGCATCACCAACCCGCTCGATGCCATGGTATGGGCGCTGCAGAAGTTCTCGGGTCTGCCGGCCCACATGGTTGTCGGCATGGCCGGTGTGCTCGACTCGGCCCGCTTCCGCTATTTCCTGTCCGACGAATTCGGCGTCTCGGTCGAAGATGTCCATGCCATGACCCTCGGCGGCCACGGTGACGACATGGTGCCGCTCATCCGCTATTCGACGGTCGGCGGCGTGCCGCTGCCCGAACTGGTCAAGATGGGCTGGACCACCCAGGAGAAGCTCGACGCCATCGTCGATCGTACCCGCAAGGGTGGCGGCGAGATCGTTGCCCTCCTGAAGACCGGCTCGGCCTTCTACGCCCCGGCCGCCTCGGCCATCGCCATGGCTGAATCCTACCTCAAGGACAAGAAGCGCATCCTGCCGGTGGCCTCCTACCTCAAGGGCGAGTACGGCGTTACCGACACCTATGTCGGCGTGCCCGCCATGATCGGTGCCGGTGGCGTCGAGAAGATCGTCGATCTCGAGCTGTCGGCTGACGAGAAGGCCGGCTTCGAGAAGTCGGTTGCCTCGGTCAAGGGTCTGATCGAAGCCTGCAAGACCATCGCTCCGGCGCTGGCCTGATCACTGACACCATTGGCCGGGCGCCTCCGGGCGACCCGGCCTTTTCGTCTCCATCGCATCCATCCGCATTTTCCCTCAGTCCGTCTCTTTTCCACTTCCAAGCCAAGGACGTCCGGATGAACATCCACGAATACCAGGCAAAGGCCCTGCTCAAGGGGTTCGGCGCGCCTGTCGCCGCTGGTGTACCCGTCTTTTCCGCCGATGAGGCGGAGGCGGCTGCCCGATCCCTACCTGGCCCGCTTTGGGTCGTGAAAAGCCAGATCCATGCTGGCGGCCGTGGCAAGGGTCGGTTCAAGGAGGCTTCCGCCGGTGACAAGGGCGGCGTTCGCCTCGCCCGCTCGGTGGACGAGGTTGTGAAGTTTGCGCGTGAGATGCTGGGCTCGACGCTCGTCACCAAGCAGACCGGCCCGGCCGGCAAGCAGGTGAATCGTCTCTACGTCGAAGACGGCGCCGACATTGCCCGCGAGCTCTACTGTTCGCTGCTCGTCGACCGGTCGGTCGGTCGCGTCGCCTTCGTCGTTTCGACCGAAGGTGGCATGGACATCGAGACCGTCGCCCACGATACGCCGGACAAGATCGTCACCGTCGCCATCGATCCGGAGGCTGGCGTCACCACCGCCGACGTCGCGGCCATCGATGCCGCCCTGAAGCTCGACGGCGCCGCGGCACAGGACGCCCAGGCATTGTTCCCGCTCCTCTATCGGTCCTTCCTTGAAAAGGACATGAGCCTGCTCGAGGTCAACCCGCTGATCGTCCTGAAGGATGGCCACTTGCGCGTTCTTGACGCCAAGATGTCCTTCGACGGCAACGCTCTGTTCCGCCATCCGGACGTCGAGGCGCTGCGCGACCTCAGCGAGGAAGACGAGAAGGAGATCGAGGCGCATCGGCACGACCTTGCCTATGTGGCGCTGTCCGGCAACATCGGTTGCATGGTCAACGGCGCGGGCCTGGCCATGGCGACCATGGACATCATCAAGCTCTACGGCGCCGAGCCGGCCAACTTCCTTGACGTCGGCGGCGGCGCGTCCCGCGAGAAGGTGACGGCGGCCTTCAAGATCATCACCGCCGATCCTGCCGTGAAAGGCATCCTGATCAACATCTTCGGCGGTATCATGAAATGCGACGTCATCGCCGAAGGCGTCATCGCCGCCGTGCGTGAGGTCGGCCTCAAGGTGCCGCTGGTCGTTCGTCTCGAGGGGACCAACGTTGCTCTCGGCAAGAAGATCATTGCCAACAGCGGCCTCGACGTCATCGCCGCCGATGATCTTGACGATGCCGCCCGCAAGATCGTCGCCGCCGTGAAGGGAGTCTGACGCGATGTCCATCCTCGTCAACAAGGACACCAAGGTCATCGTCCAGGGCCTGACCGGCAAGACCGGCACCTTCCACACCGAGCAGGCGCTCGCCTATTTCGGCACCAAGATGGTTGCCGGTGTCACCCCCGGCAAGGGGGGGAGCACCTGGGAAGGCACGCTGCCCGACGGGTCAAAGGCGGTGCTGCCGGTGTTCGACACTGTCGCCGAGGCGCGGGAGAAGACCGGCGCCAACGCCTCCGTCGTCTATGTGCCGCCGAAGGCCGCGGGTGCCTCGATCATCGAAGCGATCGACGCCGAGGTGCCGCTGATCGTCACCATCACCGAGGGCATCCCGGTGCTCGACATGGTGAAGGTCAAGGCGCGGCTCGATCGTTCGGCGTCGCGCCTTCTCGGACCCAATTGCCCCGGCGTGCTGACCCCCGGCGAGTGCAAGATCGGCATCATGCCGGGTTCCATCTTCCGACGCGGTTCGGTCGGTATTGTCTCGCGGTCGGGAACTCTTACCTACGAAGCCGTGTTCCAGACGACGAACGAGGGCCTCGGCCAGACAACGGCCGTCGGCATCGGCGGCGATCCGGTAAAGGGCACCGAGTTCATCGACATTCTGGAGTTGTTCCTTGCCGATCCCGAGACGACGTCGATCGTCATGATCGGCGAAATCGGCGGTTCGGCCGAGGAGGCGGCGGCGCAATTCCTCAAGGACGAGGCAAAGCGCGGTCGCATGAAGCCGACGGTCGGGTTCATCGCCGGCCGCACGGCACCGCCTGGCCGCACCATGGGCCATGCCGGCGCGGTGATTTCCGGCGGCAAGGGCGGGGCCGATGACAAGATCGCCGCCATGCAGGCGGCCGGCATCATCGTGTCGCCATCGCCGGCCCAGCTTGGCCGCACGCTCGCCGAGCGCCTGAAGGGCTGAGGCCTGCTTTCCAGCCAAATGGAATCCCGCGGAGGCTGGCCCAGCCGCCTCTGCGGGTTCCTCCGACACCAACGGCGAAGCGATCGTGCTGTCGCCGGAACGCGAGGACGGAGCGGACGGCTCCGAAACGCACATGGCACGGCAGAACGATAACGACGCTTTCGCCGGAACCTCGTTCCTCTATGGCGGCAACGCCGCCTACATCGAGGCGCTCGAGGCCCGCTACCTCGCCGACCCCGCCTCGGTCGACCCTGAGTGGCGCGCGTTCTTCGGCGCCGTTTCGGAGCCCGACGCGGCACGCGGCGCGCAGGGCGCCAGCTGGTCGCGGCCCGACTGGCCGCCGAAGGTCAACGGCGAACTGGTGTCCGCCCTTGACGGAAACTGGCCGGAGACCACCAAGGTCCTCGAGAAGAAGATCGAAGCCAAGGCGCAGCCGGTCGGCATCACTGCCGAAGAGCTGAGGCAGGCGACGCTCGATTCGGTGCGCGCCATCATGATGATCCGCGCCTATCGCATGCGCGGCCACCTGCATGCCGACCTCGACCCGATCGGCGTCGCCCGCAAGCTCGACCATGAAGAGCTGCACCCGGCGAGCTATGGCTTCACCGAGGCCGACATGGATCGGCCGATCTTCATCGACCACGTGCTCGGTCTCGAATATGCCACCGTGCGGCAGATGATCGACATCTTGAAGCGCACCTACTGCGGCACCATCGGCTACGAGTTCATGCACATCTCCTCGCCCGAGGAGAAGGCGTGGATCCAGGAGCGCATCGAGGGGCCGGACAAGCAGATCGAGTTCACCGACAACGGCAAGAAGGCCATCCTCAACAAGCTGGTGGAGGCCGAAGGTTTCGAGAAGTTCCTTGACGTCAAGTATACCGGCACCAAGCGCTTCGGCCTCGACGGCGGCGAAAGCCTGATCCCGGCGCTCGAGCAGATCATCAAGCGTGGCGGCCATCTCGGCGTCAAGGAGATCGTGCTCGGCATGCCGCATCGCGGCCGCCTCAACGTGCTGACGCAGGTGATGACCAAGCCGCACCGGGCGTTGTTCCACGAATTCAAGGGCGGCTCCTATGCCCCGGACGACGTCGAGGGCTCAGGCGACGTCAAGTATCATCTCGGCGCCTCCTCGGATCGCGAGTTCGACGGCAACAAGGTGCACCTCAGCCTGACGCCCAACCCGTCGCATCTCGAGATCGTCAACCCGGTGGTGCTCGGCAAGGTGCGCGCCAAGCAGGACATCTCGGCCACCGTCTGGGAAGGCGACATCATCCCGCTGCGCGAACGCGTCAAGGTGCTGCCGCTACTCCTGCACGGCGACGCGGCCTTCGCCGGCCAGGGCGTCATTGCCGAGTGCTTCGGTCTCAGTCAGCTGCGCGGCCACCGCGTGGGCGGCTCGATCCACTTCATCGTCAACAACCAGATCGGTTTCACCACCAACCCGCACTTCTCGCGCTCGTCGCCCTATCCCTCCGATGTCGCCAAGATGGTCGAGGCGCCCATCCTGCACGTCAACGGCGACGACCCCGAGGCGGTGGTCTATGCCGCCAAGGTGGCCATCGACTATCGGCAGAAGTTCCATAAGCCGGTGGTGGTCGATATGATCTGCTACCGTAGATATGGGCATAATGAGGGCGACGAGCCAGGCTTCACCCAGCCAATCATGTATTCCAAGATCCGTGGCCACGCGACGACGCTGCAGATCTACGCCAAGAAGCTGATCGACGAGGGCGTCGTCACGCAGGACGAAGTCATCGGCATGCAGGCCGCCTTCCGCCAGAAGCTTGACCAGGAATACGAGGCGGGCCAGGCCTACAAGCCCAACAAGGCCGACTGGCTCGACGGCGCCTGGGCCGGCCTCAAGGTGGCCGACAGCTTCGACGAGCAGCGGCGCGGCCAGTCCGGCGTCAACATCGAGACGCTTCGGGAAATCGGTCTCAAGATCAACTCGGTGCCGCCGACGCTCAACGTTCACCGCACCATTCAGCGCTTCCTCGATGCGCGCAAGAAGGCGATCGAGACCGGCGAGGGCATCGATTGGGCCCTCGGCGAGTCGCTGGCCCTCGGCTCACTGGCTCTCGGCGGCCACAAGATCCGCCTCTCCGGCCAGGATTGCGAGCGCGGCACGTTCAGCCAGCGTCACAGCGTTCTCTACGACCAGGAGACGGAGGCGCGCTACATTCCGCTCGCCAATCTGTCGCCAGAACAGGCGCCATTCGAGGTGATCAACTCGATGCTGTCCGAAGAGGCGGTGCTCGGCTTCGAATACGGCTACTCGCTGGCCAGGCCCAACGCGCTCACCCTGTGGGAAGCGCAGTTCGGCGACTTCGCCAACGGCGCCCAGGTGGTGTTCGACCAGTTCATTTCCGGCGGCGAGCGCAAATGGCTGAGGATGTCCGGCCTCGTCTGCCTGTTGCCGCACGGTTATGAGGGTCAGGGTCCGGAGCATTCGTCGGCTCGCCTTGAGCGCTGGCTGCAGCTCTGTGCCGAAGACAACATGCAGGTCGCCAACTGCACGACGCCGGCCAACTACTTCCATATCCTCCGGCGTCAGCTGACGCGCGATTTCCGCAAACCGTTGATCCTGATGACGCCGAAATCGCTGCTGCGTCACAAGCGGGCGGTGTCCAAGCTTGCCGACATGGGAGCGGAAACCTCGTTCCACCGCCTGCTCTGGGATCATGCCGAGTCGGATCCGGAGACGGTGACGGTGCGTCTCAAGCCCGATGCCGAGATCCGTCGCGTGGTGATGTGCACCGGCAAGGTCTACTACGATCTTCTCGAGGAGCGCGAGAAGCGTGGCATCAACGACGTCTATCTCCTGCGTGTCGAGCAGCTCTACCCCTTCCCGGCCAAGGCGTTGGTCAGCGAGCTCAGCCGCTTCCCGAACGCCGAGCACGTCTGGTGTCAGGAGGAGCCCAAGAACATGGGCGCCTGGACCTTCGCTGATCCCTACCTCGAATGGGTGCTCAAGCAGATCGGCGCAAAGGTTCCCCGCGCGCGCTATGCCGGCCGGGCGCCGGCCGCGGCCACTGCCACCGGCCTGATGTCCAAGCATCTCGCCCAGCTCGCTGCCTTCCTCGACGAAGCGCTCGGCTGACCGGCCTCCGGGGCGGCCGTTCGGCCGCCTCACCCCCTTCCGCATCTGGAGAGAAGCTCAAATGGGCAACGAGATCCGCGTCCCGACGCTCGGCGAATCGGTCACAGAGGCGACCATTGGCCGCTGGTTCAAGAAGGTCGGCGAAGCCGTCAAGGTCGACGAACCACTGGTCGAGCTCGAGACCGACAAGGTGACCATCGAGGTGCCGTCACCAACCGATGGTATGCTGTCCGAAATCCTGGTCGAAGCCGGCGAGACCGTCGGCGTCGGCGCCCTTCTGGGCTCGCTCGGCGCAGCCTCTGAGGCTGCACCGTCACCGAAGGCACCGGCCAAGCCATCGGAACCAGCTGCACCGATCAAGGCGACCGAGCCTGTCAAGTCGGCGGAACCGGCCAAGCCCGCTGCGCCGGTGCCACCGTCGCCCGCCGCCGCCCGCGTCATGACCGAAACCGGCACGAGTGTCGAAAGTGGTTCGGGCAAGCGCGGCCAGGTGTTGAAGGAAGATGTGCTGGCGGCCGTCGCCGCTCTCCAAACCGCCGCCCCGGCACCCGCTGCGCCGTCGGCACCCCGCGCCGCCGCCGTCGCCGATGATGCCGCCCGCGAAGAGCGGGTCCGGATGAGCAAGCTCCGCCAGACCATCGCCCGCCGCCTCAAGGAAGCACAGAACGCCGCTGCCATGCTGACCACCTTCAACGAGGTGGACATGAGCGGCGTGATGGCGCTGAGGGCCTCCTACAAGGATCTCTTTGAGAAGAAGCATGGCGTCAAGCTCGGCTTCATGGGCTTCTTCGTGAAGGCTGTGGTGCAGGCGCTGAAGGAAATTCCGGCCGTCAACGCCGAGATTGACGGCGAGGATCTCGTCTACAAGAATTATTACCACGTCGGCGTCGCCGTCGGCACCGACAAGGGCCTCGTCGTGCCGGTGGTGCGTGATGCCGACCAGCTCACCATTGCCGGTATCGAGAAGAAGATCGGCGAATACGGCAAGCGGGCCCGCGACGGCCTTCTCCGCATCGAGGAGATGCAGGGCGGCACCTTCACCATCTCCAACGGCGGCGTCTACGGATCGCTGATGTCGACGCCGATCCTCAATGCGCCGCAGTCGGGCATCCTCGGCATGCACAAGATCCAGGAGCGGCCGATGGTGATCGGCGGCAAGATCGAGATCCGGCCGATGATGTATCTGGCGCTGTCCTACGATCACCGCGTCATCGACGGCAAGGAGGCGGTGACCTTCCTCGTTCGGGTCAAGGAAAACCTCGAGGACCCGCAGCGGCTCGTGCTTGATCTCTAGCCCAGCCGGCCGGCGTCGTCTCCCTCCTAAGTGAGGAAGGCGGCTGCCGGCCAGTTCTGTCGCAGCTCCGCTCGACGAGTCGCGTCAATCGAAAGGAAGCCGGATGTCTGCTTATCTCGTCGAACTTGCCAGCGTTATGGCGGTTTTCTCTTTCGCCATCGTGGCACCTGGGGCCGACACCGCCATGGTGATGCGGCAGAGCCTCATGCACGGCAGGCGGGCCGGCATTCTCACCGCCTTCGGTGTCGGCACCTCGTTGTTGTTCCATTTGACCTATACGATCCTCGGCCTGGGTCTGATCGTCTCGCAGTCGCTGCTGCTGTTCTCGGTGATCAAATGGGCGGGCGCCGCCTATCTGACCTACATGGGACTGATGGCGCTGCGTGCGCCGGCACCAACATTGCCCGAGCCCGGCGTCGGCGTGGCGATGCCAATGAGTGCCGTCCGCGCCTTCGGTCTCGGCTTTGTGACGAACGCCCTCAATCCCAAGCCGATCCTGTTCTTCCTGTCCTTGTTCTCGGCTCTTGTCAGTCATGAGACGCCGGCACTGGTGAAGGGAGGTTACGGACTGGTGATGGCCGCCTGTCTGATTCTCTGGTTCTCGGCGGTGTCCTGTTTCCTGACCATGCCAAGGGTGCGGACCGCTTTTTCGCGCGCCGGCTTGTGGATCAATCGCGTCACCGGCGCGGTCTTCATCGCCTTCGGCGTCCGCCTCGCCCTGTCACGGGCCGACTGACGCCCCTGCCGCTCATCTGAATGCAAGCCGCCGCAGCCCAAGGAGTGCTCCCATGTCCTTCGATCTCGTTGTCATCGGTACCGGCCCCGGCGGCTATGTGGCAGCTATCCGCGCCGCCCAGCTCGGCATGACCGTCGCCGTCGTCGAAAAGCGGGCGAGCCACGGTGGCACCTGCCTGAACGTCGGCTGCATTCCCTCCAAGGCGCTGTTGCACGCTTCCGAGATGTTCCACGAAGCTGGCCACGTTCTGGGCAAGCTCGGCGTGAAGGTGGGGACCCCGGAACTCGATCTTCCGGCAATGATGGCCCACAAGGACGCCACCGTCCGCGGCAACGTCCAGGGCATCGATTTCCTGTTCAAGAAAAACAAGATCACCGTCCACCGCGGCACCGGCCGCATCCTCGCCGCCGGCAAGGTGGAGGTCACCGCCGAGAGCGGCGAGAAAGCGGTCGTCGAGACGAAGAACATCCTGATTGCCACCGGCTCGGACGTGGCGGGCTTGCCCGGCATCACCATCGACGAGAAAGCCGTGGTGTCGTCGACGGGCGCGCTGTCGCTTGAGAAGGTGCCGGAGCATCTGGTGGTGATCGGCGCCGGCGTGATCGGCCTCGAGCTTGGCTCGGTCTGGCGTCGGCTGGGCGCGCGGGTAACGGTGATCGAGTATCTCGACCGTATCCTGCCGGGGCTCGACGGCGAGGTGGCCAAGGCCTTCCAGAAACTTCTGGAGCGGCAGGGCTTTGCTTTCAATCTCGGCCGCAAGGTGACCGGCGTTAAGGGCGGCAAGGTGACCTTCGAACCGTCAGCCGGCGGCGAGGCCGAGACGGTCTCAGCCGACGTCGTGCTGGTAGCGGTCGGCCGCAAGCCCTTTACGGAAGGTCTCGGCCTTGCCGAGGTCGGCGTAAAGCTTGACGGCAAGGGCCGCGTCGAGATCGATGGCCACTATGCCACCAATGTGCCGGGCATCTACGCCATCGGCGATGTGGTCACCGGGCCAATGCTCGCTCACAAGGCCGAGGACGAGGGTATCGCCGTCGCCGAGCTGCTGGCCGGCAAGGCGGGTCACGTCAATTACGACGTCATTCCATCGGTAGTCTACACGTCACCGGAAGTCGCCGCCGTTGGCCGCACCGAAGAAGACCTCAAGGCGGCCGGCGTGCCCTACAAGGTCGGCAAATTCAACTTCCTCGCCAATGGTCGAGCCAAGTCGATCCTGAAGACCGATGGCTTCGTCAAGGTGTTGGCGCATGCCGACACCGACCGCGTCCTGGGCGTCCATATTGTCGGGCCTGGCGCTGGCGAGGCGATCGCCGAGGCGGCGGTGCTGATGGAATTCTCTGGTTCGGCCGAGGATCTCGCCCGCACCTGCCATGCCCACCCGACGCTGTCGGAGGCACTGAAAGAGGCAGCTCTCGCGGTCGACAAGCGGGCGATCCACGCCTGAAGGATCAGCGGCGACGCCGGTCGACGACCGTGAACAGGCCGACGCCGCCAACCACCAGCGCCGTGCCGAGAAGATCGACGCCGCGCAATGGTTCGTCGAGAATCAGCACGGCGAGGAACAGCGTCACCACCGGCGACAGCGTGCCGATGGTCGAATTGGCCGCCGCCGAAATGCGCGACAGCGCCGCGCTCATCAGGAAGCTCGGCAGTACCGTGGCGCCGATGGCCAGCGTCACGGCAAGCGCGAAGGCCCGGCCGGACACGGCAAGTGCCGACAGCGGGTGCGTCACAAGAAACATGAGAAGCACCACGACCGCCGCGCCGGTCATGGCGACGGAGGTGAAGAGCGGCGCCCCCAGGCTGGCGATGCTGCCGCCAGCGAGCAGTTGGTAAAGCGCGAAGGAGACGGCGGCGCCCAGCACCCAGAGGACGCCGACGACGATGTCGCCACCACTCGTCTCAAAATCAGCAAGAAAAACGACGGCGAGGCCGAGATAGGCGATGCCGAAGGCCGCCAGTGGCTTCCAGCGCAGCGGCAGGCGGAACAACACCGCGCCGAGCAGCAGGACGAACAGCGGATAGGTGAACAGGATAAGCCGCTCGAATTGCGGCGTCAGTGTCTCGAGGCCCTTGAAGTCGGCATAGGCCGAGAACCAGTAGCCAATCATCCCAATCAGCAGCGCCTTGATATAGGCGGGCATCGGGGCCGCCCTTTGGCGTTCTCGAGCATAGGCGACAAGGCCGACGGCAACGTAGATCGGTACGGATAGCCCCATTCGGAGCGCGAGGAGCGTCAGTGTGTCGACGCCCTCGGCGAAGGCGAGTTTGATCAGGATCCCTTTGGCGGCAAACAGCACGGCGCCGAGGGCAGCAAATCCGTAGCCGAGCCAGGGCGTGCCGGTGGAAGGGGAAAAAGAGGTACTCAAGAAATGACAGCCCGGACGGGCCTCCCCGGCGGGTTGGTCGACGCAGCAAGCCTTAAGCCATCGGGCAAGCCGAGGAAAGCCGGCAAGCCAATGGCGCGCCCGCCTCAAGCGCGTGGATGCGCCCCCTTCCAGGCGGCGACCAGCCGTTCGGCGTCGACCGAGGTGTAAACTTGCGTCGTCGACAGATTGGCGTGGCCGAGCAACTCCTGGATGGTGCGGAGATCGCCGCCCGAGCCCAGGAGATGCGTGGCGAAAGAATGCCGGAGCGCATGCGGTGTTGCCGTGTCGGGAAGCCCGAGGGCGCCGCGCAGCCTCTGAAGGGCGAGCTGGATGATACGGGGCGACAGTGGCCCGCCCTTCACACCACGGAACAGCGGTCCCTCCGGTGCAAGACGGAAAGGCACCAGGCGGACGTAAGCGGCGACCGCTCGGCCAACTGCCGGCAACACCGGCACCAGCCGCGTCTTGCCCCCTTTGCCTGTAACGCGCAGCGCCCCACCGGTCTCCGCTGGTGCCTCGGCGGCGGTCAACGACAGAGCCTCCGAAATGCGCAAGCCGGCGCCATAGAGCAGCGCCAGCACGGCGGCGTCGCGGGCGGCGATCCAGGGTTCGTCGGCCAGACCGCCGGCTTCGGACACGACGGACAGCGCGTCGGCCACACCGAGCGGCCGCGGCAGCCGACGTGGCGCCTTCGGCGCCCCAACCGCTGCAACGGCGGCACTGGTTGCCTTCCCACGCTTTTCGAGGAAGCGGATCAGCGAGCGAACGCCCGAGAGGCTGCGGGCGAGGCTCGGCGCGGCGAGGCCCTCCCGCCGGCGGCGAGCGAGAAAGGCGCGATAGTCGGCTGGCACCAGCCGGCCCAAGTCGGCGATGGCCGGCGGCGCGCCGAGATGGCCAGTCAGAAAGCGAACGAAGTCGTCCGCGTCGCGGCCGTAGGCCTCAACGGTGCGCGGGCTGAGGCGGCGAAGGTCGGCCAGCCAGCGTCGCCATTCCGTGACGGCGGCGGCGAGATCGGGCGCCATGATGATGAGAAGGGCGGGTTCGGTCATCGGCCTCCAGCCTTTAATGTCCAGACTGTCGGCCGAAAAGCTGAATGGCCGATGAACGCCAGCCTCAGGGTTGGTTCAAGGGAGACAGACTAGAAACAAAGCCAGGATGGTTCGGTGGCAGGAAATCCAGCGGGCCACGCTCCAGGGCAA
>Ga0316613_10002156_pt1 | contig 12781 bp, 13 predicted proteins | sample OWC_soil_day10_C_2_FD_207647 | JGI IMG/M metagenome (GOLD analysis project Ga0316613, IMG submission 207647) | Wetland soil microbial communities from Old Woman Creek delta, Ohio, United States - OWC_soil_day10_CT_b | ecosystem: Environmental > Terrestrial > Soil > Wetlands | place: USA: Ohio...
CACAGGGCCGGCACGCCGTACTGCCGTCGATTCTTCTCGACGAAGGCGTACTTCACTTCGCTTCCCGAGCAAAGTAGATGGCCGCTTTTTTTAAAATCTCGATCTCCATCCTGAGCTTTGCGTTCTCGCGACGCAGTTGCTCAAGATCCTCAGCGCCAGATCGATCAGGCTTGGCAATGCCGGTCACCGCTTCCTTCTCGAACTCGAGCCGCCACGTTCGCAACTGGCCGACGCGTACGCCCAGCTCCCGTGCCAGCTGGGCCTTGGGCTTCTCGCTCAACGCCGCCTGACGAACCGCTTCAAGCTTGAACTCCCGAGTCAATTTCCTGCGCGGCTTGTACTCCATCGAACACCTCCTCAAGTCAGTATTGCTCTGATTGAGGTGTCCATCAAACGTGGGTAACTTCAGTCCGGCCAGAAGCGGAAGTCGACGTGCGGTGTGCAACCAGCCACATTGCGGACATTCAGGCCCGCGCGGGAAAGGCTTCAGGACGTCATGGGCTGGAGTGTGATGAAGTTCCTCGCCATTGTCTGTTTAGCCGTTGTTGGTTCAACTCTGGTCGTCGGCGCCGCACAGAGCGCTGATACAAAGGCCGTCTTGTCTCCGGCGGCGGTCGACCGTGCGAGATAGCCGTCCGCCGTGGAGCCGGAATTGCGATTGTCTTCGATGCTGTAGCCCGGGTGACTGACTGGTCGCCCCGGGGCTACCGCTCGCGAACAGTCACTGAATCGCGAGCATCGACTCCCGCAGCTCTGAGAGCCGGTCGCATCCCATGGAGCGAGGCGGGGCCGGGTTCAATGGGTTGGATCGGCCCGGTACGGCGTCCCATAGAACGTGTGCACACCGCTGGCCCAGGTCTTGTCCGACATCGACGGCCAATGCTTCTGGTCAAAGCCGGGGGCGTCTTTGAGAACTTCCTTCGAGATGTTGAGCGTGAAGCGCTTGTTCAGGGTGTCCAGCGTCAGTGCCGCCCAGGGCACGGCAAACAGCTTGTCGCCCATGCCCAGCAGGCCGCCGAACGACAACACTGCATACGCAATCTTGCCCGAGGCCATGTCGATCATGAACTCCTTGATGTCGCCCAGGTCCTGACCATCCTTGTTGTAGACGTCGTTACCGAGAAGGGTGTTAGCGCCCATCAGCGCCGGTCCTGGACCCTCACTGGTGTTGGCATACATGCCGAAATTGTCGCGCGTGACGTAGTTCACATTCATGATGGTTCCTTGTGGTCTTCTGAGAGGCTCATTGACGAACGGATGCTCCACCGCATCGAATGCGAACGGCGGTTGACTGGAAACACCCTGTCAAGTAGCAAGTAAACACGTTACTTGGTGACATGCCTGCCGTCTGTTCGGTAGCGCACAAGTCGGCCAGAAGCAGAAGTCGACTTGCGGCGCTCAATCCGTCCCATTGCGGACATCGGAACCAAGGGAGAAGATTTCACTTCTGGGACAGGGAATGTGATGAGGCTCCTTGCCATTGTCTGTTTGACCGCTCTTGGTTCAACGCCAGTCGTCAGCGCGGCACAAGACGTTGATGCAAAGCCCGCCCTTCGTTCGTTGCCGAGCGAGAGGTCTCCTTCCATTGTGCTGACACCGCAAGGCGCCGAGCGCCTGGTCCCTCCAGCACGCGGTGAGAATCAGATGTCACTGCGATCAGAGTTGGAAACGCCGGGATGGTCCCGAGCGCAGTCGCTTGCGCTGCTGTGGACCACGACGATTGCTTGCTCGGCGATGGGGTCAGGCTGCTCAGCGATGCTGGCGGCGCCGACGTCGACTACGCCGCCGGGTGGAGAGTCTTGGCGGCTTGCTGGCTGCAAGACACCGGAAACGTGCGGGTGGATATGGAAGCCCGTAATCTCCGGGCCATACCTTGCTCCCCAGCAGTAGCGGCTCCATCGGCGCCGTCCGGCCAGAAGACGATGTTGTCGAGGCGCCGCTAGTTCGCTCGAAAACAGCCAGAATCGCGCATGTCAGCGACATGGCGTAGCAGTCCTGCTAGCTCACTTTGTTGGCAACAGTGTCTGGTAGGGCAACCTCTGAAAACGCGCCCATCCTTTGGGGGACTGCCGAGTTTCTCCCCCTTCCAGCTTGACTATCAGCGAACCTTCTGCGTCCAGCGTTAGCCTCCTGATCGTTGAAGGAGGGATTACGAACGGGTTATGGTGCGCTCTTACAATCAGGAGGTAGTTGACCTCGCACTGCGCGACGGCTGGCCCCGACGGTTGTCGCAACTCGCCGCAGACCACCGACCCTGAGTCCAACGGTCCGCTCGTAGGGTGAGAGGCAGAAATGAAGAGTTTCCAGTCCTTCGAGTCTGGACCGAGCAGCGCGCGTTTAGGCGACGACTCAAGTCGCAGGCTCACGCGTTCGCAACGGCGCAATGCATCTCGCAGCCTGGCTTCGTTGGGCGCGGGAAGTTCGTCTAGGAAGAGAACGTTCGTCAACCATACCTCTCTGGTGTGGCCGGCCCTGTCAGCAAACGTGCCCTTGTTCACGAACGCGCCCTCGATGCCACTGCATTCGGTCCCCGATACCGCAATCTCCGGCCAGCCAGCTGGATACGAAACATCCTTCTCGACCACCGTAGGGATAGCGCACGCTGCCAAGAATGTGGCAGCTATCCAAACGCCGACCGCGCACTTCGCTCGGACGGGAGCGCGCCGCTGCTCTGCTCGAGGACGTCGCATCACAACCTCCTAGTTGTGCAGGCTAGACAGCGGGTTGTGCGGCGGCTTGCCCAGGGTCAATGGCAGCAGGCGGGGACGGCGCAGCCTGTACTGCGCTGTGCACGATCGCGCCGAATTCACCCACTTGATTACCCTCGCTTGACCCGTGCATGAACGGCATAGATGGCGCCCGCCCTAAGTCATCTATTAAGGGCAGGAGGGCTAGCTCGTGATGATTATCCGGGTCAGCGGCGCGCGATCCCCAGCACGGTGAGGCTGGCGAGTTGTTGCGCCGTGCCCAGGTCGGCCAGACTATCGGGTCAGAACTGCAGCGAACGTCAGCGGCAAGTGGTTCGCCCACCCTCTCGGCGACTCAGCGTCCGAGTAGCGCAACAGGAAGAAGTTCCTCGAGTTCTTCAAGGCCGCAGCAGGTGCTTTCTGGTAGCGGCGTCGCCACCTCTGCGCAAGAGAGCAACTTGCTGCCGGAAAGCAGCCAGTCGGGACCGGCCTCTCAGGGTAGCGATCTGGAGATCAGGCGGATGTCAGCTTCTCTAATCGGGCGATATTGTCAAGGGTCGGGGCTCCGGTTGGTTTGAAGGTTAAATCTGGTTGTTGTGTGGGTCACGCTTCTCTACGCAGTCGGGCGCGGTGCGGCTGGCACACTGCAGGCATTGGTCGGAAGGGTCGGACGAGCCATGCTTTCGGGCGCGCTCGAAGCGCAGCTGACATTCTCGGCTTCATCCAGAACCATCGTCCACACAGTCAACGCAGAATCGGGTTTGAAGTCGCGATCGGATTAGCTCATGCGACCCCCTGCAGACGTGCGGCGCGGAAGTCGGTGCCGTCGACCCACATCCGGTGCAGGATCACTGCGAGCTTGCGCGCCACGGCGATGACAGCCCGGCGATGGCCGCGCACCTTGGCCAACCGCAAGCCCCAGGCCTTTAGCGTCGACCAGGCGTCGGAGCGGGTCATGAGCGCGTGCGCGGCCGTGTACAGCGCCTGGCGCACGTCGACGTCGCCGGCTTTGGAGATGCGGCCGGGGTTGTCCGTTTCCCCGGACTGATAGCGCCGCGGCGTCAGCCCGAAGTGCGCGGCGACGTTGCGTGACGAGCGGAAGCGGTTGGCATCGTCCACCCCCGCCTTGAAGGTGAGCGAGGTGACGGGCCCGACTCCAGGGACGGTCATCAGTCGCTGGCAGATGGGATCGTGGCGCACTACGCTCTTCACGGCGTTGTCGAGCTTCAGGTAGGTCTTGTACAGCACCGTGCGCGCATCGAGCAGCGGCAGCAGACACGTGTTGAGCTCTGGAGTCGTCGACACTGCGGCGCGCACGGTCTCATCGAAGCGGTTATGAGTGACGTGGGGCGCCAGGCGCACACCGAAGATTTTGAGCAACCCCCGCAGCTCGTTTTCCAGGTCCACGCACCTGGCAAGGAGCGCCTTGCGGCTGGCCAGCAGCGCCCGCACCTGGTGGCTCTCCAGGCTCTTCACGTGAACGGTGCGATACCAGCCGGTCCTCAGGATCTGCGCCAATCCGCGGGCGTCGTTGCGGTCGGTCTTGTTGCGCATCGCCGCCAATGTGGCGGCGGTCTGGCGCGCCTCGAGGCAGATCACCTCGAAGCCGGCCTTCTGCAAGCCATAGGTCAGGTACTGCGTCAGGGTGCCGGCCTCGAGCCCAACTTGCTTGATCTCTGCCTTGCAGCGTTGAAGCGCGGCTACGATGAGATCGACCTCAGCAGGGACCTTGCCCTCGTACTGCACCGCACCTGCCTCGTCGACCACGCAGATCGACACGGAACGCAGCGACACATCGATACCGGTGAAGTACTTCATGCGATCTCTCCTTCGCAGGGTGGATGTCCCGCGAGTCTATGGAGAGCTCGACCCTACATAGCGGTCAGCCCGATTACCGATGCTTTCGGGCGAGTTAGGCCCGCCCTCGAAATGTCGCCTCATGTCCGACTGCACCTGAATTAAGCCAAGCCGCGAAGCGGCCTCGGCTTGAATGAATTACTGGGCGCGTCGGATACCAGCGACCGATGTGCTATTTCGGTTGTGACTGAAGCTCAAGTATGTTGCCCTCCGGGTCTGTGACGTAGACCCAGGTTAACTTCTTGCCTAATGCGTTGGTCAGCGTCACTACCTCGCCAACGGAGCGGCCTCCTGCTCCCAGGACGGCCTCGCGAGCTGCCACTACGTCATCCACCGCGAACGCAATGTGGCCAAACCCAGGACGATTCACCGCTGCCGCAGGTGCTTCCTCGAGGATGTTGTAGTTAAAGATTTCGAGTGTCGGCCCGTCTGGGCCGTGCCCTGGGAGACGCAGATGTTCACCGCGCAATTCAGCGCCTGGAATGCCTGTGCCGCGGTCCAGGTCAGGGCCTTTGAAGTCGCGGACCGGAGGAACGGGTGTGCAGCCGAATAGATCCTGATAGAAACGGGAGAGCGCTCTCCAATCATTCGCGATCAGATTGGTGTGACCGTATCTTGCCCCAGCGATCATTTGTAGTTCCCCCGTCTACCTTCGGGCGATCTTGCAGGAATGTTCTGGCGGCGGCTACGGGCCGTCTCAGGCCTCCGTCGGTCGGCCGCGCCGCGACCCTTGGGACGGCTCATACGGTTTGGCGGCATCGCCGAAGGAGCACCTACGGGCATTGCGCGCCACAGAGCGATAGCCGCTTCGAATGGCGCAATCGAGCTGCCGCCCTGTTCGTTTGCGATGCCTCTCGTGACGCCATGCAAGTCGGTCTGGTTCGGCTGGCGCTCCAGCCAACGCCGACGAGACCAATCCCCAGCAAAATTAAGGTGCCCGGTTCGGGGATCTGCGCAACCCAATTTCCATCAATGAATAGATCGCCTATGACAATCGAGTCGTCGGGGAAAGTGGACCGGGTTGCTACGCCAATGAAATCCCCTCCAGAGGATGGGCCAAACAAAATAGACAACGTTTGATCGATAGTCGGATCAGTCGGAACAACTGGAAGAATTGTTGGGAACTCGATTCCAATACCTCCACCGTCTAGCTTCGTGCCATCAATTGAAATAATCTCAGGCGGCCCCAACGTTCCGCCGACGAATAACAAATTAGCAGAGCCAAGACCAAAAACGGCATCATCCAAGAACAAGGCGATCAGGTCTGATGGGACCGCTGTACTCCAACCGATGCTTGTGCCCGCGGGTGGCGACGCTACTTCTAACCTTCCGATCACCGTAGGCGAACCGTCCGCGCGATACTCGTAAATCACGCCAGCGAAGGGCGCAGTACTAAACAGTGCAAAGAACAAAAAGCTGGCCGCGCGAAGACTTACCCGAGAGAACCTACAGCGGTTTAGGAGCCTCATCTCTTCTCCTTCTTTGTCGACATCGTCGACGAGACAACGCACGGTGGCGATAAGTCCACTAACCAGACGCAGAGCGAAGTGATTTCCAGCGTAGGTCCGCATTCGTGCGATTGTCGCGCTACGCCCGGAGGACCGCAATCGGCCGATTGCCGCCATCGCGTGGCGGTGATAGAACATGCCGAAAGCGGACTCCGCCTAGCTGACAATGTTTGAGGTCTTTCCCTTTGCTGGCATTACGACCCTTGCTCCCGCGTTTCTCGCGGGGACGTTTCTGTGGTTGACGTCGCCAAAGAGACCAACAGTGGCGCTGAGCATAGGACTGCTGGGTTTCCTTGGCACCCTCATAGGACTTTCGATTGCATTTGGCGCCGGTGCAATTGAAATTGGACGCCGTGGAGGCCCGAGAGCAGAGAGCGACATGATCCAGTTCGTCGTGCTGTCGTACGCCGCACACTCACTGGTGTTCTATCTCGTGGGCGGATGGGTCGTAAAGCGTGCGTGGACCCTTCACGAAGGCGTTGCCGTCACGATGGGTCTGATCCTCGTAACCTATGAGTTGACTTTGCTGACTCGCGCGGTTGGGCTGACGAGCGACTTCCTCAAGCCGAGGTGGGTGTTGCCTCACCTGGGTCTGTACCTGGTTGCGCTACTGGTAGTTACTTATCTTGAGCGCCGCAGCCGTACCAGGAGCACTGCCTTGGGCCTTTGAACGCCCCTTGCAGACGTTCGCACCGGTGAGACTTCTGTCCCGATAGCCGCCATCGTGGGCTGCCGCTGAGCGGCCGTTCCACCGCCCGTCAGGTGTCGTGTCCGCTTCGACCACCAGCGCTTTCCGCGACATCATTGCTGTGGTCGATGATCCGCAACCAACTGCAGCAGACCCGACACTGAGCCTGCCGCCTTTTTCAGGACGCCCTGCGAACTTTGCCGCGGGCCCATGACCTTGAAGCGGCCGCCTCACCTGCTGCATTGCAGCGACTTACTTGGCCCGTTGTGCAAGGCGATGCACCCGGATTATCGTTTCGTTCCCGCCTGCATCGCCGGGCGCAGCCATGCGACTAGCAGAGTTCATCAAGAGCGATATGGAGCGCATCTTGATGAACTGGGAGGCTTTCGCGGCCACGCGGCTGCCCGCGGCTGGATATATGCAACGGCTCGAGCTGCGCGACCATGCCGAGGCGATCCTGCAGGCCATCGTCACCGACTTGTCCACGCCGCAAACGCAAGAGGAGCAGTCGGCCAAGTCCAGGGGACTTGCCCCCGCGCCCTTGCCCGCCGCCGCTACGGCGGCGCAAACCCACGCCGTACTGCGAGCCCGGAGCGGTTTCGACATCAAGCAGCTCGCATCCGAGTATCGGGCGCTGCGTGCCAGCGTCCTCAGCCTCTGGATGGATGCGTGTCGTCCGTCAGACCCGCTGCTCGATGACGTCATTCGCTTCAATGAGGCCGTCGATCAGGCGGTCGCTGAGTCGATTTCTCATTTCAGTGCCCAAGTCGAACAGTCGCGCAATCTGCTGTTGGGGATGCTCGGACACGACATGCGCAGCCCTTTGCAGGCGATCCAGATGACCGCGGTGCAGCTGGCCAGCCCGAACGTCGGCGCCGACATATCGCAGGCGGCCGCACGACTGATCAACAGCGGCGCGCAAATGCAGGCGCTGCTGGAGGACCTTCTTGACTTCAATCGGACCCAGCTCGGATTGGGCATCAACGTGACCCGCGCCGAGGTGAACCTCAAGGAGGTACTCGAGAACGAACTGGAGCAGATCCGCGCGGCCTATCCACTACGCCGCATCGAGTTCAACGTTGTGGGTAATTGCCAGGGATGGTGGGATGGCAGGCGGGTGCGACAGGTGGTGGACAACCTGCTCGTCAATGCCATCAAGCACGGCGCCATCGACCAGCCGATACAGGTGACCGCGGTGGGCGGCCCCACCAGCGTTCAGGTTGAAGTTCGGAACCAAGGGCCGGCAATCGCGTCATCGACCCTGGCTCAGATGTTCCAGCCACTGAAGCGAGGCGCAGATGCCTGGCCCGACCGCGACAGCGGTCTCGGCCTGGGACTGTACATAGCGAACGAAATTGCGACGGCGCACGGAGGCGCGATCGATGCACGCTCCGACGAGACCGGAACCGTCTTTGCAATGCGACTGCCTCGGCGACACGCGTCGGTCGACACGGTTCGCAATGACGGCCGGTAGCAGGAACTCCCGGCGGGCTGAGTCACGTCGCCAGTCTGAACGAACTATGGGCGACGCCGCGTGTACCAGGTAGTGCGGCGTCTGCGTAGGCTTGAGTTCGCGGGTCTCGGTCCGGCCGGTGTGTGACATCGACGAGTATTCATTTGCGGAGTCGTGACTGTTCCGGGACGCAGTCGACCATCACCGGACGCCCCGGGGGTACGCTATGAGGCGCCCGAAAGCGAACATCATTTCTCGTCAAACACACGATGAAACACGCTGGCCGCGAAACACTTGCTGCTCTTGAGCCGATGCTTCGTCAGTTGCGCAAGGGCTCAAGTTTCGCTGAGCGAAAGCCTGGCTCTTTCTACCGCAAGTCCAAGGCGTACCTGCACTTTCACGAAGACACGTCCGGAACATACGTCGATGTAAAGCTCAACGGCGAGGACTTTATTCGGATGCGAGTCACAACGTCCCAAGAGCAAGCGCGTTTGCTGTCGCTCATCGCTGAGAACTCGAAGCCCTAGAGGGGAGAGCAATCCTTACCTTTAAGCCAAAACCAACTGAACACTTGACAAACAGGGGGCGTCCACGTACGGATGCGCGTGGCAACCTAAGGCACTGCCTCAAGTGCCTTCTTGACACTGGTTTACACAAAAGCCTTTGATCGTCAGGCCACGCTTAGGTCCTCGGTAGGACGCTGGCGCAGCTCGCGAACCGGCGCCTCCCCGGAGACGATTGCGCGCAAGCCGTCGGGATTCACGATCCGGACGTGCTTCTGATTGACCTCCAGAAGCCCGTCTTGCGCAAAGCGCGACAAGGTGCGGCTGACCGTTTCGAGTTTCAGGCCGATGAGGCTGCCGATTTCCGCGCGCGTCATCCGCAATACGAACTCGGTGCGTGAGTAATGGCGCGCCTCGAAGCGCAGCGAGAGATTGAGCAGGAACACGGCCAACCGCTCGTCTGCGTTCATTGTTCCGAGCAACAGCATCGCGCCATGTTCGCGCACGATTTCTCGACTCATCACCTTGAGGAAGTGGTTGCGCAGCTTCGGCACCGCGCTGGCGACTGCTTCGATTTTGGCGTACGGAATGACGCAGACGTCGGTGTCTTCCAGGGCCACCGCTTCGCACGTGTGCGTCCCGTTGCTGATTCCATCCAGGCCAACGAGCTCGCCGGCCATGTGAAATCCCATGACCTGCTCGTGACCATCGGCCGACAGCGCCGTGGTCTTCAGGAATCCAACTCGAACCGCGTACAAGGATTCGAACGTATCGCCGGCACGGAACAGCCTTTCGCCCCGTCTGAGGCGCTTGCTCGCAGCGACGAGTTCTTCCAGTCTTTCGATGTCTGGAAGCGACAGTCCAAGCGGAAGACACGACTCGCGCAGACTGCAGGTGGAGCACGCGACCTTGAGGTGCGTGACGGAAAAATCCGGAGCGTTCATGACCTGTACTCCCATGACCAGCGGCGTGCCCATCGCGCATGCCGGCTTGGCCGCCCGTCGTCTTGCTAACGAGCGCGGAGGTTCCGCTGTAAACGTGGACAGCGCATGAAATCAAACGGGGAGCGCGCGGCTCGATTTCATGCAAGAGGCCGCGCCGAAAGGTCAGTGAACTGTAACAGGGTCCGTTACAGGGAACATCCCGGTTAACCGACGGCCCATACCTGTCGGCGTCGGGAGCCGAAAGCCACTTGGCCTGGAGCGATTGCGCTTGTAGGTGAACTCAGCCCGACGGCGTAACGCGTTGACCGCGACCGAAGTATTTGCCAACTGGCGAACGGAAGGACCGTGTTCGTTGAGCACCGAAGGTCACCTTCGAGGCGCGTCGCGACAACGGTTAGGTAGACTCAATGCGGCCAATTGCTGTCGTCTCCACCCCGGGGCAGAATGGCGCAATAGCGGGCATGCCAGTCAGCTCGCAGCCAACGCCACGAATGGAAGAGTTCACTCTTCCGTGGCCGTGGATTGTCGCGGTACTCGCGGTCCAGGCGCCGTTCGGCTGGATTGCCATCAAGGTTTGGGATCCGACTCGGCCGTTGGTGGCCCTGGGATTCATTGCGCTGATTGTCTTGTATGTATGGCTACCGCTATGGGGTTTTCGTGTTTCCGTGAGTTCGCAAGGGCTAGACGTTTACCGGAGCATGCACAAAGTGCGTTGGGACGATGTCACGGGCGCGCGCCTTAAATCGTTCCTTGGCTCTCGCTACTTGCTTCTACAGCGTCCACGTGGGAGAACGGTTTCAGTGCCCCTTTATCTTGTCAGCCATCGCAAGATTGAGGAGGCTCTGCGTGATTGGGCGCCGAAAGGCCATCCCGTCGAAATCTGCCTTACGTCGCTCTGATGCCGTCGCGAGCATGTAGGCCCTGCCGTCGAGCATTGACCGTGGACGGCCAAAACCGGCCGTGCAGAACCAACCTCCACTGTGCGGCGTAGCGGACATTGCGGTCACCAGGGAGGCGTCCGCAAGCTCGCACATTGCGCAAACGGCGGCCGGGTAGCAACATATCTGGGGAGGATCTTGGACGTCCAGATAATGCGAGCGCTTGCGATCGCCACCTCGGTTCTCTTCCTTACCGCTCCGGCCGTGGGTTCTTCCCAGAACGCTGACTTGAAGGTCGTCCTGCGAGACTTGCCCGGCGAAGGGACGCCATCGTTGGTCCTCACGCGGCAGGGAGCAGAACGACTTGCTGCTCCGAGGCGCAGCGAGGATATGCAGCAATTTGCCTTCGACCTTGAGGTTCCAGCTTGGTCACGTGGCAAAGCATGGGCCTTGTATTACGCCACCCTGATTGCGTGTGGTGCGATGGGGACCGCCTGCGCTTCGGTGACGGAGGCTTCGACAACCTCCCCGACCCCGCCGGGCCGTGAACCTTGGCGACTCATAGGCTGCAAGACGCCTCCTGATTGCGAGGACGCCCGCTCGGCGACTCGTGATCTTCAGCTGCCAAAGTAGGAGCGAAGGCTAGACCGACTGCGGCCAATACCGGCCGTCCTGCCTCGGCTTTGACTTCCCTCGAAAGCGGCCTCTGTACCCAAGGTGACGAGTCGAAATTCGCTCAGGAAGGCGCAGCCGCGCGGTTTTGAGATGCGATCACTCGTCCCATCACTTTCTTCAACGCGCCAGCGACCCGGCGAAGCAGCCTCGCCCCACGCTGGATGTCCACCCTGTCCGGGCGCCAGGTCTTATGTACGCTACCGCACGGACAGCAGTCGCTTGGTTCGCATAGGCTGATTATGGTGAGATCTTGGCCGACTTTTCCGTTCGAAGTGTCAAATGGGCTTCGGGGGCTTGGATGACGACCAGCCATGCTATTCGCGGCCCGGGGGAAAGAGCCCCACGGCAAGCGACAATCTCATACCTGCACAGCGCGGACAGACACTCCGCCGCCAATGCCGCACCCCTGCAATTGCCGAAAGCCCTCGCGCATGTGGAGCGCCTCAAGCGAGCCTTGGCGTCGAGCCAGCAGGCAGCGATTGCCGCGTTGCGACAAGTCGATCTCCTTACAAGGTTGAATGCGCAGGCCTTCACGGCTCGGCGTGAGCACGAGGCCGAGCGCAGCGCGCCACGCTGTCCGAGTTGGAAGCTGGCCGACTTCTGTTTGACCGCGGGGCCCGAGGCCGGCGCCATGCTCAGCGGTGAGCGAATCCTGACGGTGCCGACACGGTTGCGGAAAGGGGCTGTTCTGTACCGTGTCGGGGACGCGTTCGATGCGCTTTACGTAATACGGTTTGGTTCGTGCAAGATCGTTTTGCTGGCGAAATGCGGGCGGGAGCAGGTCGCCGGCTATCACATGGCTGGAGAAATCGTCGGAATTGACGGCGTTGCCCGCGCTGTTCACAAGTGCGAGGCGATCGCGCTGGAAGACATGGAAGTCTGGCGGCTGCCGTTCGAAGAAATCGAAAGTCTGGCACGACTCAGTGAACAATTCGGACACGGCTTGCACCAGTTGCTGTCACAGGAAGGCGAACGAGCGTACAGCCTTGTGCTCATGCTGGGATCGATGCGTGCCGATCAACGGCTTGCGTTCTTCTTGCTCGACTTGTCGCAGCGGTATCAAGCCCTCGGATATTCGTCGTGCGAGTTCGTTTTGCGAATGACACGACAGGAGATCGGAAGTTACCTGGGACTCACGTTGGAGACCGTGAGCCGTCTGTTGTCCCGGTTTCAGCGTGAAGGAATGCTCCAGGTCGAAGGGCGCACGGTCAAATTGCTTGATCGGGTCGCGGTCAGCCACCTTGTGGATTGCGGCGCATAGCGAGCCCCGGCAGTTCGAAGACCAGCACCGCGCTGTCGGGGCCGCAGCGAACGACAGGGCAAAGCTCGGCCAGCTCCGGACATGCGTCCGTAGCCATCAAGCGCAGCAAAGCGGACGCTGGAATGAGCGCTGGGGCGTCCGCTCTTGACCGTCCACGCGGTCATGTCAATTTGGGCGCATTCCTGCGCCAATACAGACAAAGACTAGAGCCGCGTGACGTTAAGCGGCTTCGCGCTCGCCACTTGCGCTTCGGCGCTGTAGTGCTGGGACAGGCCGTCGATCGAAACCAATACGAGGACGGTGGCCAGGACTGCTATGACGCCGAAA
>Ga0316613_10002157_pt1 | contig 12779 bp, 9 predicted proteins | sample OWC_soil_day10_C_2_FD_207647 | JGI IMG/M metagenome (GOLD analysis project Ga0316613, IMG submission 207647) | Wetland soil microbial communities from Old Woman Creek delta, Ohio, United States - OWC_soil_day10_CT_b | ecosystem: Environmental > Terrestrial > Soil > Wetlands | place: USA: Ohio...
CCTGGCGCCTGGTGCTGGTCGGCAGCGGCAACGACCGGGTGATCGCCGACCTCAAGGCGCGTATCGCCGGCCACGGCCTGTCCGAGCGCATCGTCCTGGCCGGCAGCCGGCGCGACGTGCCGGTGCTGCTGGCCGCCGCCGACCTCGCCTTTTCCGCCTCGACCGAGCCGGAAGCCTTCGGCCGCGCCGCCATCGAGGCCGAGGCAATGGAGACACCGGTGATCGCCACCGACCACGGCGGCAGCCGCGAGACCGTGCTGCCCGGCCGCACCGGCTGGCTGGTCACGCCCGGCGACGCCGAGGCCATGGCGGTGGCCATCGGCGAGGCGCTGGCGGCGCCCGAGCGGCTCGCCGAGATGGGCCGGGCCGGCCGCGCCTTCGTGCTCGACACCTTCACCACGGCGAAGATGCTGAGCCAGGAATTCTCCGCCTACCAGCGCCTGATGGGCGCCGCGCCATGACGGTGATCGAGCCGACGCTGTGGATCCTCACCGACGGCAAGGCCGGCGACGAGCAGCCGCTCACCGGCATCGCCGAAGCGATCGGCGTCACGCCGGAGATCCGCCGCGTCCATCCGCGCGCGCCGTTCGCCTTGTTGATGCCCTGGGGGCCGATCGACTGGCAGGACCGACCGAACCGGCTGGGCTCGCCGCTCGCCCCGCCCTACCCCGACATTTGCCTTGCCACCGGCCGGCGGGCCATCGCTTATCTCAGGTATCTCAAACGCCTGTCGCCCACCACCTGCACGGTATTGTTCAAGGACCCGCGCACCGGCCGCCACGGCGCCGACCTGATCATCGTCCAGGCGCACGACCGACTGCGCGGCCCCGACGTCAAGGTGGTGACGACGGCGCCCAACCGGCTGCCGCCGGCCCGGATCGAGGCGATCCGCGCCGACCCGCCGGACGATCTTGCCGCCCTGCCGTCGCCGCGCCTCGCCGTGCTGGTCGGTGGCGACAGCCGTCACCACCGCTTTACCCCCGATGATATCGGCCTGTTCGTCGCCGGGCTAGAACAGCGGGTCGCCGCTGGCGCCTCGCTGATGATCACCGCCTCCCGGCGCACGCCACCGGCGCTGGCCACCGCCCTCAGGTCACTGGCCGAACGGAACGAGTGCGTGACGGTCTGGGACGGCAAGGGCGCCAACCCGCTCGCCGCCTACATGGCGCTGGCCGACGAACTGGTGGTCACCGCCGATTCCACCAACATGATCGGCGAGGCGGCGACCACTGGCCGGCCGATCCAGATCTTCCACCCGTCGGGCGGCCATCCGAAGATCGACGCCTTCATCGCCCTGTTGGGCCAGGAGGCCAGCGTCGGCCGCTTCCCCGAGGCGCCGAAGAGCGGCGTCTATCCGCCGATCAACTCGACCGCCGACGTCGCCGCCGCCGTGCTGGCGGCCTGGCGAAAGCGGCTGGACGACGGCTGACCGGCAGTCAGGCAATTCAGCCGACCGCCGCGACGGTCGGCGTCTCGTCGCGGAACTGCAGGGCCCGGAGATGGGCGTAGAGCCCGCCCTCGGCCATCAGCTGCTCGTGGGTACCGGACTGCACCACCTCACCCTTGTCCATGACGCAGATGAGGTCGGCGTCGCGCACCGTGGCAAGCCGGTGGGCGATGACGAAGGTCGTCCGCCCCTTCATCAGCCGCCCCAGCGCCTCCTGGATGTCGCGTTCAGCCTGGGCGTCGAGCGCCGAGGTCGCCTCGTCGAGCAGCAGGATCGGCGCCTGTCTCAGAATGGCGCGGGCGATGGCGATGCGCTGGCGCTGGCCACCGGACAGGTTGCCGCCGCCCTCGCCCACGCGCGCCTCGAAACCGCCGGGCATCGCCATGATGAACTCATAGGCGTTGGCATCGCGCGCCGCCGCCTCGATTTCGGCGGGCGTAGCGTCCGGCCGGCCATCGGCGATGTTGGCGGCCACCGTGCCGTCGAACAGGAAGGTGTCCTGCGTCACCAGCGCGATGTGCCGGCGCAGCGAATCGACGGTGAAGCGGCGGACGTCGGTGCCATTGATCAGCACGGCGCCGCCGGTCGGATCGTAGAAGCGCTCGACCAGCGAAAACACCGTCGACTTGCCGGCACCCGAGGGCCCGACCAGCGCCACCACCGAATTGGCCGGCACCGTCAGACTGAGGCCGCGAAGCACCGGCGCCTCGCCATAGGCGAAATCGACGCGGTCAAAGCGGACACTGGCCGCCTCGAACCGCGCCTCGACGGCATCCGGGGCCGACTGCAATTCGGGGACGAGATCGAGCACCTCGTACATCATGCGGACGCCGACCAGCGACTTCTCGAGGTCGAGGTTGAAGCGGGCCAACCTTTTCGCCGGCTCGTAGGCCAAGAGCAGCGCCGTGATGAAGGAAAAGAAGGCGCCGGGATCGGCGTTGTGGTGGACGATCTGATAGCCGCCGAACATCACCACGAAGGCGATGGCAAAGCCGCCGAGCGTCTCCATCAACGGGCTGGACCGGGCGCCCAGCGTGGCGATGCGGTTGGACAACTGCTCGACGTTGGCCGTCGCCCGTCCGAAGGCGGCGCGCAGACGGTCCTCGAGACCGAACGACTTGACGACGCGGATGCCCTGCACGCTCTCCTGGACGATGGTGATGATCTGGGCCGAGGTCACCACCTCCTTGCGCGCCGCCGTCCGCACCTTCCGGAGCAGATGGGTGACGCCGTAGATGGCAATCGGTGCGATCACCAGCGACAGCGCCGACATGGTCGGGTTCTGCACCACCATGACGGCGATGAGCGAGATCAGCGTGAACAGGTCGCGGCCGAGGCTGAGCACGATCAGGTCGATCGCCGACCGCGCCGCCGAGGCGTTCTGCGAAATGCGCACCATGATGTCGCCGAGGGCGTGGCTCTGGAAGAAGGCGATGTCCTGCCTCAGCACGGCGTCGTAGAGCTGGCGCTGCAGCCGGGCGACCAGGCTGTTGCCGATCTTGGTCAGCGTCACCGACGAGAAATAGGTGGCAAAGCCCTTGACGAGATAGACGGCGACGATGATGCCGGCGATGGTGAAGACCAGCCCCTCGTTCTTCTCGATGAAGATCTTGTTGATGATCTCCTTGATGATGTAGGCGCTGCCCGCCGTCGCCGCCGCGGCGATCACCATCATCACCAGCGCGAAGGCGTAGCGCCGCGCGTAGGGACGGAAATTGGCGCGGAAAAGCCGCACCAGCGGCCCGAGCTTCTGCTCCGGCCCGAGGAACCCGGCAAACCGGCCCGTCAGGAAATTCAAGTGCAAACTCCAGATCTGGCCGGTCGGCGCGGCCTGAAAACAAGTCGCCGGGACATGCTACGCCCGATGCCGCCTGTCAACTGCGCCGGGCCGCTTGCGGCGGTTCACGCCCCGCTGATCGGCATAGGAGACACAAATTGTGACCGAAAGCCGGATTCCCGGTCAGGGACCGGCGCCGTCACACCACCACCGGCTCGTTCTTGATCTGCCTGAGCGTCAGGCTGGTCCGGACCTGGCCGACGTTGGGCGTTGCCGTCAGTTGCTCGATCACGAAGGTCTGGCAGGTCTTGAGGTCGGGGGCGACGCATTTCAGGATGAAGTCGATCTCGCCCGACTGCATCCAGCTTTCGCGCACCAGCGGCCAGTTCTTCACCCGCGCCTCGAAGGCCAGGATCTCGAACTCCGACTGCGAGGCCAGCGAGATGAAGGCGAACAGCGTCACGTCAAAGCCGAGCGTCTTCTCGTCGATCAGCGCCCGGTAGCCCTGGATGACGCCGGCTTCCTCAAGCGCGCGCACGCGCCTCAGGCACGGCGGCGCCGAGATGCCGACGCGGCTCGCCAGTTCGACGTTGGTCATCCGTCCATCGCCCTGCAGTTCGCGCAGGATCTTCCAGTCGATGGCGTCGAGCCGGGCCTTCATGTCGCATCCTCCGGAGAGCTGACAGCGCTCATTTTCGGCCCGGAACATATCGTTCCTGTCGCCACCGCGAAAGCATCTTTCGGGGGCACGCACACTTATTAGGGGTGTCACCCCCCACCTGTTCGCTTCCGTTCGCTCATTCGGCAGGGGACGACGGGCCGCGCCGGCCGCCGCCGGGCCGACGCCGCCTTGAAACCGTTTCATCGGCCACCTACCATTCAGGCGCCGCCGGCCGGTGCCCGACCGAGTTCCCCCTCTCGGGGGGCGGCGAACGAGACGAGACGAGCATGACGCACACCCATACCAAGGTTCTGATCATCGGTTCCGGCCCGGCCGGCTACACCGCCGCCATCTACGCCGCCCGCGCCATGCTGGAACCGATCCTGATCGCCGGCCTGCAGCAGGGCGGCCAGCTGACCATCACCACCGACGTCGAGAACTACCCGGGCTTTGCCGATGCCATCCAGGGGCCGTGGCTGATGGAGCAGATGCGCACCCAGGCCGAGCACATGGGCACGCGCCTTGTCTCCGACATCGTGACGACGGTCGATCTTTCGAAGCGGCCGTTCGCCTTCACCTGCGATTCGGGCGACACCTATTCGGCCGACACGCTGATCATCGCCACCGGCGCCCAGGCCCGCTGGCTCGGCCTGCCGTCGGAGCACAAGTTCCAGGGCTTCGGCGTATCGGCCTGCGCCACCTGCGACGGCTTTTTCTATCGCGGCAAGCACGTGGTGGTGGTCGGCGGCGGCAACACCGCCGTCGAGGAGGCGCTCTACCTCACCCACCACGCCGACAAGGTGACGGTGGTGCACCGCCGCGACACCTTCCGCGCCGAGCGGGTGATGCAGCAGCGCCTGTTCAACCACCCGAAGATCGAGGTGATCTGGAACAGCGCCGTCGACGAGGTGCTGGGCAAGGACGGCTTCCCGCCGTCGCTGACCGGCGTCCGCCTCCGCAACGTCAAGACCAACGAGAAGCGCGATATCGCCACCGACGGCCTGTTCGTCGCCATCGGTCACGCGCCGGCCACCTCGCTGTTCACAGGTCAGGTTCAGCTCAAGGAGTCGGGCTATATCTGGACGGCGCCCGATTCGACGGCTACGTCGGTGCCCGGCGTCTTTGCGGCCGGCGACGTCACCGACGAGCACTTCCGCCAGGCGGTGACGGCGGCCGGAATGGGCTGCATGGCGGCGCTGGAGGCCGAACGCTACATCGGCGCCCTGGAAACTGATACAAAGGTTGCGTAACTTACTGGCGAGGCGGTGCAATTCAGGGCTTGCGCCGGAGCAAGGAAGCGTTGAACCTAAAGCATCGACCCGAAAAGTTTTCACACTTTTCGGATACGTGAGTGTTGCAGAGACGATGACCGCACATCCGGCCGAAAAGTTGCCCGACTTTTCGGACAAGCGGATGTGGTGGAACAAAGAGGCGGCAAGGCCGGTACGCCAGACTGGCTGTTGCTCTTACAAAAGCGGGTGGTGGCCAGCAAATGCGGCCATCAGCAGCGATGGGGGCGACAAAGGGGGACGCGATGGATTGGGACAAGCTCAGAATATTCCACGCCGCCGCCCACGCCGGGAGCTTCACCCACGCCGGCGATACGCTGAACATGAGCCAGTCCGCCGTCAGCCGTCAGGTCAGCGCGCTTGAGCAGGATCTCGGCGTACCGCTGTTCCACCGTCATGCCCGCGGCCTCATCCTCACCGAACAGGGCGAGCTGCTCTACCGCGCCGCCCATGACGTGCTGTTGAAGCTCGAGGACGTGCAGGGCCGGCTGACCGACAGCCGCGAACGCCCCTCCGGCTCGCTGCGCGTCACCACCACCGTCGGCATCGGCTCGACCTGGCTGACCTCGCGCGTCGACGAATTCGTCGATCTCTACCCGGACGTCCAGCTGCAGCTGATCCTCAACGACGACGAGCTCGACCTCGCCATGCGCCAGGCCGACGTCGCCATCCGCCTGCGCCAGCCGACGCAGCCCGACCTCATCCAGCGCAAGCTGTTCACGGTGCACTTCCACCTGTTCGCCTCGCCGGCCTACATCAAGCGCTTCGGCAGCCCGAAGACCATCGAGGATCTCGACCAGCACCGGATCATCACCTTCGGCGTCGCCGCCCCCAACTACCTCAGAGACATGAACTGGCTCGAAAGCGTCGGCCGGCCCTACGACAATCCGCGCCTGCCGGCGCTGCGCGTCAACAACCTCGTCGCCATCAAGCATTCGGTCCAGCGCGGCGTCGGCATCGCGCTGTTGCCCGACTATCTGGTCGAGGAGGATTCCGGCCTGCAGCAGTTGATCCCCGAGGTCGATCTGCTGTCCTACGACACCTACTTCGTCTACCCCGACGAACTCCGGAACTCGGCGCGCGTCCACGCCTTCCGCGACTTCCTGGTGTCGAAGGCGCAGCGCTGGGCCTACTGATTCACCCCAGCGAAATTCCAAGCGCTCTATAAGCCGGCAAACATCGCCAACGTGTCGCCGGCCCTTGCGGAAGGACTGGCGTTTTCCCCTAACGGAAAACACCGATGATCGGCGCAAACATCACGATGATGTTACGGTTTGGGCAGCATAACCGGAAAACTGCATAGCAGATTTGCAGTTTGCCTGCTTGTTTTGCACCTGTCGGGGGTGCATATAGACCTCAGCTGATGTGTTGGTTCCCTCGTCATCCTCCCGACGAAAGCGAATCTTCAGCTGTTCCCCTCTGGAAGGTGCGGCTCGTCCCTGCGAACCGCATTCCATAACTTTAAGCCGGGCTTCGTGCCCGGCTTTTTTTTGCCCTCCGCCCGGCGGGGCTCCCTTCGTCGCCGCGCGACCAGCGTCCTGGCCACCCATCTTGCGGACCGTGACGCGGGCAACCGCGCCACATGGGTCGCGGCATCACCTGGACACACCCCCAGCACAATCAAAGACTTGAGGGACCATTCTGAAAGGATCGAACAACCCTGGCAAATAAGACAGGCAACCTAGTGAAAAAGATCATGCCTGAATTTGCGAAGACGGCTATTCGTTACAGTCGATGATGTTGATACGTCTCGATTAACGGCAAATTAGACATCTTCGCCAATCATTGGTCCAACCGCTGACGAATGAAGGCGATGAGTCCAATGAAAAACATCTCGATTGCCCGGAAGATCCTTGCCGTTGTCCTTTTGGTTGGTCTTGTCGCGGTGGCGATCGCCGTCATCGGCTGGGTCGAACTCAAGTCGACGACAGAGACCTACACCGACGTCGGCCGCTCCGAAGAAGCGGCCCGCGAGGCGATGGACCTGCGCGTTGACATCATCGCCATCAGCCGCATGACCTACCAGCTGGCGCTGGCCCCGGAGAAAGCGGCGGATTTCAAGGCGGAAGCCGCCAAGCGGTCGTCCGAGATGCTGGCCCGTCTGCCCAAGCTCGAGGCGGTCGCCGATGCCACCGAGAAGACCCAGCTGTCGGACATCCGCACGTCGCTTGAGACCTATTTCAAGGCGATTGACGCCATGGTCGATGTGGCCGCCGCGGGCGATCCGGCGGCGGTCGCGCCGGCGCTGAGCAAAGCGCTGGACGGTCAGAAGGACGTTACCGCCAAGGTGAAAGTCTACAGTACCTATACCTCCGAGAAGATGGCGACCGCCCGCACTGCGGCTGGCACCGAGGCCGATCGCTCGGCCATCGTCCTGCTCGTCTCGGCCGCCATCGCCACCATTCTGGGCATCGGCGTCAGCCTGCTGCTGGCCAACCGTGGCATTGCCCGGCCGATCGTCGCCCTGACGTCGGCGATGCATTCCATGGCCGGCGGCAACCTCGCCGTCGATCTGCCCGACGCAGATCGACGCGACGAGATCGGCGCGATGATCGGCGCGGTCACCAGCTTCCGCAACGATCTGGCCGAGCGGCATCGTCTGCAGGCCGAAGCGGAACAACGCGACAGCCAGCTGGCGGGTGAGCGTCGGCGCATGATGGCCGAGATCGCCGCCAATTTCGAGCGTCAGGTCGGCGAACTCGTCTCCTCCCTGTCGATCGCCGCCACCGACATGCAGATGACGGCCGCCGCCATGTCCGGCAGTGCCGGCGAAACGCGCGACGCCGCGGGCGAACTGTCGCAAGCGGCCGGCCAGACCACCGACAACGTCCAGACCGTGGCCGGCGCCACCGAGGAGCTGGCGACCAGCGCCCGCGAAATCGGCGAGCGCATCGCCACGGCGTCCCGCCTCGCGTCCGAGGCGGTCGGTCAGGTCGATCGAACCGATCGGGACGTCCAGACGCTGGCCACCGGGTCGCAGACCATCGGCGACATCGTCCAGCTCATTTCCGGCATCGCCGAGCAAACCAACCTTCTCGCCCTCAACGCCACCATCGAAGCCGCCCGCGCCGGTGAATCCGGCCGGGGCTTTGCCGTCGTGGCGCAGGAAGTGAAAACGCTGGCCAGCCAGACGGCCAAGGCCACCGAGGAAATCTCCTCGCAGATCGATCAGTTGCAGGCCGCCACCCAGAATGCCGTCGGCAACATCAAGGGCATCGGCGAAGCCATCAAGCGCATGCACACCGCCTCGAACGACGTGGCCGCCGCCGCCGAGCAGCAGCAGGCGGCGACGCAGGAGATCGCCCGGTCGATCGCCGAGGTGGCCAGCGGCACCAATGGCGTCGTCCGACGCGTCGAGACCGTCTATCGCAACGCCGCCGAGACCGGCACCGGCGCCGACAAGATGCAGGCGACCTCGCACATGCTGGCCGACAATGCCAAGCACCTGAAGGATCAGTTCAAGGCCCTGCTCGATGGCATCCGCGCCGCCTGATCGGCGCCACTCCGCCTTGGCCGAGGCGCTACGCCTGTCCGGCGGGAACCGGCCCGTCGCTTTCGCCCGGCACCAGGGACAACGGCACCCGGCATTGCACGATGCCGGAGGACGACGCCGGTGCGGCCAGGGGAAGCTGCGCCAGCAGCGCCCGGGCGGCAGCCGTGCCGATATCCGGCAATGACAGGTGGAAGCACGTCACTTGCGGCGTCAGGAAGCGGACCGAGTCCTCGCCGCGAAATCCGATGATCGACAGATCCCGGCCGGGCCGGAGCCCACGCTCGGCAAGGCGCCGGTAGATGCCGATGGCCGTCACCTCGTAGAACAGGATGATCGCCGTGGCCGGGTCGGGCCGGTCGAGGAGTCCGTCGACCACGGCGTCGCCGTCGTCCTCCCGGCGACGGGTCAGGATCACCAGATCCTCATCGAACGCCAGGCCGTGCCGGGCGAGACTGTCGCGATAGGCCTCGGCGAAGATCGACCCGTAGTTGGCGTCGCCCGACGGCAGCGTCACCGCGATGCGCCGATGGCCGCCCTGCACCAGACGATCGACGGCCGTCGCCATCACCCCCTCGAAATCGAGGTCGATCCACGAGTAGCCACTGCCGCTGTCGCTGCGCCCCAGCGTGACGAAGGGAATGCCCGACGACTGCAACAGATCGATGCGCCGGTCGATCCGCCGCGTCTCGGCGAGGATCATGCCATCGACGGCGCCGCGCGACACGAAGCGCTGGAGATAGGTGAAGTTGTCCTGGCTCTTGGCGCAGGGCAGAACCAGCAGGTCGAGGCCATGGGCGGCCAGCACGGCCTGCATGCCCTCGACCACCCCCATGAAGAAATAGTCGGTGCTGGTGGTGCTTTCCTGATCCAGCTCGATCATGAAGCCGACGGAATGGGTGACGCCCTGGGCGAGCGAGCGGGCGGCCTGGTTGGCGGCGTAGCCAAGCCGTTGCGCCGCTTCCAGAACCGTCTGACGCGTCGCCGCGTTGACGTTGGGATTGCCGTTGAGCGCGCGCGACACGGTGGCCGTCGACACCCCGAGTTCTCGGGCCAGATGGGCGATTCCCCTCATAAAATCCTCCGACCCTCCGCGTCACCCATTGACAGACATCCAGCCGCGAACTTAGCATTGTAAGCGCTTACAATACTACGATCGCGATCTCAAGTCCGCCTGTTGAGGATGAAATAGGGTGGATGACACAAGATAGGCCGCTGATTGTAAGCGCTTACAGTCGTGGAAGAGCCGGCAACCGGGGAGAGGTCGGTCGGCAGTGTTGGCGCTTCGAATCGATGCGCCGACGGATGCGACGGGCAAGGTTTGCGGTTCGCGGCCGTCGCAAGGCGACGGCGCGGTCCACATCGACGTTCAATGAGGGAGGATTTGATGACAGCGACGCATAAACACAGGTCGGCCGCCAAGGGCGCGATGCACATGCTGGCCCTGGCCGGCGCCTCCTGCCTGGCCCTCGTCCTAACGGATGGCGCCAGCCTCGCGGCCGACAAGGTGACGTTGACCTACATGGCCAGCCAGGATTGGGTGAAGGACGCCGAGCAGGCGATCGCCAAGAAGTTCGAGGAGAAGACCGGAATCGCCATCGATTTCCAGATCCTGCCCTCGGGCCAGTATTTCAACGTTCTCCAGACCAAGCTCAATTCCGGCGAAGGGCCGGATCTGTTCGGCGGCCAGAGCGGCGTCACCGATCTCAAGCTGCAGTACAACGTCGAGAAAAACGCCGTCGATCTCACGAACGAGCCCTGGGCGACCAAGGAAGATCCGCTGGTCGCCGCCCAGTCGTCGGTGGCCGGCAAGCTCTACGGCCTCACCTATTGGGACGTGCTCGGCAATACCTGGGTGATCAGCTACAACAAGACGCTGTTTGCCCAGTATGGGCTTAGCGCCCCCAAGACCTATGCCGAGTTCAAGGCCGTTAGCCAGACGCTTGCCGACAACGGCATCCAGCCGCTCTACGAGCCGGTCGCCGACGGCTGGCACCACGTCCTGTGGTTCCCCGAGCTCGGGCCGCGCTACGAACAGGTCACGCCGGGCCTTGCCGACGCCCTCAACGCCAACACGGCGACCTTCGCCGGCAATCCCACCATGCTCTCGGCCGTCACGGAGCTGAAGGAAACCTTCGATCTCGGCTTCATGGGCAAGAACGCGCTGGCCGATGTCTACACCGGCGCCTCCAAGGCGATGGCCAGCGGCAAGGTGGCCATGGTGCTTGCCAACACCGGCTTTGCCTCGCTGGTCGAGCACGACTATCCGGACATGTTGGCGTCCGACATCGGCGTGTTCCTGATGCCGCTGGCCGACAACCAGATGGTCAACATCAACCCGGCCGGCCCCACCCACTTCATCTATTCCGGATCGGCCCACGTCGACGCCGCCAAGCAGTATCTGGACTTCCTCGCCCAGCCCGAAAACATCGACTATTTCATCGACAACACGCCGACCGTCATGACGCTGCCGTTTACGGGGGCGAAGAGCAAGTTCAGCGCCGACGTCCAGGCGCTGTTCGATGCCCACAAGGACACGCGCGGCACCGTCTACCAGACCGCCGTCACCTACGTGAACCCGCAGTGGATGGACATCGGCGCCGACCTGACGGCGATGTTCACCGGCTCGATGGCGCCGGAAAAGGTGCTCGCCAACATCGACAAGCGCCGCGCCGATCTCGCCAAGGCCGCCAGAGATCCCGCCTGGAAGAAGTAGCTGCCCGCTTCGTCTCGGCTTGGCACCGTCCACCCCCGACGTCATGAGGTCGGGGGTGCGACCGCCCGCGATGGGAAATCGCAATGAAATCGCACAGGTCCTATCCGTTCACCTTCGTCCTCGCGGCGCTCGCCCTTTATGTGACGTTCTTCATCATCCCCAGCCTCAGCGGCATCGCCTATTCGTTCACGGACTGGAGCAGCTATTCCGACGAGGTCGAGTTCATCGGTCTCGACAATTACCGGACCATTCTGTCGCCCGACGAAAATTACCTGTCGTTCATCTGGAACACGCTGCTGTTCACCTTCTGGACGATCCTCATCAAGACACTGTTCGGCCTGGCGCTCGCCATCCTGCTCAATCAGGGCGTCCGCTGGTTCGTCAACGGCTACCGGGTGCTGATCTATCTGCCGGTGATCCTGCCGACGCTGGTCGTCGCGCTGATCTTCCGCTCGATCCTCGATCCGGCCTCGGGCCTCATCAACAGCTTCCTGCGCGGCATCGGCCTCGACGCGCTGGCGTTGTCCTGGCTGACCGACCCGAGCGTTGCCCTCTATTCGGTGATCGGCGTCGATAGCTGGAAGGGCATCGGCTACATCATGGTCATCCTGCTCGCCGGCTTGCAGACCATCCCCAAGGACCTTTACGAGGCAGCCGCCATCGACGGCGCCGGGGCCTGGGCCAAGTTCCGCTTCATCACCCTTCCCATGCTGATGCCGGCGCTGATGATCGTCACCGTGCTCAACGTCCTCTACGGGCTGCGCGTGTTCGACATCGTCTATGCGCTGACCAACGGCGGCCCCGGCTATGCCACCGAGGTGCTGTCGACCGAGATCTTCAAGGCCTTTTCCAAGGGGCAGTTCGGGCTCGGCACCGCCATCTCCAGCGTTCTGTTCCTGATCCTGGTGGTCACCGGCTACCTGGTGATCCGGGTGATGGAACGCCAGTCGGACCGTCAGTGAGGAGGGAACCGGATGCCTAGGAACCTGCGCGCCACCACCGCCCACCTCGCGGCCTTTCTCGCCAGCCTGATCATGCTGCTGCCGGTCTACCTGATCACCATCAACGCGCTCAAATCGTCGACCGAGGCGAGCACGATGAGCGTCGACTGGCCGAGCGAGCTGCACCTTGAAAACTTCCTGACGGCGATCGAGAAGGGCAAGCTGATCGGCAGCTTCTTCAACAGCCTGCTCTACGCCACCTCGGCCACCGTCATCGCCACGCTGGTGTCGGCCATGGCGGCGTTCGTGATGTCGCGCCACAGGACGCGGCTCAACCGCTTCCTCTACCTGTTCCTGATCATGGGCATCGCCCTGCCGATCAACTTCTTCACGCTGACGACGATGATGCAGGTCACCCACCTCATCAACACCAAGATCGGCATCATCATCCTCTACGC
>Ga0316613_10002158_pt1 | contig 12777 bp, 10 predicted proteins | sample OWC_soil_day10_C_2_FD_207647 | JGI IMG/M metagenome (GOLD analysis project Ga0316613, IMG submission 207647) | Wetland soil microbial communities from Old Woman Creek delta, Ohio, United States - OWC_soil_day10_CT_b | ecosystem: Environmental > Terrestrial > Soil > Wetlands | place: USA: Ohio...
CTTTTACCGTCAATCTTCGGATAGACGGTATTTTTTTTTTTTTTTTTTGTATATAACTGGAAAAAATATTTTATAACCAACATTACTTCGACACAATTTGCATTGCTTTACAAATATAATGGGCAATGTGTGAAATAAACGGAAAGGATGAATGATTTTTGTCGTGGAAAATATATGGTGTAAAATTGAGCGATTACGAGAGGAAATGCACGTAACGGCACTCGAAAAAGGAATATCACATCCAGACGTTTTAAGGGCTAGTCAGGGGCTGGATGAAGCTATAAATGAATTCTATAATATTGATTTGATTCAAAAGGCTGGATAAGCGGATAAATAATTTCCTGAGATTCTTTACCCAATTAGTAGTGCCCGCAATGTCTATAGCTTGCCAAATATTTTTTTGTTTAGGTGCCATAATGCCGTTTTTATTTAATCGGCATTTGAAAACTAAAGAGGGTATTAGGATATTACTGATGAATAAAGAAAATGATTCTTAAACATAAGGGGGATACTGCCATGGTAAGTAGAGAAGTAAGGGAATCGGACTATTTGCAAGTAATCACTGTTTTAAATGAATGGTGGGACGGAAGACAGATGGCAGATATGTTACCAAGATTATTTTTTAAACACTTTAAGCATACTAGCTTTATCGCCGAAGAAAATGGACAAATTATTGGCTTTTTGATAGGTTTCATATCTCAGACTTATTTAGAACAGGCGTATATTCATTTTATTGGAATTCATCCTGAACATCGCGGAACCGGAATAGGGAAAAAGCTTTACAACAAGTTTTTTGAGATAGTTAAAGAAAAAGGATGTAAGTCGGTGCATCTTGTTACATCGCCGATAAATCAGAACTCTATCGCGTACCATCTTAAAATGGGATTTAAAATGGAAAAAAGCGAAATAAATAATGACGGTATTTGGATCCATATCGGATATGACGGACCCAAAGAAGACCGCGTTTTATTTACAAAAAAAATATAAGATTTATGTTGGGTTAGTTTCAACCCTAAAATTGGACTAACCATAAAGCTAAAATCTTTTAAAACTCACAGCAATATTAAATGTGAACAGAGTCTATTTAAAATGTAATTTGTCAACAGCCCCTTCGTGGTTGGCGGCTTTTTTATTTGAACCATATATTTACAAATAGCAATATTTATTGTAAAATATAACCAAACAGCAGTTCGGAGGCGATACCATGAATCCCAAAAAACAAGCGATCCTTGATTTTATACGTGACTATCCTCATCAGTATCCACCGACAGTTCGAGAGATTGCTGCAGGTGTAGGCCTTAGTAGTAGTTCTACTGTTCATCATCATCTAAATGAGTTGGTTAGTCAGGGTTATGTTGAGCGCAGGGCTAATTGCCCTAGGTGTATAGTGTTGACTGAGAGCCGTTTGTAGTATGTACTGTTAATTCTGCCGTCTGCCTTTCGGGTTGTCGGTTTTTTTATTTGTAATAGTACTAATCGCAAAGTATTTTGTGATTATTTTTTAATAATATTGGAGATAATGATTGTAAATTCATTATATCTGAGAGGTGCGGCAATGACTGAGTCAATTAATCGTATAATTAAGGAAGCGTTACATAAAATACCAACATTAAATTACATTACCGCAATGGCAATGCTAGAATTGTGGCCAGCAACAGACTATTATAAAAATGTTCCGAAAAGCGCAACGGAATTAATGGAGTTAAATTGGAATAAGACAGGGAAATCGCTGCGTTGTGCCATGCATAAGGTGAGTAGAGAGTATGACCTTAGAAAATACGGAAGCTAATACTACAACTACTACATCAGTAGCAACAGTGAATATTGATCCGCTGCAACAAGGACAATCTGGTAATACACCTATAATTACTACTCAACATATTACTCCAATTTCACTAGCATCTGAATTAGATAAATTAATACAAGCAATTTCTGATGGGCCAGAAAGAATATTAAGAGAATTTGAACAAAATTCAGAACATACAAGAGAGATGCAAAAGGCCGCACATGATGCAATGGTAAAGAGAGATAAAAGAGGGCAATGGATGGCTTTTTGTATTATTATTAGTACGTTTTTTCTAACTGCATATTGTTTGTATTTGGGAAAAGAAGTTGCGGCTCTGCTCTCTGGACTGGCTTCAATTGTATTGGTAACGAGAGGCATATTTGGTCCAAAGCAAAATTCTCCGTCACAGAATTTTCGAAAAATTGGTAATCGTAAATCTAGGAACGTTGCTAATATGTAGGATCGATCTTCATATTCTGTCTAATTTTCTATGAATGATGCTTTTAGTTTTAGAAATACTAACATTTAACCACCCGCCAAACTGGTAATAATATACCAAAAGGCGGGTGGTTTCTGTGGTTATAATGCAGGTATTAATATGTTTGCTGGTCTTGTCAGTGAGGATGGTGTTGTATGGTATTGGTAGGTTGGTTTATGTGTGGGTTAATTGGTAGCTGCCGGAGGGTGGCTATTTTTATTTCAATTTACTTTTCCATTCATTTAATACTAAATCAGGGACCTTGCAGGGAATCGGTTTGCCATTACTAAAAAAAATTACATTAACGGTATTCGCACTTTTTAAGTTATTAGCTACATCTTTAGGAATATTAACTACCATGATGTTTGAGTAATTAATTGAATTTTTCTTTAGCTGTGTTGAAAATTGATACGTTGGAGGAAATTTAATATTTTGGAAAGACTGAGTTGTTACTCCTGATCCGTTAATACTATAAACTACTTGTGGGTCTAATTTTTTATCAAACATTGAAAATTTAACAAAACTCATAGTGTTAACACCTGGAGCAGGTGAAATTAGTTTAATATTATCACACCATTCGTCTATTGGTTTAGACCTCTCAAAATCACCATACTGATACCCAGTAAATCCCACGGCTGATACTAGTAAAAGTACCAGCGTTACTAATATGATTTTTCTTAGCAAAATCATCATCTCCATTTTTAATAATATTTCCTATATAATTCCAATAACATACAAATTATTCCTGCAAGGTAATAAAAATAGCCCGGCGTAGTTGCCGGGTGAATGAAAATGTATTTAATGAAGGAAATTATTTACTCGACTACTAGACTTATCTTTTACTATTAATGCCTTTTTTTCTTTAATATACGAATTGAACTAAATTATAGGGTATTATAATACCTTATTAGATCCATAACCAACACGCCTCCATCCCTTTTCAAAATATTTGGAGGAATTTTTTATTCACAATAGCGAATAAAGCGACATGTGGTGGTGGTGTGATTATGGTGGCGGTGAGTATATGGTTTAAGATTAATCGGGGGGAACCGTATCATTGGTAATGGCGAAAGAGAGGTTGCCAACAGGTAGATAAATGTATAGAATTGTAAAAGTTCCTGCAAATGTTCTGATATTTGCAGGAATTTTTATATTTGAATGGTAATTTATTCATAGGAAGGTTAACAAGGTTTTTAGTTCGGGAGAACCGTCCCGGCAAGTCTGCTATGCGAAATGTCCGTCGAGGATTGTCTGGTAAGTCAGTACAGCTGAGACGTTTTTTAAATTGGTTAATTCAATCAGTGATCCGACTCCGGACAGTCCCGCCACTCCAGTCAGCAGATCTTTCACTTGTTCAAATCAAAGTTTCACAAGATTACCCCTTCGGTGAAGTCTAAAGTACTGACTCAAAGGCCTTATATCTCTTGTGTTTATTCGACTTTCACCGGGTGATTCCCTAAATTTTTTAAATTTTTGTCACGGATTCAGGTATGGGATTAGGTATCTATTCCCATACTTTACTACAATATTCTCACTGTATTGGGAAGTATTACTTGGTATTATACCGGTGCATTTAAAATTATTTATTTGAATGCACCAGTATAATACTTCAATCGTTCTCATAGCAGATTTCATAAAACTGCTTCCATATTTGCATTTGTTGTTTTCTGTCACTGATCTTACAGAAGCGGGCTGCTATAAGCCCAATCAGAAATATCAGCGCTGGTCCAAACTTGGCCGCCTACATAAACATACTCCACTTGGTTATTGCTGCTTAATCGCCAATCAGTTATACGTATGAATTCCCGGCTATCACCCGAATAGCCATTAAGAATCACAAGGTCGTTACTATTTTGTTCAAAATAATAGTTTGCTCCGCCGGCATCTAGTCCGGTGATAACCAGATAATCGAAACCGGAAGTTTCCTGGATAGTGGTGTATCCGTTGGTATCGATAAAATAGAAGTCACTGCCTGACCCACCGCGTAACGTCGTACTTCTCTCGCCTATTTCGCCACTGCCGATCCCTGGCAGGATTGGTATATCAACTACGGGAGCATTATAAACGTTCGCACTAATCTCATCGATCACCGACGTTAGGGCATCAAGGGAACAACTGGTCAGAATGTCGGCGCCGGCGCCACCGTCCAACAAATTATTACCGTAACAATCAAATAGAATATCGTTCCCGTCACCACCAAACAGACTGTCGTTGCCTAATCCGCCAACAATTACATCAGAGCCGGCTATGCCGCTAATATAATCATTACCATCCAACCCGAAGAGCAAATCGGGTGAACTGGATCCGGTAAGCTTGTTGGCCAAAGAATTCCCGGCCTGAAAGCCGTAAAGCGTCCGCTGGCCGTCGGAGTCAATGTTTACTTTGCCGATTTGATATTCGCTGCCTTGATAATAGCCTTCCAAGGTAAGCTGATTTCCGCTGTTCACCACGAAAACTAAATCATTACCTGAAACAGTGAAATCAAGGTCTGTGAGCGGTTCCGACAGGTAGAGGATGTCATTGCTATTGCCTGGATCCTTGGCAATAACGTCGGAGCCAAAGTCATTGCCGCCGACAATGTATACATCACTGCCCGCTCCGCCACAAAAGGTATCGTTACCCGCCAAACCATATAAAGAATCATTGCCGGTGCCCCCGGCAAGCAGACTGCCGCCAGTAGCAGCGTATAGTTTATCGCCATATTTACTGCCAGCTAATGCTTCAATAGCGACGTATTTTACATCGGACAGGTTAATGGAAACTGCTTTCGTTGAGGAATCAAAGCTAACGGTATCAAATCCGCTTCCGCCATTGAGCAGGGTATCAGCCAAATCAGCATAGAGCAGGTCATTGCCGGCGTCGCCAAAAAGTGTATCAATGCCCAACCCGCCAAACAACGTGTCGTTTTGACTGCCGCCGGTAATAACGTCATTGCCCAGGCCGCCATTTAGAACAATACCGTTATCGATATAACCATAAAGCGTATCATTGCCATTGCCGCTGGTTAGTACTTCGAAGTTCCGGAATATCTCGCCGTTTTGCCGCAAATCAACCGTCTGTCCTGGTAAAGCAAGGTTCGCTAGCAGGGTATCGATGCCATCGCCGCCGTCAACATAGCCGTCAGACCAATCATAATATACCGTGTCATTGCCTGAACCGGCAAATAACCAGTCGGCATCATTGCCTCCATCCAACAGGTCATTTCCCATCTCACCGTCAAGGGTATCGTTGCCTGTTCTGCCGATAAGAGTGTCATTTCCTGAACCGCCAACCAGCAGATTATGGAGTGAGTTGCCGGAAAGTGAGTCGGCAAAATTACCGCCAACGATGTTTTCAATATCATTATCAGGGTAAATGTTTAAATTAATTACCACACCCTTGGCAGCGCTGCTGCTTACCAACAGTGTATCAATTCCGGCGCCGCCCTTGACCTTGTCTGCCGCATCATACATAATGCTGTCATTGCCTGCACCGGCGTCAATCCGGTCGCTGCCTCCGCCGGCATCGATAGAATCGTTGCCGTCACCCGCAGTAATGACATTCGACAGAGCATTGCCCAGCAAGGTATCTGCGCCGGAGCCGCCAACGACGTTTTCAAATTCCAGATGTGTATCCATGTCAATGCGAATATCGTTGGTTTGGGCACCGGCGTCAATTGTATCGATCCCGGCGCCGCCTATTACTGTGTCAGCCGCATCATAAATCACTAGGTCATCACCGGTGCCCGCGTCCACAAAATCGCTGCCCTGTCCGGAATAAATAAAATCTGCACCTCCTGTGCATTTTAAAGTATCATCGCCGTCTGAGCCAACGACCAATGAATAGGTCTTCTGGTTAGCAAACTGTATTCTGCCGACTTGGTTGGTATATACTTTGTTGCCGTTTGCCAGAAACCAATCTTCAAATCGTAGCGAATCTTCACTTACATTACTAATGTGCATGACAACATCATTGGCCGAGGTAGTAAAAGTGAGGTAGCTCGCCTGGATTTCGGCGCTGAGAGTAATGGTATCAAGCTTGTTAGAATCATTAGCGGCGATTACGTCATTGCCGTAGCCTAGCCCGAACAGGTATGTATCATTGCCGGCCCCGCCACTTAACGTGTCGTTGCCTGCTCCGCCGTCGAGTATGTCGCTACCGGCTTCTCCCCAAAGGACATCGTTGTCTGTACCGCCGAACAGGGTGTCCCCGCCCGCTCCGCCATATAAAATGTCATTACCGCTGCCGCCTTTGATGATATTATTGTAGCTATTGCCGATAATGTTGTCTGTGCCTGAACCGCCGATAGCATGTTCTAAATCAACATACCTGCCCGCCAAGTCAATTGTCACGCCCTTAGTCTCGGCACTGGCATCAATAAAATCGGCGCCGGTACCTCCGGATACAACACTATCATTTACGTCGTAGATGATGGTATCGTTGCCGGCGCCGGCCTGAATGAAATCAGCGCCTATTCCGCCGTCCAACAGATCATTTTTGCTTCCCCCCAACAACGTATCGTTTCCTGCCGCCGCGACCAACAGACTGTCCATGGTTTTGGCTGCCAGCCGGTCAGCAGCGTCATTGCCAATCAGCGGCACAAAGGCCAAACCATCGGCAAAACGGAAGGCGCCGATCTGGTTACCCGCCGATGAAAACCAACTTTGCACAGTAAGTGTTGAAGAATCCGGCAGGGTAATGACCAGATCGTTTCCTGTCTCAGTAAATATCAGTCCTATGGGTTGAATTCCGGGGCCAAAGACAACACTATCATAGATATTGGCCTGGTCAGCAATGATAATGTCATTTCCTTCCCCTAAGTTCACCAGGTACTTGTCTGAGCCTAATCCGCCGGTCAATGTGTCATTGCCTGGACCGCCGGTTAAAACATCCAGACCTGCTCCGCCGAATAACGAATCATCATTATTCCCTCCATAAAGGGTATCATTGCCGCTGGCGCCATCCAATAAGTCGTTGCCGTCGCCCCCTAGCAGCAAATTGGCGCTGGCATTACCAAGCAAAACATCATTTTCGTCGCTGCCGACTACATTCTCTATATCGATGTATTGATTCAAATCAATCTTTACGCCGTTTGCGTCGGCCATGAGTGTGTCGGCGCCGCTACCTCCGCTGACTTTACTGTCATTGCTGTCGAAAATGATGACATCATTGCCGGTTCCCCCGTAAAGAGTGTCGTCACTCAGTCCGCCCCGCAATGTATCATTACCGGCGCCGCCATTTAATAGATCGTTGCCGGCGCCGCCGTCAAGGACATTGGCCAGCAAGTTGCCTGTTAGGGTATCATTTCCGGCGCCGCCGATCAGGTTTTCAAAGTCTTTATATTTCAGGTTCAAATCTAAAGTGACATTCGCTGACAAACTGCTTGCATCAAGGCTGTCGATACCGGCGCCGCCCTTAACCGCGCTTGCCGAATCAGCAGGATCATAGATCATAATGTCGTTGCCGGCGCCTGTGTCAATCACGTCATTTCCTGTTCCGCCGTCAATCACATCGTTTCCTAGCCCACCGTAGAGTGTATTATTTAAACTATTGCCTGTCAGCGTATCGTTTCCCGAGCCACCGATCGCCCCCTCAAAATCGTTGTACTGAACAGCGAGATTAATGTTAACCGGCGCAGCAAGCGATCCGGCATACAGCGTATCATTTCCCGCCCCGCCATGGACCTGTTCCGGCATATCGGCCGCATCGAACCATACGAGGTCACTGCCATCGCCGGTATCAATCGCGTCGCTGCCGCCTCGGCCATCAATGGTGTCGTTACTTGCGCCGCCAATCAGGATGTTATCCAGGCTGTTGCCCAACAAGCAGTCGCTGCCGGAGCCACCAATAATATTCTCAAAGTCGGTATATTGGAGCAGCAAATCGATTGCCAATTTGCCGCTATAGCCGCCGGCATCAAGAGTATCGTCCCCCGTCCCGCTGAAGATATTGCCGCTCTGATCGGCGGTATCAAAAACGATAACATCATTGCCTGCCCCACCGTCAAGAATATCGCTCCCCGCTCCGCCAACCAAGAAATCGTTTCCGTTATTGCCAGAAAGAACATTGGACTTTTCATCACCGTTCAGCGTGTCATTGCCTTGTCCGGCGATAACCACTTCAAAGTCGAAAAACTTATATTTCAAGTCAATAGACATATCATTGGCGTTCTGGCCAGCGTCAAGCGTATCCCGACCACTGCCCCCGATAACTACAGGATTACCGGCATCATAGATGATCAGATCGTCGCCGCTGCCGCCATCAAGGGTATCGTTGCCCATACCGCCATCCAGCGTATCGCTTCCGTCATCACCTTTCAACAGGTCCGCGCCATCGCCGCCAAATAACAAGTCCTGGCCAATGCCACCATAAAAGCTGTCATTGCCGGCACCGCCATCCAGCGTATCGTCGCCACCATAACCATAAAAAGCATCACTGTCATTTTGGCCGGTAAACAAATCAGGCGCCGATAAGGCGCTGCGCGGCAGCCACACCGGCTGAGAATCATCAACAGTGTTGTCAGTCAACTGAGTCAACCCGGTACCGTCAACGTTAACCACAAATATTTCATTGTCACTACCGCCTTGGTTAGAGACAAACGCCAACTGACTACCGTCTTCCGACCAAGTAAGAGGGTACCAATTACCTAAATAAATGGAAAACGAAGATACTAGGTTAACACAATTTGTCCCATCGGCATTTACCATATATATACTATATTTAGACGAATAGATAGAGTCGCGGCGTAAAAAGGCAATTTTCGTACCGTCAGGCGACCAAACGGGACTTACATCATCAGTCCCGTTTGTGATCTGGGTTTGCCCGGTTCCATCCGCATTCATTACCCAAATCTGTTCTATGGCGTTATTACTGTTTTTTCGGTAGAAAGCGATTTTATCCCCACCCGGCGACCAGACCGGATTCAGGTCCCAACCTGTAGCCGGAAAAGTTAATTGGGTAGTGTTGCCGGAGGCGGTATCCAAGACATACAGCGCCGCTTTTTGGTTATAATCGCCCCGGAAAACGATTTTGCTGCCATCCGGTGACCAGGACAATTGATCAGCATAATGTGCATTGTTGTATATCACATGATTATTGGTGCCGTCTGAATTGACCATGCATATGCGTTCAACCTCAATAACCCCCTCGTAAGACGTAGCCGAAAAAATAAGCTTAGTGCTATCTGGTGACCATATGACGTCGCTTGCCCATGCGTACCGAACGGAAGAAACCCTGACCAGGTCAGTACCGTCGGCATTCATCACGTACACATCATCTGCTGCACCGTTACTATTAGCGGCAATAAAAGCAACCTTCTTCCCGTCTGGAGACCAAACGGGGTTCGATACACGGTCATCGTCTTGATTCAATACTTTCCGGCCTGTGCCATCGGCGGTCATCACGCAAATGTCATCATAATCACTCCGATAAAGAATTTGGCCCTGCGACATCATTATCCCTCCTGTAAGTATTATATGATTTTTTACGTTCTCACAGTTCAGATCATTTCTGCATTCTGGAAATACATTCTCCATTTACCAGGGAGATCCTTTATTGTTTTAGCCAATAATGAATATTTTTCCTATTCTGTGGTCCAGAGTTGAGCACCATAAGCGCATGTCAGAGGGACGGGACTTTTTTGTCAACTTAATGAATGACAGTTTAGTCCCATCTCCTGTGATACTAGAGGTACCTGTGTATCGAAGTATTGGCATAGCTATGCGAAATCAAAAGTCTCTTTACCTTGCAGTGCGACGTTTTTTAGAATATCTGCCATACAGAAAAAGAGTAGAAGGAGATTGACCTTCTTATATTGGTGAGGCAAAGGCTTTTTGATACATTGAGCAAAACTAATCTACACCATTAATGATGCAGGTTTCATTTTTACAGGGCAATGAGGGCAGACTCGTTGCGGTATTTCTTTCGCTGTTATACCCGATACGCAGAACCGTATCATTGGTAATGGCGAAAATAGCCTAGGCTCTTTTATAATAAGGGGTTTAGGCTGCCTCTCTTGGCGGAAGTGGACAGGAGTTCGGTTTACCTCGCCGCATAGAACTGTGTCCATTGAATATATTTCTAAGAAAAAGGGCTCACTGTTTGACGTAGTACGGCCCCGAGCTTAAACGATTTGCTTGTTACAAATCATTAAGTCGAGATTAATATATGGACACAGAGAATTTAACAGTTAAATAAAAGTTGAACCTGAAAGAGTGAGATTTTGTATCCATCTTTCAGGTTCAGCTTTTTTTAGTATCATTAGATAGCTTAATTCGATAATCAAGGGAAACGTTGAAGCAGTCGGTGAGGGTAATGAATATGGTGATATTTGGTTTTATATCCTCTGATTCAAAAAATGACAAGCACAGGTATAGTTGTCAGATTAACAGGAATTCATCAAAGCATTATTTCTAAAGTGTGAGTGGGAGCAAAGTAAAGTAAAGGTCCTTTGCTTCTTGTATGGGCGGCTTCTTTTCTTCAGCGCCAACATGAGCAAGATTTTTCTAGCAACTCAATTTAACTTATTAGATAACGAGATAACCATCCAATAATTGCTCCAATTAAAACAGCAGGAAGAAATGCTTTTAGTATCTTGATTGTGATTGCTGTAGTAAGACAGCCGATAAGAATCGGGAATGAAATGATTAGTTGTCCATTTGTGGGTACTAGGATTTGTTTGACGACAAGTGCCGATATAATTCCAATAGGAACATAATTAAAATATAGCCGCAAGGTAGAACTCATCTCTCGTCCTGACATCATTTCCATGCCTATGATGCGTGATAGATAGGTACAAACTGCTAGCAATCCAATTAAAATCCAATTATTAAGCATTTTGAGACCTCCTCATTAAATAAAGCCCCATAAGCGGTGCAAAAACACCAGTAATAATGATCGTAAATTCATTACCCGGGATGAAATACTCGAGCCCCAAGGCTATGACTACCGCAGCGAGTGCCGTTGCGATGACTGGTTTTTCCTTAAGACTGGGGATCAGGAGAGCTGTAAAAGTAACCGGAAACGCTAAGTCTAATCCCCATTTTTGAGGATCAATCTGGTTTCCAATTAAAGCTCCAATGAGGGAAGACAAGGCCCAAACTACATAAAATGTACCAGTAACTATTCCAAAATAAAGAGGATCCGGTCCATATTTTTTAAACCTTGAAATTCCTAAAACAAAAGGTTCATCTGAAACACCAAAAGCTAATAACCACTTCCATTTATTAGCAGAGGAAAGACCTTCGGCTAAAGCTGCTCCGTACAATAAATTGCGCAAATTTAACAGAACAGAGGTAAAAAGTACACTTGCTAGACTTGCGCCCGTCGTCAACATTGCAACTGCTACCATTTGTATAGATCCGGAAAATACTAACAAGGACATTGCCACGGCACCTACTAAACTAAAATTGGCCTGGGTTGCCAGTACACCATAAGATAAACCATAGGCTGCAATAGCAATTGCTAATGGTAAAGCTTCTGTAAAACCAGTTTTTATGGTTTCTTTTTTTTCATTCATCGTAATCACAACTCCCTTATCCTATATTGAAAAATATTATCTGCCCCCCAAAATGGCTCATACCGGTAGCACTTCACTGATAAAAAGCGAAAGGCTAATCCGTATAGTGTAAAATAAGTACTGAAATGGTATAATAAAACTTACCTATAGCTTATTATAATATAATAAACATAAAAATGGTATATTGAATTTAATATATGGTTAATTATAATATACCAAAAGACGCTGGAAAATCATATATTTTGATCGAGGGGGAAAACATGAACACTGAAAAACCTTGGGCAGAAGGGGATGTGGGAAAGTATATTGGCGCTAATCTGCGACAATTTCGGGCGAATAAAGGAATTAGTATGGATGTCTTGGCCAAACAAATCGGGGTTAGTAAATTAACATTGATTAATATCGAACGAGGGGAAGCTAATCCTACTTTGTCCGTAATCTGGAAAATCGCAAATGGTCTAAAAATCCCGATAACCGCTCTATTGTCTATCGAATCGGATGTCTCCATCAGTCGCAAGAGAGATGGGATGAAACTGAGCAGTTCAAACGAAGTGTTTGTCGTTGAGCCTTTATTTCGTTCTCATAGCACGATTGAGCTTTATCGAGGATACTTACAGCCACACGGGGAATATCTCTCGGAGGCACACCAACCGGGGGTAATGGAATTCGTTACCGTTATGTGTGGCCGATTGACAGTGGAAGTGGACGGCGAAACTTATCACTTGGATGAGTACGATTCCATTCGTTTTAAAGGAGATCGCCTCCATAAGTACACTAATCCCTCTTCTTCCTTAACAATTTTGCACTTTGCTATCTCTTATAACAATCTTTAAAATAGGGGATGGTTCTTTGACTTAAATTACTATTTGAAAATTCGCCGTTAGTTATGATACGGAGAACCGTATCATTGGTAACGGCGAAAACAGCAATTTCCGGTTAAATAATGTATTTTGACAGGAGTTATTCCCTTTTATTAGAAATAGATAAGACTGGAACAATTATATTAGGAGGGCTTTT
>Ga0316613_10002162_pt1 | contig 12767 bp, 11 predicted proteins | sample OWC_soil_day10_C_2_FD_207647 | JGI IMG/M metagenome (GOLD analysis project Ga0316613, IMG submission 207647) | Wetland soil microbial communities from Old Woman Creek delta, Ohio, United States - OWC_soil_day10_CT_b | ecosystem: Environmental > Terrestrial > Soil > Wetlands | place: USA: Ohio...
AATGATTCAGAAAGCTCGCTATGAGGATAAGCTTACTTACGAAATCAATTATGAGGAAGATATATTGAATTACAGTGTTCTTAAACTGATACTGCAGCCCCTCGTGGAGAATGCGATTTACCATGGCATTAATGCCAGACGGGGGGGAGGTAAGATCAGGATTACTGCCCGGATTGACAAACAAAAATTATATTTCTGTGTAGCAGATGACGGTATCGGCATGACTGTAGCAAAACTCACAGAAATAAGAAGATCTTTAGAAAATAATCATGGAGAATCAGCAAAAACGGGCTTTGGCATTTTTAATGTCAATGAACGAATTCGGTTGTCTTTCGGCTCAGAATACGGACTAATCTATACTAGTGTTTATCAGGAAGGCACTAAAGTAGAGGTTTGGCATCCATTACTTTAAATAGGGAGTGGTTCCATGTTGAAGGTATTAATCGTCGATGATGAGCCTAAGATTCGTCGTGGTCTCAAAAGTCTGATTGAGAAAGCTAAGCTTGGGATGGAAGTAGTCGGTGAGGCTGAGGATGGTGAAATGGCTTTAGAAGTGGCTAAAGAAATCCTTCCGGATATTCTATTAGTGGACATCTGTATGCCTTTTTTAAATGGACTACAGTTTATTGAGCAAATGAACAGTGTATTAAAAGATTGCATCATCATTGTTATTACCGGGCATGATGAGTTTTCGTATGCCCAGCAAGCCATTAAATTACAAGTATTTGATTATTTATTAAAGCCGGTTTTGGAAAATCAATTAGAGATCGTGTTAAAAAAAGCGGAGCAGCAATTAATGAATTCTCGCTTGCAAGATAACTATCTCAATTGGGCTAATCGGGAAACTCAAAAGCATTTGCCCATATTACGGGAAGCTTTCTGCAGGGATTGGGTAAATGGTCATTTAAGTGAGGAGTACATTACCACACAGCTATCCTTTTTGGAATTGAATTTGTCGCCAGGTTCCGGAATGATTGCACTGAAAGTGGCTGGGCAGTACACTAGAGGACAGCTATTGAAGGACTGGGAGCGGGATCTGTTAGTGTTTTCCATAGAAAATATTTGTATGGAATTAGTAGAAAAGTGGCAGCCTTATATTATTTTTCATGATAGTGCTGATAATCTGATTGCTATTACGCCAATCTATAATCCAAGCGAGTGGTATGGACTTAGCACTTCACTGCAGCAGGCCATTGAGCAGCATTTGGAACAAGTCGTAATTGTCGCTCAGCGTCCTATAACTGATTTGGTAATGGGGGCGTCCAGTATTTATCATGAGTTAATTTTAGAATTAAACCGAAAGGTGAGTTATACTCCCGCAGTACTTCTTTCGCAAAAGCACATAGAAACCTATTATTATAAGGAGGATTTCTCCCTTCAGGAGTTAGCAGAAATCATTAAAATTAGCCCTACTTATCTAAGCCGATTGCTGAAAAATGAAATTGGTGTTTCTTTTATTGAGTATTTAACACAGGTGAGAGTAGAAAAAGCCATTCAAATGATGAGTGATCCTACGATAAAACTCTATGAAGTAGCGGAAAAAGTAGGATATAGTAATCAGCATTATTTTAGTACTACTTTTAAAAAAGTGGTGGGATTATCTCCGGCGGAATATCGAAAAAGAGGCAATTGGCGGTGAGTGGGATGTTAAAGGTCAAGCAAACTATAATATTACTTCTGATCATGATGACCATGTTTACAGGATGTTATTCATCCAGTGAAGTTGCAAGTACTGATCAGGTGGAATTTGTAATTGGCGTATCCCAGGCGAATTTGATAGAGCCTTGGAGAGTTTTCATGAATGAGGAAATTAAAGAAGAAGCGTCAAAGCACTCTAACGTTCGAATTGTTTTTACCGATGCTGCGCAAAACAGTGAAAAGCAGATCCGAGACGTGGAAGAATTGTTAGAAGAAGGAATTGATTTATTAATTATTTCACCGAATGATTCTGCCGAATTGACGCCGATTGTCGCTAAAGCTTTTAAAAAAATTCCTGTCATTGTATTGGACCGAGCGGTAGAAGGGTATGCCTATACTTTATATATTGGGCCAGATAATAAGTCCATCGGTAAGGAAGCAGGACAATATATTGCTGATCTTTTAGGGAATGCAGGGGGAAATGTTGTAGAGATTCAGGGGCCATCAGGATTACCTTCTCTAAGAGAAAGAAGTGCTGGTTTTCGGGAAGTCCTTGGGAAGTATGACAATATTAGAATTATTGATACGGTTATTGCCGATTGGCAGCGAGATAAGGCTGAAGATGAAATGGAAAAGCTGCTGCAGCAGTATCCTAAAATTGATGTTGTTTTTGCCCATAGCGATTACATGGCATTAGGGGCTTATAAGGCTGCGAAAAGAAACGGAGTTAACGGGATAAAGTTTGTTGGTGTTGACGGCTTTACGGGTCCTAATGGCGGGTTGCAATTAGTTGAGAAAGGGATTTTACAGGGGACCTTTACTTGTCTTACCGGTGGACGAGAAGCCATTCAGTATGCTCTTGATATTCTAAATCATGAGAAAGGGATCCCCAAAAAAATTATTTCACGAAGCAATAAAATCACCCTTTACAATGTTATGGAGTACATAAAGGTGACGAATGAACTGAAAAAGGATAATAGTAACAAAAAAATTGTTTTAGGATTTTCTCAGCTTGGTGCGGAGAGCGATTGGCGTAAGGCTAATTCCCAGTCAATTAAGACTGCTGCATTAGATGCGGGTATTGATCTTATTTTCCTAGAAGCTGATCAAAGTCAGGACATGCAGATTAAAGCTATCCGATCTTTCATTAACCAAGGCGTTGATGTGATTGCTTTTTCACCTGTCGTAGAAGGGGGCTGGGATGAAGTTTTGGAAGAGGCTAGAATGGCGGGTATTCCTGTGCTTTTATCCGATAGAGCGATTAAACCTGACGATAATTCCTTATATGCTACCTTTATCGGCAGCGATTTTTTAGAAGAAGGGCGCAGAGCTGGCCGCTGGCTGATTGATAGAGAAATGGCGATGCAATTGGTCAATGTTGTGGAACTGGAAGGAACGGTTGGTTCGGCACCAGCAATCGATAGAAAAAAAGGCTTCGCCGATATTATTGCTAATTATCCTCAAATTCAAGTGATTTATTCTGCATCTGGAGATTTTACGGAAGCTGGCGGGCAGGAGATGATGAAGGCTGCTTTAGCCGCCTATGGTAATCAGATTCATGTAGTTTATGCTCATAATGATGATATGGCTCTTGGCGCAATCAAGGCCATTGAGGAATATGGACTTAGACCGGGAAAGGATATTTTGATTGTTTCTGTTGATGCTACAGCAGCAGCCTTTAAAGCGATGATGGCAGGCAAGTTAAACTGTACTGTGGAATGTAATCCCCTCCTTGGCCCTCAACTAATGCAAGCCGTGAAAAGTTTGATGGCAGGCCGGCAATTGCCAATCAGAATTATTACCTCGGAAGTTGTATTTCCGGCAGAGACAGCAAGGCAGGATCACCTGAATCGCAAGTACTAATAATTTAAAAAAAACAGTGCAGAATATTATAAGAAATTACTGATTATTCTAAATACTAAGGCCGTACCACCATCCTATAATAGAAATAGTACTATTAGTTCTAAAAAATAGGGAGGGTACGATTCATGTCAAAGTGGAAAAAAGTTACGATTGCCTTGAGTGTCGGGATTATGATGTTCACACTGGCTGGCTGTGGGGGTGCCAAACAGGAAACGACAACTAAGCCTGCAGACAAAAAAATTGTTCTGGGGTTTTCGCAAATTGGTGCGGAAAGTGAATGGCGCACAGCGAATACGGAATCGATAAAAGCTTCGGCACAAGCAGCTGGAATTGATCTTAAGTTTTCCGATGCACAGCAAAAGCAAGAGAATCAGATAAAAGCCTTACGGTCATTTATACAGCAAAAAGTCGATGTAATTGCTTTTTCACCTGTTGTTGAAACAGGCTGGGATGCTGTATTACAAGAAGCGAAGGCCGCTAAAATACCTGTCATTTTAACTGACAGATCCATTAAAATGAGCAGTGGGAATGCAGAGGATTATTATGTTACCTTTATGGGTTCCGATTTTGTGGAAGAAGGCAGAAGAGCTGGTAATTGGCTGGTAGATAGCATGAAAAAAGACAGTGATCCTGTCAATATTGTAGAGTTACAAGGGACAGTTGGTTCAGCGCCCGCCATTGATCGTAAAACAGGTTTTGAAGAAATTTTAAAACAACATTCTAATTATAAAATCATTAAATCACAAACTGGTGACTTTACACGTGCCAAAGGCAAAGAAGTTATGGAATCATTCTTGAAATCGGCAAAGGCTGATGGACAAAAAATTGACGTTCTGTATGCTCACAATGATGATATGGCAATTGGTGCTATTCAAGCGATTGAAGAAGCTGGTTTAAAACCAGGCAAAGACATTATTATCGTTTCCATTGATGGGGTTAAAGGTGCTTTTGAGGCTATGATTGCAGGAAAATTGAATGCGACTATTGAGTGTAGTCCATTATTAGGAGATCAATTGATGGCAGCTGCAAAAGATTTGGTAGCTGGCAAAACCATTGACAAACGGATTGTTACGAAAGAAGGAGTATTCCCTGCAGCAGTTGCTGCCAAGGAATTACCTAATCGTAAATACTAAAAATCATATGTGATACCAGTCCACCCCAGCGTTCTATGAAAAATAGAAACAATCAGGGGTTATCTTCTACAGATAGCCCCTGATGGAGTGGGCTTTTCTTTTACCGCTACACTTAATCTGATATGGAGGTGAAACAGTAATGGATGAAGCAACTTTAGTAAAGGCCAAGGGGATATGTAAAACGTTTCCGGGAGTTAAGGCTCTTGTTAACGTAGATTTTGAGCTGAGATCCGGAGAAATTCATTGTTTAATGGGGGAAAATGGCGCTGGTAAGTCCACTTTGATTAAAGTGCTGACTGGTGTTGAAATTCTCGATGCCGGCGAAATTTTTTTAGCGGGGCAACCCATTGCGCCAAGTTCTCCTCATCATGCACAGCAATTAGGAATTAGTACTGTTTATCAAGAGGTTAATCTTTGTTCTAATTTATCGGTTGCAGAAAATATTTTTATTGGTAGAGAGCCATTACGTTTTGGCAGTATTGACTGGAAGGAAATGAATCGCAGATCACAGGATTTGTTGGCAAAGATGAGTCTCAATATTGATGTTACCCAGCCTCTAGAACGTTATTCTGTTGCGATACAGCAAATGGTAGCCATTGCTAGGGCTCTTGACATATCGGCAAAAGTCCTGATATTAGATGAACCTACTTCGAGCCTGGATGCCAAAGAGGTTGAGAAGCTCTTTGGACTTATGAGTAAATTAAAAGCAGAAGGTTTAGGAATTATCTTTGTAACCCATTTTATTGAGCAAGTTTATGCCGTTTCGGATCGGATTACAATCTTACGCAATGGTGAATTGGTAGGTTCTTATGAAACAGCGAATCTGCCTCGTGTTCAACTAATCGCAAAAATGATTGGTAAAGCGTTTGAGGGATTTGAAAGTAGTTGTAAGAATGCTAAAGATAGTAACCCAAAAGAGAGTCGTAATGCCTTTTTGCGAGTGCGTGGTCTTGGACACAAAGGTTCTATTCATCCTTTTGATCTTGCTATCAACAGAGGTGAAGTTCTTGGTCTTGTAGGCTTATTGGGTTCAGGACGGACGGAGTTAGCGCGTACGATTTTTGGTATAGATAGGGCTGACAGCGGGGAAATCGTAATTGAAGGACAAACCGTTGCGATACATAGTCCTGCTGATGCCATTCAATACGGTTTGGCATATTGCTCAGAAAATAGAAAAACGGAGGGTATCATAGAAAACCTTTCCGTCAGGGAAAATATTGTTTTGGCATTGCAAGGGAAATTAGGGTGGATGAAATATATACCTAAGAAAAAACAGGTTGAAATTTCGAATAAATATATCCAATTATTGAATATTAAGACCTCAGGTCTGGAGCAAAATATTAAAAATTTAAGCGGCGGCAATCAGCAAAAGGTAATGTTAGCTAGATGGCTGCTTACAGAACCGAAGTTGCTAATACTTGATGAACCTACGCGGGGTATTGATGTAGGTGCCAAAGTTGAAATTCAAAAATTGATACTGTCTCTGGCGGAAACTGGCATGTCCGTTATATTTATTTCATCGGAGCTAGATGAGTCGTTGCGATGCTCCAGCCGTATGGCGGTTTTAAGGGACAGAGTGAAAATAGCAGAGATTTCAGAAGAAGAGATGGAAGAAAAATATATTATGCAAACGATAGCAGGGGTGTAGGGTATGGAGAAAATAGGATATTTGTGGAACCGGTTTACGAGTTCTAAGCTTTGCTGGCCTCTAGCGGCATTATTTTTTGTATTACTTTTTAATTTCTTTTTTACAAAGAATTTTTTCACTATTGAAATTAAAGATGGACATTTCTATGGCGTCACCATTGATATTCTCAATCGTGCGGCTCCTCTAATGCTTTTAGCCATCGGTATGACCTTGGTCATTGCCACGAAAGGAATTGATATATCAGTAGGGTCGATGATTGCCATCTCTGGAGCGGTGGCGGCTTCATTAATTGGGGGCAAATTAGAATATGTTGATGGCGTAAAAACCCTTGTTACCCTTGTTCCCATGCCCGTTGCCATACTCGCGGCACTTCTGGTTACCACCCTCTTAGGAATGTGGAATGGATTATTAGTTTCTAAGGTGGGAATTCAGCCGATTGTTGCAACACTAATCCTACTGGTTGCTGGCAGGGGCATTGCCCAGCTGATTACCCAAGGACAAATTATTACCGTGTATTATAAACCTTTTCAATTTATTGGCACTGGCTATGTGTTAGGACTGCCCTTTTCGCTATTTATTGTTGGGCTGGTTTTTGGTATTACCTTATACGCAGTGCGAAAAACAGCCTTAGGGATGTTTATTGAATCCATAGGCATTAATGCAGTTGCTAGCAGGTTTGCTGGAATCAATGTAAGTAAATATATCTTTTCTGTATATGCATTTTCAGGTTTGTGTGCCGGACTAGCAGGGCTTATTATTTGTTCCAATGTAAGTTCTGCTGATGGAAATAATGCAGGACTGTTTATCGAGCTAGACGCTATTTTAGCAGTTTCTCTTGGTGGTAATTCTCTAGATGGTGGCCGATTTTCCTTGGTCGGAAGTCTGATTGGGGCATTAGTCATTCAAAGTATAACAACAACGATTTACGCTTTAGGGGTACCACCAGAAATTACACTTGTTGTAAAATCCGTTGTTGTAATTATAATCTGTCTCCTGCAATCTGCTAAATTTCGAAAAATGGTCTTTGCTAAATGGGCTCAGAAGAGGGGGATTATAAGTGAAAAAAATGCAGCTAAGCTATAAGTATATAAATCTAATGATTACGGTTGTATTGTTTTTTGCTTTGTTTGCAGTGGGGTCAGTCTTGTATAATGGCTTTTTTTCCACGCAAGTGCTGCTCAATATGCTAATTGATAATGCCTTTTTGATTATTACAGCAATCGGCATGACTTTCGTACTCATTATTGGTGGTATTGATATTTCTGTTGGTTCCGTAATTGCGTTAGTGTGTATGTTATCGGCCTATTTGCTTGAAATGCAGCACCTTAGTGCTATGATTGTAATTCCGGCGATGCTGCTAATGGGATTTCTCTTTGGACTTATGCAAGGTGGTTTTATTCATTTTTTTGATATACAGCCTTTTATTGTAACTCTTGCAGGTATGTTTTTAGCCAGGGGATTATGCTATGTAATTAGTATTGATACGATTATGATTACAGATCCTTTCTATCAATTTGTTGCCACTTATCGAATACCATTACCTTTTGATAATTTTATTTCCATTAGTGTTATTATCGCTTTTGCATTAGTACTGGCAGCCTTGTATCTTAGCAATTACACTAAATTTGGACGCACCGCATATGCTATCGGCGGCAATGCACAATCGGCAATGTTGATGGGGCTGCCAGTTGGCAGGACGAAAGTATTGGTGTATGGCCTAAGCGGATTTTGCTCTGCGTTGTCAGGGGTTGTGTTTAGTTTTTATATGCTTTCAGGTTATGGATTACATGCCATGGGCTTGGAAATGGATGCTATCGCATCTGCCGTTATCGGCGGTACTCCCTTAACAGGCGGTGTTGGCTTTATCACTGGCACAGTTTTTGGTGTGCTGATTCAAGGGGTTATCCAAACTTTAATTATGTTCCAAGGTACATTAAGTTCCTGGTGGACCAAAATTGCTGTGGCATTTTTACTTTGTTTGTTTATTGTACTGCAAAGAATCGTTGTATCTAGAAAAGAGCGTACTAAATCAATCTCGTAGTGTAGATCAAATAGAAATAAATAAACCACAATTTAGTGAAAGGATCATTTTCTGAAGAATAGCTAGGTTGATTGTATTGGCATAAAATTGCACCCTTCATATCATACTGCAACTAATATGATATGAAGGGTACAATTCATTTTAGGTGGCTCTTAATCTTTGACGATATTGTTCATACTTCCACTCAACAATATTTCATTAACTGCTATTATATAATTGCCTCTAAGCCGAAGTATATAACTAGGCTTTTATGTCAATACCAGCTTTTTAAAATTTCTGTAGGTCCTCATAACTAGTTTTTTGCCCTTCCGTAAGTTTTACTCCTGCTTTTTTTGCTGCGGCTTCGAATTTGGCCATAGCCATAATTAAAATCTCCCTTATTATTATGCTTTTATAATAACGCAAATAGCGGACCCGATAATTTTACCATTTTTAATCATTCGCTGAGCGATAATATATTAGGAGCAAGCAAATACCTTTTAAATGATTTTTGCTGATCTTTTGTTAGTTGCCTTGTTAGTAGCTGAACTACACTTATCTGATGTATTTTCTTTCTTCTATCTTCCCAAGAAAGAGAGGTATTTGATACGATTGACCAAACTTGTAGTTGACACTGTGCTAACAAACTAATAATGGAATTTTGTTGAGTCTCATCTAGGTTTAATTCCATCACTACTGACACCGTATTTGCTACTTGTCTTTCTCGCATTTCTAGTTGTGCTTCAAATATCTCTTGCTGTTCTGGTGATAAGCAACTTTCAATTTCACTATTGATGCTCATGCGTATATCATTCAGCTGTGACATAACTTTTAATGAATTTAAGAGAGTAATCGTACTTGCATCTTGATCTTGGTTATGATTTGTAGCTGGCAGGGCTAATTTCATCATCCCTGGAGTTTTAAATAATTTTTTTGCTTCCAAACTTTTATTTGCAATAATTGTATCAATCTGTGCTCGCTTTTCTTCAGGAAGGTCTAAATTTATCCAGGCTGTTTCCTGATATAAATCAGGAGTTTTTATACTTGAACAAACCCCCACCTTCACATTCAGTAGGATGCAAGAAAAAAGCATAAGAACAATATAAATACATTTTATTCTCATAAATATGACCATTCCTTTCTTTTCACTCGGACACAAAACGAAATGAAACCCAATCATCGTTACCTATCAATGAGATTGCAAGAGTGCTATTACAGCAATTGCACGTTATAGGTTGCAAACTCACAACTTATTTAAATGTTACTTTTTCCAAATTATTTTGCATGTAATCATTTATACATGTTAGTGTTTTATCTTCTACTGATTCAACTGGAATAGTAGCCCAAGGCAATGGATTTTTGCTACTCGACAAAAGTTGTGAATTGACACCATAAGAATACACTTCCAGCGTTTTATATTTGAAGTTTATCGGGTCAAACTGTTGATGTATTAACTGATAAGAGGTCTTTTTTATTAATTCAAGCTTTGCTTTGGTTTCTTTGCTGTTTTCCCTTCTTCTTGGCATTTCTGGATTTTTATTATTTAATTTACTTGCGTTTTTAGTAAGTTGTATTTCCATTCCTTTGCCTTTTTCGCTATTTACTCTTTTCACCCAAGCATCAAGCAGCCTGCTATTCGCATATTTTACTATTCTGGAATTATCAAGATAGTAGCTGGAAAAAATATTCGAAGATATCAGTAAAAAATTTTTTGGATCATTAATAGAGACTGTCAGAAGATTATTTGGAGGAGGTAATGGTACTTGCATCGCTGCTTTCGCATAAGCAGAGGCTGTCATTCCCACTAGTAAAAATAGGGTCATTATAATCATAGACACTTTTTTCATTAAATCCCTTCCTTATATCGGTATACTTTTTCAGAAAATCAAACTGTAGGTAAAGTGCCACAAATACTTTAAAAATCATTTGTCTAATATCTGAATCTGTAGCATATTTTTGAAAATTGCATAAGAAATACTTAATTTATAAGGCTTTACCCGCATTAGTCATAGAAATTCAAATTTTGATATTTGTGAATATAAAATAACTTTCAAGTTTTTTGACATCTACCTATTCTTGAGTTTCACTCACGGATTCGAGTAATACTAATAATAAAAAAATCTTATAACATCAAGTAAGTAAGGTATGTAAATTCATCGGATTTGTGTTCTCCAAAAAGAGATATAATAAACGACAAAATATACCTTTCTATGCTATTATAATTTTTAATTTTTTATAATTCCTTTTAATTTGCTGGATTTTTTATTTTTTTTGCAAAATGATAAGAGGCCTACCGAATTGCAAAATATGGAGAGAATAAAACGAGATCAAATAGTAAGAAAAATAGAAGAAGTAGATGGTGTAACAATTCGGCAAATAGCAAGACTGACAGGTTAAGTCAAAGTGTAGATTCAAAAACGCAACTCAATAGAACCGTCCGAAACCACAGAAAAATTATTACATTTTAAATTGCAAACAAAATTCGGGGGTAGTTGAAATGTATAAGCATATGAAAAAAGATTGTTACAGGGCATTTTAGGACCTAACAATTTTTTATTTTCAGTATGATTTTTGAAATACAGACTTTTTCACTAGTTTTGAACTGTCTCTTTGAGTTGTAAAAGTCATGGTATATTATCCTTTCTGTAATAATTCTGTGATAATCATATTGTATAGTTTAAATAAAATTAATCACTCACTAGGTTGATTAATTTTATTAATGACAGATGAGGTGGCAGAATTTGCTTTATTATTTAATGAAATTAATCAGTAAATCTATTTGTATGATGCCATTTACAGTACGCTATAATATTGGCAGAGTATTAGGAAAATTATTCTGGATAATAGTACCAAAGAAGCGGAAAAAGATGGCTATTGAGAATATCACACGCAGTCTGCAGATCGATAATGAAGCAGCGAGTACAATTGCTCAAAGTAGCGTTTCTCGCTTTGGGCGTATGTTCGTAGAGATATTGAGCTTTCCACTTTTAAATCAAAGCAATATTAGTCAACTTGTTACAATTAAGGGGCTAGAACATTTAATAGAAGCATTGTCTTATGGTAGAGGTGTTATAGCAGTAGGCTCACATAGTAGTAATTGGGAATTGTTGGGCCCGGCTATAACGCTTTATGGATTTCAAGTAACACTAGTGGTTCAAAAACAGAATAATAAGGCAATGAATCAGTTTATTAACGAATATCGTTCTATGTTTGGTACGCATGTAATATACAAAAATAGAGTGAGGGAATTGTTACGCATATTAGGTAGGAATGAGATTATTGGCTTATTAATGGATCAGGATGCTGGTAGCGATGGTGTATATGTTGATTTTTTTGCCGTACCTGCATCTACAGCAGCAGGTGCGGCAGTTTTAGCAAGATTTAATAATACTCCCATTGTGCCTGTTTTTATTACTGAAACAGCAGATGGTACATACAATATTATTTTTAATAAAACTATGTGGGTTGAAAAAACTGCTTACCGTGAGGCTGATGTTTTTGCTACTACTCAGCAGCTTACTCACTTTATTCAAAAACATGTTCACGAATTTCCTCATGAATGGTTTTGGTTACATAATCGTTGGAAGCATAAGCCTGGCTGTTGTGTGACGACAAATGGAGAAAATACTTCGTTATAATCTAAGCTGATATAATAAATACATACCAATTATATTTAAGTAAAGGTTTGCACTTTTTCGGTGCAAACCTTTATTTGTTCTCAAAAAAACACAAAGATATAATAAAACTATAGTAAAATTAATGTATTTTGGAAAGGAGATACAAATGGATAAATTAAGAGTTTTATTAGTATGTGGATCAGGAGCATCTAGCGGCTTTATGGCAGCTAATATTCGTAAAGCCGCAGCAGGAAAAGGCATGAGCATGACCGTTATAGCAAGAAGTGAATCAGAGATTGAAAACTATATCGATGATATTGACTGCTTAATGGTAGGGCCTCACTTAGCATATCTCGTAGATGAGGTAGATGAAATCGTAGGCGATGCAGATATAAAAGTTGCATTGATGAAACCTGAATATTATGCCACATTAAATGGCGAAAAGCAGGGAGTGTAAATTATTTTGTGTAAATTGAAATTCCTCATAGCAAGAAATTGATGGTTTTATTTTGGAAAACAAGTTAACTCATTGCCCTTAGCAATTCTTTTTCCCGGACGGGATGGTGGTATGCACGCGATAGCGTGAATGCCACTGTCATGTCTGGGAAATCTTATTTTCAAGGGCAATTAAATAGCATAACGATCCTCAAAAAGAAGAGCTAGATAATTTAAAACCATATCCCAGTCTCGGTAGCGTTGGTCCATTTTTTTACAATATTATTCGACGCTAAATACAACATTTTGCGTAATGAATCATCGTTTGGAAATACGGACTTGGTCTTTGTAACTTTACGAAATTGTCGATTTAGACCTTCAATAATATTAGTCGTGTATATTATTTTTCTAAT
>Ga0316613_10002163_pt1 | contig 12767 bp, 9 predicted proteins | sample OWC_soil_day10_C_2_FD_207647 | JGI IMG/M metagenome (GOLD analysis project Ga0316613, IMG submission 207647) | Wetland soil microbial communities from Old Woman Creek delta, Ohio, United States - OWC_soil_day10_CT_b | ecosystem: Environmental > Terrestrial > Soil > Wetlands | place: USA: Ohio...
CGTTGACGCCGACCATGCCGGCCTGAATGCGGGTGGTGAACTCGCGGGCGCTGTGGCCATCGCGGGTGAAGATGGCGGCGCCGTTGCCGAACTCATGCTCGTTGATGAGGCGAACGGCGCTGTCGAAGTCGTCGATGCGGACGATGCCGAGCACCGGGCCGAAGATCTCCTCGCGGTAGATACGCATCTCCGGCGTCACGTTGTCGAACAGCGTGGCGCCGATGAAGTAGCCGTCCTCGCGGCCGGGACTGACGAAGCCGCGGCCGTCGAGCACCAGCGTCGCGCCTTCGGAGAGGCCGTGATCGACATAGCCGCGCACCCGTTCCAGATGCGGCTTCGACACCAGCGGACCCATGTCCGACGCCTTGTCGGTGCCGGCCCCGATGACGAGCTTCTGCGCCCGTTCGGTGAGCTTGCCGACGAGGGCGTCGGCGGTGGCCTTGCCGATCGGCAGGGCGATGGAGATGGCCATGCAGCGCTCACCGGCCGAGCCGTAGGCGGCGCCCATCAGGGCGTCGGCCGCCAAGTCGAGGTCGGCGTCGGGCATGATCACCATATGGTTCTTGGCGCCGCCGAGCGCCTGGCAGCGCTTGCCGTTCTTCGTCGCCGTCTCATAGATGTAGCGGGCGACCGGCGTCGACCCGACAAAACTGACAGCGGCGACATCGCGGTCGTGCAGCAAGGCGTCGACGGCGACCTTGTCGCCATTGATCACCTGGAAGATGCCCTTGGGCACGCCGGCCTCGGCCAGCCATTCGGCGATCAGCATCGGTGCGCTAGGGCAGCGTTCGGACGGCTTCAGGATAAAGGCGTTGCCGCAGGCGAGCGCCACCGGGAACATCCACATCGGAACCATGACCGGGAAGTTGAACGGCGTGATGCCGGCGACGACGCCGAGCGGCTGTCGCAGCGAGTGGCTATCAACGCCGGTGCCGACGTTTTCCGAGAAGTCGCCCTTCAGCAGCTCCGGCGCGGCGATGGCGAATTCCACCACCTCGATGCCGCGCTGAATCTCGCCACGCGCGTCGCTCAGCACCTTGCCGTGCTCGGCGGTGATGGCGGCGGCGAGTTCGCCGGCACGCTGCTCGAGGATGCCGAGAAAGCGGTTGAGAATGCGGGCGCGGCGCAACGGCGTCGTCGCCGCCCAGCGGGGATGGGCCGCCTTGGCGGCTTCGACGGCGGCGCGTACTTCCGCCTCACTGGCGAGGGCGACGGCGGTCGTCTCGCTGCCGGTGGCAGGGTCGAACACCGCAGAGAGCCGGCCGGAGATCCCCGCCTGCTGCTGCCCGTCGATGAAGTGACCGATCATCTTCGTCATTTCCCTCGTCCTTCCGGTGTGGCGCGGAGCGCGTCGTGTTGTGTACAATAAAACACTTATGACGGTTGGGCGGCAATATGCTGGCTCGCGAAATCGTTGTGCGTTAATGTGCAGACATGGATTGGGATCATTTTCGCGTCTTCCTCGCCGTGGCGCGCGACGGCCAGCTTTCCGCCGCCGCCCGCCGGCTCGGCGTCAACCACACCACGGTGGCGCGTCGTCTCGATGCGCTTGAGGCCGGGTTGGGCACAACACTGTTCGAGCGGCGGCCGACCGGCTGTGTCCTGACCGAGGCCGGCGAGCGGTTGATCCCGCTGGCCGAGCGCATCGAGATCGAAGCGCGAGCGGCGGTTACGGCAGTCTCCTCGGGGGAGCTGGAGGTGTCCGGCACGGTGCGCGTTGGCGCGCCCGACGGCCTCGGCAACAGCTTCCTCGCCCGCGAACTGGCAGTGTTCGCGGCGCAACATCCGGGGATCACGGTGGAGCTGGTGCCGCTGCCGGTGAAGTTTTCAGTGTCGCGGCGCGAGGCCGATCTGGTGGTCGAGCTGTCGCGGCCGACTACCGGTCGCCTCGTTGCCACTCGGCTTGTCGACTATACACTCGGCGTCTACGCGGTGGCGAGCTATCTCGGGAACCACGGCCGCCCCGAGACCCTCGAAGACCTCGCCGGCCACCGCCTCGTCACTGGCATCGACGACTACACCTTCTCGTCGGCGCTCGATTATGGCGCCACCTTGCAGGCCTATTCAAAGCGCCTGTACCGCTGTGCCGGTGCGACGAGCCAATTCGAGGCGATCCGTGCCGGTGCCGGCATCGGCGTGCTTCACGATTTCATGGCGCTGGAGACGGCCGGCCTTGTTCGCATCCTGCCCGAGGTGCACTTTTCCCGCACCTACTGGCTGGTCGGGCATCCTGGTGCGACGTCGATCGCCGCCATTGCCGCCTGCCGGCGGTTCCTGGTCGAGACATTCCGCCGGCAGCGGCGGCATTTCCAGCCGATGGGTCAAGCCAAGGCATCAGCGTCTCCCGGCGTGCCCGAGACAGGAAGTGATTTCCAATAAAATCGCCGTTCATGGAATAAACGTCCGATCTTGGCGCCAAGGTCACAAACGCATGCTTTGGCGGGTCTGCGACTTTCGTATAAAATTCCATCAGCCGATCAAGTTATTTGCGTGCGAGTGAAGGCCGATGGACCGAGCGCCAAGGTTGTGGGCAGGCGATGTGGCGAGCGACCGTTCGGCCGCTATCGATCTTTATTGGCATCGCCTCCGGAGCGAGGCGGAAGCCGCCCTGGCCCGCGAGCCGGCGCTCACGTCGCTTCTTGCCTCCACAATCCTTGAACAGCCGGACCTTGCATCGGCGCTCGCCTATCGCCTTGGCCAGCGGTTGGCCGGCGACGAGCTGTCCGCCGAGATGATTGCGCGCACCGTGCTGAAGGTGATCGATGCCGAGCCGACGATCCTTGCGGCTGCGCACGCCGACCTGAAGGCGTTTGTCGAGCGCGATCCGGCCTCCGGCCGATTGATCGAACCCTTCCTGTTCTTCAAGGGCTTCTCGGCCATCGAGGCGCATCGCGTCGCCCATCACCTGTGGCTGGCTGGCCGGCGCGACATGGCGCTGGTGCTGCAGAGCCGTTCGTCATCGGTGTTCCAGACCGACATTCACCCCGGCGCCACCATCGGGCAGGGCATTTTCATCGACCATGCCACCGGTGTGGTGATCGGCGAGACCGCCGAGATCGATGACGAGGTGTCGATCCTGCAGGACGTGACGCTCGGCGGGACCGGCACCCACACCGGCAAGCGCCATCCGACCATCCGCACCGGTGTGATGATCGGTGCCGGCGCGCAAATCTTCGGACCTGTCGAGATCGGCGCTTATTCCAAGATCGCCGCTGGCTCGCTGGTGACGACGGCCGTACCTGCCCATTCAACGGCGGTCGGCACCCCGGCCCGCATTGTTCTTGGCGACGCGCCGGCCAATCCGGCCCGCAACATGGACCAGATGCTGACCGAGCGTGACTATACGGCCTTCACCTGGGTGATCTGATTTTCGCGGCTGCAGTCGCGGCGACAACTTCGATATCGCAGGCGGTGGCACCGAAAAACTCGATGCGGCCCCGGTCGCCGGGCATGACCTGATGGATGCCGGTGGTCATGCCGGTCAGCACGACATCGCCGGCCCGCAGGTGCCGGCCGCGGGTCAGCAGGTGTTCGGCCAGGAACTGCAGGGCACCGATCGGTCCGCCCGCCACATTGGCGGCCGAACCTTCGCCGGCACCGTGACCGTTGATCAGCATGCGCGACGTGAGCGTCGACAGGTCGGCGCGGCGCCAGCCGGTGACCTCCGGCCCGACAACGGCGCCGGCGTTGTTGCCGTGGTCGGAAACGACGGCGGTTGGCCCGAGGTCGTTCAGCGTTGCCAGCGGGCTGGAGGCGATTTCCGAGCCGGCATGCAGGCCGGACAGCGCCGCCGTGATGGTTTCAACGGTGAAGGTGCCATCAATGGGCAAGAGATCGCGACCGAAGACCGCCACGAATTCGGCTTCCAGCGCTGCAAAGCCACCGGTGAACACCGGCGCCTGCACCGTCCCGCCAAACGGCAGGGAATGAGCGTTGCCGGCCATGATCGGGCCGGCGAGACGGCCGGCACCGAGGCCTTCACGCAGATCGGGGCGGATGCCGGCCACTTTCCAGCCGGCGATGGCGCGGCCGTCGAGAGCGATGGCCCGCTCCTGTACGCGGTAGGCATCGGACAGCGTCTCGGGCAGGGTGCCGGGAAAGGCGTCGAGCGCGGTGGCGGTGCGGCGCGCTTCGACGAAACGCGAGGCGATATGATCGATGTCGTCTTCCTGCAACCGCATGCCTGTCACCTCCCTGACGGCCTGAACACCAGCATTCCATCGGCCTCAGGCGTTGAGTCTCCCAACTCGGTGCCGGGCCAAAGGATGGCGTTTGCGCTACCATACTGATGTGGTATGGCAGATGTCGAGCGAGAAAAGCGGCATGCAAGCTTTTTGCCTGCGGTCGCAGAAGGCGGGTGCCAGCAGATGACGATCGTTCTCCCGGATAGTTCCGAGGACTCGGCGGCGAGACGTGTCGAACGCGAATTGCACAAGGCGATCATAACCCTCGAGATCCAGCCCGGTGCGTCGCTGTCGGAAAAGGATCTTGCCGACCGCTATGGTGTGTCGCGGCAGCCGGTGCGCGAGGCGCTGATCAATCTGGGCAAGGCCGGTCTGGTGGAAATCCAGCCACGGCGCGGCAGTTTCGTGGTGAAGATCTCGCTCGACCTGATGCGGCAGGCGCGCTTCGTCCGCGAGTCGGTCGAGGTGGCGGTGGTGCGGCGCGCCTGCGTCTCGTTCGATCCAGCCGTGCGTCGGCGGATTGACGACATTCTCGCCCGGCAGGCCGATCTCGCCGCCGCCCAATCGCATTACCCGTTCCAGAGGGAAGACGAGGCCTTTCATGCGGCCCTCGCCGAGGGCGCAGGCTTTCCGGCGGCCTGGGCCACCCTCAAGACCATCAAGGCGCATATGGATCGGGTTTGCCACCTGACTCTGCCGCTGCCGGAGACGCTGCCAAAACTGGTCGACGAGCACCGACGGATCATCGGCGCCATCGATGACCATGACGCTGACCGCGCGGAGGTGGCCCTGAAGGTCCATCTCGAAGGGATTCTCAAAGCACTTCCGAAGATCCGCGAGCAGTTCGGCTTCCTCTTCGTCTGATGCCTCCGATCCAGTGGCTGCTTTTGTTCGATCATGGCTGATCGATTCTGCGAAATATTGATACTTTCTGCTGAAAGTCGACGGCTTTCGTTGACGGAGAGGATGTCCCGACCCTAGGCTGGCCGGTGGTTGGGAGGAGGGCGGTCATGTCTGTCAAAAAGGGGCGGACGCATGTCGCCGCGGTCGATGTCGGCGCAGGCAGCGGCCGGGTGATGCTGGCGACGTTCGACGGCGCTCGTATCGAGCTTGTCGAGGCGCACCGTTTCGAGACGCCACTAGGGATCGATCCGGCCACCGGTCATGACTGCTGGGACAGCGAGGCGATCGTCCGGGAGATCCGTGTCGGGCTCGACAGGGCCGAGACGATGGCGCCGATCGACAGCGTTGGCTGTGACACCTGGGGTGTCGACTACGTGCTGCTCGACGACGACCTGCAGCAAGTGGGCGTTTCCGTCGCCTATCGCGACGATCGTACCGCCGGGCTGATCGATGAGGTGACGGCCATCATGCCGGCCGCCGAGATCTACCGGCGCACCGGCATCCACTTCCAGCCCTACAACACCCTCTACCAACTGCGTGCCACGGCGAAGGAGCATCCCGACTGGCTTGCGTCTGCCCGGCACTTGCTGTTCACGCCCGATTACCTGCATTTCCGCCTGTCGGGGGTGATTGCCAACGAATACTCGATTTCCACCACCTCGCAGCTCTTGTCGCTGGCGACGCGCGATTGGGATGCCGACCTCTTGGCGCTGGCCGGCGTCCGGCCGGGTCTCATGAAGACGCCGGTGGAGCCCGGAACGGTGTTGGGGCCGATGATCGGTCGCGATGGACAGAGGCCGATTTTGGTCATCGCGCCCGGCGGACATGACACTGCCTCGGCGGTGGCAGCGGCGCCGCTTGGCGGACCCGACGAGGCTTTCCTATCCTCCGGCACCTGGTCGCTGATGGGGCTCGAAAGCCCTGTTCCCTACGTTGGCGAGCGGGCGCGGGGCTTCAACATCGGCAATGAGGGCGGCGTCTGTGGTCGCTACCGCGTGTTGAAGAACCTGATGGGCCTGTGGCTGATCCAGCGGGTACGCAAGGAGTTTGGTGAGCCGGCTTTCGGCGATCTCGTGGCCGCTGCCGCGGCGGCGCCCGCCTGGGCGAGCATGATCAACCCCGATGACCCGCGCTTTCTCAACCCGGCCTCGATGACCGGCACCATCCGGACGCTGGCCGCCGAGCATGGCGAACCGGTGCCGGACGGGCTCGGTGCGGTCGCCCGCACGGTGTTCGACAGCCTTGCCCTTGATTATGCGCGGGTCAAGGACGAGCTTGAAACACTGACGGGGCGGCCGCTCACCCATGTCCGGATCATCGGCGGCGGGTCGCGGAACGACCTTCTCAACCAGTTGACGGCCGACGCCTGCGGCATTCCGGTCAGCGCCGGGCCGGTCGAGACCTCGGCGCTCGGCAATGCCGCGCTCCAGATGATGGGGCTCGGCGTGATCGCTTCGCTGGAGGAGGCAAGGAGCATCGTGCGCCGGTCGTTCGACGTGACAGAAATCGCTCCGGCCGCCGCTGTTCCGCCTGATGTCCGGGCTCGCTTTCAGGCAATCGTCCGGGCGACGCCTGTCGTCCACTGAAACGGCGGCGTACGGTCAGCCATCGGCGGATATCTGTCGACGCAGGCGAGTTTCTCATCCTATTTGCTAAGGGAAACTTCGCACGGTAACCATTTCTTCACCTTGTCGCGGTCGGCGGGATACAATAATTCAGTTGTGTTCGCATCGTTACAGTGAAGCGGAAGGTTGCCTTGGGGAGAGGGCGCCGCTTTCATCCGCCCGGTTCGAAATCCTCGGGAGGGGGAGGGACGGGGACGGGAAGGCGGCGGACTTGGTGGGGATCCGAAGCGAAATCAAGCCGCGAGAGCATTCGCCGACCAGACCGATAGATCTGGTCGCCAAGCGACTGCCCAGTTTCTCGTCTTGAGTCCCCGGCATGTCGTGCCGGGGCAATGGTTTCGTCTGCCTGCCACACCGTCTTCCTTCGGCCGGGTTTCCGTCGGGAGGGAAGCATGTCAACTGTCGCCAGGACGCCCCGGTCGCCGGGCGAGTGGCTCGTCTGGATACTGATCGCCGTTGTCGGGGCCGTTGCTCTCGGCGTCGTGGCCCTCAGCCGTGGCGAGACGATCAACGCGCTGTGGCTGGTGGTCGCGGCCGTCGCCACCTATCTCGTCGCATTCCGCTTCTACGCGCTCTACATCGTCAGCCGCGTCCTTGCTGTCGATCCGGCCCGTCGGACTCCGGCCGTGCGGCACAACGACGGCCTCGATTATGTGCCGACCGACAAATACGTGCTGTTTGGGCACCATTTCGCCGCCATCGCCGGCGCTGGCCCGCTGGTCGGCCCGGTGCTGGCGGCACAGATGGGGTATCTGCCCGGCACCATGTGGCTGATTGCCGGCGTGATCTTCGCCGGTGCCGTCCAGGACCTCCTCATCCTGTTCGCCTCGACCCGCCGTGACGGCCGGTCGCTCGGCGACATGATCAAGACCGAGCTCGGCCCGGTGCCCGGCGTCATCGCCTCGATCGGCATCCTGATGATCATGATCATCCTGCTCGCCGTGCTCGCCCTCATCGTCGTCAAGGCGCTGGCCGGCAGCCCGTGGGGCACGTTTACGGTGTTCGCCACCATCCCGATCGCCATTCTGATGGGTCTGTACAGCCGTTTCTTCCGGCCCGGACGCATCGGTGAGATGAGTGCCATCGGCGTCGTGCTGCTGCTGCTGGCCATCGTCTTCGGCCGCACAGTGGCCGAGAGCGAGACGTTGGCGCCGCTGTTCACCTACAAGGGCGAAGCGCTGGCGCTCATCCTGATCGGCTACGGCTTCGTCGCTTCGGTGCTGCCGGTGTGGTTCCTGCTCGCCCCGCGCGATTATCTGTCGACCTTCCTGAAGATCGGCACCATCCTGGCGCTGGCCATCGGCATCGTCTTCGTGATGCCGGAGATGAAGATGCCGGCGGTGACCAAGTTCATCGATGGCACGGGGCCGGTGTTCTCGGGCAACCTCTTCCCGTTCCTGTTCATCACCATCGCCTGCGGCGCCATCTCCGGCTTCCATTCGCTGATCGCCTCGGGCACCACGCCGAAGATGATCGAGAGCGAAAGCCAGTTCCGCTTCATCGGCTACGGCGCGATGCTGATGGAGAGCTTCGTCGGTGTCATGGCGCTGATCGCCGCCTCGGTGATCGAGCCGGGCGTCTACTTCGCCATGAACACGGCGCCGGGTGTCATCGGCACCACCGCCGAGCAGGCGGCGCAGGTGATCTCGGCCTGGGATCCGATGTTCACCGTGACGCCGGACGTGCTGACCGACATGGCCAAGAACGTCGGTGAGGCCTCCATCCTGTCGCGGGCCGGTGGCGCACCGACGCTGGCTGTCGGCATGGCGCATATCCTGTCTGGCGTGATTGGCGGCGTGGCGCTGATGCCCTTCTGGTATCACTTCGCCATCCTGTTCGAGGCGCTCTTCATCCTGACGACGGTCGACGCCGGCACGCGCGTTGCCCGTTTCATGATCCAGGACCTGCTCGGTACGGCGATCCCGTCCTTCCGGCAGACCCATAGCTGGACGGCCAATCTCGTTGCGACGGGAATTGCCGTCGCGGCCTGGGGCTACTTCCTCTACCAGGGCGTGGTCGACCCCCTCGGCGGCATCAACACGCTATGGCCGCTGTTCGGCATCGCCAACCAGATGCTGGCGGCCATCGCGCTGGCCTTCGCCACGGTGATGCTGTTCAAGATGAAGCGGCAGGCTTATGCCTGGGTGGCGCTGGTTCCGCTCGCCTGGCTTTCCGTCTGCACGCTGACCGCCGGCTGGCAGAAGCTGTTTGACCCACGCCCGCCTGTGGGCTTCATCGCCCAGGCCAACCGCTTCTCCAAGGCGATCGCCGACGGCACCATTCTGGCGCCGGCCAAGACGGTGGAGGAGATGCAGCGCGTCGTCTTCAACCAGTGGATCGACGCGGCGCTGACCGCCGTATTCATGGTCATCGTCGTGGGTATGCTGGTGTTCGGTGTTCAGGCAATGCTGAAGGCACTGCGCGAGCAGAAGCCGACTGCGAGCGAGGTGGGCGATGACATGTCAGGTGTGCGGCCTCAGGCTACCTGATCCGCGTGAGGTCGGTCTGAAACTCGTCCAGACGGCGCGTCTGATGGTTGGCGTTCCCGATTACGACACCTATGTCGCCCATCGGGCCGTGAGCCACCCTGACGAGCCGGTCATGACGAGGGAGGAGTTCTTCCGCAACAGCCAGGAGCGCCGCTACGGCGGCGGTTCCACCGGCGGTGTATTCCGCTGCTGCTGACGGAGGTGTTTTCCACCGGGCGCCGGTTTCTTCTTCGCGAAGAAGCCGGCGCCGTTATTTTGCCCCCAGCCTTGTGCATGTTCGTCGGCGAACCCCATGTTGCGTGGAAGACGGGGAAGAGGGAGTGGACCATGCGTCTTGCGGCTCTGGCATTTTTCGGTGGTCTCGCGTCCGCTCTCGTCGGACCTGCGCTGGCCGGTGAGGTCTTCAGTTTCGATCAGGTGCGGGCGGGGCTCAGCTCCAACCGCATCCATCTCGTTGACGTCCGCGAAGTCGACGAGTTCACGGCTGGCCACGTGCCGGGCGCGGTCAACTTGCCGCTTTCCGCCTTCAACGTCGGCCAGTTGCCGCCGCCGTCGGAAATCCCGGTGGTTCTGATGTGCCGTTCCGGCCGCCGCGCCGGTGAGGCTCTGGCCGTTGCAGAGGCGGCCGGACGGTCCGACGTCGGCGTCTATCCCGGCAGCATGATCGAATGGATGGAGAAGGACGGCCCGGTGGTCACCGAGCCGTAAGCTGGGCCACGCTGGCTCAGGGCCGGCGGCAGCGGTGAACGCGCGCTTCCCAGCCGGCAAGACGGTTGGTCTCGGACGGTACGGCCAGATTGCCGAGCAACAATTCGCCAACCTCGATGCCGGTCGGCAGCTCGACGTCGACCGTCTGGCGCGAGACGTTGAGCAATACCAGAACGGTTTCATCGCCAAGGGTTCGCGTGTAGGCGAACAGATGCGGATGATCCGGTGCAAGGTCGACGAAATCGCCGTAGACGAGAGCTGGATGCGCCCGGCGCAGGCCGGCGAGCTTGGCGTAGTGATGAAAGATCGAGCCGGGATCGGCGAGCGCCGCGTCGGCATTGATCTCAGCGTAGTTGGGATTGACGGCGAGCCACGGCTTGTCGGCGGCAGTGAACCCGCCATTTGGCGCGGCGGTCCACTGCATCGGCGTGCGGGAATGGTCGCGGCTGGTCCGTGCCATGCCAGCCAGGAAATCGGCGGCTGGCACCTTTCCGGTCAGCACGTCCGCCTTCCAGGCGTTCCGGACGGCGATGTCGTCATATTGCTCGACCGAGGTGAAGGGGTAGTTGGTCATGCCCAGTTCATCGCCCTGGTAGATGAACGGCGTGCCATGCAGCGTCATCAACATGGTGGCCAACAGCTTGGCCGATGGCACGCGCCAGGGCTCGGCATCATCGCCAAAGCTGCTGACGAGGCGGGCATTGTCGTGGTTGGAGAGGAACACGGTGTTCCACGAATGGGGACCGGTGCTCTCCTCCAGGCGGGTATAGATGGCCTTCAGCTCGGGTAGCGTCCACGGCCGATAACGATGGCCGTTGTTGCAGAGGCGGACGGCGTCGAAATTGAAGATCATGTTCAGCTCGCCGCGCCGCTCGTCGACGAGGTCGGGCGTCTGCTCGGGGGTGACGCCGAAGGCCTCGCCCACCGTCATGACGTCGTATTTCGACAGCACCTCGCGGTTCATCTCCTGCAGGAACTCGTGCAGGCGCGGGCCGACGGCATGGTAGTATTCGGTGCGCTCGCGGTGTTCCGGCGGATAGTCGGGGAAGGTCTGCTCCTTGGAAATCATCGGAATGACGTCCATGCGGAAGCCGTCGACGCCCTTGTCGAGCCAGAAGCGCATGAGGTCGTAGACCTCGGCGCGCAGCTTGTCGTTCTCCCAGTTGAGGTCGGGCTGCTTGTCGGCGAACAGGTGCAGATAGTATTCGCCGGTGGCCGGATCGAGCGTCCAGGCCGAACCGGAAAAGTAGGAGCGCCAGTCGTTGGGCGGGCCGTCGCCGCGGCCGGGACGCCAGATGTAATAGTCGCGGTAGGAATTGTCCTTCGATTTGCGGCTTTCGACGAACCAGGCGTGCTCGTCTGACGAATGATTGACGACAAGGTCGACGATCAGGCGCATGCCGCGCGCCTTGAGGCCGGCGAGCAAGGTGTCGAAATCGGCCATGCTGCCAAACTCGGCCATCACCTGGCGATAGTCGCGTATGTCGTAGCCATTGTCGGCGTTGGGCGAATCGTAGTGCGGGCTCAGCCAGACCACGTCGACGCCGAGATCCTTGAGATAGTCGAGACGCGAGACGATGCCGGGGATGTCGCCGATGCCGTCGCCGTTCGAGTCCTGGAAGGAGCGCGGATAGATCTGGTAGACGACTGCCTCCTTCCACCAGCGGCGGCGGACGGTTCCTTCGTGTTCCGACATGACTTTCTCCCTCAGCGTGCCTCTCCGGGCGCGAGTTCATGGAAACCAGCTTAGCAAAAACGATTCATCCCGACGAGACGGAAGTGGGCTGACTAGCCGCACCGGCGGGGCGAAAAACTTGGGGACGTGACATCCAAAGCGCATTGGATAGCGATTTGTTGCGCTCCTGGCGATCAATCTTATCTCGACAATCCATTTGACGGATCAAAGCGGGGGCGATTGACTGTCGGCTCGAAAAAGGGACGCGCGGGGCGTCGACGTTGTGTTCGTCAGCACCGCCAGGGAGGAACCCGTCATGCAATACACCCGCTTTGGAACGTCCGGACTCGAGGTCAGTCGCATCTGCTTTGGCTGCATGTCCTTCGGCAAGGTGATGGACGAGCGCCCCTGGGTTCTCGGGCTTGAGGACGCGCGGCCGCTGTTCCGCCGGGCCTGGGACGCCGGCATCAACTTCTTCGACACCGCCAACGTCTACGCGGCCGGCTCCAGCGAGGAGATCACCGGCACGATCCTGAAAGAGCTGGCGCCGCGCGAGGAAATCGTGCTGGCCACCAAGGTGTTCTTCCCGATGCGCCAGGGGCCGAACGGCCGTGGCCTGTCGCGCAAGGCGATCCTGGGTGAAATCGACAACAGCCTGAAGCGGCTCGGTACCGACTACGTCGATCTCTACCAGATCCACCGCTTTGACCCGCATACGCCGGTCGAGGAGACCATGGAGGCGCTCGACGACGTCGTGAAGTCCGGCAAGGCGCTCTACATCGGGGCGTCGTCGATGTTCGCCTGGCAGTTTGCCAAGATGCAGCACGCCGCCGAACTGAACGGCTGGACCAAGTTTTCGTCGATGCAGAACCAGCTCAGCCTCGTCTATCGCGAGGAGGAGCGCGAAATGCTGCCGCTCTGCCGCGACCAGGGTGTCGCCGTCATCCCCTGGAGCCCGCTGGGTGGCGGCAAGCTCACCCGTCCCTGGGGCACGGAGACCAAGCGCAACACCACCGACCGCCACAACAAGGGCATGTACGATCAGACGGAGGGTAATGCTCCGGAGGTCGTTGCCGCTGTGGAAAAGGTGGCGAAGGCACGCGGGCGGTCAATGGCCGAAGTGGCGCTCGCCTGGGTGCTGCAGGTCAGCGGTGTGACGTCGCCGATCGTCGGCGTCAGCAGG
>Ga0316613_10002164_pt1 | contig 12767 bp, 12 predicted proteins | sample OWC_soil_day10_C_2_FD_207647 | JGI IMG/M metagenome (GOLD analysis project Ga0316613, IMG submission 207647) | Wetland soil microbial communities from Old Woman Creek delta, Ohio, United States - OWC_soil_day10_CT_b | ecosystem: Environmental > Terrestrial > Soil > Wetlands | place: USA: Ohio...
GCCGCCGACTTCCTTCAGATTCCACCTCACGGTGGACACCCTTGTCTTAAGCTAACGGTTGGCACTATCAACCCCCGTATTGGACTTTCACCAACAAGTAAGCGCCCATGCTGGGCGCACTATAAAAGAGACTGTCCGGTGTCACCGGACAGTCTGAGTGCAATCAACATAACTTTTTATCATATATATTGAGAAGTCCAGCTCTTTCTATCCTATTATATATTTTTTCATGATCTATTGAATACAAATTTGTTTCTTTCATTCTTTTAAAATAAATAGAACCTGCAAATGTGAATTTCAACTTATCTCCATCTACTTCATACATCTTTTGATTAGAGAAGGATATAAAATCTCCTATGGCTAAGCTGTCTGGTAATTAATAACCAATGTCCTCGCAATCTAAAGCAACTGTTTTACAATATTGATTAAGGCGGGCAATTTCATATTTTCACTGCATATTATCCATCTTAAGTCCGTGAATAAGTACTTGTATTTCAACATTTAAGTCTATTCCATTTACTCGCATTAAACTCACTAAAAATTCCTCTATTTCAACCGGGGAAACAGATTTACCGCATTGTCCCAGTATACGGCACGCCGCTGCTCATCGGTAAGCAAATTTGTCTTATCCAATGCGTCTTCTAAATAAATGCAGCCAGCCGCCGGCGTATAGGGATAATCACTTCCATACAACAGGTGGTCAGTATCTACCAGCTGCAGCAGAGCCGCCAATTGTCTGGGCAGACAGACTCCTGCCACATCATAATACATTCCCCTTAAAGCGGCATATACATCAATACCATCTTCCTCTTTATTTAATACCTGCAGACCGACCTGCATCCGGTCTGCAAGGATTGGCAACAAGGCACCGGCATGAGGAACAATGATTTTAATATAAGGAAACCGCTTTAAGGTGCCTTTTAAGATCATATTGATAATGGCGCGAGTTGTATCAAAAAAAAATTCCACGAGCGGCATCGGCAAATCTTCGAGAATATTTTCCGGCACTGCGCTGGGAGTAGTGGGGTGAAGGGTCACTACAGCTTTGCGCTTATTTAGTTCTGCAAAAACGGGGTCCAAATGCGAATCACCCAGGTAGACTCCCAAAGAGTTGGTTGGTAATGTAAATCCATCAGCGTGCAAAACATCCATAGCATACTGTATTTCTTCCAGACTGGCGTCTATATCAGGCAATGGCAAAGAAGCGAGCAAGCCAAACCGACCCGGATATTTCCGGACAAGTTCCGCGCCGTCTTCATTTACTTTTCGTGCCAGGACCTTAGCGGCATGATCATCACCAAAATGAATATGCGGCGAAGTAATTGACAGCATGGTAGTAACAATGCCCAACTGTTCGGCTATGTCCAAATGAGTCTTTATATCCCACTCCGGGGTTGGAAACCGGTCGCGGTTTTTCTTGGCGTTGATTAATAAGGCTTCCTGATAAGCTTGAGGCACATAATGAACATGCACATCGATTTTAGGCAAACTGCTTCCCTTGTAGTTTTTAATTACGCTTTCCATAGTTTTTTTCATTCTCTTTCTCTCCTTGTTAGAAAATTGTATTACATTTTTTCAACTTTCCTTGGTATTCTTTAGAATTTGGTCTCATACATACGTTTTTTCATTGCTCTCTGTGTCTAACACTTCAAGTCAAATCAGCTCCGTATGGTTAAAAACAAATAATCGGTGCTTCTGATTCAGATTCCGAATTTCCACATACAGGCATATGCCTGTTATGGCCGCTGACAGTAAATCCGATATAGGAACCGCGAGCAGTACTCCCAACATTTGAAAGAAAACAGGAAAAATCAGTAAAGCCGTATTAAGAAAATTACCTATCTTGCAAGAGTTAAAAACATAGCCTGTTTGGGTTTTCCAACCGCTTGAAAATACCCGGACCCGACATATTGAAATCCCAAAATAGGTAAAGCAAGTGTAAAAATCCACATTGCATAACTTCCAAAGTCAACGAATTATCTATCTTCAAGCCATTAGTTGTGCAGCAACAAATATCTCTATCCCCATAAAACCAACGGTTATTATCAGTGTTGCAGCAATAATGCTTAATTTAAGTGTTTCGATTACCCGGTCATATTTTTGAGCTCCATAATTAAACCCAATGATTGGCTGAACACCTTGACTGATTCCAATTGGCGTAATCAGGATAAGCAAAAAATACTGTATGCCGCCCCCATGCTAGCTAGTGCTATGTCTCCACCATATTTTGAAAGGCTTACATTCATAATAAAATTAAATAAACTTGACGCCACCAACATGGTAAAAGAAGATGCACCGATTGCAACGGTTCTACTAATGATAGCCAGTCGTGGTGTTAAACTCGCAAGCCTGACTTTGAAAGGCCGCTTTCCACCGAAAAAGTAAAACATAACGCAGGCGGCCGATACAAATTGAGAAATGGCGGTTGCCAATGCCGCCCCTTTTATTCCCCAATGGAGACCATATATAAATACAGGCGCCAATACTATATTTAAGGCTGCCCCAATAAGTTGAGTTGCCATTGCCTTTGCCGGCTGTCCCTCGGCACGGATAAAGTTATTCATACCTAACCCAAGTAACTGAAATATAGTACTGTATAAAATTATAGTCATGTAATCTCTGGCCTAAGGCAGTACTTCCTGACCGGCTCCCATTATTATCAGAATGAGATCTAAATACAACAACCCCAACGGCATAATAATTACGGCGAATATAATCAGAAGTAGTAATGCATTGCCGATAATTTCTTCAATTTCATCTGTTTTTCCCTCACCAAGCTTAATAGACAATAGCGACGTTGCCCCCACTCCAACCAGACTAGCACACGCCACCAGTATTACCATAACCGGATATCCGACTGTGATTCCTGCAATGCCAAACGCCCCCGCGCTGTGTCCGATAAAAATTCTGTCGATGATGTTATACAGGGAACTAACCAACTATACCGATAGTGACAGGTAGAGAAAACTCCCAGAGCAACTTGGGTATCCTTTCTTCACCTAACCGTTCGGTTGCGTTCATATTGCTTCATCTCCTATCAGCACTCCACATTTACCCTTTTGTACTAATTTGACAAAATCGGTACAAAAGTTACAGTGCCATAATATGTCTTTTTTTCTTATCTGTCAATATAAATATTGCATCAGTCAAAAAGTTACCCCATAATTGGTTATTGATCGCCATGCTCACAAAAATTTTTCTAATAGGATTCGGGAAATCTTTCCTGCGATTTTTGCGGTGTATATTGACACTTGCTAAAAAGTGGTATATTCTTAATCTGAACTTTTCAGTACCCATTCTGTCATTTTGGTACAAAAATTGATGAGGTGATTTTATTTGCGTAATCGAATTCTCATGGCCGCGGCCGACGAAATGAAAGTCCGCGGTATAAAATTTACAATGAGCGACCTGGCACGGCGTCTCAGTCTCAGCAAAACTTCTTTATACGAGCACTTTGCCTCCAAAAATGAACTTGTGCATGACATTTTAGCTACAGCCATCCAAGACGTTCAAAACCAGGAACAGGAGATCTACAATAACTCTGGATTATCCGTTGTAGAAAAACTTCAATCTCTGCTAAAAGTTTCACCGCAAGTATTCGGTTCCATAAACAATCACAGCCTTTATGATGATCTTCGCCACTATTACCCAAATGAATGGCAGATGGTATCAGACTGTCGCGATGAACAGTTAAATCGCCTGACTTCTCTTGTCATCCAAAGTATTGAAACTCATTCCCTTCGCTCCATCAATGTATCTGTACTCAGGCAAATCGTAACCAGTGCAATGAATGATCTGTTTAACTACCGGTTTCTTGAAGAAAGCAACATGACCCACGCAGATGCGTTATCAGCAATGGCCGATATCATCGTATTCGGGTTACTCCCATCTAAAGAATAATTTTTTTGTTCTGGGGTTTTAAGTCGCACAAAAGTGCGATTTAAAAATGCACTCTTGTACCGTAAATACTAATAATGTAATATGGGTACAAAATCAATCAACCGAGCGCTCAGGATAAAAAAATATACTTTCGTAATCTATGGTTCTTAAAAACAACAAACACGAGGAGTGAAATCATGCACCAATTGAACTGGCTGACCAAAATGCCAAAACGGAAAGTATATTACGGATTAGCTGCAATAGTAATCGCATTTTGTAGTATTGGCGGAATTGTATGGAATGCACATCGTCAAACCAAAGTAGTCACAGATGATATTACAATGGTCCAAACCACCGTAATTGGTACTGCCGCCGCTGCGCAAGAATACACGTATTCCGGTGAAGTCCGCGGGCGATATGAAAGTCAGCTGGCTTTCCAGGTCAGCGGAAAAATTGTTACACGGAATGTGGAACTGGGCAGTGTAATCAGTACTGGCGATGTGCTGGTGCAGATCGATCCCAAGGATATTCAGCAGACCGTAAACAGCACTTCGGCTCTGGTATCTTCCGCCGAATCACAGCTCCGTCTGGCGGAAAGCAATCTGAATCGCTTCCGGCAGCTCTACGAAGACGGTGCTGTCGCCCGCATGACTTACGAACAGTATGTCAGTGCCTATGAAGTGGCTGCCGCTGCGGTGCAGCAGGCTTCAGCCCAGCATACCCAGGGGGCCAATCAGCTTGATTACAGCCTGTTGCGCACCGACAAGCCGGGTGTCGTTTCCGCCATCACGGCGGAAGTAGGTCAGGTGGTTAGTGCCGGACAGCCGGTACTGACTATTGTGCAAGATGGCGAGCGGGAAGTGGAAATTAGTGTTCCAGAAAATCGGATCGAAGAATTACGAAAAGCGCAGCAAATCAAAGTAACATTCTGGGCATTGTCCAATGTATCAGTCGAAGGCAACGTGCGGGAAATTGCGCCCATGGCTGATCCAATAACTCGCACCTACAAAGTACGTATCAGCTTACTCAACCCGCCGCCGGAAATGAAATTGGGCATGACCGCTGCCGTTAGCCTATTAGATAACGAAACACAACCAACAGCAACGATTCCATTGGCGGCGATTTACCAAAACGGTGACACACCGTGTGTTTGGATCGTAACAGACGACACTGTTGTTGCCTTGCGTCCGATTAAAACCGGTAAATTCAGCAATGGCACCATTCAGGTTGTCGCCGGACTGCAGCAAGGCGACCGGATTGTAACGGCCGGAGTACATAAACTCAATAAAGGACAAAAAGTGAAATTGGGCGGTGACTCTTTATGAACCAATTCAATCTGACGGAGTGGGCGCTAAAACATAAGCAGTTTATTTACTTTTTTGTCATCCTCGCTTTTATCGCCGGCATATTCGCCTATAAAAGTATGGGACGTGCGGAAGATCCCGATTTCGTAATTAAGCAAATGGTCATCGCTGTTCCCTGGCCAGGAGCTACCGCCCGCCAAATGGAAGAGCAAGTCACCGATAAAGTCGAAAAAAAGTTGCAGGATTTGCCGGGCCTTGACTACTTAAAAAGCTATTCTACACCAGGTCTTACTGTTATTTATGTGAATCTAAAAGACAATGTGCCAAAAAAGGAAATAAGAAATCGTTGGGTGGAAGCCAGAAACATGGTCAATGACATAAAGAACACCTTTCCGACTGGCGTCATGGATCCGATATTTAATGATCGTTTTGATGAAGTTTACGGTATCGTGTACGCGCTTACCGGCGACGGCTATTCTTACGAGCAAATGCGGGAAAAAGCGGAAAAAATCCGTCGTGTCTTTCTGGGTGTTTCCAACGTGAGGAAAGTCAAGCTGCTAGGCGTGCAAACCGAGAAAATTTACGTTGAGATTGAAAACAGTAAATTGGCGCAGCTCGGGATTCCTCCAGAGGTAATTCTTTCCACCCTCCAAGCACAAAACGCTATGGCGCCTTCAGGTATGCTTCAGACCTCTAGTGACAATGTGTATATGCGAGTTACCGGTATGTTTGAGAACCTGGAAGATATTCAAAGCCTTCCCATAGGAGTAAATGGCCAGAGCTTCCGGTTAGGGGATATTGCTAAAGTGACCCGTAGTTATTCCGACCCTTCCGATCCCCAGTTCTATTACAATGGCCAACCGGCTATCGGCATTGCTGTGGCCATGGATACAGGCGGTAATATTCTGAATTTGGGAAAAGATATGGAAGTAACTGTGGAGCACATCCAAGAAGAACTTACGGCCGGCTTGGAACTTCACCAAACGGTTAATCAGCCCAAAGTTGTGGAAAACTCCATCGATGATTTTGTCGAAGCGCTGGCTGAAGCTATCTGCATTGTATTAATTGTAAGTTTTATCAGTTTAGGCTTCCGCTCCGGAATGATTGTGGCTCTTTGCATACCGCTGGTCATTGCAGCCGTGTTCACGGTCATGCAAATCACTGGCATCGATTTGCATCGAACCTCCCTGGGCGCCTTGATTATTGCTCTGGGTCTATTGGTTGATGATGCGATTATCACCATAGAAACCATGGCCGTAAAGCTGGAAGAAGGCTGGGAGCGTTTAAACGCAGCCAAATTTGCCTATGCTTCCACCGCCTATCCCCGGCTGACTGGTGAATTAGTTACCTGCGCAGGCTTTATTCCTGTAGGCTTTTCAAACGGAAATGCCTCGGAATACTGTGTAACCATGTTTTACGTTATTGCTATGTCGCTCCTTATATCCTGGCTGGTAGCTGGTACTGCCACTCCGCTGTTTGGCTACTTATTCATTAAAGTTAAGCCTCATCCTGGAGAAGGCAGCCATGATGTTTATGACACTCCCTTTTATCATAAGTTTAGAGGACTTCTTTCATGGTGCCTGAGCCACCGCTTCATAATGCTGGGAGGTACTGTCATTTCCTTTGGTTTAGGCGTGCTTTTACTTACGAATATTACACAGCAGTTTTTTCCGTCATCAGCTCGTCCGGAATTAATTGTGCAGCTTAGACTCCATGAAGGCGCTTCCCTCGAGAATACGGAAAAAGCAGCCAAGGAGTTTGCGCAAAGAATTAGTGATGATCCCGGAATTGATTACTATACCTACCATGTTGGTGAGGGCGCCCCGCGCTTTGTCTTGACAATCGAGCCTGAACTGCCAAAAACTAATTTTGCCGAATTTGTCATTGTCGCCAAGGATGATAAAGTGCGAGACCAACTGCGTGCCAAATATGCCAAAATGTTAAATGACGATTTTCCCGCCGTACAATATCACACTAAAATCATTAGCATCGGCCCGGCCGCAGATTATCCGGTCATGCTCCGTGTAAAGGGGTATGAGGTAGATAAGGTTCGTGAAATCAGCGAACAGGTAAAAACGGCCATGGCTTCGAATCCCCATGTGCAAAACGTCAACATGAAGTGGAATGAGAAAAACAAGATTGTACATCTGGCCATCGATCAGGATAAAGCCAAGAAACTGGGAGCTTCATCCGCATCGTTGGCTACTACTCTGCAGACCCAACTTACCGGTTTGCCTATAGCACAATTTCGGGAAGATGACAAAACCGTGGATATGGTCTTTCGCTTTGACCCTCAAAACCGCAACAATCCACAATACACGAAAGATATCAACATTCACATAGGTAATGGCCGTTATGTGCCTTTAGATCAAATTGCCAAAATTAGCTATGACGCCGAAGAAGGCCTTATTTACCGCCGTGATTTAAAGCCAATGATCTTAATTCAATCAGAACTCAAATCTGAAAATGTAACCGGCCAAGATGTAGCCACACAAATATACGGTCAGCTTAAGCCGTTGCGCGAAAGCCTGCCCTTCGGTTACAGCATGGAATATGACGGTTCTAATGAAGATAGTGCTAAAGCACTTAACTTTCTTTTGGAGCCGGTACCGGCCATGTTCATTATTATTATGATCATCCTGATGGCCCAGTTGCAGAGCATACCGAAAATGATCCTTACTTTGCTGACGGCGCCGTTGGGCATTATCGGTGTGTCTGTGGGCCTGTTCATCTCCAGCAAGCCTCTGGGTTTTGTTGTGCAGCTTGGCATTTTAGCCCTGTCAGGCATCATTATGCGTAACTCAGTCATTCTTATAGACCAAATTGACCAGCAGATCGCCGCCGGGATTTCCCCGTGGAATGCCGTAATTGAGGCAACGATCATCCGGTTGCGGCCTATTTTGCTGACAGCAGCAGCGGCAATTTTAGGGATGATTCCCCTTCTATCCAGTGTTTTCTGGGGCCCGTTGGCTGTAACCATTGCCGCCGGCTTATTAGGCGCTACCATACTTACTCTCTTAGTTTTACCAGTTATGTATGCTGCCTGGTATAAATTACAGCCGAACCATACGCTTCAGGTTCCGATGGGACTCGGCAAACAAGACGATGCCCCTTTAGCCTAATTTTTTGCGCTGGTCCTATTTTAATAAGATAATTATAACTAACACGAACCTACGAGAAAGGAGATCATTGTGAATTTACACTCTGCTTATTTTAAAATCGCTTTTTTATCGCTTATTGCTTCCCTGATATTATATCAGCCTGTATCTGCACAACCAATAGACCTCTCTCTTGATGACAGTATTGCGCTGACCTTTAAAAATAATCCGGCATTGCAAATTGTAGAAGCGCGTAAAGAACAAACCGTTTGGGCAATAAAAGAAGCTCAGTCAAATAAAAAAAACATCACTTGATTTCACACATGTTGATCTACGTTCCGATGCACCGCATTCATGGGAGCCGACATTGGCATCGGTCGATGCATACAATTATTTCAGCAATACACTGACTGCCAGTATCCCGCTGTACACCGGCGGCAAAGTAGAAAACGCGATTAAACAGGCTCAGTTAGGGCATGAAGTTTCCCAACTTGAAGTCGCCACCACTAAAAATAATCTTAAGTTAGAGAGTAGTCAGGGTTATTACCAAGTGTTGCAATCCCAGCTGTTATTAGAAATCGCTAAACAAACAGCAGCTGATTTTAGGGCTCACCTTGATCGTGTACGGGAGATGTTTGATAACGGGGTAGTACCTTGGCATGACGTATTGCAGACCAAAGTCAAACTCGCAAATGCGGAAAATACTTTGGTAAAAGCACAAAATGATTATAATTTAGCAATTTATAGTCTCAATAAAACCATGGGATTGCCTCTGCACAGTGAAATCAGGCTTACAGAACCGTTAATTTATCAGCAATACACTTCCAGTCTAAATGATGTTATTGCTTTTGGATTAGAACATCGACCGGAGTTATTTCAAAGACAAGAAAATGTAAAAATAAGAGAAACTCAGGTTAACATTGCCCGGAGTGAAAACCGCCCCAAGGTTATGTTAAAAGGTACAATAGCCTGGGATGACACTGAATTTACAGGTACCAAGAATGGAGACTGGACTGCCATGCTGGTCACACAGCTTAATGTGTTTGATTCCGGTAATACCGAAGCTAAAATCAGGCAAGCGCAATCAGGAGTATTAGATGCCCGGGAGCAAGCAAGACAAACACATGATGATATCTCATTGGAAATCAGTGACGCTTATTTGAATATGAGAGAATCGGAAAAACGGATTTCCACCAATAAGGTAGCCGTAGAAGAAGCCACAGTCAATTTTGATATTGCGCAAAAAGCATATAGTGCCGGGGTTGGTACGAATATTGATGTTATGGATGCTGAGCTGGCATTAAACCAGGCAAAAACCAATTATACTAATTCATTGTTTGACTATAACATAAGCAAGGCCCGACTCAACAAAGCAATAGGAAGTAGTTAAATCACTAAGTATTTACCATATTAGAGTTCAATGGATGGGTCGGCCAATTTACGAAACCGATAGGGAGTTAACCATCATGATTATGCGATATCTGAAATATCTATTTTATATCGCCTTACTAACAGCCAGTCAAATAACCTCTGCGCTTGGAGTTTATAATGAATGCATATGCAAGGATTGCGGGAACAGTTTCGGCTTTAAGGATTTTCTCTATGGTCAGAGAATAGAACGCTGCCCTTTTTGTGGCTCGAATAACTGGGAGATACAAAATTAAGCGGCCCTCAAAATGCCGCTGCGTCTTTCCCTGTTTATAAAAAATATTTACGAAAGAAGGAATGAATCATGCCGTTAAATCCGAAATTCGAAAATTTACTAAAAACCGATTTTGAAAGTTTATATTCTTTAGGAATTGAGAAGCTCCGGAAGTACTACAGCAAAAGCTGGGATGATTTTCAAGGAATTGCGGAAGAAGTGGGTCCTGTAGTAAACCGTGTTGTAAAAACCTCTATACGGGATACACCAATCCGGGTGTATTATCCCAAAACAACAGGCCTCCTTCCTGCTTTGATCTTTATTCATGGTGGTGGATTTGTGCTGGGAAACATTGATGTTTATGATCCGATATGCCGAAAAATAACAAACAATGTAAACTGCGCAGTAATATCCATTGATTATGGCCTAGCACCCGAGCACAAATTTCCGAAACCTTTGGAAGAATGCTACCAGGTTACAAAATGGGTGTTTGAAAATGCTGAAGAATTACATGTTAAGCCCGATAAGCTTGCCATTGGCGGCGACAGTGTCGGTGGAACCCTTAGCGCTGTCATTAGTCAACTGTCCAGAGACAAGGAAGAATTCTCTCTTGTTTACCAAGTGATTATTAATGCGATTCTTGATCTGGACGGACAAACCCAATCGAGAATCGAAAATGGTGAGGGATACCGGTTAACAACAAAAGGAATTGCCTGGTTTAACCAGCAGCATTTAAATGATATAAGTGAAGCCAAAAACCCATTGGCCTCTCCCTTGCTTGCAGACAACTTTGCCGGCCTTCCCCCCGCATGCATTATTACATCAGAATATGACCCGCTACGTGATGAAGGCGAAAATTATGCAGAACGGTTATCCGCCGCGGGGGGCAAAGTATGCCTCAAGCGGTATGATGGGATAATTCACGGCTTTTTCAATATGCAGAGTACACTTGAGGAAGCGCGGGATGCTCTGGCGTTAGTATGTACAAAACTTAGAGAAGCTTTTAACCAGTAAATCAAATCGATTTTACGTTATCCTATAGTCTTGCTGATACGATTGATAATATGTCACATAAACTTGTTTTCTTCCCGCAATGAAATGGTAGCGGGAGACCTTCCACAACATAAATTCTATAGCCTTCTGGCAAAGCCTTAATTAGCTGCTAATCATAGTCAAAAGCACGCCTGTGACGTGCTTTTCCGTTTTATATAATATAAAACTTTTCGCGGTAATTAGGATTTTAACAAATTTCGTCTAGCAAAATGCCAAACAACGCATCAAGAGTAGCTTTTACAAGCTCACTGTTCATCCGCTCCTTTCTGCATTTTACGCTTTAGATCACTAGAGCACAGTCTCTCTTCCCAGAAGTTGTTATCTACTTCTATCTCCCTTGCTTTAATCCGTTCCATATCAGTCGGCAGCGGGCCATACACAATTTTTAGCATCATTTTTTCGTGACCTCCATCCCTTCGACGCAATTACACATCTGATTGATTGCGTTAGTCAGTTCGATCAGGCGCTTTTCCAATCTGACCAAAAGATAGATGCCACTACCATGGGAAATCCATACGTCGCCGTAAGGCGGGCCAATTCCTCCATTGCAAGGCCTCCTTCACTCATTACACGGATAATTTAAAAATTTGACATCCATCACGGCCCCCTGCGACACCCCTATTTTCAGACTCATTTCAGAGATTTGAGTTACTAAATATAAACATCAGGCAAAATATTTTCCCTCTTAGCTTTCTTGCCACAACTTTCATCTCTGAATATATTTTATATTTCTTCTTCCATGAAACAACATCCCTGTCCCCACTCTTCTTCAATTAATCAACTGGAAATTAATTGATGGTATATTGGGGGTAGGGGGAAGCCTAACCCTTTATAGGTAAAATTTAAGGATTGATTTACATTTTTACAATAATTGTAAAATCAATCCTTAAATTTCAATTGTTGTTCTCTTAATTGGAAATGGTAAGCTAAAGTTCTGATACCGAGTGCCATAGCAATGAAAGTCCATAAGTTAAATATCTGTTTTACTGGCTTCTTCAAACACTTTACGTACAATGTCTTTAGTAGTGCCACCTTCAAAAACTTTACGATTTTCTACATAGTAAGTTGGAACATAATAGTAATCGTATTGCTTTGCAATTGCAGGCGTCTTCTCTTCATCAATGATTTCTACCTTAATGTCTTTATATTTCGGATTCTCTTGCTTTACTTATCAATCCAATTAATTGCTCTTTTACAATGAGGGCACCAATCTGTTATAAGTACAGTAATATCTTTCATAAGTCTACCACCTTTCTTATAATTGCATTATTAATAGTGTTGTCAATTATATTAGAGTCTATTACAAAATGAATGGAAGGGATATAGGAATAGGTTGACTGTACCATCATATTCTATTAATCACACTTCCGCTTTCTACTTTTCTGACTCCACTGCCTTCATAGCCTTTGTTCGGGACAAACAATCTATCCCCTTATCCCTTTAGTGATAAAATCACCTTAAAGCTTCAATATAGAATACGCAAAAACCCACAGAGATAATTCTCTGTGGGTCAAAAATTCTTTTGGCAGGGGTAGAAAGACTCGAACTTTCAACCGACGGTTTTGGAGACCGGTACTCTACCAATTGAGCTACACCCCTGTTTGGAGCGGGAAAAGAGATTCGAACTCTCGACCCTCGCCTTGGCAAGGCGATGCTCTACCGCTGAGCTATTCCCGCATGATAAATGGCTCCTGGAGTAGGACTCGAACCTACGACCGATCGGTTAACAGCCGATTGCTCTACCAACTGAGCTATCCAGGAATATTTGGTGGAGAATAACGGGATCGAACC
>Ga0316613_10002165_pt1 | contig 12763 bp, 12 predicted proteins | sample OWC_soil_day10_C_2_FD_207647 | JGI IMG/M metagenome (GOLD analysis project Ga0316613, IMG submission 207647) | Wetland soil microbial communities from Old Woman Creek delta, Ohio, United States - OWC_soil_day10_CT_b | ecosystem: Environmental > Terrestrial > Soil > Wetlands | place: USA: Ohio...
TATATTATTCGTGTGGCTAAAAAATAAAATATAATGATGATTTTTTAACCGCAGAACTTCTTGATACTTTCTATGTCATTACTAACTTCAGCAAAGCTGCTAATAATCTTATCAGCCTGAGACAAGTCCTGCTTGCCAGAATGAGGATTATAATAAGCAATGCATTTCATTCCTGCCTTTTTAGCAGCCGATACCCCATTTCTTGAATCCTCAAAAACCAAACATTCTTTTGGCAAAACTCCTAAAAACTCTGCCGCTCGCAAAAAAATATCAGGAGCTGGCTTACCCGCTTTAACCTCCTGACCACTCACTGCTGCAGCAAAAAATTCATCTAGTTTAAACATATTTAAAATAATCTTAATGTGTTCTTTAGGTGAAGATGAAGCCAGTGCCAGTTTCATGTTACATTGGTGTAGATTCTTTACTAAAATATCCACACCATCAATGGGTTTCTCACTGTTGGCCGTCATTAAAAATGTAAGATACTGTTCCTCGTATTCCTCAACCATCGTATCCAAATTACCTCTCACACCGTGTCTCTTTTGAAGCATTGAGAAAATACTTTTATTTGTAGTGCCAATAAAAGTATCATACTCTTCATCTGAAATAGTCAAACCAAAGCTACTTTTAGTATAATTCATAAAAATTTTATAGTGTAATGGTTCACTATCAATAATTACCCCATCCATATCAAAAATTACAGCTTTTATCACAAGCAATCCTCCTATTATCCATTATTACTTATCATGCCTTTTTCTTTGATATGAATTCCCCAAACGGTAACATCATCTCTTATTTTTCCAGTATTACATAACTCTTGCAAAAAATCCATCGTCTCCATAAAGTCAGTATTTAGCATCACAAATGGTCTTTCCAATAAATCAGCAATACCATCTGAGAAAAAAATTACTGTATCGCCATAATGAAAGCTGCGAGTATGCTGCTGAAATAGCGTATTTTTAAATAATCCAATGGGACTGCCAGGTATTGTAACAAACTCCCATTTGCCACTAGAGATATATAAAAAATGATGAATACCCCCTGATGCATAGGTAATCATTTGCGAATTAAAATTTATTTCAAAACAAATGATAGCTGCATAAAAATCTTCATAACAATAAGGCATGATGGCTTGATTTAACCATTCTATCTTTTCCTGCAGTGTATTACACTGCCCAAATCCTTGTACAATCAAGGATTTAAGCGCTGAGGTGATCAAAGCGGTCGCCACCCCGTGTCCGCTAATATCTAATATATAACCAGACAACACTTGTTTAGCTTCGTCCCATTTATAATCATACAAATCACCACTTACTACATGCAACGGGCGATATAAGGTCTTAACACAAAAATTCCCAACATCAATATCATCCGGCAAAAAACCCTGTTGCACTAAACTAGCTAAGGCTAAATCCTTGTTTAATCGCTCTTGAAAAAAATATTTAGCCGCTAATTCCCTCTGTATCTGCTTATGTAATGAATAGCTATTTATTGCATTCTTAACCTTTAATACCAAGGTATTCTCCATCAGAGAACCGCCTAATTCTTTGTGAAAATAGTCATATGCTCCTAATTGCAGTGATTGCGTAACATATTCAGCATCCGCTGAAGAAGACTGAACAATGATTGGAATATGCTTATATTCTTCATGCTGCTTCATTTCCCGCAAAACAGCAAAACCATCTTTACGAGGCATAATCAAGTCCATCAAAACTAAATCAACATCATATTTTCCCAGGAGTTCCATCACCTGAAAACCATCTGCTGCTTCATGAATAATAAGTTCGTTCATTTCGCGGAGAAACGTCTTAAAAATCTTACGATTTACACTAAATTCATCAGCCAGCACGATATGGTTCATATCAGCATCTCCTATCCTTTCTACAAGCATCGCATCACCTGCCTACTGCAGCATGAGCAGACGAATCAAAAGCCATAGACAAAAAAATATACTTTCTATACTCGTAAAAAAGGACTTGGCATTGCCAAGTCCTTTCTGTAGGCAAAGAACCTTTATCCTGACTATTGTTATTTACTAGGAGGAGCAATAACATCAACACCCATGTAGGATCTTAATACTTCAGGCACGAGGACAGAACCATCAGCCTGCTGATAGTTTTCTAAAATGGCAGCCACAGTTCGGCCAATTGCAAGACCAGACCCATTTAAAGTATGTACAAATTCTGGTTTTGCCTTTGCCTCACGGCGAAATTTAATATCAGCCCTACGCCCTTGGAAATCTTCAAAATTAGAACAAGAAGAAATTTCACGATAGGTATTAAAGCTAGGCAGCCACACTTCAATATCATAGGTCTTAGCAGAAGAAAACCCCATATCTCCACTACATAAGGCTACTGTCCGATAGGGTAAGCCTAATAATTCTAAGATGCGTTCCGCATTACGAGTTAATTTCTCCAACTCATCATAAGAGTCTTCGGGTAAGGTTAGTTTTACCATTTCCACCTTATTAAACTGATGCTGACGAATCAAGCCGCGCGTATCACGGCCAGCAGCGCCTGCTTCCGCACGGAAACAGGCACTATAGGCTGTATAATATAAGGGCAAATCTTTAGCATCCAGAATTTCGCTGCGATGATAATTAGTAATTGGTACTTCAGCTGTTGGGATTAAATAATAATCCAACCCCTCCAATTTAAACATATCTTCGCCAAATTTAGGCAATTGCCCTGTACCTATCATACTTTCTTTATTGGCAATAAACGGCGGAAAGAATTCAGTATAACCATGCTCACCAGTATGTATATCAAGCATAAAATTGATCAGAGACCGTTCTAACCGGGCTCCAAGGCCGCGATAAAAAGTAAATCGTGCTCCTGTAACCTTGCCACCACGCTCAAAATCAAGAATATTTAATTTCTCCCCGATCTCCCAATGTGCTAATGGCGCTTGAGCAAAAGTAGGTGGTGTACCCCAATTGCGCACCTCTACATTATCATGCTCATCCCGGCCGACAGGCACTGAGTGATGAGGAATATTAGGGATATTCAGAATAATACCCTGTATTTTCTCCTCTATTTCTTTCACTTTTCCATCAAACTCACCAATTTCGTCGCCGACGAGACGCATCTGAGACACTAAATTATCAGCATCTTCCTTCGCTTTTTTTAATCGGCTGATTTCCATGGAAACCATATTACGCTTATTTTTAAGCGCCTCAACTTGACTTAATAATTCGCGGCGTTCTTTTTCCAACACTAAAAACTCATCCAAACTAAGATTCATGCCGCGCTTTATTAAGGCCTGCTGAACATCTTCGGTATGGTCCCTAACAAATTTTATATCGAGCATAGTAAACCTCCTATTTATAGTAAGAAAAACGTTAACGCCTTCTTTTAAACTCTTAAGGATGCGAAAGAGAATAATAAAAACTCCCGCCTGCTATCCAGGAACGAGAGTATCTTCCCGCATAAAGAAAGATTCGATTCACCAACGAGCTTTAACTCTATTTGAATCATACTTATCTGCCGAACCAAGCCACTCTTAACTCCCGCTTGTAAAGCTGGGGGTCTTAGAGCGGCTTAGTCAATAGAGCAAAAATTACTATACAGTAAATAAAGTCATCAATCTGTCTTATACATAGATAGCTATACCATTATATTTTACAATATTCGCTATTTATTGTAAAGCATCTTAACTATATAGAATTAGATGCTCTCACTAGTAACATTAATGGCTTCCCCAGAATTACAATCTCTAATAAAATCAATAAAAATATTACTCAGCGCCGGATCAAATTGCCGGCCAGCACATTTTTTAATTTCCGCCAGTGCCTCCTCTACGCTATGAGGATCACAATAGCATCTGACGCTAATCATAGCATCATAAGCATCACAAATTGTCAGCATACGGCTTATCCATGGTATATTTTCCCCTTGTAAGCCACTAGGATATCCTTTCCCGTCATACCGCTCATGATGATGGCGCACAATTTGGGCAAGAGTAGTAAACTCTTCTAGTTCTTGTAAAATATCTGCCCCTTTACTTGGATGTCGTTTAATAATTTCATATTCCGCTTCTGTTAAACGGCTTGGTTTATTTAAAATTTCTTCCGAAATGCCGATTTTACCCACATCGTGTACGATACCCGCTAAATAGGCCATTGTTACTTCACTAGCGGATAGTTTCATATATTCAGTCAACCCGACAATGAGAGCGGCAACATTCTCACTATGCTGCATCGTATACATATCTCTAACACCAATCGCTTTACAAAAGGCCTTAATTATATTCATATTCACAGCATCCAGCTTATTCTCAAACACTTTAAACTTTTCAATCGCAATATAATTTCCTACAGCATATTCTGGCAGACCATTCTCACCTTGCAGTAAAAAAGTACTTACCAAAAACCACTTACGCTCTTCACTGCCAGGTATATTCAAATACACCTCACAAGCACTCATTTCCCGTCCAGTGTCCATTGTTTCAATTAGGGGTCCCTGATAATCACCGTTTAAGTTTTTCATGTTACCATCATAAAAAGTATCAATGATCGACTGATTCAGAATATCCTGCTGGTTTATGTCCCACATTGCACATAATGCATGATTGAGAAAAACAGGCTTAAACTCACAATCGATGACGAGCACACCATGCAATAAACCTGTCTGAATTACTTCGGCAATACGATAAGCTAGATCTTCTTTCATTGCGGCAAACTCCCTTACTGCATTTCTCCCAACTGATTTATTCTTTTTACAATGAAGCCCTATACTCTTTATTTAAAAATTCAATTTTTTTTCTATATCTCCTGCATATTTTCCCAACTTTTTACATAAAGAAAATAGAGCACTGCTAAGTCTAAGGAGTGATGCTATGCCCTCTCATCGTTTTATTAAGATTGCCAGAATTGCTGCGATCTATGCAGGTACCATTATGGGTGCCGGATTTGCCTCTGGGCAAGAGCTCACCCAATTTTTCGTTGTATATGGAAGTATGGGATTAGTCGGTCTATTGTTAACAACTTGTTTATTTGCCTGGCTGGGTATTACAATTTTAGAAATAGGTTATACCATTAAAGCTACTAGCTATCATCAGATATTATATTATGCTTGCGGCAAGAAAATTGGCACCCTATTAGATAGTTTTATTACAATTTCTCTCTTTGGTGTTCTAACCGTTATGCTGGCAGGAGCAGGTACCCTATTTCGAGATACACTCGACTTACCTTATAGTCTAGGCATTGGTATCATGGCTCTTATTCTTATACTCACAACTCTGTGCGGCCTTAATGGCATAGCCACTGCCAATCTTATCATTACACCATTGCTGGCAATCATTACAACTTTCATTGGGCTTTATTCTCTAACCTATCATGAATGGAATTTAGCAATGATCCATATACCATCCACAACCAATATGCCAACCTCCCACTGGCTGCTTTCCAGCTTACTTTATCTTTCTTACAATCTGGTAATGAGCGCTACTGTATTAGCACCACTAGGTTCCCATATCCCTGAGCGTTCAGTACGTATAGCAGGCAGCGTTGCTGGCAGTTTACTGCTGCTGTTATTAGCAGGTTTAATTACCATCGTGGTCATGGTCCACTATCCTTTATCCCCGGAATATGAGATTCCGATGCTCTATATCGCCAGTTCCCAGCATACATTACATCATATGGCTTATATCTTTATCTTTGCAGCTGCTATGTATACCACAGGCCTGGCAAGCTTATACGGATGCATGACAAAATTAACTGCAGCCACAGGTGTATCAACAACTGCAGCTCTACTTGTCCTCACCATCCTTAGCCTTACCCTCAGTTATATTGGATTTACTTCCCTTGTTTCTATTATTTTTACATTATTCGGTTACGCAACATTGTGGTTTACCTGTAAATTGTTTTATTTATCTTTTTTTCCTAAATAAGTAATGGCACTTAATACAGCAACCAAACCCTCACCAGTAGCTTTCGCAATCTGCCAAGGTTTTCCCGTACAATCACCTGCGGCAAACACGCCTGGAATGCTGGTAGACATATCTCGATTCACCTTTATAACTTCACCATCCAGTTCAATACCTGGCAATACATTTTCTACTGGATCAGACATTCGAATAATAAATACTCCATGGACATTTAATTCTTCCTTACTCATCTGTAATTTTTCTACGACTACGTCACCGACAATCGTTTGTGGTTTATCATGTACCAGCTTTATCCCTGAACGTACAGCAGCCGCTTCCTTATATTGAGGCAAGTAATATACAGTACGACATAATTCACTCAAATAATCTGCTTCATGTTCCCCTTCTTCTGTATAAGAAATAACAGCTACATCCTTCCCTTTATACATCATACCATCACAAGTAGCACAATAGCTTACCCCACGGCCTAAAAACTCTTTTTCCCCGCGAAATAGGGTCGTGGCAACAACACCAGTAGCAATAATAGCTGCCCGTGCTTGATAAGTCTTTGCTGGTGTTACTAAAGTAAAAGTATCGTCTCCGGGGAAAATATTGATTACTTTCTCTTTTATGATATTGGGTTTTTGAGCTAAACAATGAGCTAGGAATTGCTGCATAATCCCTTGACCCGTAATCTGAGGCATCCCCAAGTAATTATCTACAATATGGGCTTTTTGTAATTTTTGGCTAAATTCCATATGCTCAAATACTGCAACACTTTTATTGCGGATTCGCCCAGTAAGAGCAGCTGATAAACCAGCTGGACCTCCACCAATAATCGCAATATCAAAAATTTCATCGGACATTTTTTATTCCTCCTGCATTTTATATTTTTCAATACTCAATTGGGAACTAATACGAAAACACGCTAAGACCACGATTTAATCTGCAGCTGATTTCACAAGCCATGTTATTTTTGCTTCTCATGAAAATTACTGATTGAAACTCAGATAGGAAGGCAGTGATATTGTGTATAATTATAAACTGATACGTCTTGGCTATAAGCCTATCTTTTATCTCATGTTTACGGGAGGTATCTGTGCGGGAAGCATTGTTGGTTTACTTTTCGCTATTTTAGACCGAAGTTCTGTTGGTTTCTTGGGCGGTGCTTTTATCACACTTTTGGCAGGTTTAGCCTCAGGTCTGCTTGGCCTCATCTACACCCTAGTCTTTAATACCTTAACAACTACGATTGGTGGAATTCCTATTGAAATCACGCCCTTACCAGAGCCATCAGCACCAATCCCTCCCATATCTTCAGTAAATTCATCCTCACAGTAACCCTCAGGCTCTCCATTACATAAGAAATTCTCATTGTTTATATTGTGCTGTCGTTCTTACTACTTCTGCACATTTCTGATATAAATAACTGACTTTTAATATAACTTAGCCTCAGAATTTGATCACTGGATAAACGAATATGGAAAAGCGGGATACAGGTTGCCCTGTACTCCCGCTTTCTAATTGTTCTTATATTTTACCCATTTTTCTGCTGAAAATGCAACATAAATTGCTGTAATGCACGGCAGCCGTCTAGCGTCATCGCATTATAAGTAGATGCTCGTAAGCCGCCTACAGAGCGATGCCCTTTAAGACCTATGAGACCAGCCTTTTCAGCCTGGCCAGCAAATGTCTTTTCTAATTCTTCACTAGGCAGACGAAAGGTAATATTCATTAAAGATCGGCTGTCTTGCTCCGCATGCCCACGATAAAAACCGCCACTTTGGTCAATAGTATCATAAACAAGAGCGGCTTTTGCTAAGTTGAGCTTTTCAATCCCCGTTAGTCCACCCTGTTCTTTTACCCACCGCAGCACTAAATTCAACACATACACAGAAAAAGCTGGCGGTGTATTATAAAGAGAATCATTTTTAGCATGTGTTTCATAACGCAACATCGTCGGAATATTCTTAGGGTTATTCTCCAATAATTCCTTGCGGACAATTACAACGGTCACACCGGAAGGCCCTAAATTCTTTTGCGCACCTGCATAAATTAAAGAAAAATTCTCTGCGGCAAAAGGCTTATTTAAAATATCCGATGACATATCGGCAATCAGTGGTACTTGCCCAAAAGAAGGAAGTGTCTTCCATTGCGTGCCAAAAATAGTATTATTCGAAGTAATATGAACATATGCAGGGTTTTCACTTAGCTGAATCTCATCCATTTGCGGAATACGTTTATAATTACCATCCGCAGTTGTTGCCGCTATGTGGGTATTGCCAAACAATTTAGCTTCTTTGAGAGCCTTTTCTGACCAAGAGCCTGTCAGGATATAATCCGCTGCCCGGCCTTCTGGTAAGAAGTTCATTGGTATCATAGCAAATTGGGTACTAGCCCCCCCCTGGAGGAATAATACACGATAATTATCTCCTAAACCTAAAAGCTCTTTCAAATTAGCCTCGGCTTCTCCGTTAATAGCCTCATATGCTTTGGAACGATGGCTTGTCTCTAATATAGACATACCCGTTCCTTGATAATTCAACAATTCAGCTTGTACTTCTTTGAGCACATCTAAAGGCAGTACTGCTGGGCCTGCATTAAAATTAAAAATACGTTGGGTCACCCTAATTCCTCCCATCTATTAAATGTACTGCTATCGCATCCCTAAGCTTTGGTTCAAACCAAGTTGACTTAGGCGGCATAATCTGCCCAGAATCAGCAATTGCCATTAATTCTTTGGTAGAAGTCGGGAACATGGAGAAGGCAACAACATATTCTCCGCTATCCACTAATCGCTCTAATTCTCCCATTCCACGGATACCACCGACAAAATCAATACGTTTGTCTGTACGAAGATTACCGATACCAAGAATAGGCTCCAGCAAATTACTTTGTAAGATACTAACATCCAGCTTAGCTACCGGATCACTTTCATCAAAACTCCCAGGTTTAGCCACTAATTTATACCAAGCTTTATTGATATACATGCCAAAATAATGAGGATACTCCGCTTTACATGATATACGGGTGCATGGTTCAATATTGAATTTCTCTTGAATTTTTTCTAGAAAATCCTGTTCTGTTAAACCATTCAGATCCTTTACTACTCGGTTATAATCCATGATTTTCGTCATGGTATGAGGAATAATTACCGCTAAGAATCTAGCGTACTCCTCTTCGCCAGTATGGTCCGGATTGTTCGCCTTATACGTTTCATAGACCCTTGTTGCAGCCGCAGAACGATGATGCCCATCAGCAATATACAAGTTCTCAATACGAGCAAAAGCTTGTTCAATCGCTGTTATTTTAGCCGCCTCATCCACAACATACAAAGTATGACGGTTTCCGTCTTCTGTAACAAAATCATATACTGGTTGTTTTGTCATTCCTTGGGCAATAACAGCATTCATATGATCATTGGCCTTATAGGTAATGAATACTGCTCCGGTTTGCGCCCCAGTAGCCATAATATTGTCAACCCGATCCTGTTCTTTATCTGGTCTAGTTAATTCATGCTTCTTAATAATATTATTTTTATATTCTACTACAGATACGGTTGCCACTAATCCTACTTGATTGTGAGCACCCATCTGCTGCTTATAAATGTAAAAGCAGGGTTTTTCATCTTGTACTAAAATACCTTTTTTAATAAAATCTTGCAAATTTTCATTTGCTTTTTGATATACGGCTTCCGAATATGGATTCACATTTGGAGCAAGATCCACTTCCGATTTTGTAACTCGCAAAAAACTAAACTCATTCTTTTTCGTAATTTCTCTAGCCTCAGCGGAATCCATTACATCATAAGGCAGAGAAACAACCTTATCCGCCAACTCTGGTACAGGTCTTAACCCACGAAATGGTCTTACAATAGCCATATTTTTCCCTCCTATATTACGCAGAAATTAATTACCTTCGCTCCTAAAATTCCATCCACTGCCTTTATTTTCAGCATAACAGCAGCCGGAACATCAGAGTCTACACTCATAACCATAATATTTGTCCCTGCAACCTCGGTACGGCCAACCTGCATACTGTTAATATTAATTCCATCGGAACCTAAAGCGGTACCAACATGGCCGATAATACCTGGTCGATCCAAATGAAGTCCTACAATTAACCAACCTTGAGGATCTACATCCACCCGATACCCATCAATCATTACGATACGGCCTTCTTCGTGTCCAAATAAGGTTCCGGCCACAACATGAGTCTTTTTGTCAGTATGAACCCGTACTGTGATCAAATTAGCAAAATTGGCAGTTTCTTTACTTTTTACTTCTCGTATTTTAATGCCACGCGCTTTTGCAACGCCCGGAGCATTTACATAGTTAATGTGTTCCGTCAAAATGGAGTTTAACAAGCCTTTAATCATGGCTGTCGTCAGCATCTTAGTATCGACTTCACTAATATCTCCATTATATTCCACATCGACTGCTGTAATGCGCCCTTCCGCTAAATTAATGGCCAAACAGCCCATCTTTTCTGCCAAGTTAAAGTAAGGACGAATGACCTCCAATACATGAGACTGAATAGGAGCCATATTCACAGCTGTAGCAATAGGTTCTCCCTTCAGTGCTGCAATAATACCTTTAGCCACATCCACGGCTACACCAACCTGTGCTTCCGCTGTAGATGCTCCTAAATGAGGTGTTACAATAACACGGTCTAGTTTAAGTAACGGATTTTGTGGATCAACTGGCTCTTTTTCAAATACGTCAATTGCTGCCCCTGCTATAATACCTTGTTCAACAGCCGCCGCCAAATCCCCTTCATGAATAACACCGCCTCGCGCACAATTTACAATCCGTACGCCAGGTTTCATTTTGGCGAAATTCTCCTTATTTAAAAGATATTTGGTTTCAGAAGTAAAAGGTAAATGTAATGTAATAAAGTCAGCTAATGGAAAGATTTCGTCTAGCTCTAGCAGTTGAATTCCCATAGCAGTAGCCTGTTCAGCACTGATAAAAGGATCATATGCTACAACATTCATCTCCATAGCCAAGGCCCTTTTGGCCACACCTGTACCAATACGTCCTAAACCAAGGATCCCTAATGTTTTACCCCGCATTTCAACGCCCATCATCTTGCTGCGCAGCCACTGTCCGCCTTTTAAGCTAGCGTGAGCCTGAGGAACATTACGAGCTAAGGCCAGCATCATCGCCATGGTATGCTCTGTAGCTGCAATTGTATTTCCTTCAGGAGCATTGAGCACAACAATACCTTTTTGGGTAGCTGCCTCCACATCAATATTATCGACACCTACACCGGCACGACCAATTACTTTCAAATTAGTTGCCGCCTCAATTACAGCTCTCGTGACTTTGGTTTCACTGCGTACTACTAAGGCATCGTATTGAGGAATAATTGCTATTAATTCCTCAATTGGTAATTTTATTTTAACATCTACCTCATATTCCTTTTGTAGCAATTCTACCCCTTGGTCTGAAACTGGATCACTTACTAATATCTTCATTTACATATTCCCTCCATATTACTATAATTTTAATCGGTATCATTTTTCAATGCCAGATTTAGGAACACCATATCTTAAAAAAGATATAAAAAAACCCCTCATCCCACATAGGGACGAGAGATATTCCCGCGTTGCCACCCAAATTGCCATTACAGCCAACTCTAATCGCTATATCGGGCGACACCCGTCATAATTCATCATCAGCCACTCCAGGGCGGAACCAATTGCCAAAATGACCGGCTTCCACCATCCGCCGATTCTCTGTACATTTTGCACACTTAATTTCCCATTCATCATGTTCAAATATCAATTTAAACATATTATATTTTATCGCCCCATTAAAGTCAAGTGTATTTTTACAGAAAACATGTTGTCGCGCTGGTCTCACTTTTTCCCCTTTTAGCTGCTGCAACTGTTAAATAACTGTCCTCAATTAAATTCTTATCCTGCTATTAACAGGATAATTTGGCTAGAGCAAGAAAATAGTAAAGGTTAGAGCTAATAATAAGGAGGTTAAAGTATGAGTACAGAAGTATCCTATAACGAATATGCTAGTAAAATTACTGAGGTGTTAAGTAAGGGAGCCTTTTTGACCACAGAAATTGATGGCAAAGTCAATACTATGACGATTGCCTGGGGCAGCATTGGCTTTATGTGGGGCAAGCCCATATTTATGGCAATGATTAGACCTTCCCGCTTTACCTATGAAATCATTGAAAAAAGCCGTCAGTTTACGGTTAGTATCCCATTTAAAGATATGAGTAAAGCCCTAGGTATCTGTGGTTCAAAATCAGGCAGAAATACAGATAAACTAGCAGCGGCCAACTTAACAACCGCCCCTGGGAAAAAAATATCTACACCAGTAATTGCAAACTGCGGTTTGCATTATGAGTGCAAAGTAATATACAAACAAGAAATGGCCCCCACTCTTCTTGCTAAACCCCAACAAGATAAATGGTATGATACAGGAGACTACCACACCTTGTATTTCGGCGAAATCTTAACTACCTATGTGGATGAAGACTAGGAAAAACGCTAACGCATTCTTTGGATAACAGAATGAGCGCTGGTTCCATGTTATTATAAGCGGAAGTCAAGTAACACGGTGGAGCGTTAATAGCATATAACCACCGCGGAGTTACAAAAAACATATATTTTCTAACAATACATAAAAGTAGACTTGGTCAAATCTTTGGCCAAGTCTACTTTTTATGTATGTCTATAGTATTTATCCGTGCTGCGCTGCAGGTTCCTTCTGCCTAGCAGCTGCACGCATATCTTGCCAAACATCCCGAGCCAAGTCTGCAATACGTTTTTCTTTCCTAGCTTGAGGGCTACTAACGACTTGACTCAAATATAATAGGGCTTTTTCATTGGATCCCACCCGCCGCAGCAAGTCACCTATAAGGTATAGAATCG
>Ga0316613_10002166_pt1 | contig 12761 bp, 10 predicted proteins | sample OWC_soil_day10_C_2_FD_207647 | JGI IMG/M metagenome (GOLD analysis project Ga0316613, IMG submission 207647) | Wetland soil microbial communities from Old Woman Creek delta, Ohio, United States - OWC_soil_day10_CT_b | ecosystem: Environmental > Terrestrial > Soil > Wetlands | place: USA: Ohio...
GCATCGTCAAGCGCTTCATCGCAGACAAGGCCGTTGCGAGGCAGCCTGATCGTCGTTTGCCCATTCGTGCCGCTGATCTCCCGCAGCCCGAAATGAAGGCGGTATCGCGGATCAAACCGTCAGCAGCTGAAATCGCCGTCAATCCGCGCGCCCGATCGGCCATCCTGCGCGTGGCGGAACGATTGCCCGGAGTGCGGGTGAGCGAGAGCGCATCATGAGCGGCCGCGTCAATTTTCTGATGGCTGTCGCGCTGGGTTTTTGCGCGCTTATGCTCGTCAATTCACAGTATCAGGCGCGAAGGCTTTTCATCGAACTGGAGCGCGCGCAAACACAAGCTCGTCAGCTTGAGATCGAGTGGGCGCAATTGCAGCTTGACCAATCGACCTTGGGCAAGCACTCTCGAATTGAAGCGAGTGCGCGGCAGAATCTGAACATGGTTCCGGTGACGCCCGCCCGTACCCAGTATCTGACGGTGGCAGCAAAATGAAGCGAATTGTCGGCCTGCCCAGGAGCCCTCGCGTAGCCGCGGCGAAAGGAGTGCCGTTCTCTTCAACTCCGGAGCTGAAGGTTAAGTTGCCGGTATGGCGCTCCCGCATGGTCTTGTTCATGCTGTTCCTGGCGTTTCTTGCGCTGATCTGCCGCGCGCTCTGGCTGCAGGCGTTGTCCACGGATTTCCTCCAGAAACAGGGCGAGTCACGTTATGCGCGCACGCTGGAATTGCCGGCAACGCGCGGCAAGATAACTGATCGCAATGGACAGGTGCTGGCATCGAGTGTGCCGGTGCGCGCGATTTGGGCGATTCCTGAGGATGTGCTGGAAGCGCCTAAGGAAAAGCTGCGCGAACTGGCCAAGCTTCTCGATATGAGCGAACAAACCCTGAGAGGTAAGCTGGATTCTGACCGGAGCTTCGTTTACCTGAAGCGGCAGGTTGACCCACAGATTGCCGATGCTGTGCTCAAGCTGGGTATCGACGGAATCCAGACGCGGAAGGAGTACAAGCGGTTTTATCCCGAGGGCGAGGTGATGGCTCATGTCGTTGGTTTTACCAACGTCGAGGATGTCGGCCAGGAGGGCATCGAACTCGGATGGCAGAAGACACTGGCTGGCGTACAGGGAAGCCGCCGCGTCATCAAGGACAGGCTTGGACACATCGTCGAAGACATGCGTGCCATTCGCGAGCCGCAGGATGGCAAGAACCTCGCCCTTTCGATCGACAGCAAGATCCAGTACATCGCTTTCACCAAGCTGAAGGAAGCGGTCGAGAAGAACAAGGCCAAGGCGGGCGGTATCGTCGTGCTTGACGCGCGTACGGGGGAAGTGCTGGCGCTGGCCAACATGCCGAGCTATAACCCGAACGACCGCCGCTTGCTGACTGGGTCGCAGCTGCGCAACCGCGTGATGACGGATACCTATGAGCCGGGCTCGATTATGAAGCCGTTCACGGTCGCGCTGGCATTGGAAACGGGACGCGTCACTCCTGAAACGTATATCCAGACCGCTCCCGGCAAGATGACAATAGGAACCGCGACTATCGGCGATGCGCATCCGCATGGCGTTCTGTCCGTTGCCCAAGTGATCGAAAAATCGTCGAACGTCGGTACGGTAAAGATGGCGCTGCAGATGCAGCCCCAGGAAATGTGGGGAATGTTCACGTCGGTCGGCCTCGGGCAGCAGCCCAAGTTCGGCTTCCCGGGCGCAGTCGCAGGACGGGTACGGCCGTATAAATCATGGCGGCCGATCGAGCAGGCGACGATGAGCTATGGGCACGGTATCTCGGTATCCCTGATCCAGATGGCGCGTTCGTACATGATTTTTGCCCGGAACGGGGACATCATTCCCTTGTCGTTCCTGAAACTCGCCGAACAGCCGGTCGGGCAGAAAGTGATCTCGGAAAAAACGGCTGTTGCCGTGCGGCGCATGATGGAAATGGCGGCAGGCCCGACCGGGACCGCTCCCAAGGCACAGGTTCCCGGTTACCGCGTGGCGGGCAAGACAGGAACTGCGTATAAGCTGGCAGGCGGCAAATACGTCAACAAGTATGTTGGATCATTCGTCGGACTGGCGCCTGCTTCCGATCCTCGGATAATTGTTGCCGTGATGATCGATGAACCATCCGGAGGACTGCATTATGGGGGCGATGTTGCGGCTCCGGTCTTTTCGGAGGTGGTGGCGAGTACGCTTCGTGCAATGAACGTATCGCCGGATTCGTCGGTAACCGACATCATCATCCCTGCGGATGCCGCCAAGGAGAGCTTGTGATGGCTACGATCCTCATGCAACCGACCGACATCATCACTTGGCTCCGTAAAGCGGCTCCGGGGGCTCATCTGTATTCTGACTCGCGTGCCATTGACAGCAAAGCCGGCAAGGCCGTCTTCTTTGCCTATCCTGGCGATGAAGCCGACGGGCGTGATTACATCGCTCATGCCATCCGGAATGGGGCCGCTGCAGTCGTGTTCGAGGCAAGCGGTTTCGACTGGAACGAGGAGTGGTCGGTTCCGCATGCGAGTGTGGCCGGGCTCAAGCATTTGGCGGGACCGATTGCTGCAGCATGGTATGGCCAGCCCGATGCGGATATGTTCACGGCTGCCGTTACAGGAACGAATGGCAAGACATCATGCACGCAGTGGATAGGAGCTGCTCTGTCGCGGCTTGGCGAGCGGATTGCGGTAGTGGGGACTCTTGGTGTCTCCTTGTTCGAAAACGGCCAGAGCGGGCAGAGGGAAAGCACCGGCTACACAACGCCGGATGCGGTCATGCTGCAAAGGCAGCTTGCGCAGCTTCGGTCGGATGGTGCAACTGCTCTTGCGATCGAAGCATCGTCGATCGGACTCGATCAGGGAAGACTCAACGGCATGCACGTCGACGTGGCGGTGTTCACCAATTTTACGCGCGACCATCTGGATTATCACCATGATATGGCGTCGTATGCCGCAGCCAAGAAGATCCTGTTCGATTGGCCGGGACTCAAGCATGCCGTCATTAATCTCGACGATGCTTTCGGGCGAGAACTGGCCGAACAGCATATCGGACGGATGGCATTGATCGGTTATTCGCTGACAGGAATGGCCATGGATGGCGTTTCCATGCTGCAGGCAAGCGAAATACGCCATCGGGCATCCGGGACCGAATTCCTCATCGACTCTCCCTTCGGGTCGGCACGCCTGAAAACGCACTTGGTCGGTCAATTCAACGTCAGCAATGTGCTGGGCGTGCTGGGGGCGTTGCTGGCCCAAGGCATCCAGTGGGACGCGGCGATCGATGCAGTGATGCATCTCGACCCGGTTCCAGGAAGAATGCAGCAGATGGGTGGACGGGATGCCCCCATGGTCGTGATCGACTATGCCCATACGCCGGATGCGCTGGACAAGGCGCTGGAAGCATTGCGTCAGGTCGCCGTGGATCGGGGCGGGCAGTTGTGGTGTGTATTCGGGTGTGGCGGTGACCGCGATCCGGGCAAGCGTCCTCAGATGGGCCATGCAGCGGAAACGGCCGACCACGTCATCGTGACGAGCGACAATCCGCGCAGCGAAAATCCGCACGACATCATTTCGCAGATTGTAGGAGGGATGGTGACGATTCCGCAAACGGTGGAAGACCGGGCATCGGCCATTCTGCAGGCAGTGAAACAGGCGGCAAAAAACGATGTGATATTTATTGCCGGAAAAGGTCATGAGACATGGCAGGAAGTAATGGGGGTGAAGCTCCCATTTGCCGATGCCGACCACGCAGCGCTGGCATTGGCAGCGCGTGCAACGATGAAGAGGACTGAAGAATGAAGGCGACGCTGACCGAATTGCAAGCATGGGTCGCGGACAGCCGCATAACGGGCTCTGCCGCTTTCGACGGGGTTGTCACGGATAGCAGGATTGCGTCCGCCGGCAATCTCTTCGTTGCGCTCAAGGGAGAGCGTTTCGATGCGCATGATTTTCTTGCCGATATCGCTGCCAAAGGGGTGTCCGCCGTCGTAGCCGCGAAGGTACCGGACGGGTTTGCCGTTCCGGCGCTGATCGTCCCGGATACGCGTCTGGCGCTGGGCGAGATTGCCCGCAACTGGCGACGCCGGTTCGATCTTCCGCTGATAGGCGTTACCGGAAGCAACGGCAAAACCACGGTCAAGGAAATGATTGCATCGATTTTGGCTTCCGCCTTTGGCGACGGCAATTATCTGGCTACGCGCGGCAATTTGAATAACGACATAGGCGTTCCGCTGACTCTGTTCAGGCTTTCCGCCGAGCACCGTGCTGCGGTGGTTGAACTGGGCATGAACCATGTCGGTGAAATTGCCTATCTCTCATCGATAGCGCAACCGACGGTGGGACTGGTAAACAATGCGCAGCGGGAACATCAGGAATTCATGCAGAGCGTTCGGGCAGTTGCCGAGGAAAACGGCGCAGTCATCCGCAACCTTCCAAAGGATGGCGTTGCGGTTTTCCCGGCGGACGATGCGTTCGCGTCATTATGGCGTTCTTACGCAATCGATGCCGGCGGCAGAGTGGTGACGTTCGGATTGTCGCAGGATGCGGATGTCACCGCCGACTATTCGCCGAATGCGGCTGGGAGCGATCTTGCCCTCCGAGTGGAAGGCAAATCTGTCCCGCTCAGGCTGTCGGTCCCCGGGTTGCACAATGTCCGCAATGCCCTGGCCGCCGCTGCCTGCTGCCATGCGGTTGGCATCGGGATCGATGCGATTGTTTGCGGGCTGGAACGCTTTTCTTCCGTCAATGGCCGGCTGCAGCGGAAAACCGCTGCGAATGGCGCTGCCGTCATTGATGACACATACAATGCGAACCCGGATTCGGTACAGGCGGCCATCGATGTGCTGGCTCAGGCCGCATCCCCCCGGGTTCTGGTTCTGGGAGACATGGGGGAAGTCGGCCAGGAAGGCGTGCGTTTTCATCGGGAAGCAGGCGCACATGCAAAAAGCAGTGGCATCGATCACTTCTTCACGTTGGGCCAGCTTGCCAGCCATGCATCAGAGGCGTTCGATGGCGGCGCGGCGCATGCCGAGAACTTGGATGAACTGATGAAGCTGATAAGAAAGGCGGTCACCCCCGCTGCAACGGTACTCGTAAAAGGCTCACGCTTCATGAAGATGGAGCGGGTCGTTAACGATTTGGTCAATCAAGATATAAGGGAGCACGGCTGACATGCTGCTCTGGATAGCACAACATTTTCAACCGGACATCGGGATTTTTCGCATATTCGGGTATATCACGTTCCGCGCAGTGTTCGCGGCCATGACGGCTCTGGTAATCGGCCTTGCGGCGGGACCAGCTGTCATACGTATGCTGACGCGCATGAAAGTCGGCCAGGCCGTGCGGACGGATGGACCGCAAACCCATCTGATCAAGTCGGGAACGCCGACAATGGGGGGCGTTCTGGTTCTGATTGCCATTGCGATTGCCACGTTGCTCTGGTCTGATTTGTCGAACCGCTTCGTCTGGGTGGTATTGGTGGTGACGATGGGTTATGGCGCGGTCGGATGGGTTGATGACTATCGCAAGGTCGTTCACAAGAATCCAAAGGGCATGTCCTCAAAGGAAAAATATTTCTGGCAATCATTGATAGGCATCGTGGCGGCCTTGTATCTTGCTTTTTCAGTATCAGCCCCGACCAACACCAAAGTGCTGAACCTGTTTCTGAGCTGGGTACAGTCGGGCTTCAGCATCGGTCTGCCGCCCAAGGCCGACCTGATCGTTCCCTTCTTCAAGACGGTAAGCTATCCGCTTGGAATTTGGGGCTTCATTGCACTGACCTATTTTGTGATCGTCGGGACCAGCAACGCCGTGAATCTGACGGATGGACTGGACGGCCTGGCCATCATGCCGACGATCATGGTTGGCACCGCCCTGGGCGTATTCGCCTATCTGACCGGTAATTTCACCTATGCGCATTACCTGTTCATTCCCTATATTCCGGGTTCGGGCGAATTGCTGATCTTCTGCGGTGCGATGGCTGGCGCGGGACTCGCCTTTCTCTGGTTCAACGCTCATCCGGCACAGGTATTCATGGGCGACGTGGGCGCGCTGGCCCTTGGGGGGGCACTGGGCACGATTGCCGTCATTGTGCGGCAGGAAATCGTGCTGTTCATCATGGGTGGTATTTTCGTTGTCGAAACGCTCTCGGTAATGATCCAGGTGACGTACTTCAAGTACACCAAGAAAAAATATGGCGCAGGCCGCCGGATTTTTTTGATGGCGCCGTTGCATCATCACTTCGAACAGAAAGGGTGGAAGGAAACGCAGGTCGTCGTGCGTTTCTGGATCATCTCGATGATGCTGGTTCTGTTCGGACTATCTACTTTGAAATTGCGTTGATATGAATTACGAAGGCAAACACGCTCTGGTACTTGGACTCGGCGAATCGGGTCTGGCGATGGCACAGTGGCTGTCACGCTGTGGCGCATCCGTGCGCGTTGCCGACACGCGCGAGAAGCCGGACAGGCTAGGGCAGCTTCTTGATGAGATATCGGATGCCGAATTCGTCGGCGGTGTCTTCACATCGGATCTGCTGGACGGGATCGATTTTGTCGCCGTCAGTCCGGGACTGATGCCGAATCGTGAACTGTCGCCAATTCTTCCGGCCGCAGCTGAACGCGGAATCCCCGTCTGGAGCGAGATCGAGCTGTTTGCACAAGCGCTGGCGGCCCTGAAACAGGATCGTGGCTATGAGCCGAAGCTGATCGCCATTACCGGAACCAACGGCAAGACGACGGTCACCAGCATGGTGGGCATGCTTTGCCGCCGCGCCGGTCTGACGGTTCAGGTCGCAGGAAATATCAGCCCGGCTGCGCTCGATGTGCTGCGCAAGGTGCTCGATGAAGAAAACCTGCCGCAAGCGTGGGTGCTCGAATTGTCGAGTTTTCAACTGCATACCACGTTCAGTCTGAATCCGGACGCGGCGACCGTTCTGAATGTGACCCAGGATCATCTCGATTGGCACGACGGTATGGATGATTATGCTGCCGCCAAGGAACGTATTTTCGGCGCGAGCACGGTTCGCGTGCTGAACAGGAACGACGAGCGGGTCATGCAGATGCAGTTGGCGACATCGACAATGGTGACATTCGGCATCGATGGTCCCGATGCACATGGAAGCTTCGGTTTGCACGTGGAGCGTGACATGCAGTGGCTGTGTATGGCGGTCGCGGGCGAAAGCGACGAGAAGCCCAGGCGCAAGACGAATGCTGTCCAGGAGGCTTCGCTCACGATCAACCGATTGATGCCGTCGAACGCGCTGAAAATTCAAGGACAACACAACGCGACCAATGCGTTGGCTGCTCTGGCACTGTGCCGGGCAGTCGGACTGCCGCTTGCCCCCCTGCTGCATGCGCTCCGTGAGTACAAAGGGGAACCGCATCGGGTCGAACTGGTGACGACAATCGACGGCATCGCGTGGTTTGACGACAGCAAGGGAACGAATGTCGGCGCGACGGTTGCCGCCCTGGAGGGACTCGGCGCGACACGCCGCGAAAAGCCGCGCAGCATCGTGCTGATTGCCGGTGGAGCTGGCAAGGACCAGGATTTCAGTCCTCTGGCTGGCCCCATACGTCAGTATGTTCACACCATACTGCTGATCGGGAAGGATGCCGGACGGATCAGGGAAGCCGTGAAGGATGCCGGGGCCGAACTGATCGATTGCGCTTCGCTGGAGGATGCCGTTCAACGTGCGGCAGCCGTTGCCCGCGCCGGTGATATCGTTCTGCTGTCGCCGGCCTGCGCCAGTCTGGACATGTTCAGAAGCTATGCCCATCGGGCCCAGGTCTTCGTGGATTCAGTACGTGAAGTCGCACAGGCGCGCGGCGAGGTGATGCCATGAATATCGCCAGACAGCTGTCACGCTTCGGCGCGCTGTTTTTCGACCAGCCGCGCTCGCAAGGTGCCATGGTGCAGCGCTCGAAAATGATGGCGTTCGACAAGCCGTTGGTATTCGTGACGCTCGCGCTGATGATGTTCGGGATGGTGATGGTTTATTCGGCATCGATTGCTTTGCCGGAATCATCCAAGTACGCGAGCTACAAGAACACGCATTTCCTGGTTCGCCAGGCGATCTTTATCCTGTTGGCGCTGGTGGCCGGGCTGGCTACTTTCCGCGTGCCGATCAAGACATGGGAAAAATATGCGCCCCATTTGTTCCTGATAACGCTGGTGCTTCTGTTGCTGGTTCTGATTCCGGGCGTGGGTAAAGGTGTCAACGGGGCCAGACGCTGGCTTCCATTCAAGGTGTTCAACCTGCAGCCATCGGAACTGATGAAGCTGTTCATTGTCCTGTATGCAGCCGACTACACGGTGCGCAAGCAGGCGGTCATGCACAAACTGACCAAGGGCTTTCTGCCGATGGCGAGCGCGCTCGGTCTTGTCGGGTTGCTGTTGCTGCTGGAGCCGGATCTTGGTGCGCTCGGCGTCATCGTCTGCATCACGATGGGCATCCTGTTCCTGGGCGGATTCAACGGAGTCTGGTTCGGCGGTATCGGCGCGACACTGGTCGGCATCTTCAGCATGGTGATCATGCTTTCCCCATGGCGACGGGAGCGGATTTTTGCCTACCTGAATCCGTGGACTGAAGAAAATGCGCTCGGGAAGGCGTACCAGCTTTCCCATTCCCTGATCGCGTTTGGCAGGGGTGAACTGTTCGGTGTGGGTTTGGGCGGCAGTGTGGAAAAGCTTCACTATTTGCCCGAGGCGCATACCGACTTTCTGCTTGCCGTCATTGGTGAAGAACTCGGCTTTGCCGGCGTACTGGTCGTCATCGCACTGTTTTACTGGATAGTCAAACGTTCGTTCGAAATCGGGCGGCAATCAATTGCGATGGATCAGATTTTTCCCGGACTGGTGGCCAAAGGTGTCGGTATCTGGATTGGCGTTCAAGCGTTCATCAATATGGGCGTGAATCTTGGCTTGCTGCCGACCAAGGGGTTGACTCTGCCATTGATGAGCTATGGCGGTTCCGGCGTACTGCTCAACTGCATGGGGCTGGCAATTCTCCTTCGTATCGATTACGAAAACAGGCTTCTCATGCGCGGAGGTGGATCATGAGTGGCGGAAAAAGGCTGTTGATCATGGCGGCCGGAACGGGAGGACATATTTTTCCGGGACTGGCGATTGCGCGGACCATGCAGGAGCGCGGCTGGCAAGTCAGCTGGCTCGGTACGCGCCATGGGATGGAGCGGACGATCGTGCCGGGCAAGGGTATCGAAATGGATTCGATCGATTTTGCCGGCATGCGCGGCAAAGGATTGCTCAAGGCGGTGACAGGCTGTTTCAAGTTAATTGCCGGCTTCGCCGCCTGCCGGGGAATCATGAAACGTCGCAAGCCTGATCTGGTCCTGGGTATGGGCGGATATGTGACCGTGCCTGGAGGCATGGCCGCAAAAATGAAGGGCATTCCGCTTGTGCTGGTGAATGCAGATGCCGCACTGCTGTTGTCGAACAAGGCTCTGGCGCCGCGCGCCGCGCGCGTGTTGTTCGGCTTCCCCGCGGACTTTGGCGTGGCTGCAGGCAAAGCGCTGGTGACGGGAAACCCGGTGCGTAATGAAATCACTTCGCTGCCCGGTCCGGATCGGCGCTACGGTGATCGGATCGGCCCGTTGCGTTTGCTGGTGGTGGGAGGAAGTCTCGGTGCAAAGGTACTCAACGATAACGTTCCGGCAGCGCTGGCCTTGATTCCGGCGGAGTCAAGACCGAAGGTCGTGCATCAGACAGGGCGTCAGCATTTCGATGCCGTAAAAGAAGCATACGCCAAGGCGAATATCGATGCCGAGGTGGTTGCTTTCATCGACGACATGCCGAATCGCTACGAAGAAGCCGACTTGGTTCTGTGCCGTGCCGGAGCCATCACGGTGTCCGAACTGACCGCGGCGGGCGTGGCGAGCGTGCTGGTTCCGTTTGTCGTATCGAGCACGTCTCATCAGCGCGACAACGCCATGATGATGGCTGAGCACCACGCTGCTGTGCATTTGCCCCAGGCCGAACTGAATCCGGAAAAATTGCGAGACCTCTTGCAGGGAATGAATCGGGAAGCCTGCCTGAAAATGGCAAAGGCCGCCTATGCGCTCGGCAAGCGCGAGGCGAACAACCAAATTGCCGACGTATTGGAGGAAGTGGCCAAGGGACAGCAGAGGCCACGATTGAACAGGAAATCATGAAACACAAGGTCAAAAAAATTCACTTTGTCGGGATTGGCGGCAGCGGGATGAGCGGGATAGCCGAGGTGCTGGTCAACCTTGGCTATACGGTTTCCGGCTCGGATCTGGCCACCAATGCTGCAACCGCTCGTCTGGCGAGCCTGGGTGCGCGAGTGATGCTGGGACATGCCGCCGAAAATGTCGAGGGCGTCGACGCCGTCGTCACGTCCACGGCCGTCAAGCCGGACAATCCGGAAGTGCTGGCGGCGCGCAAGCTGTGCATTCCCATCGTGCCGCGCGCCCTGATGCTGGCGGAACTGATGCGCCTGAAGCGGGGCATCGCCATTGCCGGTACGCACGGCAAGACGACCACTACCAGTCTGGTCGCCAGCGTCCTGGCACAGGGCGGATTCGACCCAACCTTCGTCATCGGCGGCAGGCTGAATAGCGCAGGCGCGAACGCAAAGCTGGGGGCGGGTGATTTTATCGTGGCGGAAGCGGACGAGTCGGATGCATCCTTCTTGAATCTTCATCCCGTGATCGAGGTGATCACCAACATCGATGCCGACCACATGGAAACCTATGGCCATGACGTCGCACGACTGAAGCAGGCATTTGTCGAGTTCACGCAGCGGCTGCCGTTCTACGGTCGGGTGATGCTGTGCATCGACGACAGCAATGTGCGGGAAATCAAGCCCTTCGTCTCGAAGCCGGTCACGACCTATGGCTTCCACGAGGATGCAGATGTGCGCGCAGTCGACGCCAAGGCAGTCGGTTCGCACATGCAGTTCACGGCGCTGCAGAAGCGCTTTCCTCCGATGGCGGTCAAGCTGAATCAGCCGGGCATGCACAACGTCCAGAATGCCTGCGCCGTGATAGCGATTGCGCGCGAGTTGGGCATCAAGGACAGCGACACGCAGAAAGCCCTGGAGGAATTTACCGGAGTGGGGCGGCGCTTTACCCGTTATGGCGAAATTGCGATCACGGATGCGTCCGGCAAACCTGCCGGCACGTTCGCACTGGTGGATGATTATGGTCATCATCCCGCCGAAACGGCTGCAACGCTGGCGGCAGCGCGCGGAGCCTATCCGGATCGGCGCATCGTGCTGGTTTTCCAGCCTCACCGCTTTACACGGACGCGAGATTTGTTCGAGGATTTTGTAAAAGTATTGTCGACGCCGGACGTGCTGCTGCTGGCGGAAGTGTATGCAGCCGGGGAACAGCCGATCGTTGCTGCGGACGGGCGTGCTCTGGCGCGGACACTGCGTGTGGCGGGCAAGGTAGACCCGGTATTCGTGGAAAACATTGCCGAGATGCCGTCGGCCATCCTGAACGTCGTCCGCGACGGCGATGTAGTCATCACGATGGGGGCGGGATCGATCAGCGGCGTTCCGGCAAGAGTACAGAAATTGGCAGCAGGTGAATCACTATGAGCGAGAAAAACATGGGCAGTCGTTTTGGCAAGGTCGGGGTGCTGTTCGGAGGACGTTCGGCCGAACGCGAAATTTCACTGATGTCGGGCAAAGGAGTTCTGTCCGCGTTGAAAAGCAAGGGGGTGGACGCGCATCCTTTCGATCCGGCTGAACGCAGTCTGGCGGAGCTGGCAGCCGAAAAATTTGACCGCGTCTTCATCGCTCTGCACGGGCGCTATGGCGAAGACGGAACGCTGCAGGGGGCGCTGGAACAGTTGGGCATTCCCTACACGGGACCGGGCGTGATGGCCTCTGCCATTGCCATGGACAAGGCGATGACCAAGCGTATCTGGACGGCCGTTAATTTGCCGACGCCAAAATTCGTATTGTTGACACAGCAGTCCGACTGGAATGCCGTTGTGAGCACCCTGGGTTTGCCGTTGATCGTCAAGCCCACGCATGAGGGGTCGACCATCGGATTGACCAAGGTGACCGGTGCGGATCAATTGCCTGCTGCGCATGAACTTGCCAAGAAGTTCGATCAGGCGAGCATGGCGGAAGAGTTTATCGACGGCATGGAACTGACCTGCGCGATCCTGGAGCGCGATGGCAAGCCGGTTGCCTTGCCGGTCATACGCATCATCGCTCCCGGCGCGAATTACGACTTCCACAACAAGTATTACAGCGATGAAACTCGATACCTGTGCCCGTCGGGGCTGGCGCCCGAGCTGGAAATGCGCATTCAGGAGCTCGCCCTTTCCAGCTATCGTGCGCTTGGTTGCCGTGGCTGGAGCCGGGTCGATGTCATGCTGCGTTCGTCGGACAACCAGCCGTTCCTGCTTGAGATCAATACGTCGCCGGGCATGACCAGCCATTCGCTGGTACCTATGGCGGCGAGGGTGGCCGGTTTGGGCTATGAGGATTTGTGCCTGGAGATTCTTCAGGCGGCAACGCTGGACCAGCCAGCGCCAGGCAAGGCTGGAAAGGACTGAGAAGGACCATGTGGCAAGACGCCAAGATGCTGAACACGATTGCGAATGCGCTATTGGGCCTGTTCGTGCTGGCGTTGCTTGCCTCGGGGTTGTGGTGGGTCGTACAGAGGCCGATGTTCGCCATCAAGATGATCCATGTTTATGGAATGGAAAAAACGGAGTTGCGGCATGTGAATGCGCTGACGGTCAGAAGCACGGCGCTTCCACGGTTAAAAGGCAATTTCTTTACCG